>Ga0206130_10000669_pt1 | contig 55098 bp, 49 predicted proteins | sample Helgoland_Spring_9_FD_148637 | JGI IMG/M metagenome (GOLD analysis project Ga0206130, IMG submission 148637) | Pelagic subsurface seawater microbial communities from Kabeltonne, Helgoland, North Sea - Helgoland_Spring_Bloom_20160512_1 | ecosystem: Environmental > Aquatic > Marine > Epipelagic ...
CCCCTGTTCAAATAGAAAAACTGTTTTCTAAAACCCATGCCCCGGTTTTTGGATTAATACAGGATTGAAACTTTTAGCTTTTAAAATTGAGTAGCCGTACAAATACCGTACAATAAAAAAACAAAAAACCCCTAAAACATTGTATTTTAATGCAATAGGGATTGTTGTTGCGGAGAAAGAGGGATTCGAACCCCCGGAGGTGTGACCCTCAACAGTTTTCAAGACTGCCGCATTCGACCACTCTGCCATTTCTCCAATGCGGTTGCAAATATACATTCCTTTTTGAGAATAGAAAATATTTAATTAATCACTTTGGAATAATTTACATTTGAGTTTTTGTAGTTTTGGTACTGAGTATGGAAGAATTTATTCAAGCTACTATTCTCATTGTAGTAGGCTTTTTTGCGGGAGTGATTAATACTCTTGCAGGGGGTGGCTCACTTTTTACACTTCCAGTACTCATTTTTTTAGGTTTACCTCCTACTATTGCAAATGGTACAAATCGCATTGCTATTGTGATCCAGTCACTTTCTGGAACAATGGGATACAGAAGTAAGGGGGTGTCAAATTTTCCTTTTAATATTTATTTAGGAACTAGTGCGAGTATAGGGGCCCTAATTGGGGCTCAGATAGCCGTCGATTTGGATGGACGTTTATTCAATCGAATTTTGGCTATCATTTTGTTGATTGTGGGGGGATTAATCTTAATGAATGCAAAAAACTTAACACATAATTTGCCTGAGCGACTTACGGGTAAATATCTTTTTTATGGAATTCTTGGATTCTTTTTTATTGGTATTTATGGCGGTTTTATCAATGCTGGAATAGGCATAGTAATTATGCTTTTTTTAAATCGTTTGAACCGTTTAAGTTTAGTCAAAACAAATGCTTCGAAAACAGCTATTGTTTTTATTTATTCTTCTGTGGCCTTGGCATTATTTGCCTATAATGGTGCTGTTGATTGGAAATTAGGATTATTAATGGCTTTGGGTACAAGTTTTGGCGCATGGTGGGCAAGCCGTTGGTCTGTAAAAAAGGGGGATCGTGTGATCCGCTGGGCCATGTTGTTTACAATTGGAATCATGGCTGTAAAATTGTGGTTTTTCGAATAGACTAATAGTTTTTGTAGCCTTCTATTGTAATTCCATATCCTGTGATTCCGATTCTTTGTTGTTGTTCAGAATTACTAATCACACACAACTTCTTGATATTCAAATCGTGTAAAATCTGAGCGCCAATTCCATAATCTTTGGCATCTATTTTCATTGGAGGTGCTTTGTCTAAAGTTCCATTCGCCTGCATTTCTTCAAGAGCAGAAATTCGACTAAGAAGGTTTTCAGGGGTTTGTTCTTGATTAATAAATAAAACAGCCCCACATCCTTCATTATTGATTAGTTTAAAAATATCATCTAAACCCTTATCTACAGACCCTGTCAAAGTTCCGAGAATATCATTTGTTATTTTTGAAGAGTGTATTCGAGTAAGAACTACATCATCCAAAGACCAGAGTCCTTTAGTCAAAGCTAAATGTACTGATCCTGTAGTGGTTTGCTCATATGCTCTTAATCTAAAGTCACCATAACGTGTATTGATTAAATAATCTACTTTTTTCTCAATAAGACTATCGTGCTGCATTCGATAAGAAACTAGATCTTCTATTGAAACAATTTTAAGGTTGAATTTTTTTGCAACATCGATCAACTGAGGAAGACGTGCCATGGTTCCGTCATCATTCATGATTTCGACTATGACTCCAGCAGCTTGCATTCCAGCAAGTCGTGCAAAATCAATTGCAGCCTCTGTATGTCCTGTTCTTCTTAACACTCCTCCAGTTTTTGCAATCAATGGAAAGATGTGTCCAGGTCTGGATAAATCTAAAGGGGAGGTTTTTGAATCTATTAGGGCTTCAATTGTTTTGGATCTATCAGCGGCTGAAATCCCAGTAGTTACTCCATTTCCTTTTAAATCTACGGAGACGGTAAAAGCTGTTTCTAATGGGTCTGTATTGTTGGTCACCATTTTACCAAGTTGTAACTCTTGACAACGATGTTCAGTTAACGGAGCACATATTAAACCACGACCATGGGTGGCCATGAAGTTTATAAGTTCTGGAGTGATTTTTTCTGCAGCTGCAATAAAATCTCCTTCATTTTCTCTGTTGGCATCATCAACAACAATAATGACTTCTCCGTTTTTTATTGCTTCTATAGCTTCAGGAATGCTGTCTAGTTCTAAAGTTTCTTTAGTCATTTTTTTTTCTTTCGTTTTATGATGGAGAACAGAAGTTTAATTTTTTCTTGAAGAGGATATACTATATTGCCAAGACTAACAAAACCTTTGTCAGCAGAAGCTCTTCGAGTTAATATTATTGCAAATGGAGCGAGTATAAATGTAGACAACCAGCTTGCAAAAAAAGTAGGGATGCTGTTGTCTTCAGCTGCATTTTTTCCAAATAGACCAATATAATGATAAGTCAGAAAAATTAATACTGAGAGTACTAATGGTAGTCCTAATCCTCCTTTACGTATAATTGCTCCCAATGCAGCTCCAATTAAAAATAAAAGAAGAGAAGCGAAAAGTAGTGTATACTTTTCTTGTAGAGTGATTTTGTGTAGGTTGATTAATTTTTGAAAGGAAAAAAAGGAATTTCTTTTCATATTTAAATTCCGAATCGAACTCCTTACTTTCACTATACTTTCGTTCATTACTCTACTTTTTTTCCAAGTTTCGTCTGTTACAATAAAATCAAAAAGAGAAGTAGGTAAGGTGTCACTGACGACTAGATCTGTTCTGTTGTTTGCAGTACGCGTTAAAACACTTTGCTTTCCAAAGTTTTCACTAAAGACATCTTGTTGTTCTGTAAAGTTTCTCTGTAGAGTGTCGATACTGATTTTCAATTGATTTATTTTTTGCATCCTAAAAGTGGATTTATAATTTTCCTCTTCTAGATCTACATTGTTGAACTTTGATAAGTCAATATTCATTTCATATTCTTCGAAATAAACTTTAGCATGATGGATTCGTTTTCGGTCAGAAGCTTTTTTTGCAATAACTTCTTCATATCGATTTCCATTATACAATACCAATTTTAAGTTTGGGTCAGTGGTTTCGCTTTTCATTTCCCCCCGTTCTGCTTTAATTACAATGTTGTTTTCATTATTGGGAGTGTATTCATGAATAATTATATCTTCCAAAAAACGTTCATTATCTCCATACTTTTTGGCTACTTTAATGTTGATCTCACCAATCTCATTAAAAATACCTTCACGAATTGCTAGTGTGGGTTCTAGTTTTGCAAGGTTTCTCCTAAGATTGTAGGACTTGAGTTCTCCATATGGGATTACATGATTGGAAAAATAAAAGGTACCTATCCCTAAAAATATATGGAAAATTGTCAATCCTAATAAGGCTCTTTGAAGAGAAATTCCTGTGGATTTCATCGCCGCGAACTCATAATTTTCCGAAAGTGTTCCGAAGGTCATCAGAGAGGCCAAAAGTACAGACAAGGGGAGAACTAGTGGAATTAATTTGGGTGAGTAATACAACAAAAATTTAGAAATAATTATTATATCCAACCCCTTTCCCGCTAACTCATCAATAAAAAGCCAAAAGGTTTGTATGATAAAGATGAACATACAAATAGTGAAGACACTTAGTAAGCGACTTAAGTAACTTTTCAATATGTATCGATCTATAATTTTCAATCGACTAGTTGTTTATGTAATAATCAGGATATCGGGAAACATCAAATTTAAAAAAGTCTTCTTTTAGAGTCATATTAGACATTTGATTTGATAAAGTAAGGGTGGTGCGTGTTCCATTCGATCCAATTTCGATCAATCGATAAATGGTCTTTTTGACTATGTCAATTCCCAATAACAAATACTTTACTTCTTTATCCTCACTACTAGGGATTAACTTTACAAACTGAATGGTACGTCCAAAAATATTTTGTTTGATGTCCCATTGATAGTCATATCCTTCTTTGTAAAAGTTTAATAATTCGGACGGATTGATTCCAAAGTCCTCTTCATCTTCTGGATTGCTGACGGTAATTTCTTCATTTTCAGGAACTATAGTATATGTTTTTTCACCATCATTAAGTTGCTCTGCTCCCAAGTACATGAGCTTATATTTATTTCCTTCCACTGTAACTGTGCCACTCGTTTCTTGTTTGATGTTTTCTTGTCTGTTTTCTAGGGTGTATGAAAAGTCAAAACTTAGATTGTCAAAAGTGGCAATTGTTTCAGAGACTTCATCCAATAGCTTTACGGCAGCTTCAGAGGTTTGGGCTAAACCACTATATATTGTAAACAGAATAAAAGTATAAAGCAAAATTTTTCTCATAAGATTCCATCATTAATAAGTCTGTCTAAAGCAGCCAAATCAGTTATTAGAACCTGTCTAGCTTTACTCCCTTCAAAAGGTCCAACCACTCCAGCAGCTTCCATCTGATCTATAATTCTCCCTGCTCTGTTGTATCCTAATTTAAGTTTACGTTGCAATAAAGATGCCGAACCTTGCTGAGCTGTTACAATGACCTCTGCTGCTTCTCTAAAAAGTGCATCTCGTTCACTGGCATCTATATCGAGTGTACTTGTGTTTTCTTCACCTACATATTCAGGGAGTAAATGTGCATCTGCATAGCCACGTTGTCCTCCCACATATTCTGCAATTCTCTCAACTTCTGGTGTGTCAACAAAAGCACACTGAATTCTGGTAAGTTCATTTCCTTGGGTATAGAGCATATCTCCTCTACCTATTAGCTGGTCAGCTCCACCACTGTCTAAAATAGTTCTAGAATCAATTTTTGAGGTAACTCTAAACGCTATTCGTGCAGGGAAGTTAGCTTTAATAATACCGGTAATTACATTCACAGAGGGACGTTGGGTAGCAATGATGAGGTGAATTCCAATGGCTCGTGCCAATTGAGCAAGTCGTGCGATGGGTGTTTCTACCTCTTTCCCTGCAGTCATGATTAGGTCAGCAAATTCGTCCACTACCAAAACAATATAAGGCAAAAAGCTATGCCCATCATTTGGATTTAACTTTCGTTCTCTAAATTTTTTATTGTATTCCTTTAAATTTCTACACATTGCATTTTTGAGCAATTCGTAGCGATTGTCCATTTCAATACAAAGGGAGTTTAAAGTGTTAATCACTTTAGTGTTGTCTGTTATGATTGCTTCCTCAGTATCGGGAAGTTTGGCCAGATAATGACGCTCTATTTTATTGTAGATGTTTAACTCCACCTTTTTTGGATCAACTAATACAAATTTAACCTCCGCAGGATGTTTTTTGTAGAGTAGAGACGTTAATACTGCATTTAATCCAACTGACTTTCCCTGACCCGTAGCTCCCGCCATAAGAAGGTGAGGCATTTTAGCTAAATCAACCACGAAAGTTTCATTGCTGATGGTTTTTCCTAGCGCGATGGGCAATTCCATTTCAGCATTTTGAAATTTAGTAGCACTGATTACAGAACGCATGGATACAATAGACGGGTTTTGATTTGGTACCTCTATTCCAATGGTTCCTTTTCCTGGGATAGGAGCAATGATTCGAATCCCTAAGGCAGATAAAGAAAGGGCAATATCATCTTCTAAGTTTTTTATTTTAGAAATACGAACCCCTGCCTCAGGTACAATTTCATAAAGAGTTACCGTCGGTCCAATAGTAGCCTTGATGTTGGCAATTCCTATTTTATAATTGTTGAGGGTCTCAACAATCTTATTCTTATTTTTTTCAAGTTCCTCTTGATTTATGGTAATACCTCCGTCACCATAATCCTTCAATAAATTGAACCCAGGCATAATAAACTTGCTCAACTCCAAAGTAGGATCAAAAAAATCTTGCTTCTCAACTAACTTCCTCGCTAGTTTTTCATCTACGGTTTCTTCTTCAGTTTGCTCGATCTCCATTTCAATGGAATCCGTTTCTTTGGGAGCCTCTTTTTTTTTTGTGGGTTCCAGTAGTTCAGGATGAGAATCTTCGGTTTCTAAAGTTATTTGTGGAGTTTCTTCAAGAGATGAAATGTCAAGAGAAATGGAATCCTCACTTTCTGGAATATTGTTTAAGGTTTCTTCAGTCTCTTTTTCTTCTTTTTTCAGGCTTTCTATCCATGTCATTATTCGTTCTGGAGTCATTTCTAATTCAATAACAATAAAGCAAAGAAAGAGGAAAAGTAAAATTCCAAAAAGACCAACTTTACCAATGTATGCAACTAAAAAATCATGTACTTCAAAACCAATAATCCCTGAAAATAGGGGAGTCTCTACCCAAAAATAGGCGAGAGCTAAACTTAGCCATAGCATATGTGCAACACCCCATGCCCATGTAGAAAGTAAACCAAGGGTAGATTTTCGAAAAAAGAGTTTAAAGCCAGAAAGGCCAATCAGATAAACAAATAGAAAGGCAGACAACCCCACTCCTTTAAAGACAAAGAAATGACTGAGGTAAGCTCCTAATTTATTTAAAAGATTTTTTGCTTCTACGGACTTATCGCCTAAAACACCCAATGTGCTATAATCAGTCTGCCAGGAGAAGAGGTAGGATAGAAAAGAAATACCAAGTAAAATTGAAATTAGAAGTAAAGCTCCACCCAACAACACTTGTTGTTGGCGTCTTTTCATTAAATCAGTTTCAGAGGTTTTTTGCTTTTTAGCCATGAATTATTGCTCTTAAGCAAAAATACAAATTCAAAATCAAAAAAGCAGACTAAACTGCAATAGTAAAATGATTAATTTCTAGAAAGAAGACAAGAATTAATTCTTCTTAATAACCTAAGTTAGAATTAAGAAAAAAAGCTGTTTAGAGTACATTCCGTTCTCAGCAGATCTAATTATTTTACACGATAATCAATACTGATAAGACTATATAGAAATTTAATAGATATGCCTATTGGATTTTATAAATGATTAATACATTTATTAAAAATTAAATATAATCATGGAAAACTTTAAACATACAAATGGGTCAAACGGGAGTTCCCATGCCAAATGTCCATTTTCAAGTGAAATCGTTAAAAAAGGAGCTGGAGGGGGTTCAAGAAATCATGATTGGTGGCCAAACCAATTAAACTTGAACATACTTCGTCAGCATTCGGCTTTGTCCAATCCTATGGGTGAAGATTTTGATTATAAAAAAGAATTTGAAAGTATTGATTTTAATGCGCTCAAGTCAGATATTCTTGATTTGATGACAGAATCACAAGATTGGTGGCCTGCAGATTATGGTCACTACGGACCCTTCTTTATTCGTATGGCTTGGCATAGTGCAGGGACCTATCGTATCGCGGATGGTCGTGGAGGAGCAGGTGCAGGAACACAACGTTTTGCTCCTTTAAATAGTTGGCCAGACAATGCCAATCTAGATAAGGCACGCCTTTTACTTTGGCCTATCAAACAGGAATATGGTAAGAAAATATCCTGGGCAGATCTAATGATACTTGCAGGAAACTGTGCTTTAGAGTCTATGGGCTTTAAAACTTTTGGTTTTGGCGGCGGCCGTGTTGATGTTTGGGAAGCAGAAGAAGATATTTATTGGGGTGTAGAAGGAGAATGGTTGGATGACCAACGTTACACAGAGGATAGAGAGCTTGAGAATCCATTAGCTGCAGTTCAAATGGGACTTATCTATGTTAATCCTGAAGGACCTAACGGAAAACCTGATCCCAAGGCTTCTGCTGTTGACATTCGTGAAACTTTTGGACGTATGGCAATGAATGATGAAGAAACTGTGGCTTTAATTGCTGGAGGTCATACTTTTGGTAAGACCCATGGGGCAGATAATCCAGATGTTTATGTAGGAGCTGAACCTGCTGGAGCAAGTATTGAAGAACAAGGACTAGGATGGAAAAATTCTTTGGGTTCCGGGAATGGTGTAAATACGATTACTAGTGGATTAGAAGGAGCTTGGACAACTACCCCAACTCAATGGAGTAATAATTATTTTGAAAATTTATTTGGTTATGAGTGGGAATTAACCAAAAGCCCAGCGGGAGCCCAACAATGGACGCCCAAAGGTGGAGAGGGTGCAGGGACTGTTCCTGATGCTCATGACCCTTCAAGGTCACATGCTCCCATTATGCTGACTACGGATATCGCATTGATAGAAGATCCGATCTATGAAGCAATTTCACGTCGTTTTTATGAAAACCCAGACGAATTTGCAGATGCCTTTGCGAGAGCTTGGTACAAATTAACACACCGTGATATGGGACCTTACTCTCTTTATTTAGGACCAGAGGTGCCAAAAGAGGAGTTGATCTGGCAAGATCCGATTCCCGCTAGCAAAGGTGAAGTTATTAATGATAGTGATATTGCTGCTCTAAAAACAAAAGTGCTGTCTTCTGGACTTACTGTTTCAGAATTGGTTTCTACCGCTTGGGCTTCTGCTTCAACCTATAGAGGTTCTGACAAAAGAGGAGGTGCAAATGGAGCTCGTATTAGTTTAGCACCACAAAAAGATTGGAAAGTTAACAATCCTAAGCAACTTGCTAAAGTTCTTTCTGTTTTAGAGACAATTCAAAAAGAATTTAATGCATCCACTACGAATGGAAAAGAAGTTTCAATGGCAGACTTAATTGTGTTGGCTGGTTCTGTGGCTGTTGAAAAAGCAGCAGAGAAGGCAGGACACGAAGTTAGTGTTCCTTTTGCTCCTGGAAGAACTGATGCAACTCAAGAACAAACAGATGCAGAATCGTTTGCGGCACTTGAACCAAATTCTGACGGGTTTAGAAATTATCTTAAAAATAAATATAAAGCTTCTGAAGAGGAATTGTTGGTAGATAGAGCTCAATTGCTGACTCTTTCTGCTCCAGAAATGACCGTTTTATTGGGTGGTTTACGTGTGTTAAATACAAATTATGATAGATCCTCCAGAGGAGTATTTACTGCTCAGCCAGAAGTATTGACTAATGATTTTTTTGTAAATCTACTTGATCTTGGAACAACTTGGAGTGCCATTTCTGATGCTGAAGAATTGTTTGAAGGTAAAGATCGTAAGACGGGAGATGTGAAATGGACAGGTTCACGTTCAGATTTAATCTTTGGATCGAATTCTGAATTAAGAAGTCTTGCTGAAGTTTATGCTTGTTCTGACAGTCAAAGTAAGTTTGTTTCGGACTTTGTAGCAGCTTGGACTAAAGTGATGAATTTAGACCGTTTTGATTTAGCATAATAAAAGTAAATTGAATTAAAAAAGGCATATCATTATGAGATGCCTTTTTTTGCTTTAAGAAATTTTTATTGCTCTTTTAAAGCTTTGATTTTGATGTTAAGGGCGGCAAAAAGTAACGTCATAAAAGGACTTAGCCAATTGAAAATAGCATAAATAAAATATTCACCAACCCCAACCCCAAGCACCCCTGATTGGTATGCACCACAAGTATTCCATGGAATCAGTACAGAGGTTACAGTTCCGGAATCTTCTAGGGTTCTGCTCAAGTTTTCAGGAGCTAGCTTACGATCTTTATAGGCTTTGGAAAACATTTTTCCTGGGATAACAATCGACAGATATTGATCAGAAGCAGTTAGGTTTATAGCTAAACAAGATGCCACGGTACTTGCAAATAATTGAAAAGTAGTTTGAGCCCAATTTAATAAAGCGGAACTAATACGCTCTAATGCTCCTATTGCATCCATAATTCCACCAAAAACCATAGCACAGATAATGAGCCAAATGGTGCCTAGCATTCCTTCCATTCCACCAGAGGTAAATAAATCATTAAGCAATGCATTTGTTGTGGTGATTTCTGTAGATACTGTCATTGAATCCATTATGGCACGGTATCCAACCTCGAAACTTAAAACACTTGCTTCAGTAATCTCAAGAAGGATTTTACTTTGAAAAAGAAGTGCGAAAACACCTCCAAGTAAAGATCCAATCAATAAGGCAATTAAAGGAGGACTTTTTTTGACAATTAACAAGATAACTACTGCAGGAACTATGAACAGAAAGGGGGTGATGGTAAATTTTTCTTCAATAGCCAGCATTAAACTTTCGGTATCTGCAGCACCAGTAGTATTTTGGGTTAAACTTAGTATTGTGAATACAATGATGGTAATTACAATACTTGGGACTGTTGTGTATGTCATATATCGAATATGGGAAAATAATTCTCCACCTGCCATGGCAGGAGCGAGGTTTGTGGTGTCGCTCAGAGGAGAAAGTTTGTCTCCAAAATACGCTCCCGATATAACGGCTCCAGCAACCATACCAACGGGGATACCTAAAACTTTTCCAATTCCAATTAAAGCAATCCCAACAGTAGCTGAAGTAGTCCAGCTACTTCCTGTTGCTAAAGAGATAATGGCACAAATAATAATGCAAGCAGGTAAAAAGATACTAGGATGTAAAATTTGTAAACCATAGTAAATCATTGCTGGAATAATACCACTGATAAGCCATGTCCCCGCGAGTGCTCCAACAAATAATAAAATCAATAAAGCACCAGTAACAGATTGCAAATTTTCTGCAACTTTATCAATCATAAATTTGTAGCTTACTTTATAGTAGAACCCAACTATCCCAGCTATGGCAGCACCTAAAAGAAGGATAAATTGATTTGATCCTCCCAGGGCATTATCTCCGTAAACTAACACATTGTAAGAAAGTAAAACAACAAGAATTAAGATGGGTAAAAGAGCTATTCCTAAGGAGAGTTTTTTGTTTTTCAAATGAATTTTTTTAACTAAGTCTACAAGTTTAATGAATTTAAATCAATTTAGAAGCAAATGTGTAGATCCTTTAACCATTGATTTATTTAGTCAAATTTTCGACATAGCACCATAATTCCTGTTTCAAAATTTAATGGAAGTGCCGAAAAAGAGTTTTGGACATGGGCTAAGATTTTTTTAAATCTCTTAAAATGTAATAAAAATTATTTCAAATTCAATTCTTATGAGTTGTGGGGTACAAAGAAACATTTGTACTTTTAGAGTCAAATAAATTATTTGATTATGAGTGTTTATGATGTTGCCGTTATTGGTTCTGGACCTGGAGGATATGTTGCAGCGATTCGTTGTGCCCAATTGGGATTAAAAACTGCTTTAATTGAGAAATACAGTAGTCTTGGGGGGACCTGTTTGAATGTAGGTTGTATTCCTTCAAAATCTCTTTTAGATTCCTCTCATCATTATGAAGATGCACAGAAGCATTTTTCTGAACATGGAATTGAAATTGAAGGAGAAATCAAAATCAATTTCAAGCAAATGATAGACCGTAAAGCTGCCGTAGTTGAACAAACAACGAAGGGGATCGATTATTTAATGCAAAAAAATAAAATCGATACTTTTGAAGGTCTTGGGAGTTTTACAGATGCAACGCATATCAAAATAGATGGGAATGATTCCCAAACCATAGAAGCAAAAAATAGTATCATTGCTACAGGGTCTAAACCAGGAAGTTTGCCTTTTATTTCCTTGGATAAGGAACGTGTGATAACTTCTACTGAAGCTTTGAAGTTAAAGGAAATCCCTAAACATTTGGTTGTTATTGGAGGAGGTGTTATTGGTTTAGAATTAGGTCAAGTATACCGTCGTCTTGGAGCGGAAGTATCTGTAATAGAATATGCAGATCGAATTACCCCTATCATGGATGCAGGTTTATCTAAAGAATTGGCCAAAGTCATGAAGAAACAAGGAGTTAAATTCTACCTTTCTCATGGTGTGAATAAAGTAGAACGGAAAGCAGATTTGGTATCAGTCACTGCAACAGATAAAAAAGGAAACGAAGTTCATTTTGAAGGGGACTATTGTTTGGTGTCTGTTGGAAGAAAACCTTATACCGAAGGATTGAATGCAGCTGCAGCTGGGGTACAATTAAATGAAAGAGGACAGGTAGAGGTTAATGATCATCTACAAACTTCAGCATCAAATATTTATGCAATTGGTGATGTAGTTCGTGGAGCGATGTTGGCTCACAAGGCTGAGGAAGAAGGAGTGCTAGTTGCTGAGTTTTTGGCAGGTCAAAAACCACATATTGATTATAATTTAGTACCTAATGTAATTTATACATGGCCAGAAGTTGCAGCTGTAGGAAAAACAGAAGAACAGCTTAAAGCTGCTGGAGTGAATTATAAAAGTGGCCAATTTCCAATGCGTGCCCTTGGGAGAGCTAGAGCAAGTATGGACACAGATGGTTTTGTAAAGATCCTTGCCGATGCCCAAACTGATGAAGTGTTGGGGGTTCACATGATTGGAGCTCGTGCTGCCGATTTAATTGCTGAAGCTGTTACTGCAATGGAGTTTAGAGCCTCTGCAGAAGATATAGCCAGAATGAGTCATTCGCACCCTACTTATGCAGAAGCCATCAAAGAAGCCGCTTTAGCAGCCACTGAGAATAGAGCTCTGCATGTTTAGGTATAATAAATATTTTGAAGAATTCGAGGAATGCCATTAGGATCTTACTTTTAGATGATATCCATTGAATCTTCAACTTTTTGTTTTGATAAAACCTTAATTAAGGTATAACGGTATTTCCCAATATCTTGTGGAATTGGATTACGTGCTTCAATTTTTACATCCAGATCATAAATGAACCCAGCAATAAATGTAAAGCCAATAATGTCATCGTAAAAAAACGACCAGTTGTCACAACCAATAGCGTCCTCTTGTTGGACAAGAAAACATTCTTGTTCTATAAGCCCAACACAATCTTTCTTGTAGTGATTTACTCGAATTAAAGTTCCTTCTATTTGAAGTGTATTATTTTCCTCTTTTGACCAACTAGCAGTAGTGATAATTAAGAAAATCAAAGGAAAAAGTACATGGGGATTCATAGGGCTATTTTATTTTTTTTAAAACAAAAACAATGCCAATACAGACTGTTAAAAATAGGAAGAGTCCCATTAGAGTTTCTGTGAGATTTAATTGATGCGCAAAAAATTTATATAGTCCCCAGCCACTGAGACTCCCATATAAAATAAAATAATGTACGATATAAAGATCTAAAGTATTTGTTCCTAGAAACTTCCATACACCATTCTGGAATCTATTTTCAAAGAATATGAAAACTGACAACAGTACAAAAAAGTCTCCCAAGCGAATAAAAAGATAATTGTTTTGAGCTATGAATTTAAAAAGAGATAGATTAAATTTATCTCCAATCCAATTTAAAAAAGGCGAAGAAGCAAAAACAAGAAGCAATCCGATAGTGGCAAAAGCTAAAATCCCTAGGGTACTCCTTCCGTATTGATAATTAAAAAGGAAAGCAATACTCGATCCTATAAATACATACCCAAGCCATGGAAATAGGTAGAACACACCTCCATATCCTTTAATTATATAGGAGGCAATAAATTCAGGAATACTGTCCAAATTGAGTTGAGTATATAAAGGTTCAAATAGAAAAATAAGGAGACCAAGCAACATAAACACCCAAGCTAGATGTTGCTTTAAAAAACGAAAGCATAAGTAAATGGTTAAAATTAAAACAATGGATAGTCCAATCACATGAAGCACATCGGGTTGTGAAAAAGAGCAGTTGATAGATCCATAAAAAAGTGTGGTAAGGTTTAGTCTCAGGAGATACCCCCAAAGTAATAATTCGAGTCCTCTTTTTATTCCTTTTTTAATTCTTGGATTGTAGTTGTCATGTTCTTCTCTTATGAGTAAAAAACAAAAGATCCAACCCGTAATGGTAAAAAATACAGGAGCTGTAAAACCTCTGCAATAGAGCCAAAATCTATAAACCCAATGGGTTGTGTCTATAGTAGAGCTGTCTAACAAACCACTGATGAAATGTCCTTGTAACATCATTAGGATAGCAAAAGCACGAAAGGCATCCAAAAAGTAGATTCTTGATTTCGATGGCATGAAGAAAAATACAAAATCCTAAATTATAAGATTGTTTTATTAGTACATTTAAGTTTAAAACAAAATTTAACAAAATGAAAAGAAGAGATTTTATTCATAAAACTGCAGCTACAGCTTCTGTTTTTAGCATTGTACCTAGCCACGTTTTGGGTTTTGGGAAAACAGCACCCAACGATAAAATTCAATTGGGTTTTATTGGGGTAGGGAAACAGGGAAGAGGCTTGATGACCAATTTTGTGAATTATGATAATGCTTCGGTTGTTGCGGTGAGTGATGTGGATATCAATAAAATGTCTTTTTTTAATGAAACTTTTCAAAAAACTTTAGCTAAAAAGAAGAAACCCTCTCAAAATTTAATTCAAATAGCTGCCTATCGTGAATTACTCGAACGAAAAGATATTGATGCGGTTGTGATTGCCTCTCCAGACCATTGGCATGCACAAATGACTGTTGATGCTGCCAAAGCAAGAAAAGATATTTATTGTGAAAAACCGCTCTCTAGTTCTGTAGCAGAAGGAAGAGCTATGGTTGACGCTACGCGAAAATACCAACGGGTATTTCAGACAGGAAGCATGCAACGTTCATGGGATCGTTTTCGTCATGGTGTAAACTTAATTCGCAATGGATACATAGGTGAAGTAAAAGAGATTAAAGTAGCTATTGGCGCACCTTATAAAGCATGTGATTTACCCGGCCAACCTATCCCTGAAAATATTGATTGGAATGCATGGATCGGCCCTGCTCCTTACAGAGGCTATCACTATGATTTGGCTTGTCCTATAGACGATAAACGTTGGGGAATGTGGCGAGATTACACTCCTTTTGGAGGAGGTATGATTACTGATTGGGGGGCGCATATGTTCGACATTGTGCAATGGGCATTGGATATGGACCACACAGGACCTTTACATTTTACCCCTCCAGGCGGAGTCACTACTGAAGGACTGACCTATACTTATGAAAATGGAATTAAAGTAACCCACACCAAATGGGGGAGTGGCAACAATGAAATTCAGTTTATTGGAACTGAGGGACGTTTAGAAATTAGTAGGGGATATTTAAAAACCTTTCCTGACGCTTCACTTGCTAAAAAGCCCTTAAGAGAGAGTGATACCAATCGAGTATATAACAGTCCAAACCACCATGAAGACTGGCTTGATGCTATTAAAAAGAGAACTCGTCCCATCTGTGATGTTGAAGTAGGACATCGTACTGCAACCGTATGTAATATTGCCAATATCGCCTATGCACTACAAAGACCCTTGGAATGGAATCCAAAATCGGAGCAATTCATTGATGACCCTGGAGCTAATTTAATGTTGGATCGCGCCTATAGAGGACCTTGGGATTATCGCGATTTTTGATGGGTAATAAGGCGGAATGCCTTTAAGATTTATTTCATTCTTACTTTGTGAGGACTCGTTTTAGGAATTCGTTCAATGATTCCACGTGCTTCTAAATCTAATTTTACTGTTACCACATACCAACCTACTTTGCCATCAAAAGTTTTTGAAAGTTCCTCAATGGCTTTTTTGTTTAGAGCTTTATAAGTGATTTCATGCTGTACTTCAATTATTTTAATAAGGAACGTTTTGATGTTTTCGTATTTACTCTTATGTATATTAACTCCTTTTTTACCTTGTGGATGCAGGGTCAAAATTTTTGCAGGGATAGTCATTATTTTTTTTTAAAAGGGCACTTGAATTCCTCCGAATCTCTTTGCTACTAAATTAAATAAAAGAGCTTCAATAATTCCAAATGAAAATCCTATTAAGGCAAAAAGAAGCGGCATTCCTATGAGTGCACCAAAAGCTAGAACAGTCCCAAAACTCAATCCAGGGGTGGAGGCAAGTCCAGGGGATACGATTTCTAAACTTACAAGTATATCTATGAATAAACCTACAAATGAATATAGTATTCCAAAGAGGACTCCCGTAAGTCCCATAAGTAAAGCTTGAAACTTTGCAAAGGACAGTGTTTTGATCTTTTTCAGTTTATTCATAAATATTTGTTTAAGAAGAATTAAGACAAGTTTATATTCGAGATATTATCTATTTAAAATAGGGATTTGCACATGCAATAGCGATCAATTTAATCCTCATTTTGGTGCTAAATCCCTCAGGCAAATTCTTATTACTTTTTCAATTTTCTTATTTAAAATTAAAAAAAATATAAAATTCTTCTAAAATCGTAAAGTTTCCATTTTAGCTTTAATATGATCCAAGCCTAAGTTTCCGACACTTCCCACATGAGTATGCTTCAAATTTCTGTTGGGAATATATGTTCCGTTTTCAATGGTTTCTCCCAGAGCACGATATGCATCGCGAAAAGGTTTGCCAGCAATTACATCAGCGTTTAGGGTATCTACGCTAAAGAGAAAATCGTATTTTTTTTGGTCGGTGGTGTTTTGGGAAACTTTTAATTGGGGTAAACTGAACAAGAGAATATCCATACACGATTTCAATTCTTGGACTGCATCAATGATAGGACCCTTGGCTAACTGTAATTCTCTGTGATATCCACTGGGTAGATTGGTCGTCAATAAAGCCAATTGATTAGGAAGTCCTTGGAGGCTATTGCACTTTCCACGAACTAACTCAAACAAATCAGGATTTTTCTTGTGAGGCATAATGCTTGAACCCGTAGTCAAATCTGCAGGAAAGGAGATGAAATCAAAATCTTGTCCCATGTAGAGACAAATATCCATACACATTTTGGACAAACTACTACCAATGCTTGACAATGCCATCGCAGTGCTTTTTTCTAATTTCCCTCTGCTCATTTGCGAAGCAACGGCATTCACTTTTAGTTGTTTAAAGGCCATTAGTTTGGTGGTAAGCTCTCGATCAATTGGAAAGGCACTCCCATAACCAGCAGCACTCCCTAGTGGATTTTGGTCAGCGATTTTGAAGGCAGCTTCCCCAAAATATAAATCGTCAACTAGACTTTCCGCATAAGCTGACAGCCACATTCCAATAGAGGAAGGCATAGCAACTTGCAGATGTGTATAGCCCGGAATTAGGTCGTCTTGGTGTTTCTCAGCCAATTCTAATAACAAATCAAAAAGGGCTATGACTTGGGTTTTAATCTCAGTCAATTCTTGTTTTAAATACAAGTGCATCGCAACTAAAACTTGGTCGTTTCTAGAACGTGCAGTATGAATTTTTTTTCCTAAATCTCCTAGTTTTTCGGTGAGTACATGCTCGATTTTGGAGTGCATATCTTCAAACTCATTTTCAATGGTGAAGACTCCTTTTTCTGCATCTTCTTTTAGGGCTTCTAAAACTTTACAAAGTTGCTGCGCTTCGGCTGTAGTTATCAGTCCAATGGCACCCAGCATCTTGGCATGTGCCATAGAAGCTTCGCAATCATATTGCGCCAATACCAAATCGTATTCGCGGTCTTTCCCTACGGTAAAGCTGTCTACTTTTTCATGAGCTGCTGTTCCTTTTTGCCAAAGTTTCATATTACAAGATGTTTTTTAAAAGTGCGATATAAAAGGCGATGCCTTCTTCAATTTCGTTTACATATATATACTCATCTGCTGAATGCGATCGAGTTGAATCCCCAGGCCCTAGTTTTAGGGAGGGACAATTTAAAGCTGCTTGATCAGAAAGAGTGGGGGAACCGTAGGTTTTTTTACCTAAAGCTATCCCCGCTTTTACCAATGGATGATCAATGTCTATCGAAGAGCTTTTTAGTCGTAAAGAACGTGCACTGACTTCACAGGGTAGTGCAGCTTTTAAATGTTGTTCGATTTCAATATTGGTATAAAATTCGTTTACCCGAACATCAATGACTAATTTCACTTCCGAAGGAACAACATTGTGCTGACTTCCAGCTTCTATTTGGGTGAGAGTAACTTTTACATGACCTAAAACAGGAGAGATTTTGTCAAACTGAATGGATTTAATGGCTTGAATTACCTCCGGAATTTTCATCAAGGGATTGTCTGTGTTGGGATGAGCCGCATGACTTGGTGTTCCTTTTATGGTAGCTTCAAAAACAACTAAACCTTTTTCGGCTATGGCCAAATCCATTAATGTGGGTTCCCCTACAATAGCAAAATTGATTTTCGGGAGGCTTGGTAATAATCCACTTAAGCTGTTTTTTCCCGCAATTTCTTCTTCTGAGGTTGCCGCCATTAGAAGGTTGAAATTTGGATTAGGATGGGCATAATAATGAGTAAAAAGAGCAATCAATGACACCAATGCACCACCAGCATCGTTACTTCCTAAGCCATAAAGTTTTCCATCTATAATATCAGGGGAGAATGGATCTCGTGTATAAGCTTGATTGGGCTGGACGGTATCGTGATGCGAATTGAGAAGAAGCGTCGGTAATTCGGGATTAAATTGTTGATTGGTTGCCCATACATTATTATTTTGTCTTTGAAAGGGAATTTTATGTGTAGTAAACCACGCCTCAATTCGATCAGCGGTTTTATCTTCCTTTTTAGAAAAGGATTCAATTTGAATTAAATCTTGTAATAGCTGTATGGCTTTTTGAGTTATCATTACAATTGTATTTGGGTATGAATTTCTTTTCCTGTGATCATTTTTGGACTACCAATTCGAACTTGATTTACTCCCTTTTTGAGTGCTTCAAAGCAATTGTGAATTTTGGGGAGCATGCCGTTATTAATTGTATTATCATTTTTTAGTATTTCGTAAGAGGATGAATTAATTATGGGTATCACTGAGTTTTCATCTTCTAATCTTTGTAAAACTCCTTTCTTTTCAAAACAATAATTTAAGCTTACCTCAAAATGTGCAGACATTGCAATTGCGATTTCAGAAGCAATAGTGTCGGCATTGGTATTGAGAAGTTGTCCGTTTTTATCATGAGTAATAGCACAACAAACAGGAGTAATTTCTTGAGCAAGTAGTGTGTTGAACAAGGAAGCATTAACAGCAGTAATATCTCCCACAAAACCAAAGTTTATAGGTTTCGGAGCACGTGTTTCAGCACGTATACTATTTCCGTCAGCTCCGCTAAGACCGAGGGCGTTACAGCCCGTTGCTTGCAATTGTGCTACTATGGTTTTGTTTAGTTTCCCTGCATACAGCATACTAATAATCTCCAGATTTGCTGCGTCAGTGATCCGTCTTCCGTCTATTATTTGGACAGGAATCCCCAGTTTTTCAGCCATTTGAGTTGCTTCTTTTCCTCCTCCATGAACTAAAATTTTAGCTTCTTTTAGGTGAGAAAAATCAGTTAAAAATTCCTCAAGCGCCATTCGATTTTCAATGACATTTCCTCCAATTTTGACAATCTGTAATTTATCCATTTTCCAGTATCTTTTTTAATACTACTTGTGCTGAAAAAGTCCTATTGTTTGCTTGTTTAATAACAAGAGAATTCGGGTTGTCAAGAACATCATCTGCAACAACAATGTTTCGTCGAACTGGGAGGCAATGCATAAACTTTGCATTGTTTGTGTTCTTTAATTTTTCTGCAGTCAACATCCAAGCGTCATCGGTACGAAGTATTTTTCCATAGTCAGCATAGGAACACCAATTCTTGGCATAAACAAAATCGGCACCTTCCAAGGCTTCTTCTTGATTGTGAAAGAGGGGTGTATTTTTTGTTATTTCAGGATTCAGTTCGTAACCTTCGGGCTGAGCAATTACAAAATCTGCATCAAGCTGTTGTGCCATACATGTAAAGGAATTCGCCACTGCATGGGGAAGGGCTTTAGGGTGAGGAGCCCAAGTCAGAGCAATTTTAGGTCTTTTTTTAATACTGTGTTCTTTAATTGTAATGGCATCAGCCAAAGCTTGTAAAGGATGTGCAGTGGCACTTTCCATATTGACTACAGGAATACTCGCATATTTAGCAAAATTATGTATTACTTTTTCAGCTTCATCACTTTCTTTGTGCGTTAAGGATGCGAAAGCACGTATTGCTACTATATCACAATATTGGGAAACGACTGCAGCCGCCTCTTTGATATGTTCTGAGCGTAATCCACTCATTTGTGTACCGTCCTCAAATTCCAAAGCCCAAGCTTCGTTAGAAAAATTCATGATCATGGTATGAATTCCTAATTGTTGTGCTGCTTTTTGAGTGCTTAAACGAGTTCTTAAACTAGGATTGAAAAAGAGCATCCCTAAGGTTTTGTTTTTCCCAATTTTTTCAAATTGAAAGGGATCTTTCTTTAGGACAATTGCTTCAGCAACTGCTGTTTCTAAATTTGGAAGATCGTTTAAGGTGAGGTAATGTTTCATAAAAATAAACTTAGTTTGCTTCTAGTTTTGTTAGAGCGAGTTGAAGCGCATCAAAAAACAAGTCAAAATGTTTTTCTTTCACGGTTAGGGGAGGTAAAATTCGAATGAGTTTTTTGTTGCTACTCCCTCCAGTAAATATATGGTGGGTGTAAATTAGCTCCTTTCTTAGTGTTGCAACTTCAAAATCAAATTCTAATCCAAGCATGAGACCTCTCCCTTTTATTTTTTTAACCCCTGGAATTTGTTGTGCTCTTTCTCCGAAGTGCTCTTCTAAGGCTTTTGTTTTTTCTTGTAATCTTTCTTCTTTCAGTACATCCAAAACGGCTATGGATGCACTACAAGCTAAATGATTTCCACCAAAAGTGGTTCCTAACATTCCATATTTGGCTTTAATCTGTGGATGAACTAATATTCCTCCAATGGGAAAGCCATTTCCCATTCCCTTGGCCATGGTGATGATGTGTGGATTAATTTTATGCTGCTGATAAGCAAAGAAAGTCCCCGAACGGCCGAATCCCGATTGAACTTCGTCTGCAATCAAACAACTGCCGTATTTCTCACAAAGAGACTCCATAGCAAAGATAAATTCTTCAGAGGGTTGGTCTAGTCCTCCCACACCCTGAATTGCCTCAAAAATTACCGCACAATAGGCTTCTGTTTTTAGGGCCTCTTCCAATGCATCGATGTTATTGTAGGGTAAAAAAGTAACCTCTTGTTGTTGGTTTAAAGGAGCGTTAATTGATAGGTTATCAGTGACTGCTACAGCGGCTGAGGTTCTTCCATGAAAAGCATTATGAAAAGCAATAACCTTTTTTCGTTGAGTGTGAAATGAAGCGAGCTTTAATGCATTTTCTATTGCTTCTGCTCCTGTACTACACAAAAACAATTCATAATCGTGCAGGCAAGATTGTTCTCCTATGGCATCTGCTAATTGTTGTTGTAATGGATTCTTAATGGCATTGGAATAAAAGCCAAGTTGGTCCAGTTGATTTTTGATTTTCTGAACATAATGTGGATGTGAATGGCCAATAGAAATTACTGCATGTCCCCCGTATAAATCAAGATATTCAATATCATTATTATCATATACGTATACATCTTTTGCTCGAACTGGGGTGACTTCATATAAAGGATAAACATCAAATAATTTCATTGGTTTTACTGTTTTGCGATATCGTTAATCTTGTTAAAGGAAGCATTTAATCCTTTGATTAGGGAGGAACTTAATCCTTGATGTTCCATTTCATTGAGACCGGTAATGGTACATCCTCTAGGAGTGGTGACCCGATCGATTTCTTCTTCTGGATGGCTGCCTGTTTCGATGAGTAAACTTGCTGCGCCCATAGCTGTCTGCATGGACATTTTAAGTGCCACATCTGCATCAAAGCCTAATTGAACTCCTCCCTGAGTCGTTGCTCGAATTAAGCGCATCCAAAAGGCAATTCCACTTGCACATAAAACAGTGGCTGCTTGCATATGCGTTTCTTCAATAGTGAGGGTGGTTCCCAAGCCGTTGTATATGGCTTCAGCAATAGGAAGCCTCTTTTCACCAACTTTATTGCTACATAAACAAGTCATGGATTTCCCCACAGAAATAGCAGTATTGGGCATAGATCGTATTATGGGGTATTGATTCCCAAGCTGCTTTTCCACCCGTTCAATTGCATAGCCAGTAATGGTTGAAATGATCACATGCTTATTGTTTAAAACAGGCTTTATTTCTTCTAAAATTGACTCAAATTGATTGGGTTGGACTGCGAAAATTAAAATATCTGATTTTTGAACGGCCTCTTTGTTGTCTTGCGTGATATAAACGTTTTTATATTCTTTCCAACTTGAAAGCGCATCTAAATTCCTTTTAGTGAGGTAAAGTGTAGTGTAGGTATTGTTAATGACCAAGCCTTTGGCGATACTCAATCCTAAATTTCCGGTTCCGATGATGGCGATTTTCATAGTTGATTTTTTTAAAAAATAGAAGCTTTAAGTTGAAGGCCTAGGTTTTCTTCCCAGCCCATTAAAATATTGGTATTTTGTATAGCTTGTCCCGATGCCCCTTTTACCAGATTGTCAATAGCACTAGTCACAAGTAAAGTATTTTCGTGTTTGTGCAAGTGAAGAAAACAGAAGTTCGTATTGACAACCGATTTTAAACTGATTTCTTCATTAGATACTTGGGTAAAGGGATGTGACGCATAGTAATCTTTATATAAGGTTTTTGCTTCTTCAAGAGTTCCATCAAAATGGGTATATGCAGTTGCAAAAATACCTCGGGTAAAAGCTCCTCTTTGTGGCATAAAAAACAATGCACTAGGACTATTCAGTTGCTGTAAACTTTGGTGAATTTCTCCTAAATGTTGATGGGTAAAAGGCTTGTACCAAGAGAGGTTATTGTTTCTCCAACTAAAATGACTGCTTGGACTGAGTCCTACTCCCGCACCTGTACTTCCTGTTGTTGCGTTTATGTGAACCGCATCTTTTATTAGGCTGTGTTTGGCTAAAGGTAGTAAGGCTAATTGTATGGCAGTTGCAAAACAACCTGGATTAGCAATAGCCGTTGCCTTTTTAATTCGGTCTCTTTGAAGCTCAGCTAAGCCATAAACAAAGTGTCTCCCTCCAAATTCTTGATCGCTATTGAGTCTAAAATCATTTCCTAAATCAATGATAATCGTTTCTTTAGAAAAGGAATGCTTCTCTAAAAAGGCACGTGAATTCCCATGTCCGAGACACAGAAACAATAAATCAATATTTTCATTCACCTTATCCGTAAAGTTTAGATCCAAACTCCCTAAGAGATCAGGATGGGATGAGTTTACAGCTTTGCCTGCACGGGTAGTACTGTATATAAATTCAAGTTCTAAGGCGGGATGGTGTATTACCAATCGGATGAGTTCTCCTCCTGTATATCCAGATCCACCAATTATTCCTACACTTTTCATTTTTTATTGTTTAAATGTTGGTAAATTTTAGTGGCATTAGAAGTTAACTTGATAAAGCCTTTGGCTTCGTCTGCCGTCCATCCTTTATTCATTTCTCCATAACTTCCAAACTCTGCTTGCATTAAGTCATTGGGTGATTCAATTCCTAGAAGCTCAAAACGGTAGGGGTGTAATTTGATAAAAACAGAACCTGTGACTTGCTTTTGACTACTTTCCATAAAGGCTTCCATGTCTCGCATGACAGGGTCTAAATAGTGTCCTTCATGTAATTGCATTCCATAAAAGTTAGCCAATTGTTCTTTTTGAAATTGTTGCCATTTGCTTAATGTATGCTTTTCTAAAAGGTGGTGTGCTTTGATTATTACAGAGGGTGCAGCTGCTTCAAAACCTACTCGACCTTTGATTCCGATGATTGTATCTCCTACATGAATATCACGTCCAATCGCATACTGTTTTGCGAGCTCCTCTAGGGTTTGAATTAAGTTTACAGCCGATCCCTTCTTGCCGTTTACTGCGGTTAATTCGCCTTGAGTAAACTGCAATGAGATTTGTTCTTCTTTTTCTTTTTTCAAAGCGCTTGGATATGCCGAATCAGGTAAGGGTAAATCAGAGGTTAAAGTTTCAGCTCCACCCACACTAGTTCCCCACAACCCTTGATTGATAGAGTATTTTGCTTTTTCCCAAGGAAAATCTATCCTCTGCGTTTTAAGATATTCGATTTCATCTTCTCTTGAAAGTTGATGATCTCGAATCAAAGTAATGATTTTAATTTCTGGTGCCAGAACTTGGAAGATCATATCAAATCTCACTTGATCATTTCCTGCTCCCGTGCTTCCATGCGCAATATATTCAGCACCAATGGCTTTGGCATAGGTTATGATTTCTACCGCTTGAATGATACGCTCTGCACTTACTGATAGTGGGTAGGTGTTATTTCGTAGGACATTTCCAAACACTAAATATTTTACAATTTTGTTGTAGAAAGAGTCTAAAGCATCTATGTTTTTATACAAATGAGCGCCCATTTGATAGGCTTTCTTTTCAATATCTAGAATTTCAGTTTCTGAAAATCCGCCAGTATTTATACTTACTGCATGTACTTCATATCCCTCTTTGGAAAGTTTTCTTAAAGAGTACGAAGTGTCTAATCCTCCACTGTATGCTAAAACTAATTTGGAGTGCTTCATGATTTATTCTTTTTTAGTAATAATGATTCTTTGATTTTTTTTAACCGAAGGGCCACCTTTGTATTAAAGGTTTTGTTTTCTGTTTTTTTATTTGGATCGTATAACATACCAGTACAAAGACACATTTGGCGCTCTGTACGGGTAAGTATATCATAGTTTTTACAAGTTTGACATCCTTTCCAGAATTCTGGGTCATCTGTGAGTTCCGAAAAATGAACGGGTTTATACCCCAATTCGTAATTGATTTTCATCACTGCCATACCCGTTGTGATCCCAAAGACTTTTGCATCAGGGTATTTTTCAAGTGAAAGTTCAAAAACTTTTTTCTTGATTTTTTTGGCAAGTCCTTTTCCTCTTTGGTCTGGAGCGACGATGAGTCCAGAGTGGGCAACATACTTTCCGTGTCCCCATATTTCGATATAACAGAATCCCACAAATTGATCTTTATCAATTGCGATCACAGCATTTCCATTTTGAATTTTTCCAGATATGTATTCGGGAGTTCTTCTAGCAATCCCAGTACCTCTGTTTTTGGCTGACTCGTCGATGCATTTGCTAATGTCTTTAGCATAACTGATATGTTCCGCTTTTGCGCGTAAAATTTTCATTGTAAAAAAGTAATAAGAGAAAAAATATTTGGTTCGAGAAGGGAGAAGGGCACACCATACTCCATATAAAATTACACCCCTACGGGGCGGCGTGGAAAGCTGCGCAACGGAAGTATAGTTGCGTATTTGGTATTACTATTTATCTCTGTTTTAAACATCAGACTGCAAAAATGCGGTATTTTTTTTACACAACAAAAAAAATAATTAAAAAAGCGCATTTTTTGAAAAGCTATTCAATTGATAGACTAATGTTTACCTTTGTATGGTGAAAAAGGAGCTTTTAAACAAATTGAATATTGATCACACTAGATTGTCAGGAAAACGACTGTTGCTAGCCCATAGCGGGGGCCCTGACAGTAGCGTGCTAGCTCATCTTTTGTTGAAGGAAGGATTAAACTTTTCTGTGGCGCATTGTAATTTCCAACTTAGAGCCAGTGAAAGTGAAGCCGATATGAAATTTGTTGAGGCTTGGTGTAGAGAACATTCAATCCCTTTTTTTTGTGTCAAGTTCGCTACTGAAATTCATAAAGAATTTTATAAAAAAAGCACTCAGGTTTCAGCAAGGGATCTCAGGTATGATTGGTTTTACTCCCTTATGGAGGTATATGAATTTGATTTTTTGCTTACGGCGCATCATTTGAATGATCAGTTAGAAACGTTTTTGATTAATACTACTAGAGGAACAGGAATTTCAGGTTTATTAGGAATCCAAGAAAAGGAGACTTTATTACGTCCTCTTAGAAAGATACCTAAAAAAGAGCTCATATTATATGCTGAGGCAGAAAAGATCTCATGGCGAGAAGATCAGTCCAATACCAGTAATGCCTATTTAAGAAATGCGATCAGACATCAGGTGATTCCTGCTATTGAAGAGGTAGTTCCAAATGCTTTACAAAACTTTCAAGCTACCTTGGATCATCTCGATCTAGCAAATGATTTTATTCTAGAATCTCTAGAAACTCAAAAAAATAAGTTGTTTAAAAACACAGGAAAATCCCTTGGTATTGACATTAAAGAGTTGGAGAAGTTACCTTCTTTGCCTTTTTGTTTACATCATTGGTTTGCTCCCTTCGGTTTCGACACAAAAGAAGTTGTCAAACTAATGGAATCAGAAAGTGGAAAAGTAATCTATTCTGCCTCGCATCGTTTGATTCGAGATCGATCATGTATCACCCTTTCTTTACTTCATTCGAAAGAAAATAACCAATTTTTATTTGATCCTTTAAAGAACAACCTAGACCTTCCTATTCAATTGAGCAGTGAATCCATTGAAATTAAGGAAAAAGAGACTTGGGGATCACATCAGGCCGCACTTGATAAGAGGATGTTAAAAAAACCACTTTCATTAAGAAAATCCATTAAAGGCGACTATTTTTACCCCACCGGAATGAAAGGTAAAAAATTGCTTAGTAAATTTTTTAAAGACGAAAAATATTCTCTTTTAGAAAAAGAACAACAATGGCTTTTATGTTCCGAAAATAAAATTGTTTGGGTGATTGGAAAACGTTGTGACAGAAGATTTATAGCAACTAAAAACACTAAAAAAGCCTTATTAATTACAGTAGTATGAAGTTGAAATGGATGTTGTTCTTTATGTGGAGTGTTTTTGTAAACGCCCAACTGGATAAGGAGCCTGTAGTTTGGGAGACGCAGCTTGAAAAGTTAGATGACACTCGATTTGTGCTAGTGTTTAATGCAACCATTGCTTCTAATTGGCACTTATATTCACAGTTTTCAAATGACCAAGGAGCGCTACCCACTGAATTTGTCTTTGATTCCCAGGGGTATAAAAGGATAGGGGAGGTAGAAGAAAGTCTTTCTATTACCGATTATGATAAGGTATTTGAAATGGACCTGACCTATTTCAATGATTCTGCGAACTTTCGTCAAGAAATTGTTTTGGAAGATGAGACTTTAAGAAGCCTTTCCGTTGAATTGAATTATCAAGCCTGTGATGATAAACTTTGTATTTTTAGATCCGAAACTTTTGTTTTTTCATTAGACGGGACGGTTGATAATAAATTACTGACCACAGATGCTATAAGTCAAGAATTATCCAAAGCATTAAAACTTGATTTAAAAAAGACGGAATTTTTAGCAACAGAACTTTCTAGCGAAGATCCTACATCCAATTGGAACATCTTTTTTTTAGGGTTTATTGGAGGTTTATTGGCCTTGTTGACTCCTTGCGTTTTTCCAATGATTCCACTTACAGTTTCTTTCTTTTTAAAACAAGCCACTACAAGAAGAAGAGGGGTGTATAATGCCTTGTTGTATGCTTTTTTTATAGTCCTTATTTACGGCTTATTGAGTTTACCTTTTCATTTTTTAGATTCTCTAAATCCTGAAATTTTAAATACCATAGCTACTAATGTCACTTTAAATTTGATCTTTTTTGGTGTCTTTGTCTTTTTTGCTTTTTCTTTTTTCGGATTTTATGAATTAAGCCTCCCTTCTCAATGGGGGAATAAATCCGATCAAGCTTCAGGCTTCAATGGGGGAGTTGGGATCTTTTTCATGGCATTAACATTAGCCATTGTTTCTTTTTCATGTACGGGGCCTATTTTAGGGTCATTATTGGCTGGATCGTTGACTGCAGATGGTGGAGCCATGCAACTTAGTACAGGTATGTTAGGATTTGGAATTGCTTTAGGTCTTCCTTTTGGTTTGTTTGCGTTGTTTCCCAACACCCTTAAAGCCTTACCTAAATCTGGAGGATGGATGACCACTGTCAAGGTTGTCCTAGGATTTTTAGAATTGGCCTTGGCATTAAAATTCTTGTCTAATGCAGACTTAGTTGCGCATTGGGATCTCTTGAAACGCGAGGTTTTTATTGGAATTTGGACATTGATATCCTTCCTATTAACACTTTACCTTTTTGGTGTCTTCAGGTTTAAACATGAAGTAAAACAAAAATTGGGAGTCGCTAGAGGAATCTTTGCAGTATTTAGTTTATTATTCACTTCTTTTCTTGTTAACAGTTTGATTTCTGAGGGGAATCAATTAAAAATATTGAGCGGTTTTCCACCCCCTGAATTTTACAGTATCCACTCCACAGCGTCTGATTGTCCTCTAGGTTTAGAATGCTATAAAGATTATGAGACAGGATTGGAAAAAGCAATTACTGCGAATAAACCTATCCTCCTAGATTTTACTGGATGGGCGTGTGTAAACTGTCGAAAAATGGAAGAAAATGTTTGGTCTGATCCAGCGGTGTATGCTTTATTAAACGAAAACTATATTATCATTTCTCTATATGTGGACGACAGAAAAACCCTGGAAGAAGAACAGCAGTTTAACTACCAATTTTCTGATGGAAGAATCAAAAGAATCAACACTGTAGGAAAAAAGTGGGCAACCTTCCAAGCCATAAATTTCCAGACTGCTTCACAACCTTTTTATGTGCAAATGACTTTTGATGGGACTCTTTTGAATGTGCCTATTCAATACACGGACACAGCAACATATAAGGAGTGGTTAGAGCAAGGATTAAAGAACAATGCATCTTCGCCTAAAGCACAATTTATTTCTTTTTAGCAGGGTCATACACTGCAACTACTATTTTTGAATATGCTGTACCATAGCCAATTTGGAAGGGGAGGAGGCAGTGACGCAAAGCCATATCGCTGAGGCCATTCAATACCGAAGTTTGGATCGTGAGGGATGGCTTGGAGAGTGCTGTTTTTGCCCTCTGAGCGTTTGTTGTTTTAAAGAATTTTTTTCAAGCCTTTTAGTAGTTTGCTATCAGGAAATAACTCCAAACCTTCGGTCAAGTATTTATTGGCTAAACTCTCTTTTTCTTCTTTTTGATAATGCTTAATAAGTAATTCATACACACTTTCTTTTCCCCAGAATGGTTGATTTTCTGCTATGTTTGTCTCGGTCAAGGAAAGCGCTTTTTTAAGATAAAATTCTACTTCTGAACCGCCTCCAAAAACTTTTGGAGTGTAGAAATTATTTAATGCTAAGGCGTAATAGGCACGTAAATTATTAGCATTGATTTCCAGTGCTTTTTTTGCATATTCTTTGGAATCTTGACCTAAGTTCATCATGGAGAAGTAGCTTTTAAAACGAATGCTGTATCCTGTCTGTAGCGAGAGTAATGCTAAACTTTCTGAATCTGTATTTGAAGGTTTTAAAAGAGAGGTCGCTGTATCGATTAAGTGTTCAGCCCTTTTTTCATTTTTATTGATTTCTCCAGCGAATAGGGCTTGATAGTAATAGGCATAAGATAGCCAATATCGAGTCGAAATTATGTCTTCTTGTTCAAAATCCCGGGTCAAGATAGTTACCAATTCCTTTAAGGGCTGATCGCTTTTAGTCGTTATACAAGTTCTAAAAGCCTGCTCTATCGCGTACTGTAGTGTTTTTTTCTCTTGGTTTTGTGGGCTTATGCCTGTTAGTGAAATGCACAGTAGAAGGGAAATCAATTTCATAGTAGTAGGTTTTTAAATAATATATTTTTTAATGCTTCAACATATGCCTCAAAGGCTTTGATTCCCTTTTTCGTCAAACTCACTTGAGTGAGCGGGTAGTTGTCCAAAAAACTTTTTTCGATACGAAGATAATTTGCTTCTTCTAATTTTTTCAGCTGAACACTAATATTTCCCGCGCTTGCTGATGTATTTTGTTTTAATTCTTTAAAACTAGATTTGGTGTGGGTCATTAAATGCGAAACTATGGCAAGACGCAAAGGTGAATGCAATAAGGGGTCCAGATTTTTATACATTTTATTTCTTGTGATTTAGACGTAATAAAATTCCTGGGATCAATAGGGCAAAGATACTTACCGTTCCCATTAAAAGTGGTTGTTGCTCCCAGCTGAGGAAAAAAGAAATAAAAGCACTAGTGTTAATAATTAATCCGCTAAAAAAGAGGACTTTACTTTTGATAAAACTTCCTGAAAGTAAAGTTGCAATACCCATCAATAATAAAATAATTGGGACTAAATTGTTTTGTAAATAACCATTGAACCCAAAAGCAATAAGCATAATGTTTAATCCTACAAATTGCCATAAACGACCATAGATTGATGCTAAAGGATTGGGAGTACTGTTCTTCTTTTTATTATAATAATAAATAATAAGGCCTATACCTACAAAAGGCATGATAAGATAGGGGTACCAGCTTTCTCTGCTCATGTTTACAGAGATCATATATGCCTGAGCATAACTGCAAAGTGCAATGATCACTCCCCATAAAATAAAGGGAATTCCATTTTCTTCAAAACGACTCTTTGCCTTTTGAATCACAGAATCAATGAGTTGGAAGCTTTCTTCTGGAGTAAAATTGGTTGTTTTCATTTGAATTGGTTTTGATTTTAACAAATATAAAGTGGTTTATATTATAAACTAAATTAAAATATTTTTTTTCATTAAGTTAATTTGAGATTTAAAAATTAAATACAACTCCTAATCCTTTTTTTGAAGGAGTTATTTTCAGTTGGGGATTTTTCTTTTGGTTAAATAAGGTTACTGCTTTATTGTAGTGATCTTCTGTACCATAGGTAATTAGGATTTCAATTAGAACGCCTGCCGCCCAAAAACCGTCTCTGTCTTGATCTAATGCCCAAAGGGTATTGATGTGAAGAGTTACATCATTATCATTACAATCATTGGCATTTTAGACATAACCCGCAGGAGCATAACTTTGAAAAGCAGTTCGAGCAGGATTTCCATAGGTATCTCCATCTTTGAAATATAAATTTCCACTACACTGCCAGATAATAAAAAGGGGAATGAAATAAATAACACCAAAAAGAGTAGGACTCGAGCTAGCATGGGTACAGTAAGTTTAGAGTACCTTTTTAAAATAAAAAAGAAACAAATAAAACCTTCCCCATTTTTTTATGGAAAGGGTAAAAAAATCTTGTAAAGTGAAATTTTTAGGTTGAGAAAGCCTGAAAATTATTAAGTAAATTAATTTTATAGAATACTATCGCTCAAAATACACTTCTTCAAAAGGAATACGGAAGCGTTCTCCATAGATGCCATCAGGCTTTCGGATTCCACAGCTAATGACCATACTGATCTCGGCCGCTGCGGGAAGTTTTAGGATTTGTTTTAATTTTTTAGAATCAAATCCTTCCATTGCACAGGTATCATAGCCTTTAGCAGCCATACTCATCATGAAGTTTTGTGATGCAAGTGCTATGCTTTTATGCCCAACTACCCTTAGGTCCGAAGCGCTCACTTCACGGTAGGTGATTTTCCTTAATCCTCTAAAAGTCATATACAGTTTCATCAAAAACCCTCGAATGGGAGTTCCTCCTCTGTACAAATGAGGAATCATCTTTTTGTAATAATACAAAGCGCGTTCTTGTGTTTTAGGATCGGTTACCTTGTTTTTGGCAAAACCTGATTTGATGAATTCAATATTGGCTGCGACACGCTTTGGCCAAAGATCCATTCGGACAACAGGGATCACCATTTGTTGGGCTGTCTTTGCAGCGGGTTGATTGAAACATGCAGCAGCTATTTCTTTCTTTTGGGTTTCGGAGGTAATATGATAAAATTCCCAAAGCTGTAAATTACTACTTGTAGGGGCTAAACTTGCGTGTTTAATACATTCTTTAACAAGCTCACTATCAATGGGCTTTTCTGGATCGTAAACTCTAGTTGATCTTCTGTAGGCAACAGCTTCAGATACAGTTTTCTCTTTCATGCTTAGATTTTTTTCAATAAAAATTTTAATGCTTTTAATGACTTAGGATAGGGCGCATAGCGTTGGGGAAGGTCAAACCAAAAGGAACGTTTTACAACGGGTTTAGCATGAGTAAAAACCTCAAAGCTATGCTTTCCGTGATAGGCACCCATACCGCTATTTCCAATTCCTCCAAAGGGAAGTTTGTCGTTCGTAAAATGAATAATGGCATCATTGATCACTCCTCCTCCAAAAGAATACCGTTGGATCATTGTGTTGATAAAACTTCGATTGGTACTAAACAGATAAAATGCCAATGGATTCTTAAGTTTTGTTAAAATAAAATCGATGTTGCTTTCAGTAGTATAGCTTAAAACAGGTAAAATAGGACCAAAAATTTCATCCACAAGTAAGCTACTGTCTAATGCAGGTTCCTCTACTAGGGTAGGACCAAAGTAAAGTTCGTCCTTGTCCTTTTCACCTCCAAAGAGTAGCTTTTGTTTGTCCAGATCTTTTTCCAGTTTTTTAAAATGTTTTTGGTGGATGATTCTTCCGTAATCTTTTGAGTTCTTCGCATTTTTTCCAAAGGCTTTTTCAATCTCTTCAATCATAGCGGCAACCAATGCATTTTTGTATTCCTTTTGAACGAGTACATAATCTGGAGCAATACAAGTTTGTCCACAGTTTAAAAATTTACCCCAAACAATACGTCGAGCTGTTTTTTGTATTGGTGCTGTTCCGTCCACAATACAGGGGCTTTTTCCACCCAATTCCAGTGTGGTAGGAGTTAAAAATTCTGCGGCAGCTTTTGCAACAATTTTTCCTACGGCTGTACTTCCAGTGTAGAAAATATAATCCCATTGTGTTTTTAACAAGGCAGCACCTACTTTCTCATCTCCTTGTATTACTATAGCCCACTCTGGAGGAAAAACCTCACTGACGATTTCTTCAATAATTTGTGCGGTATGGGGTGCAGATTCAGAGGGTTTTAGCACTGCTGTATTTCCAGCTGCAATTGCCCCTATTAAGGGAATCATCGCCAATTGAAAAGGATAATTCCAAGGCGAAATTAGCAAGACCGTACCATAGGGCTCAGAAAGAATATAATCCTGGGAAGGAAAATTGATCAAACTTCCTGAAACTCGCTTTGGAGCAGCCCACTCTTTAATATTTTTAATGTGGAGGTCTAATTCTTTTTGAACCATTAAGAGTTCACTTGTGAAGGATTCGAAGACTGGTTTTTTTAAATCTTGATATAAGGCTTCAAATAGACTTTCTTCTCTTTCCTCTAAAACTCTCTTTAGTTTCTTGAGATGCTGAATTCTGATCTTTACATCTTGAGTTTTGAAATCCTTAAAAAAAATCAGCTGTTTTTCTTTTATGTTTTCTATGGAAGCAGGGGTACTATTTTTCAATTTTCTTTTTGTGTAAAGTTAATGAAAAAGCGACTAGCTTTTTAGGGGGATTGAGTGTATTAAATTATTAATTAAAAAGCACTGATAATCAGCTCTTTGTATTCTTTTGTTAAGGGTTGAATATAAGAGTAAGCACAGCTGTTTTCTCTTGTAAAAAATAAACATATCTAAATTTGATTAACAATAAAAGCTATGGAACTCAACAAATACAGCAAAGCAGTTACCCAAGACCCAACGCAACCCGCAGCACAAGCCATGTTGCATGCTATTGGAATGACTGATGAAGACTTTCAAAAGCCTTTAATTGGTATTGCTTCTACAGGCTATGAGGGAAACCCTTGTAATATGCACTTAAATGCGCTTGCGCAAGATATGAAAGTAGGAATCAATGCGCAATCATTGGTTGGACTTGTTTTTAATACAATAGGGGTTAGTGACGGTATTTCAATGGGAACTCCCGGAATGCGTTTTTCATTACCCTCTAGAGATGTTATTGCGGATTCAGTGGAAACAGTAGTACAAGCAATGTCTTATGATGGGGTAGTCACTGTAGTGGGTTGTGACAAAAACATGCCAGGTGCTTTAATGGCAATGTTACGTTTGAACCGTCCTTCTATCTTAGTGTACGGAGGTACCATTGCTGCTGGATGTCACAACGATAAGGAGTTGGATGTGGTTTCTGCCTTTGAAGCATGGGGAGAAAAAGTAGCTGGAAAAATAGATGAAAAAGAATTTAAAAGTGTAATCCGTAACGCCTGTCCTGGAGCTGGAGCTTGTGGCGGAATGTATACAGCCAATACCATGGCTTCGGCCATAGAAGCTTGTGGGATGGCATTGCCTTATAATGCTTCCAATCCTGCAGTAAGTAAAGATAAAAAAGAAGAGTGTTTAGCCTTGGGAGCTCACCTTAAAAACTTATTGGAACTCGACTTAAAACCAAGAGACATAGTCACTCGAAAATCATTAGAAAACGCCTTACGCCTAATCGCTGTTTTAGGAGGATCAACCAATGCAGTACTGCATTTCTTAGCGATTGCCAAAGCAGCTCAAATTGATCTTACCATTGATGATTTCCAAAAGATAAGCGATAGCACTCCCTTTTTAGCAGACTTGAAACCTAGTGGGAAATATTTAATGAAAGACCTTCACCAAGTGGGAGGTGTTCCTGCTGTTTTAAAGTATATGTTGGAACAAGGAATGTTACACGGTGATTGTATGACGGTTACAGGGAAAACCTTAGCCGAGAATCTTGCAAGTGTTCCAAGTCTCAAAGAAAATCAAGAGGTTATTCGTCCCATTGATCAACCTATCAAGGAAACGGGACATATTCGAATTTTGAAAGGAAATTTAGCAACAGGCGGTTCTGTAGCAAAAATCACAGGTAAAGAAGGTCTTTTGTTCAAAGGGCCTGCACGTGTTTTTGATGGAGAGTATGTGGCAAATGACGGTATCAGAGATGGAAAAGTCAATGCAGGAGAGGTTGTTGTTATTCGTTATGAAGGACCCAAAGGGGGGCCTGGAATGCCTGAGATGCTAAAGCCTACTGCAGCCATCATGGGAGCAGGTCTTGGAAAAAGCGTGGCTTTGATCACTGACGGACGTTTCTCTGGAGGAACCCATGGATTTGTTGTGGGACATATCGTACCTGAAGCTCAAGAAGGAGGGACCATTGCCCTGGTTCAAGATGGAGATGAAATCACAATTGATGCCGAAAAGAATACGATTAGTGTGGCATTAAGTGAAGATGAAATAGTAGAAAGAAAAGCAGCTTGGGTAAAACCACCCTATAAATTTCAACAAGGGGTATTGTATAAATATATTAAGAGTGTAGCAACTGCTTCTGAAGGCTGTGTTACAGATTCCGAGTAATTATGGAAACAAAAGCAAAACATAAAAGTCCAAAAGGTACCGCTGCACCACTTCAAATATCTGGAGCTGAAGCAGTAATTCGATGCCTGTTAGCCGAAGATGCAAATCTGATTTATGGTTATCCAGGCGGAGCTATCATGCCTATTTACGATGAGATCTATAAATTTCAAGATCAATTACATCATGTCTTAACACGCCATGAACAAGGCGCTACTCATGCTGCCCAAGGATATGCACGTACCTCAGGGAAAGTTGGAGTTGCTATGGCAACTTCTGGACCCGGTGCTACCAATCTTGTTACGGGTATAGCCGACGCACAAATTGATTCTACTCCTATGGTGTGTATCACAGGACAAGTGGCTTCTCATTTATTAGGTTCTGATGCGTTTCAAGAAACCGACATAATTGGAATCTCAACTCCAGTAACCAAATGGAATTATCAAATCACTAAAGCCAGTGAGATTCCAGAAATCATGGCCAAAGCATTTTATATAGCTCGTTCTGGGAGACCTGGTCCCGTATTAATTGACATCACCAAGGATGCACAATTTGAACTGTTTGATTTTACTTACGAAAAATGCGTGGGCATACGCAGTTATCAGCCTTATCCTAAGCTAGTAAACGAGAGTCTTGAACAAGCTGTCCAACTGATTGGGGAAGCAAAAAAACCTTTTATTGTTTGGGGTCAAGGTGTTATTCTAGGACAAGCAGAACAAGAGTTTAAGGCATTCCTTGAAAAGTCAGGAATTCCTGCTGCATGGACTATTTTAGGGCTTTCGGCTTTACCCACGGCACATCCTTCTAATAGAGGAATGGTGGGAATGCATGGGAATTATGCACCCAATTTATTAACTAATGAATGCGATCTGTTAATTGCCATTGGGATGCGCTTTGATGACCGAGTGACTGGGGACCTAAGAACCTATGCAAAGCAAGCAAAAATCATTCATCTAGAACTTGATCCGGCCGAGGTGAACAAGAATGTCAAGGCGGATGTATCACTTCTTAGTGATTGTAAAATTAGTTTACAAGCACTCACAGACAAAATTGAGACAAAATCCTATCCGGAATGGATCAAACGTTTTGATGATTTAGATGCTATTGAGAATGAAAAAGTGATCGATGGCGATTTACATCCTACTAAACCTGGCTTGACTATGGGAGAGAGTGTGGAGATGATCAACAAACATTCCAAAGGAGATGCTGTTATTGTAACCGATGTTGGGCAACATCAGATGGTTGCTTGTCGCTATGCCAAGTTTACTCAGTCCAAAAGTAATGTAACCTCTGGAGGACTAGGAACGATGGGCTTTGCACTGCCAGCAGCAATTGGCGCTAAAATGGGAGCTCCCTCAAGAGAGGTTGTAGCCGTTATTGGGGATGGTGGTTATCAAATGACCATACAAGAGTTGGGAACAATTTTCCAACAACAAGTTGCTGTGAAAATTGTGATTTTAAACAATGACTTTTTAGGAATGGTACGTCAATGGCAGCAATTGTTTTTTGACAAACGTTATGCTTCTACAGAAATGACAAATCCTGATTTTGTTGCAATTGCTAAGGGATATTATATAGAAGCCGATCGAGTAGACAATAGAGAGGATTTAGATCAAGCAGTCGCCAAAATGATGGCTTCTGACAAACCTTATTTTCTAGAAATATGTGTGGAAAAAGAAGACAATGTCTTCCCAATGATACCCACAGGAGCTAGTGTGTCGGATATTAGATTAGAATAAGATGGAATTAAAAACATATACCATTTCGGTTTATTCCGAAAATAATATCGGATTGCTCAATCGTATTTCGGCAATCTTTTTAAAGCGACACATCAATTTAGAGAGTTTTTCTACCTCTGAATCAGAGATTCCCAATGTATTTCGGTTTGTAATTGTTGTCAATATAGCGCCAGAAAAAGTACATAAAGTTGTGCAACAAATTGAAAAACAAATCGATGTGATTAAGGCGTATTATCATACCGATGAAGAAACTATTTTTCAAGAAAACGCTTTGTACAAAGTAAAGTCAAGTTCTTTGTTTGAAGAACGACAAATACAGAACATTATTAAAGAGAGTCACGCTACCATAGTCACTGTTTCTCCTGAATTTTTTGTAATCGAGAAAACAGGTTTCAGAGAGGAGACAGAACAATTGCGCAAGGACTTAGCCCCCTATGGTTTATTACAGTTTGTTCGTTCTGGACGCATTTCAGTAACCAAAGCCAAAATGGGCATTTCAGAAATATTAAATACCTTTAAAAAACAATAATCAATAAAAATCATGTCAAATTACTTCAATCAATTATCATTACGTGACCAATTACATCAACTTGGGCAGTGTCGGTTTATGGATGCTTCCGAATTTGAAGATGGAATTCAAGCTTTAGCAGGAAAGAAAATCGTTATTGTAGGCTGTGGTGCGCAAGGTCTTAATCAAGGACTTAATATGCGTGATTCAGGACTCGATATTTCTTATGCTTTACGTGATGGTGCCATTGAACAAAAAAGAGCCTCCTATCAAAATGCTGTATCCAATGATTTTAAAGTTGGAACCTATGCAGAATTAATCCCTAGTGCAGATGTAGTAATTAACCTTACTCCAGACAAGAATCATACACCGGTAGTAAATGCGGTAATGCCTCTTATGAAAAAAGGAGCGACCTTGTCTTATTCTCACGGATTTAATATTGTTGAGGAAGGAACAAAAATTAGAGAAGATTTGACAGTAATTATGGTTGCACCCAAATGTCCAGGTTCAGAAGTTAGAGAAGAATACAAACGAGGATTTGGTGTGCCTACCTTGATTGCCGTTCACCCAGAAAATGACCCACAAGCTCACGGATTAGCTCAAGCAAAAGCCTATGCATTTGCTACTGGAGGACATCGTGCAGGTGTATTGGAATCTTCTTTTGTTGCTGAGGTAAAATCAGATTTAATGGGAGAGCAAACAATATTATGTGGTGTACTTCAAACTGGTTCTATCTTGAGTTTTGACAAAATGGTAGAAGAAGGAATAGATGCTGCTTATGCTGCAAAATTGATTCAATACGGTTGGGAAACTATTACTGAAGCTTTGAAGCACGGAGGTATCACCAATATGATGGACCGTTTGTCCAATCCAGCAAAAATTAAGGCATTTGAATTGTCAGAACAATTAAAGGAAATCTTGGCTCCCTTATTTGAGAAACACATGGACGATATTATGTCAGGACACTTTTCTAAAACAATGATGGAAGATTGGGCCAATGACGATAAAAACTTATTGGCATGGAGAGCAGCTACAGGTGAAACTGCTTTTGAAAAAACTGCAATTACTGATCAAGCGATTAGCGATCAAGAATTTTTTGATCATGGTATTTTGATGGTCGCTTTTGTTCGTGCTGGTGTAGAATTAGCATTTGACACTATGGTGGCTGCAGGGATTAAAGAAGAATCTGCATATTATGAATCTCTACATGAGACACCATTAATTGCAAATACCATTGCCCGTAAAAAATTATTTGAAATGAATCGTATCATATCAGATACTGCAGAATACGGATGTTATCTTTTTGATCATGCAGCAAAACCAATGCTGGTTGAGTTTATGAAAGGAATCAAAAAAGACGTCATTGGAGGGAGATTAACTTCATCCGATACAGGAGTGGATAATAAACAACTCATTGATATCAATGAAATTATTCGTTATCACCCTGTTGAAATGATAGGATATGATCTTCGTGCCTCTATGGTTGCGATGAAAAAGATTGTATAATGAAATTGCAGAGCCCTTCATTAGAAGGTATTCAACATGCCAAACTTCAACTTAAAGAGGTTTGTAAAGAAACCGTTTTGGAATTGAATAAGCGCTTGTCAGAAATGACAGGCGCTTTTGTTTTTTTAAAGCGGGAGGATTTACAGGAAGTACGTTCTTTCAAAATTCGAGGGGCGTATAATAAAATAGTCTCATTAACCCCTCAAGAAAGAGAAAGAGGGATTGTGTGTGCCAGTGCAGGAAATCATGCACAAGGTTTTGCTTTTGCCTGTAATCACTTAAAAATAAGTGGGAGAGTTTATATGCCAGCGACAGTTTCACAACAGAAAATAGCTCAAGTAAAAATGTTTGGAGAGGGATTTGTTGAAACTATTTTGACTGGGGATACCTATGACGCCTGCCAAAAAGTAGCGCTGGAAACTGCAAAAAAAGAAGGGCAAACATTTATTCATGCTTTCGATGATGTTCAAGTAATCGAGGGACAAGCCACCATTGCACTCGAGATAATTGCTCAGCACACCGAAGGTTTTGATTATATTTTTGTCCCCGTAGGTGGTGGAGGTTTAGTTTCGGGAATTCTTACTGTTTTTAAAGCCTTATCTCCCAAGACCAAGATAATAGGAGTTGAACCTGAAGGGGCACAATCTATGAAGTTGGCTTTGGAATTAAATAAGCGCATCCCACTTAAAGAGATGGATCGTTTTGTGGATGGCGCAGCGGTTCGCCAAGTAGGAGCACTACCTTTTGAAATTTGCAAAGAATTTTTGGACGATTTAGTTCATGTCCCTGAAGGAAAAATTTGTCAAGCTATACTGGATCTTTATAACAAAGAGGGAATAGTTGCTGAGCCAGCAGGAGCACTTGCAATTGCTGCTCTTGATTTGGTGGAATATGATCTTAAAAATAAGAATATAGGAGTACTGTTGTGTGGAGGAAATAATGACATCTTAAGAATGCCTGAAATAAAGGAGCGTGCTTTAGTGTACGCAAATTTGAAACACTATTTTATTATTGATTTTCCGCAAAGGGCCGGGGCATTAAAGCAGTTTGTAAATGAAGTCTTAGGTCCAGACGACGACATTACCCATTTTGAATTTTCAAAGAAAAGCAGTAAAAGTGTTGCCCCAGCAGTTGTTGGAATTGAATTGAAATCAAAAGATGATTTAGGGTTTTTGGTAGATCGAATGAAAAACCATAACTTCAATTTCGACTATTTAAACGAAAAAGAAAACTTGTTTCAATTTTTGAAATAGAAAAAGCTAAGAAAAAGAAAAACTATGAAAGTCAATTTAAATGATATTCCTAAGGAATTTCAAGTAAAACCCTATGTATGTGACCAATATTTAGTCAACGGTCAACTGAAAACATGGCAAGGGAATACCACCGACGTATTTTCAACTATTAAGACAGTCAATGAATCTGGGGAGACCATCTCCACCCTCTTGGGATCAATACCTGACATGGAAACAGAAACAGCCTTAGAAGCTCTTAATGCAGCTGAAATGGCTTTCCAGAGAGGCCAGGGGATTTGGCCTACAATGAAAGTAGGGGACCGTTTGAAGTGTATGGAAACCTTTGTTGAGAAAATGAAGGAACACAGAGAAGAGGTAGTGAAATTACTAATGTGGGAAATCTGTAAAAACAAATCAGATTCCTATAAAGAATTTGATAGAACCGTAGATTATATAGTCGATACGATTGATGCCTATAAAAATTTAGATCGAAAAGGAGCTAAGTTCGATAAACAAGGAGGGGTTCATGCTCACATTCGTCGAGGTCCTTTGGGGGTAGTTCTTTGTTTGGGTCCCTATAACTATCCATTAAACGAAACTTTTTGTTTGTTGATTCCTGCCATTATTATGGGGAATACTGCGATTTTTAAACCTGCAAAACATGGTGTACTTCTGATCGCGCCTTTATTGCAAGCATTTCAAGAAAGTTTTCCTCCAGGAGTAGTAAATATTGTCTTTGGACGTGGGCGTAAAATTGCAAGTCCTATTATGCAAACGGGAAAAGTTGATGTGCTCGCTTTGATCGGTCACAGTTCTTCGGCGGTTGCTTTGCAAGACGAACACCCAAATAAAAACAGACTCCGATTGGTGTTAGGGCTTGAAGCAAAAAACCCTGGGATTATTCTACCCGATGCTGATTTAAGCTTAACAATAAAAGAATGTATTTCTGGAACCTTGTCCTATAATGGACAGAGGTGTACGGCCCTAAAGGTTTTGTATGTGCATGAATCTTTAGTGGATGAATTTAATCAACGTTTTTCAAAAGCTGTTGATACGCTTAAATTTGGAATGCCTTGGGAAGATACTTTTTTAACCCCCCTTCCTGAGCCAGCAAAGCCAGAATACATAAAAGCATTAATAGATGATGCTGTCTCTAAAGGCGCCAAAGTATTGAACAAACGTGGGGGAGAAGTGACAGATAATTATTGTTTTCCAGCGGTATTGTATCCCGTAGATGATAGCATGAATGTGTATCACGAAGAACAATTTGGCCCTGTGATTCCCATCATTTCTTACAAAGAGATTGAAGAGCCTTTAGATGCTATGGCAGCCTCGGACTATGGACAGCAAGTAAGTTTGTTTGGACGTGATGTAAGAAAAATTGGACCGCTTATCGATACCCTTGCTAATTTAGTGTGTCGAGTGAATTTAAATTCAGCTTGCCAAAGGGGTCCAGATGTGTACCCTTTTGCAGGAAGAAAAAATTCGGCAGTAGGAACCTTGAGTGTCTATGATGCGCTTCGTTCTTTTTCTATCCGAACTTTTGTTGCGGCAAAAGATTCTCCTTACAACAATGAAATTTTAGAAACACTGTTGAATTCAAACGAATCCAATTTTGTGAGTACAGATTACTTATTGTAAGCCTTAAAAGTACTGACCAATACCAAAAACGATCCCTCTTTTTGAGGGATCGTTTAACGAAAAGTCGGAGTCAATTCGCAGCGTAACACTATTAATGAATTTGTGTATAAACCGTAGACCAATCCCTCCATAGAGGTGACTGTTTTCTTTTTGAAAAAGTTCATTTTTCTTAGCTCCAGCAGGAGTGTAAATTTGAATGTTACTGTTTTGAGCATTAACAAACCAAAAGGAAAGGAAGAGCAGAACAGAAATGGGGAGTTTAAATTTCATAGAACTTAAATAATAGGTTAAAAAGGATTAATTTAGTTTTCTAATTTATTCAAAATTTTAAGATGCTGATGAAACTAAATCACACTTTATTTTTATCCATAGCTCTTGTAGCACTGTTTTTAAATTCATGCTCTCCTCTGAAAAAGTATTCAGCAAAAGAACGTGAGTGGGCGTATCCGGAAATTGAGGCCTTTGAGCATTTAGATAATACACAAACCTATGCTGACGATGCCGTTTTGTTTATTGGGAGTTCGAGTATTCGTTTATGGAAAACATTGGAGACAGATATGAAACCTTATGCAGTAATTCAGCGAGGATATGGAGGAGCACATTTTAGAGATATGGTTTTTTTTACCGAATCTATTTTGGCAAATCACCCATTAAGTATGGTAGTGTGTTTTGTGGCAAATGATATAAGTGGCTCTCCTAATGATGGAACCCCTAAAGAAGTACTGAAGCTTTTTAAATACTTTGTAGATCAAGTAAGAGCGAAACATCCTAAAATTCCCATCATGCAAATTGCAATTACTCCAACAAAGAGTAGGTGGAAAGTTTGGCCTGAAATAAAAGAAGTAAATAGTTTGATAAAAGCTTATTGTGAAAAAACAGAAAACCTTTACTTTATCGATACAGTTCCAGAATTTTTAGATGAAAACGGACAACCCAAGCCTGAATGGTTTGTGGAAGATCAATTGCATTTAAATGCTAAGGGATATGAAATGTGGAATCGAATTATTAAAGGAGAAATTGAAAAAGAAAAAAGTTAGACCTATCCTTTTTTAAGAAATCGACTAAAAGTAAACTTTTGAACAGTGTTGAAGGGTGTTGTATGGTTTTCTTGTCTGCATTCTAGGGATTGAAAGTGTTCAGCAAAATTTTCCGTCATTCCTTCACAGCTATATTGGGAAATGGGTAATCCACTACACTTTTTGGGTCCCTCTAAAGAGAAAGTACCTACAATTAGCGCACTGGAAACATAGCTACTTACATTTTGAGTATAATGATGAATGTCTTCTTTTTGAGTTAGGAAATGAAATGCAGCTCGATCATGCCATAGAGCATAATCTCTTTGCGGTTTGAAGTCATTGATATCACTCACAATCCACTTTACTTTTTGTGCATGTTCACCTAATCGCTTCTGCGCCCGATCTAAGGCTTTCTTAGAAATATCCAAGACAGTAATATCACTATATCCTTTTGCTAAGAGGGCGTCTACAAGGTTACTGTCACCCCCACCAATATCAATAAGAGCACTTGACTTTGGAAGCTTGAATGATTCAATTAATTCCATAGAAGTGGAAGGATACTCTTGTGTCCAGCTTACTTCTTGTGGACTTTTAGAGGTAAAAACCTGTTCCCAATGTTGTTTTGATGCACTCATGCGATTAAAGATTTAGCCAATAATTTACCTTTAGGGTAAGGTTCCAGCCAGTAGCGACATTAGGAACACTTATCTCGTTACTATTAAATACTAAGAAAATATCTGAAGCAGGTTTGTATCTCCACTGAAAGCGGGAGTTGAAATTCCATAGCCCTAATTGTTCGTTATATTGGAAGAGATTAGAAAAGAAAATTTTATTAGTTAATGTCAAGTTAGACTTGAGACCCAAAAGCCAAAACGAATTGGTGTTCCAAGGTGCAGGTAATTCAATTTGATTGTAATTCACTAAGGAACTCAATTCTAAATAGGGTTGAAAGCGATAACCAAATTCTCCCAAAAAGGCATTGCGTTTTCCACTGGCATAATACCCCCCTGCAATGACTTCTGCCGAATAGGTAAATCGATTCTGCGGTTTGGCAACATAAGAAAGGGTTAAGCTTGTCCATTCATGTTTTGTTCCCGCTTCAAGTTTTGCTTTTTGAGTTCGTAAGGGATCAAAATCAGAAAGTAATTCAATATACTGGCGTTTTACCCCTATAGTGAATCTACTTCGATCTTTAAAATTGAACAAATAGTCAAACTGTTGGGTTTGATCTTTTTTATTAAAATCAGTATCAAAATAATAGGTTCTTCCCAATCTAGGCCCATGGGCAAGTAGCTGAGTATCTTTTTTAGTATAGTATAAATAACCTCCTGTAGCTTCCAGTTTAATGTAATTGTTTCTTGGTATAAATCCTACTTCAGCGCTGTAATCCCCACTTATATATTCTTGTTGAATACGCCAATTCCATCGAGTAGATTGATATCCAAAATGTGAAGCAAATACTTCACCTTGTTGCGTAGCGATTGGACTCAGGGATTTGAGAAATAGTAACTTTCCACTCCATAAATTATCAGCTGAAAAATAATTGTATTCTAACCCTACATTGCGATTGTATTTTGAAGTGTTGTTTTGATTTTCATTGAATCTAATAGCTTGTTTGTTTACAAAAATGGCACTGATGTTAGAGCGGTCAAAGACTTTTCTTTGAAGTGTGACCACACCAAAGTTTTCCCCCGCTAAGTTTAGTTCATCGTCTTTACGGGTTTGAATGTTCATAAGCCCTACTCGCCAATTTTCATCTAGATTTCCACTTAAACGAATCCCACCTTGAATGGGAACGTTTAGTCCGATTCGCCTTGAAAAAAAGGGACGGATGGATCGGTATCCAAAATTGGAAAATAAGTCTGCATTTTCTAAAAAAAACTGCCGTCTTTCTGGAAAAAAGAGCTCAAATCGATCCAAGTTGGTTACTTGTTGATCGACCTCTGCTTGAGAAAAATCTGGATTTATGGTAACATCAAGATTCAATGCAGAAGTGAGACTGTATTTTAAATCTCCACCTACTTTAAAAGCATTGTTTGGTGTTGTGTTGTTTTCACTATTTAGATTATTCGACAAATACGGAATAAGCGAAACATTACTACTTTGTTTGGGGGGAGGGGTTTCCCAAACTAAAGCCCCTGCATAAGCTAAGGTCACTGAGGGAAATTGTCTTGGAACAGGGGCCCAACTTGATTTTTCACTTGCCTTTAAATCCAAACGGCTAAAGTTAATTCCCCATTCAGAAATGTCTTCATTGTAACGAATGGATTTAAAAGGAATAGCAATTTCACACACCCATTTTTCTTCATCAAATTGTACCTCTGAATACCATTTGGTATCCCAATTTAAATCAACATTTCTTCCATTGAACATTGTTCCGTCCCACTGAGCTCCGTATGCATTTAGTCCAAATGCAAATCCAGTATTTTGATTATTGAAGGGATCAATGGCTACTAAAAAGTTATCATTCTTTCCAAATGAAAAATCACGCTTTAATGATTCTACTACATAAGCTCCTTGAGTGCTATTGTTGAAGAAAATGATAGAGAGGTATAAGTTTTCATCATCAAAACTCATTCTTGCTTCAGAAAATTGAGTAGCCTTACCAGTGTCAACTGGGGTGATCATAAAGAAATCCCCAGCAACTGCTGCATTTTTCCATGTGGCTTCATCTAAAACTCCATCGATCTTTATTTTTTCATTTGTTTTTTGAATAGAAAGGCGGTAGTTGTTTGTGTTTACTTGACCCAGTAGCAGAGTAGAAAAAAAGAAGAATAGATTGGGCAGAATAAGTTTGCGGTGCATTGGCTGATCAATTATAAAGAAGAAAGATACTTCAATTGATTTAAAATCAGTTTGAAGCGCTATATTTTTTCAATAAAGTGATGCCATTTTTCGGCAAAAGAACTCCATTGGTAATGGCCTTTTACTTTTTCAATATTCTTTTGATACTTTGTTGTGTTTTCTGTGTCTAAAAGCTTAATTAATTGAGAGGCAATAAACGAAGGGTTCTTTGATGAGCAAACTCCTGTATTGTCTTTTTTAATTACCTCCTTAAGGCCTGGAATGTCACTCACTAAAAGTGGTTTATTGTAAAAGTACGCATAGGGAGTAACCCCACTTTGAGTGGCAGTATGATAGGTTTGTGCAACGGCATCTGCTGCAGAAAAAAGAAGGGCTGTCTCTTTTGTGTTTTTAAAAGTTAGGTCGAGTGTAATTCGATTTTCAAGCTGCAATTCTTTTATTAGGTTGCTGTATTTGTTTGGATTTTCATAACATTCTCCAGCGATATAGAGGCGAATGTTTTCTTCTTTCAATGGGTATTCAGCAAAAGATTGAATGAGTAATTCAAGCCCCTTATATTTTCGAATTAAGCCAAAGAAGAGGATTGTTTTTTCTGACGGGGACCATCCCAAAATCTCTTTTGCTTTTTGTTGTTCAATTTTAGGATGGAGGTGGGTAGCAATAGGGTGAAATCCAGACCAAATAGGCACATTAAATTCTAATTTTAGTTGTTGAGCTACTTGTGTTGATAAAGTTGTGAAGCCTTGCATTTGTTTTCCAAAATACCGATTCAAGGCTTTATCCCAAATATTGGATTCATGTGGAAACCAATTGTCCACTAAAGCAATTTTTTTAATTCCCATCTCCAATCGTTTTGCTATGGATGTGTAGACAGGAGCTAAAAACGGAGTGTAATAACGGAAGATCACATTTTTGGGTTGCAGTGTATTGATTTGATCCGCTATTTTTTTCCATCCTAAAGGCGAATAGGCGTGAATATTTTGTTCTATGTCCAAGTTCTTTGGAGCTTTTTGTGAACTATAAGGGCTACTGCCTGGAAATAAGATTTTTGGATATAATGAAGTAAATGTAATAAGCTTTACATTGAATCCTTGCTCCACCAGGGTCTTTGTTAATTCATGTTGAGTTTCGGATATCCCCCCCCTAAAAGGGTGCGCAGGACCAATGAAGAGATAATCTAATACAGTTTCTGCCATTTTATAAGGCTAAAGATCGATTGATCGCTTTAGTTCTAGACCATAATCCAATTAGCGTGGTAGCAACAAAATAAGTGATGTAGCCTGCATAGAAAAGAGGATATTGAGAATGGATAAATTCACATTGGGGCAGAAATATAAATAGAATCCCAAAAAGACCTCTCACTATTTCAACCGTTGGTGCCCAGCGATGAAAGTCCATAAGTCCAGTAAATCCGAAAATGGAGCAAAATAAAACAATTCCAAAGTTGAGCCGAAATACAGTTGTCAATTCACTGAAATTTCCAAGAAAGAAAAGTAAGAGCAGAGTAAGGGAAACGAAATGAAACAAGGCAATGATTTTCCATTGTAAAGTGTAGTGGGGAGTATATTTAGTTGTTTGTTCAACTGGTCTTGGAAGAATGGGAAATCTCTCTTCCACATCTGCGGGTCTCCACCCAGTGGGCATAAACCATATTTTAAGTTTGTCTATTCCTTTTTTTGCATACCATGCATCTTGTGTAAGTTGCCAAAAATGTTGGAAGTTTATCCAAATAGGGTTCCAGCTTTTTGAAGCTTTTAGTGTTCCGTAAACAGGCGGCTCTGAATCTAATTCTTCTTGAAAAGTACCAAATAATCTATCCCAAACGCAGAAAATAGCAGCTAGATTTTTATCAATATAAATAGAATTGATGGCATGATGTACCCTGTGTTGAGAGGGGGTGACTAAAATGTATTCTAAAAAACCAAGTTTTCCGATATGTTGAGTGTGGTACCAAAACTGTGCAAAAAGATGTAGCGGAGCCAAAGTCATAATCACTTTCGCAGGTACTCCCAAAAGAGCAGCCGGAATTAAAAATATGGCTCCAAAACCAATGAGGTTAGAAATACTTTGTCTAAGTGCACAGGCTAGATTAAATTCTTCACTACTATGGTGAATAACATGCTGGTTCCAAAAAATATTTACTTTATGATTAAGACGATGTACCCAATAAGATGCGAAGTCAATACAGATAAAAGCAGCAACATACACAGGAATAGAACTTTCCAGCGTAAAGAGTCCAAGGTGTTTAAGAATAAAAGGATAGGAGATCAGTATGAAGGCCAAGCCTAAAACATCTTTGATCACATTGGTCATCCCCGAACTAAGACTCGCCAGGGTATCCATGAAGGTGTAGGTTTGATTTTTAGTGAAATGACCGTAAGCAATTTCAATCAAAACGAGAACGAAAAAAGCAGGGATTGCCCAAAGTAAAACTGCTGCATAAGTATTCATTCCTTATTCTTTTTTATAAAAATAAGAAATTATGAACTAATCACCCAGCTCCCTTGTTTTAATAGCGGTTCTGCCTGTTTGAATTTAACAGATTTTGTTTCTCCTGTGGCCACATTTTTGATTGTAACCTTTTCGTTTCTACCAATTTTTGGTTGCTCTCTTGTAATGGTTTCAATCACCCTACGATTTGCTTGACTTGCACCAGCACCAACGGCTCTATTTCGCGCAGCTAATTCTTCTGTATTCAATACTTCATCTTTAGAAACATTCAAACTCTGTTTGTTTCTTGTTTGTTTTGCTTCTTGAATACTTGAAGGGTTTTGGTTTGGCAAGCTCCCTTTAATTAGGAAGGAGAGCACTTCTTTATTCAGATTACTCATCATGCTTTTGAAGAGCTCAAAGGCTTCAAATTTGTAAATCAATAAAGGATCTTTTTGTTCGTGAACGGCCAATTGAACAGACTGTTTCAATTCATCCATTTTACGCAAATGATCTTTCCAGGCTTCATCAATTATCGCAAGAGTAATATTGCGTTCAAAATCTTCAATTAAATGTTTCCCTTCACTTTGGTAGGCTTCTTTGAGATTGGTTACAACATTTAATGACTTGACTCCATCAGTAAAAGGAACAACAATGCGTTCAAATTTATTTCCAGGACGCTCATAGACATCTTTAATGACAGGGAATGCCATTTGTGCATTGAGTGCTGTTTTTTCTTCATAATGTTTTAATAAGGCATCATAAAGTTTGTGAATTAAATCATTTTCAGATGTTTCTAAAAACAGTTCCTCTGAAATAGGCGCAGTCATGGAAAAGTTCGTAATGATTTCAAACTCAAAGTTTTTGTAATCATTCCCCGATTTGTTATTAACTACGATATCTTCACAAGTATCAAAAAGCATATTCAAGACATCTAATTTCAGTCGATAACCTTGAAGTGCATGTTTTCTTCTTTTGTAAATAACTTCCCTTTGGGCACTCATTACGTCGTCATATTCCAATAGACGTTTACGAATTCCAAAGTTGTTTTCTTCTACTTTCTTTTGGGCACGTTCAATAGATTTGGTCATCATAGAGTGTTGGATCACTTCACCTTCCTCAAGGCCCATACGGTCCATTACTTTAGCTACCCGATCAGATCCAAAAAGACGCATTAAGTTGTCTTCAAGTGAAACGTAAAACTGAGAACTTCCAGGATCCCCTTGACGTCCTGAACGTCCACGGAGCTGTCTGTCTACTCGTCTTGAATCATGACGTTCTGTTCCTATGATGGCTAAACCTCCTGCATCTTTAACAATTTTTGAGAGTTTAATATCGGTCCCACGACCCGCCATGTTGGTTGCAATAGTAACGATTCCTGGATTTCCAGCTTCGGCTACAATGTCGGCTTCTTTTTTGTGCATTTTCGCATTCAAGACATTATGCTTAATCTTTCGAATATTAAGCATCTTACTCAACAGTTCTGAAATTTCAACGGAGGTGGTTCCAATTAGGACAGGTCTTCCAGCCAGAGAAAGCTCGGTTACTTTTTCAATAACTGCATTGTATTTCTCCCTTTTAGTTTTATAAATTAAATCGTCATCATCTTTTCTAGCGATGGGTCTGTTAGTTGGAATTTCAATAACGTCTAATTCATAGATTTCCCAAAACTCTCCTGCTTCTGTAACTGCAGTTCCGGTCATTCCGGAGAGTTTTTGGTACATCCTAAAATAATTTTGAAGCGTAATGGTGGCATAGGTTTGGGTGGCCGCTTCAATTTTTACATTTTCTTTGGCTTCAATTGCTTGGTGGAGTCCATCGGAGTAGCGACGTCCTTCCATGATACGACCGGTCTGTTCGTCTACAATTTTAACCTTGTTGTCCATTACAACATATTCGACATCTTTTTCAAAAAGAGTGTAGGCTTTCAGTAATTGGTTCATGCTGTGAATTCGTTCGCTTTTCACATCAAAATCTTTGAACAATACTTCTTTTTCTGAGGCTTCTTTTTTTGAATCGAGTTCTTGGGCTTCAATCTTAGCGATTTCTCCTCCAATGTCTGGAAGTACAAAGAAGTTTTTATCTTGGTTGTCTTCTGAAAGGAGTTCAATTCCTTTTTCGGTCAGATCAATCTGATTATTTTTCTCATCAATCACAAAATATAAGGCTTCGTCTACCTTTGGCATTTCACGATTGTTATCCTGCATGAAGTGATTTTCTGTTTTTTGAAGTAATTGTTTTACCCCTTCTTCGCTCAAAAATTTGATTAAAGCTTTGTTTTTTGGTAGCCCCCTAAAAACACGGTACAACAACAATCCACCTTCTGTTGTATCCCCGGTTTTTATTTTAGCTTTAGCTTCGGCCAATACACTGGTTAGTAAGCTTCTTTGAGTACTTACTAAATTTCCTACATTGGATTTCAAGGCATCAAATTCGTGTCTGTCTCCCTCTGGAGTTGGACCAGATATAATAAGAGGAGTACGTGCATCATCAACCAAAACAGAATCTACTTCATCTACAATGGCATAGTTGTGCTTTCGTTGAACCAAATCCTCGGCGGTATGCGCCATGTTGTCTCTTAGGTAATCAAAACCAAATTCGTTATTGGTTCCATAAGTGATATCGGCTAAATAGGCGTTCCTTCTTTCTTGACTGTTGGGCTTATGATAATCTACACAGTCGATACTCAAACCATGGAATTGAAAAATAGGTGCCATCCACGCACTATCTCGTTTGGCGAGATAATCGTTAACCGTTACTAAGTGGACTCCTTTTCCAGTCAAGGCATTCAAGTAAACAGGAAGGGTGGCAACAAGTGTTTTTCCTTCTCCTGTTTGCATCTCAGCAATTTTTCCTTGGTGTAAAGCTATTCCTCCGATCAGCTGAACATCATAGTGAATCATATCCCAAGTAATGGGTTTCCCAGCGGCATCCCATGAGTTTGCCCAATAAGCTTTGTCTTCTTTTAATTGAACGTAATCTTTGTTCTGAGATAGCTCTCTATCATAAGCGGAAGCTGTTACTGATATAGTTGTGTTTTCTACAAAACGCCTTGCAGTTTCTTTTACTACAGCAAAAGCTTCTGGTAGAATTGTATTGAGGAGGTCTTCAACCGTTTTCTGAGCTTCTTCGTCTTGTGAGTCAATTTGTTGATAGAGACTTTCTTTCGCGTCAATATCATTAGTCTCTTTCACCTCTTTTTTGAGCTGTTCAATAGTAGTGTCAAAGCTACTTCGAGCCGACGTGATTTGTTGCTTAAAATCTTCTGTTTTTTGACGTAGGGCGTCGTGAGGAAGACTTTCAAAATCTTTTTGATGCTTGTTGATTTGGGCAATTAATGGGGTAATCTTGCTTAAATCTTTTTTTGTTTTATCTCCTACAAATGTCTTTAATATGTTATTTAAAAAACTCATATACTCTTTGAGGTGTTTTTCTTTATTTATTCAAAAGTAACTAAAAAAAAAGCCTCTTTAAGAGACTTATTAAATTCGTTTTTAGAATGACTTAATATTCGTCTTCATTCCAAAGATAATCTTCCTCTGTTGGAAAATCTGGCCAAATCTCTTCGATTGATTCGTAGATGTCTTCTTCATCTTCCATAGATTGTAGATTTTCTACTACTTCTAGGGGAGCTCCTGTACGAATCGAAAAGTCAATAAGTTCATCTTTAGTGGCTGGCCAAGGGGCATCACTTAGGTAGGAAGCAAGTTCTAAAGTCCAATACATAGTATTTATTTTTTTTGCAAAAATAGATTTTTATCCAAATTATGCAACCAATTTAAGAATTTAGTTTCCACTCCATTTAATTTCTTCCACTTCTAGATCAGCAGCAAAGGTTCTAGACAAGGTGAAAAAATAGTCTGAAAGGCGGTTCATATACGCAATCAAAGTGGAAGATATTGAAGCTTCTTGATCCAGTTCAGTAACATAACGTTCTGCTCTTCTGCATACGCATCTAGCGAGGTGAGCGTAAGAAATCAAAATATGCCCTCCTGGAATGACAAAGTTTTTGAGTGGCTCTAATTTTGACGTAAGAGAATCAATTTCGTGTTCAATGAATTTAACAGCACTCGGTTGAATGGGAGTTAAATTTTTAGGAATTTTTTTATCAGAATCAATAGATAATTGAGCGGCAACAGTCATCAATTGTTTTTGAATTTCTAGAATGGTAGTTTGAACGTCTTCTAGTTTTGTTGTATCTCGAATCAATCCCAGCCAAGCGATTAACTCGTCTATTGTGCCATAGGTTTTAATGCGAATGTTGTGTTTGGGAACTCTTTTACCTGAAATTAAACTTGTAAATCCGCCATCTCCCGTCTTAGTGTAGACTTTATTCTCTTCCATATGCTCTCCATCAATGTACTTTGTAGGTTTTAATAATTTGGTTATCGCAAAGATACCAATTTTGAAGAATTGATGCACTTTTGACAGAATTAGTTTTTGAGTGAATCTTTTTCTTTAAGTCGACCACTTAACGCTAACAAGAAAAATAATACAGTAATGAACCCTGCCCAACGAGAAATAATATCTCCAAAGCGAACATAAAAAGTAAGGGTATCTCTAGAGCTTAGGTTAGCTGTCAAAACTGTTTTGGTATTATAGCTTGTTTGTTCAAGAATTTCTCCTCTTGCGTCAATGATACATGAAATCCCGGTATTGGCACTTCGGGCTATATCCCTGCGGGTTTCTATCGCTCTCAATCGGGTGTAACTTAGGAGTTGTCTATGGCCTGGAGTTTCTCCCCACCAAGCATCATTGGAAATAATAGCTAAAAAAGTAGCGCCTTCTTTAACATAGTCGGTTACAAATTCTCCAAAAATCGATTCCCAACAAATAATGGGTGCTGCTTTCTCTTTGAGATTTGGATGACTGAAAACGGATCTTTGGCTTTGTGTCACTCGGCTGGCTACTGTGCCCCCTAGGTCTAATATCAAATCACCTAAAAGAGGTTTTAGAATGGATTTTAAAGGCATATTTTCTACACCTACCACCAATTTGGATTTGTGATATACCTGAGGCTTTTGCGAATAATGCTCACCTAAGGCAGAGTTATAATATTCTACCCAAAGGCCTTTTCTAGCTAAATTTGCTGTCAAAGAGGGGGCTTTTTCTTGAACATAAACATTATAATATTGAATCCCAGTGATAAATTGTGTACTAGGGATTTTGCCCAATTCTTTTTGAATTTCTTGGTGCAATATATTTTTCGGATAATCTTTTAATTCTTCTCCAAAGCCCTCAGCAAAATAGGTTTCTGGGGAGAGGATGTAATCCAACGAATCCTTTAAAAAAGGCTTTGTTTGTTCTGCCCAGAGGGATAGAAATTTTGAGTTGGTTAATTGATATTTAGTATTGTAGGGATCAATATTAGGCTGTACGAGCGCAACGCTTATATTTTTTTCAACTTCATCAACTTGCTGATAAAGGTGTAGAGAGCCTGCGATAGGCAATGCGATGAGGAGTAAGGGGCCTATTAGTTTTTTTAAGAGGGGTTTGACATTTGATGAAAGGCTGTATTTTTTTAAAATACTGAACCCCCAAACATTAATCACTAAAACCCACAGTGAACCTCCATATACCCCTGTGTATTCATACCACTGTATCCAGTAAATTTTTTCTGAGAAAACATTTCCTAGGGTGAGCCACGTCCAAGAAAAATCCCATTCCAAATGAAGTTTTTCAAAAGCAATCCATAGCGTAATAAAAAACAGATAGCCACTACGGGAAGAAACTCTTGTTTTTGTCCAAGAAAAACACAAAAAAATCAAGGCATAAAAAAGGCTATTGCACAAATTAGCAAACAACATTCCAAATACTGTTGAGTTGATTAGCCACCAAGTGGTTAAACCATTCCAAACTATAAAGGTGAGGTAGCTGTATAAAAACACCCTAATTCCTTTTTTGTTGTGCTCATCTTTACGGATGCTATCCTCTAAAATCAGTAGGGGGATCAAACCTATAAATATTAACAGTGTGATTCCGTTGATAGGCCAAGAAGCAGCTAGCAAGCTTCCTGATCCAATAGCTAATAAAAGATGTTTTGTAGTCTTAGACATTTGCACGAATTTAAATTTTTTTGAAGCTTTAGCAATTACTATCTTGCCAAAAATTATAAAAATTTATTTGTGAGGCTTATTATAAGAAACATTCCAAACTTTTTTACCTCATTAAATTTCTTGTGTGGATGTTTCGCTGTTACTTTAGCTTACAAGAATTTATTCGAGGCCGCTTTTTTGATGGTCCTGTTGGGCGCTTTTTTTGATTTATTTGATGGTCTTTTTGCACGATTACTTAAAGCAGAAAGCCAGTTTGGATTACAATTTGATTCCATGGCCGATTTAATCACGAGTGGAATTGTCCCTGGGGTGGTCATGTATAAATTGTTTTTGGAGATTGGAATTCGTGAAATTGATTTTAGCATTGCAATCTTTCAAAATGATTTTACTTTTTCTTTCGCTCCTTTTGCTTTGTTTGGGTTTTTAATTTCTTTGGGCGCTGGAATACGCCTCTCTAAATTTAATATAGATAGCCAACAGCGTTATGAATTTAGGGGATTGCCAGCACCTGCCAATGCTCTTTTTATTGTAGCCCTTCCTCTTTTAATGGAGCATCCTCTTTTTGCTTTTTTGAAGCCCTTCCTTACCACTTATCCCGCATTGTTATTTATTTCTTTTCTTTCTGCAATCTTGATGAATGTTAGACTGCATTTATTTTCTTTTAAAATACAGTCTTTTCGTTTTAAAGATTATGGTTTTCAATTGTTTTTGGTGGCGTTGGCATTGCCTGCTTTCTTCTTTTTACAGTGGGCAGCTGTTCCAGTTATGATTGTGATATATCTTTTCTTAAACGTTATCCGAAATGGATTTTGATGATTATTTTCACTTTTGGATTACTTACTTCTAGTTTTAATTATTTTAAAAAATCAAGATTAGGAGTTTTACTTGTTTTTTTAGGAACACTAACTGTTTATCTTCCTTGGGGTTGGGATAATATTCCTGGTTATTTATTAATTACTGTTGGGTTTTACATGAATTTTATTGATTCAAGAAAATCTTGATGAGTTGAGTTTACCATTAATGGGAACCCTCATCAACTAAATCAACTGATAAAATTTTTGGATTCTCAATTTTGTCTAATCTTTTAATACGATTTTCCATCTTAAATTCTAATCCCCAAACTTGTTGTGGAGTGAATTTCAAAGTTCGTTGAGGTTTGAAATGAGATTCGTTCATCATATCACTAATTTGATGATAATAGAATCCTTGATTTCTTTTTTCCTTAATGAAATTATATTTTTCAATCTGTGAGGAGGATAGTGGTAATACCCAAAATTTTGGAGAAATTACTTCTACTTCAACTAATAGATTGGTGATTAAATACCCCCTATCATACTCATTCCACAGTAGTGGTTTAATAATATGGGTTGATTAACCTTACCTTTTATTTTTTATTCAAATTTTATTGAGTTTAACTTTTGTATTTGATTTTCAATTGTTCTAATATCTTCCTCAAAATTACTT
>Ga0206130_10000674_pt1 | contig 54960 bp, 52 predicted proteins | sample Helgoland_Spring_9_FD_148637 | JGI IMG/M metagenome (GOLD analysis project Ga0206130, IMG submission 148637) | Pelagic subsurface seawater microbial communities from Kabeltonne, Helgoland, North Sea - Helgoland_Spring_Bloom_20160512_1 | ecosystem: Environmental > Aquatic > Marine > Epipelagic ...
GGCTATGCGCTGATGTCGCTGGGGCTGAGCAAGATCCACGCCCCCGATCTCGACCCCGAAACGCTGATGGAGGATCTGATCGGCATCCTCTGTACGCCGACGGCGGCGACCGCATGAGCGCCCGCGCATGAGGCCGACCCGATGACATCGGCCCGATGAAGGCGCTCGTCGTGTCGTCGCTGTCGGCGGACCTGTCGGGGTGCGCGCTCGATCACGTGGCGGACCCGGTAGCGGGGGCGGGCCAGATGCTGGTGCGGGTGCGCGCGGCATCGCTGAACTTTCCCGACCTGCTGATGACCAGCGGCGGATATCAACTGAAGCCGCCGCTGCCGTTCGTGCCGGGGATGGAGATGGCAGGCGAGGTCGTGACCGCGCCTGCCGACAGCGCCTTCACGCCCGGCGACCGCGTCGTCTGCGGCACGCGGCTCGGCGCGTTCGCCGAACTGGTCGCCTGCGACGTGCGCGCCGCGCGGGCGATCCCCGCGACGCTCGACTTCGCCGCCGCCGCCGCGGTCGGCACCGCCTATCTGACCGCCTATGTCACTTTGGTCCGGCTCGCCGCGGTGCAGCCGGGCGAATGGGTCGTCGTCCATGGGGCGACCGGCGGGGTCGGGCTGGCCACCGTCGATCTGGCGCAGGGGATCGGCGCGCGGGTCATCGCGACGTCGCGCTCCGCCGACAAGCTGGCGGTGGTCACGGCGGGCTATCCCCCGGTGACGACGCTGACGACACCCGGTTTTCGCGACGCAGTGAAGGCCATCACCGGTGGCGGAGCGGATGTGATCGTCGATCCGGTCGGCGGCGATGTGTTCGACGAGAGCACGCGCTGCATCGCGTTCGGCGGGCGAATGATGGTGGTCGGCTTCGCCGCGGGACGAATCGCGACGGTCGCGACCAACCTGCCGCTGATCAAGGGATTTTCGGTGATCGGGGTGCGCGCGGGCGAATATGGGCGACAATTCCCCGATCGCGGCGCCGAGAATCTCGACGCGGTCTGGGCGCTGGCCGCGGCCGGTCGGATCACGCCGCGGGTCGATCGGCGCTATCCGCTGGCGGACTGGCGCGCGGCGTTCGACGCGATGGCGGCGAGCGAGATGGTGGGAAAACTGGTGATCGAACCCTGAAACCAGGGGCGAAGGAGAGAGAGAATGACGCAGGCCTATGATTATGTGATCGTCGGTGGAGGATCCGCGGGCTGCACGCTCGCCGCCCGGCTGACCGAGGACCCCGATGTCACCGTCTGCCTGCTGGAGGCGGGCGGGCGCAACGACAATGTCCTCGTCCGCATGCCCGCCGGGGTCGGTACGCTGATCAAGGGAAAGAACGCGCATAACTGGGGGTTCTGGACCGAGCCCGAACCGCATCTCGACAATCGCCGCCTGTGGTGGCCGCGCGGCAAGGGGCTGGGCGGCAGTTCGGCGATCAACGGGATGATCTATGCCCGCGGCAATCCGGGCGATTACGACGATTGGGCGCAGCGCGGGCTGGCGGGCTGGTCGTGGGACAGCGTGCTGCCCTATTTCAAGCGGCTGGAACGCCACCACCGCGGCGGCGACCTGCACGGCAGCGACGGGCCGCTGCATGTGTCGGGCGGCGAAAACGACACGCCGTTCAATGCGGCGCTGATCGCCGCGGGGGGCCAGGCGGGCTATCCGGTCACGGGCGATTTCAACGGGGAAAGCCAGGAAGGGTTCGGCCCCTATGACCTGACCGTGTCCGACGGCAAACGGTGGAGCACCGCGGCGGCCTATCTGTCGATGGCCAAGGGCCGCCCGAACCTGACCGTCATCACCGACGCGCGCACGACCCGGATCGCGATCGACAAGGGCCGCGCGACGGGGGTCGATTATGTCACCGGCAAGAAGGCGCGCCCCGCCAGCGTGATCGCGGATCGCGAGGTGTTGCTCTGCGCAGGCGCGGTGCAATCGCCGCAAATCCTGAACCTGTCGGGCATCGGCGATCCCGACCGGCTGGCCGCAGCCGGGGTTGCGACGGTCCATGAATTGCGCGGGGTCGGCGAGAATTTGCAGGACCATCTGGACGTCGTGATGAACTGGCGCAGCAAGAATCTCGTTACCGCCTATTCGACGACGCGGGGCCTGCGCCAGCTGGCGGTGGGCGTCGAATATATGCTGCGCGGCACCGGCCTGGGGCGGCAGCAGTTTCTGGAATCGGGGGCGTTCGTCTCTTCACGCGAAGGGCTGTCGCGCCCCGATATCCAGATCCACGCGGTGCTGGCGATCATGCGCGACCACGGCAAGGTGTTCGCGACCGAGGACGGCTTTTCGCTCCATCTGTGCCAGTTGCGCCCCGAAAGCCGCGGGCGGATCGGGATCGCGTCGGACGACCCCTTCGCCGATCCGCTGATCGAGGCGAATTACCTGGCGACGGCGGAGGATCGCCGGGTGATGCGCGAATGCGTCAAGGTCGGGCGCGATGTCGCCGCGCAGGCCGCACTCGACCCGTATCGCGATGCCGAATTGTCCCCCGGCCCCGATGTCCGCACCGACGACCAGATCGACGCGTGGGTCCGCGCGAATGCGGAAACGATCTATCACCCGATCGGTACGTGCAAGATGGGGACCGCCGATGACGGCATGGCGGTGGTCGGCCCCGACCTCAGGGTGCGCGGGATCGATGGCCTGCGCGTCGTCGATGCATCGGTGATGCCGACGTTGGTGTCGTCGAACACGAACGCGCCGACGATCATGATCGCCGAACGCGCCGCCGACCTGATCCGGGGCAAGGCGCTGGCGAAGGCCGCGTGACGATCGCCCGCCCCCGGTAACCGCGCCGGGGGCGGCCAGTTCGCGGTCAGTCCGCGATCAGTTCCGCGACACGCAGCGCCAGCGTTTCCATCGGAAACGGTTTGGTCACCAGCGCCATATTGGGTTCGAGCTGGCGGCTGCCGATCACCGCGTTTTCGGCATAGCCGGTGATGAACAATACCTTCAGATCGGGCAAAAGCGCCATCGCCGCATCGGCGACCTGACGCCCGTTCAAGGCGCCCGGCAGCCCGATGTCGGTGACGAGCAGGTCGATGTGCGCGCCCGTCTGCAGCGTCCGCAGCGCGGCGGCGCCGTCGCCTGCCTCCAGCACCGTGTGGCCCATGTCTTCGAGTATCTCGATCACCAGCATCCGGATCGTCGGTTCGTCGTCGACCACCAGGACGGTGCGTGACCGGGTGCCGGTGATGGCGTCGACGCTGGCGGCGGCCTCCTCCTCCCCATCATCGTCGTCGCGATACAGGCGGGGCAGGTAGATGCAGACGGTCGTCCCCGTCCCGATTTCGGAATAGATCCTGACCTGCCCCCCCGATTGACGCGCGAAGCCGTAGATCATCGACAGGCCGAGGCCCGTTCCCTCCCCCAGCGGCTTGGTCGTGTAAAAGGGATCGAAGGCGCGCGCCTGCACGTCGGGCGGCATGCCGGTGCCCGTGTCGGTGACGCAGATCGACAGATATTGCCCCGGTTCCAGATCGCGTTGCCGCGCCGCGCGATCGTCGAGCCATTTGTTCGCGGTTTCGATCGTGATCCGGCCCCCGTCGGGCATCGCGTCACGGGCGTTGATGCACAGGTTGAGCAGCGCGTTTTCCAGCTGGTTGCCGTCGACCATCGTCGACCACAGCCCGGTCGCGCCGACGACCTCGACCGTGATCGCGGGGCCCACGGTGCGCCCGACCAGATCCTCGATCCCCTGGATCAGCCGGTTGACGTCGGTCGGCTTGGGATCGAGCGTCTGGCGGCGCGAAAAGGCGAGCAGCCGATGGGTCAGCGCCGCCGCCCGCTTCGCCGCACCCTGTGCCGCATTGGCATAGCGTTCCAGGTCGCCGATCCGTCCCTGCGCGATTCTTACCTGCATCATTTCGATCGCGCCGGTGATCCCGGTCAGCAGATTGTTGAAATCATGCGCGATCCCGCCGGTCAGCTGGCCGACCGCCTCCATCTTCTGCGCCTGGCGCAGCGAATCCTCGGCCAGCATCAACGCGGCCGTCCGTTCCTCGACCTCCGCCTCCAGCCGCGCGTTGAGCGCCGCCAGATCGGCCTCCGCCCGGCGGCGTTCCACCGCATCGCGAGTCCGTTCGCCGACATCGCGCAGGAACGCGATCTCGTCGGGCGTCCACTGGCGCGGCCCGGCGACGTTGACGAAGATGATCGCGACGAAATCGGCCTGTTCGGTGATCGGCATGTTGATGAAGGATTGCGCCGAAATCCCCGCCAGCGCATCGGCGGTGGCAAGCGTGCGGGGATCGACGAACGCATCGTCGACGACTGCGGTATCGCCGCGCTTCAGGTCATCGATATAAGATCCGTAATCGCGAAACCGCAGCACGCCCGCGATCGATTCCACGCCGGGCGCATTCCAGTCGCGTTCGATCGTGATGGTTTCGGCGTCCGAATCGATCGTGCCGTACCCCGCACGGCTGACGCCCAGCGCCTCGCCCAGGATCTGCGCCGACGCATAGGCAAGGTCAGCCGTGTCGCCGGGTTCGCGCAACCGGTCGTGCAGCCGGACGAGCGCCGACAGACGCACCTCGGCGCCCTTGCGCGCATCGATATCGAAACTGATCCCGGACAGGTGCGTGGGCCGTCCAGTGTCATCGCGCCGGACCTGCCCACGGGCCGCGACCCAGGCCAGATGCCCGTCGTCGCGCCGGACGCGATGGTCGCTGTCGAAGGGCTTTCCGCTCGCGACCGCGGCGTCGAGTTGCTCCTTCACCCGGGGCAGGTCGTCGGGGTGGATCGACGTGAAGAACCGGTCGATCGAGACGCCCCGCATCGCGGCATCGACGTCGACCCGATATAATTCGGCGATCGCGGCATCGGCGGTGATGCGATCCGCGGCGATGTCCCAATCCCAGACCCCCAGCCGGATACCGCCGACGACATCGTCGCGGGGCGTCGCCGCGGCGGTCTGGGCATGATGGTCTTCGGGCATTTCGGGGTATCCCGTCATCGGTGGTCAGTTGCCACGGCAACACCGCGGGAATCTCACCCTGAACGTTCCGATCCCGCGCACGATCCACGCGATGGCATTATGCCGCCAAAATCCGCCGGTAGAGCGCGACATAGCGATCCGCCATGCGATCGACGGTGAAGCGGTCGGCCACCGCGGCGCGACAGGCGGCACGGTCGATCTCCCCGATCCGCGCGACCGCCGCGATCGCGTCCTCGACGCTGTCGACCAGAAACCCGGTGACGCCATCGTCGATCAGTTCGGGCATCGATCCGCGGTTGATCGCGATCACCGGGGTGCCGCACGCCATCGCCTCGACGACCGACAGGCCGAACGGTTCGTCGAACCCGATCAGGTGGAGCAGCGCGGCGGCCCCGCCGAGCATGTCGGTGCGCTGCCGCCCGCCGACCGCGCCGTGGAAGCTGATCCGGGTGCCGTCGACCCGCGCGAGGACTCGGTCGGCATAGCCCTGATCCTGGACGATCCCCGCCATGTCGAGCCGCCGCCCCGTGGCGTCGGCGACATCGATCGCCTCGATCGCGCCCTTGTCGGGATGGAGACGCCCGAAGAACAGCAGATCGTCGCTGCCGACCGGGTCGAAGGGGAAATCGTCGAGGACGATGCCGTGATGGATCGTGTCGGCATAGCGTAATCCCGGTGCGCGATCGGCGTCGCTGATCGCGACATAATGGACGCGATCCTCGAACGGTTTGTACATCGGCATGATCCGGTCGGACGAAAAGCCGTGGATCGTCGTGACCATCGGCGTGTCGACCAGCCGCGAAAACGCATGCGCGGGGAAATCGGCCTGATTGTGGATCAGGTCGAATTCGCCCGCGCGTTCGAACAGATGCGACAGATGGCGGAATTCCCACACCTTCGCATCGATCGACGGGTCCTCCGAATAGGGGGCGGGCACGACGCCCGCCAGCGTCCCTGTGGTGTGACTGTCGAGCGTCGCGAACAGCGTCACGTCGACCCCGCGCGCGACCAGCGCCTCGGTCAGCAGGCTGGTGACGAGTTCCCACGGCCCATAGTGGCGCGGCGGGGTGCGCCAGGCGATCGGGGCGAGCATCGCTATCTTCATTCGGATCGTCCTTGATGATGAGGCGCGCGACGCGCACCCGCGTTCGCGCTGTGCCGGGAAGGCCGCGGGTTCCGCCGCGTCACCGGTCGGGCGGTAGCAGGATGACGTGCGCTTCGCCCGCGCGCAGGATATCGGGGATAGCGTCACCGGCGTGGGTCGACAGTAGCAGCGTTCCCGCCGGGCGATCGACCGCGCGGTCCTTGTCGCCCATGTTCAGCATCACGACGATCCGTTCGTCACCGCAGCGGCGCCGATACGCCAACACACCATCGGTCGCAGCGACCAGATCGATGGCGCCGACCGCCAGCGCGGCGTGTTTGCGGCGCAGCGCCAGCAGATCGCGATACAGCGCCAGCATCGAGCGCCCGTCGCCCGCCTGGGCCGCGACGTTGCGCGTCCGCCAGTCGTCGCCGAGCGGCAGCCACGGTTCGGCGGTCGAGAACCCCGCCTGCGCGCTGTCGTTCCACGGCATCGGCGTCCGCACCGGATCGCGCCCCAGCCCCAGCCCCGGTTCGCGCAATTCGCGCGGATCGACCGCGCGCGACGGGGGAATCGCGACATCGTTCATCCCGATCTCATCGCCATAATAGATCGTCGGCGTGCCGCGCAGCGTCAGCAGCAACACCGCCGCGACCCGCGCCTGTGCCGCGCCGACGCGCGTCGCGATCCGGGGGCGATCGTGATTGCCGAGCACCCAGTTCGGCCAGCCGCCCGGCGGCAGTGCGGCCTCATATTCGGCGATCATCCGCGCCATCGCCTGCGCATCCCACGGCGCGTCGATCAGCTGGAAATTGAACGGCAAATGGACGCCCGTGCCGTCCCGTCCGTAATAGTCCATCAGCCGGACGACGGGCAGATAGATTTCGCCGATCAGGACGCGATTGCCCGGATAGCCATCGGCGATCCGCCGCATCTCGGCGGCGATGTCGTGCACCTCGGGCTGGTCGGTGGAGTGGTGCTGGAGGACGCGGTGCATCTCCCCCATCGCGGGTTCGTACGCCGGATTTAGCGGATTGTCGGGGTAATCGACATGTTTGATCATGTGCCACAGCACGTCGATCCGAAACCCGTCGACCCCGCGGTCGAGCCAGAAGCGCAGCACGTCCATCATCGCCGCGCGCAGATCGGGGTTGCGCCAGTTGAGGTCGGGCTGTTCCTTCAGAAACGCGTGGTAATAATATTGGCCGGTCGCGGCGTCCCAGGCCCAGGCCGACCCGCCGAAATCGCTGATCCAATTGTTGGGGGGCGACCCGTCCGGCTTCGCATCGCGCCAGATATACCAGTCGCGCTTCGGATTATCGCGGCTCGACCGGCTTTCCCGAAACCAGGGATGCTGGTCGGACGAATGATTGGGCACGAAATCGAGCAGCAGCTTCAGCCCACGCGCATGCACCGCGCCGAGCAGATCGTCGAAGTCGGCCAATGTCCCGAACCGCGGATCGACATCGCGATAATCGGCGACGTCATAGCCGAAATCCGCCATCGGCGAGGGGAAGATCGGCGACAGCCACAGCGCATCGACCCCCAGCGCGACGAGGTGATCGAGCCGCGCCTCGATCCCCTTCAGGTCACCGACACCATCGCCATCGCTATCCTGGAACGATCGGGGATAGACCTGATAGATCGTTCCCGCCTGCCACCACGGCGTCATGCGAACCGCGCCTTGTCGATCCGCGTCAGGCGGCAGGCGAGGTCCGCCTCCCCGCTCGCGACGAGATAATGATCGCCCGCATCGACCATGCCGGTGGTGAAGACGACCGGGGTCGGCAGATAGAGTTGATGCGCGATCCCGGCGGTCAGCGCGGGATCCGCCTCGATCAGCGGCGCGTCGTCGGCGACGTGGAGGAAGCGGGTCGGATCGTCGCGATCCATCAGCGCCCAGAAACTGCGATACACGCCGACGCTCGCGCGCGCCTCGACCCCGTGCCAGATCGTCAGCCAGCCCGCCGCCGTCAGGATCGGCGGCGATCCGCCCCCGATCTTCATCGCCGAAGTCGATCCCTTGCGCGCGCGCAGTCCAGGCGCCTCGAGCGGGCGCCAGTGGAGCGCATCGGGCGAGGCGGCGAAATTGATCGACGGCCCGCCGACGAACGCACTGCCCGGGGGATAAGCGAAATAGCATTCGCCCAACGGCCGCGTCAGGGCCATGAACCGGCCCGCGACCAGCCCTTCGAACAACAGCATATCCTTGTTCTGATGATCGAGGACGATGCCGAGCAGTTCATAGTGGAGCCCGTCGTGCGACCGGTGCAGCGTCGTCGAATGACGTTCCGCGCTGACCGAACAGGTCGTCATGTACCACGCATCGCCGATCCGGCTGATCCGCGCATCCTCGACACCATAATCCTGATAGGTCGCGGCGGGCTCGATCGCGGCGTCGTAATGGACCGCGACGATCGTCTGCCCCGTCGGATCGAGTTCGACCGGGAGCAGCCATGACAAGGACGTCAGCCCCAGGATGCGCTGCGCCCGTCCCTTCAGCGCGAACTGCCGCGGATCGGTGACGTCGACCGCATCGAGTGGCCAGGCATCGAGGACATAGCCCGCCGCGGTCCAGCGGATCGCGCGGATCATCCCGTCGCGCACCGGTTCGCGCAGCGCCTCGGCGATGCGTACCATCATCAGCAGATTGCCGTTCGCGAGCCGGGTGAACCCCGGATTGAACGCGCCGAGCACATAGGTCGGCGCCGCTATCCCCGCGCGCAGCGGCGAGCGTGACAGGTCGACATCGTCGGGGGTGAAGATCAGGCGGTCATCCATCATCGCCGTCTGAACCCTTCACGCGCGCCATGGTGCCATGCCGATTCAGCCGAGATGCGCGCGGCAGGCCATCAGCGGCTGGATTCGCGTCCCGAACGCCTCGACCCCGTCGAGGAAATCGTCGAACGTCAGCAACACGCCGCCGGTATTGGGCACCGCCGCCATCTCGTCGAGCATCCGCGCGACGCTTTCATAGCTGCCGACCAGCGTGCCCATGTTGATGTTGACCGCGCCTTCGGGGGCGGCGAGCTGGCGGACGTTGGTGGTGGCGTTGACCGTGTCGGCGGCGCCCTGATCCTTCAGCCAGGCGATCGCATCGACATCGACGCCGGCGTTATAATGGTGCCATTTCACCATCGCCTCGTCGTCGGTCTCGGCGGCGATGATCATGACCAGCACGAACATGCTGACATCGCGCCCCGACCGTTCGGTCGCGACCGCGAGGCGTTCGTTGTTGACCGCGAAGGCGGTCGGCGTGTTGACCCCCTTGCCCAGGCAGAAGGCGTAATCCGCCCATTTGGCGGAGAAGGCGAGGCCCTCGTCCGACGACCCCGCGCAGATGATCTTCATGTCGCCGGTCGGCTGCGGGAGGACGCGGCAATCGTCCATCTGGTAATAATCGCCCTTCAGGTCCGACCGCCCGGTTTCCCACAGGTCGCGCAGGATATGCGCATATTCGTCGAGCATCGTGTACCGGTTGCGGAAATGCTCCTCCCCTGGCCACAGCCCCATCTGGCTATATTCGGGTTTCTGCCACCCGGTGATCAGGTTCAGCCCGAACCGACCGTGGCTGATCGAATCGATCGTGTTGCACATCCGCGCGGCAAAGGCGGGGGGGATGATCAGCGTCGGACAGGTCGCGTAGATCTTGATCTTTTCGGTGACCGCGGCGAGCCCGGCCATCAGCGTGAAGCTTTCGAGGCCGTAATCCCAGAATTCGGTCTTGCCGCCGAACCCGCGCAGCTTGATCATCGACAGCAGGAAATCGAGGCCATGTTCCTCCGCCTTCTGCGCGATCGCCTTGTTGAGGTCGAAGCTCGGCCTATACTGCGGCGCGTTCTCGCTGATCAGCCAGCCATTGTTGTTGATGGGAACGAAGACGCCGACCTGCATGCTATTATCCCTCTTCGCTATCGAGCCAGTCGAGCAGCCACATCGTGAAATGATCCGCGCGGGTGATGTTGCACGCGTGCCCGCCGGTCGACAGCCGCGCCAGCTGGGCATGGGGCAGCGTGTCCGCCAGCAGCGCCGAACAGGATGGCGGCACCAGCATGTCGTCGTCCGCGCACACGATCAGCGTCGGCACCGCGATCGCCGCCAGCCGGTCGCGGCCGTCGAACCGGCGCGCCGCCGCGATCCGGCGTTCGACCATGTCCGCCCCGGGGAAATGCGCCAGCTGCGCCTCCTCCTCGGCCTGCAACGCCGCGTGGTGATCCGATATCCACTGCGCCGGATAGAGGAACAGCGGCTGGGCGTGGAGATAGGCGCGCGGCCCGGCGTGGCGGAGCAGCGCCAGCCGCGTGTCGAAACAGCGCGCGGTATGCCGGTCCAGCGTCGCCCAGCCGTTGATGACGACCAGCCGTTCGACCCGATCGGGCGCATCATGCGCCAGCGCGATCCCCGCCATCCCGCCGATCGCGTGCCCGATGATCGTGGCGCGATCGATGCGAAGCGCATCGAGCAGGACCAGCATGTCCTGCCCCACCGCCCTCAGCGTCAGGTCGCCCGGGACGTCGCGGTCGGATCGACCGGTGCCGCGATGGTCGTAGACGACGACATGATAGCGCGCCGCCAGCGCGGCCAGATTGGGCGTCCAATAGCTGGCCGATCCGCCCAGGCCCGACGACAGAAGGATCGTCGGGGCATCGCGGGGGCCGTGTTCGTCGTAATACAGGCCGCCTGCATGCCCCATCAGCCGAGATGCGCGACCGAGGCGATCTCGACGAGGCAGTCGGGCTTCACCAGATCGCACCGGATGCAATAGCGCGCGGGCTTCGCGCCGGGGAAATATTCGGCATAGACCTGATTGAACGCGGCGTAATCGGCGAGATCCTTCAGGAAGATGTGGTTCATCGCGACATCCGCCATCGTCGCCCCCGCCGCCGCCAGCGTGGTCTTGATCACCTCCAGCACATGGCGTGTCTGCGCCGCGGCATCGCCGATGTGGAGTACCACGCCCCCCTCCCCCAGCGCGAGCACGCCCGAGACATAGACGGTGTTCCCCGCCTTCGCCCCCGCCGAATAGGGGGCGATCGGGGTCGGGAATTCGGGCGGATTGATCGGGTCGAACGGCATCAGCGCTCCTGTTCCGGCAGCTGGCCGACCGCGCCGCAGAAATCGGCGACGGTCGACACCCAGCCGAAGAATTTCTCGACATTGTAGACGGTGGCAGCCTGGATGAAATCGGGGCCCAGATGATGCGTGGCATCCTCCAGCATCACCCCGAAATATTCGAGGTGGAAGCCATCGCGCAGCGTCGATTCGACGCAGACGTTGCTGGCGATGCCGACGAACACGATCGTCCTGATCCCGCGACTGCGCAGGATGCTGTCGAGCTGCGAATTGAAGAAGGCGGAATAGCGGGTCTTGTGGACGCGGATGTCGCCGGGTTTGGGGGTCAACGCGTCGACCAGCTCGTAATCCCAGCCGCCCCGCGCGAGCAGCTGCCCATCGAGCTCGGGACGGCTGCGCATCGTCTTGAGCGCGTTCGATTTGTGCCAGTTGGGCGAGGCGGGCGTCCCCGCCTCGACATAATCGGGATCCCACCCGTTCTGGAGGAAGACGACCGGCATCCCCGCGGCGCGCGCGGTGTCGAGCACCTGCGCGATCCGCCCGATCACCCCCGCCGACCCCGCGATGTCGAACCCGGCCAGATCGACATAGCCACCCGCGGTCGCATAGGCGTTCTGCATGTCGATCACGACGACCGCGGTATCGTGCGGCGACAGGCGGATCGGTTCGGGGCGCGCGGCCAGCACGACCGTGTCGGGGGCGGTGGCGGGGCGATGATCGACGACGGTGTGATCGTTCATCGCCGTATCATTGTGCAGTTGCCAGCGGCGCGCAAGCCGTCTTGTCCCAACCCGCCCCGCCCTTGCGCGGGCTGTGGCGAAGGCCCAGTTCAGTAGCCGAACGATCCCGGACCGGAGAGCCCCGCATGACCGACGCCGCCGACTATACGCCCCCCAAGATCTGGACCTGGAACAAGGAAAGCGGGGGCCGGTTCGCCAGCATCAATCGCCCGATCGCCGGGCCGACGCACGACAAGGAGCTGCCGGTCGGGAAACACCCGCTCCAGCTCTATTCGCTCGCGACGCCGAACGGGGTGAAGGTAACGGTGATGCTCGAGGAATTGCTCGCCGCGGGCCACACCGGCGCGGAGTATGACGCCTGGCTGATCAAGATCATGGACGGCGACCAGTTTTCGAGTGGCTTCGTCGCGGCCAACCCCAATTCGAAAATCCCCGCGCTGGTCGATCACAGCGGCGCAACGCCCGTGCGCGTGTTCGAATCGGGATCGATCCTGGTGTATCTGGCGGAGAAATTCGGCGCGTTCCTGCCGACCGATCCCGCCAGCCGCGCCGAGGTCATGTCGTGGCTGTTCTGGCAAATGGGGGCAGGCCCGATGCTGGGCGGCGGCTTCGGCCATTTCTATGCCTATGCGCCGACCAAGATCGAATATGCGATCGACCGGTTCGCGATGGAGGTGAAGCGCCAGCTCGACGTGCTCGACCGCAGGCTCGGCGAGAGCGAATATCTGGGCGGGGACGAATACACGATCGCGGACATGGCGGTATGGCCCTGGTATGGCGCGCTGGTGAAGGGGCTGGTCTATGACGCGGGCGAATTCCTCCAGGTGCAGGACTATACGAACGTCATGCGCTGGACCGACCAGATCGCGGCGCGCCCCGCGGTGAAGCGCGGACGGATGGTCAACCGCGTGATGGGCGATCCCGCCAGCCAGCTGCACGAACGCCACGACGCCAGCGATTTCGACACGCAGACGCAGGACAAGCTGGATCCCGCCGCCACGACGGCGGGGTAAGGCGATGAAGCTCCACGACAGCAAACGCGCGCCCAATCCGCGCCGGGTCCGTTGGTTCATGGCCGAAAAGGGCATCGACGATATCGAGATCGTCGATATCGACATCTTCGGCGGCGATCATCGCACGCCTGCCTATCTGGCGATGGCGGGGCTGCCCAACGTCCCCGCGCTGGAACTCGACGACGGCAGCGGGATCACCGAATCGATCGCGATCTGTCGCTATCTCGAAAGCCTCTATCCCGATCCCAACATGTTCGGGACCGACCCGCGCGAGACCGCGGAGATCGAGATGTGGACGCGGCGCGCCGAAATGCTGGTCGCGACGCCACTGATGCTGGCCGTGCGGCACAGCCACCCCGCGCTGGCCGCGATCGAGACTCAGGTCCCCGAACTGGCCGCATCGCAGCGACGCGCCGCCGAACGCGGGATCGCGGTGCTCGACCGGCATCTGGCGACGCGCGACTTCATCGCCGCGGATCGGGTCACGATCGCGGACATCGTCGCGTTCACCGGGATCGATTTCGCGCGGATGATCCAGTTCAAGCCCGCCGAGGAGCTGACCGCCGTCAATCGCTGGGCCGCGATGATGCGCGCGCGACCCGCCGCCAGCGCGGGAATATGATGCGACGCAGCATTTCCGCCGACGGGGCTCTTGAACTATATCGTTAGCGCGCTAACTAACGGCGCGTGACCGACCATGCGCTGTATCGAGAATTCGCCACCCGGATCGGGCCCGTGTCGCGCGCCTGGCACCGGTTGGCGGACAGCGTGCTCGCCGAATTTGCGGTGTCGAATTCAAGCGGCTGGTGCCTGACCCACCTCGCGCGGCTCGGCCCCGATACGCGACAGCGTGAGCTGGCGCAGGCGATCGGGATTACCGAGGCGTCGCTGACCCGGACGCTGGCCGATCTCGATCGTCGCGGGCTGGTCGCGCGACAGGCCGACAAGGCGGATCGCCGCGCGAACCATGTGCGGCTGACCGACGACGGGATCGCGCTGGCGCAGCGGATCGAGGCGCGGCTGGCCGCGTTGCGCGCCGACCTGCTCGACGGGCTGCCCGACACCGACATCGCGCGGATGGTGACGATGCTCGACCATATCGCCGGGCGGATCGATACGCAGCGCGGCGCCGCATGAGCGAGCGGTTCGGCCTGCCCGCCGCCTTGTTTTCGCTGAAGGCGTTCGCCGCGGCGATGCTGGCGACCTATCTGGCGTTTTCGATCGGGCTCGACCGTCCCTATTGGGCGTTCCTGACCGCCTATATCGTCGCCCAGCCGCTGGCAGGCGCGGTGATATCGAAGGCGCTGTTCCGCATCGTCGGCACCTTCGTCGGCGGGATGGCCGCGGTGCTGATGGTGCCGCCGCTGGCCAACAGCCCCGAACTGCTGACGCTGGCGATCGCATCATGGCTGGCGCTGTGCGTCTTCGTGTCGCTGCTCGACCGGACGCCGCGATCCTATATGTTCGTGCTGGCAGGCTATAGCGCGTGTCTGATCGTCCTGCCGAGCGTCGAGACGCCCGATGCGATCTTCACCATCGCCAGCCTCCGGGTGCAGGAAATCACGATCGGCATCCTGTGCGGCAGCCTGATCCACGGGGTCGTGCTGCCCGGATCGGTCGCCCGGTTCCTGTTGACGCGGGTCGCGGCGATACTGGGCGATGCCGAACGCTGGTCGCGCGACCTGCTGGCGCTCGATCCGCAGCCCGATCTCGATGCCGAACGCCGCCGCCTGGCGCAGGACGTCAGCGAGCTTCACCAGCTGTCGATCCACCTGCCCTTCGAAACCAGCCGCCTCGCCCCGCGGGTCCGGACGGTGCGCGCGTTGCAGGACCAATTGTCGTTGCTGCTGCCGCTGGGCGCCGCGGTGGAGGACCGGCTGCGGCTGTTGCAGGCGGCACCGGGGGGGCTGGCCGGCGATCTCGCCCTGCTGCTCGCCGATGTGCGCGACTGGCTGGCGGCCCCCGGCGACGATCACGCGACGCGTGCCGACCGCGCCGCCGCCCTGCAACGGCGCGCCGCGGCGCTGGAGCCGTCGATCGGCCCGCGCACCGGGTGGCATGAGCTGATCCGGCTGAGCCTGCTCGCGCGACTGGCATCGCTGATCGCCGCGCATCGCGATTGCCGCGATCTGGCCGACCAGATGACCGCGCCGAGCCGGATACCGGTCACAACGCGCGCCGCCGAGCTGCTGGAGGGGCGCCGCAATCGCGAACGCCACCGCGATTATGCGGGCGCGCTGCGCGGCGCGATGGGGGCGTTCCTGACGATCGTCGTCGGATCGGCGCTGTGGATTTTGAGCGGGTGGCAGGACGGGTCGACCGCGGTGATGCTGGCGGGCGTGTTCCTGGCGCTGTTTGCCGCAAGCGACGATCCGCTGGTGCCGCTGAAGGCATTTCTGCTGGGGACGATGATCGCCACGCTGCTCGGCGCGCTCTATGGCTATGTCATCATGCCGCGGCTCGACGGATTTCCGATGCTGATGGCCGCGATGGCGCCGCCGCTGCTGGTGCTGGGAACGCTGATGTATACGCCGCGGTTCGCCGGGATCGCGCTGCCGACGCTGCTCGGGCTGGGCAGTCCCGCGTTGATCGCAAGCCGATATCAGAGCGCCTTTGCCCCCTTCGTCAACGGCGCGATCGCGCAGCTCGTCGGGATCGCCTTTGCGATCATGATGGCGCGGCTGCTCCAGTCGGCGGGCGTCGATGCCGCGATCCGGCGGACGATCCGCGCGGGGTGGCGCGATATCGCGCAGCGCAGCGACCTGACCGGGCCGCCCGACGTGCGCGGCTGGATCAACCGCATGCTCGACCGCGTCGCGCTGCTGGCACCGCGGCTGGCGTTGCGGGGGGAGCAGGACGGCGCGCCGCTCTACGATGCGCTGCGCGACCTGCGCACCGGTGCCGCGATCGGCGAATTGCGGCAGGTGCGGATGGCGATGCCTGGTGCGGCCGCCGCCCCGCTGACCACCGTCCTGCGCGATGTCGGCGCCTATTACCGCGATCTCGATCCCGCCGCCCCGGCACCCGCCGATCGCGGGTTGCTCGCCGATATCGACACCGCGTTGACCGCCTATGCGGCGGCCGACGAACCCATGGTCCGGCGCGATACGGCGCTGGGGCTGATCAGCCTGCGCCGCAACCTGTTCTCCGCCGCGCCTGCCTATCGCGCGGTGGCGGCATGACCGGCGAAATCGCGATCGGCGGCGTGTTCGTGCCGACGCTGTTGCTGCTCGCGGTCGTCGCGCTGGTGCTGACGACGCTGCTGATCCGGCTGGCGAGCATCGTCGGTCTGTATCGCATCGTCGCCTATGGCGCGCTGGTCGATGTGTGCCTGTTCATCTTCGTCCTGGCGGCGCTGGCCGTCCTCTTTCCCCTGCTGGGTGTGCATCAATGATCAAATTTCCCTCCGCGATTGTGCGCAGCGCCGCGACGATCGTCATCGTCGTGCTGGCGGTGGTCGTCGCGCTGTGGCTGTGGAACCATTATGAGCGCAGCCCCTGGACCCGCGACGGGCGCGTCCGCGCCGATGTGGTCCGGGTGACGCCCGATATTCCGGGCCTGATCACCGAAGTCGACGTCCGCGACAACCAGCCGGTCAAGGCGGGCGACCTGTTGTTCGTGATCGACAAGCCGCGCTATTCGCTCGCGGTGACGCAGGCGGATGCCGCGATCGCCAGCGCACGCGCGACGCTGGGACAGGCGCGGCGGGAGGCGCAGCGCGATCTGGCGCTGGGCGATCTGGTCGCCGCGGAGGCGCATGAACAGAATGTCGCGCGCGTCGCGACCGCGCAGGCGGCGCTGGCGCAGGCGATGACGACCCGCGAATCCGCGCGGCTGAACCTGGCGCGAACCCGCGTCACCGCGTCGGTCAACGGCACGGTCACCAACCTCGATCTCCACCCCGGCGATTTCGTTGCCGCGGGACAGCAGGCGATGGCGCTGGTCGATACCGACAGCCTGCGCGTCGAGGGCTATTTCGAGGAAACCAAGCTGGCGATGATCCGCATCGGCGCGCCCGTCACTGTCCATCTGATGGGCGAACCGCGCGCGCTGACCGGGCGGGTCGAGAGCATCGCGTCGGGGATCAACGATTCGACGCGGAGCAACGCGGGCAATCTGCTCCCCACGGTCGACCCGACGTTTTCCTGGGTCCGGCTGGCGCAGCGGATCCCGGTGCGGATCAAATTGCTCAACGTCCCGCCGGGCATCCGCCTGATCAGCGGCCGCACCGCGACCGTGACGGTCGAGCCGACACGGGCGTGATTTCGATGCGCACGATGCACGCCCCGGCGCTGGCCGCCACGCTGCCGGTGCTGCTGGCCGCGCTGCTGGCCGGCTGTGCCACCGCGGGGCCCGATTACCGCCCGCCCGACCATTCGATCGCACAGGCCCCGGCGGCGACCGGCGATTTCGTATCGGCGACGGGCAAGGCCTTTTCTGAGGCGCCGCTGCCCGATCACTGGTGGCGGCTATACGCCGATCCCCGGCTCGACACGCTGGTCGAACAGGCGCTCGCCGCCAATGCCGACCTGCGCGTCGCCGACGCCAATCTGGCGCGCGCCGACGCGGTGGTGCGGGAGACGGCGCGCGCGCGCGCACTGTCGACCGTCATCGGCAGCAACGACACGCTGGCCCGCCCCGCCGCAACCAACGAACGGCTGCCCGGCGTGCTGGGATATCAACTGGGCATCACGCTCGCCTATCCGCTCGACGTCCGTGGGAAGCTGCGCCGCGCGATCGAGGCGAGCCTGGCGGATCGCGACGCGGTCGCCGCGGCGCGCGATGCCGTCCGGGTCAGCGTCGCCGCCGCGACCGCCAAGGCCTATGCCGATGCCTGTGCGGCCAATTACCAGCTTGCGGTCAACCAGCGCGTCGTCCGGCTGCAATCGGCGACGCTCGATGCGACCCGGCGGCTACAACGCGGCGGTCGCGGCACCGCCTTCGACGTCAGCCGCGCGCAGACCGCGGTCGACACCAGCCGCGCGTCGCTGCCGATCTTTGCGGCGCAGCGGCAGGGCGCGCTGTACCTGCTCGCGACGCTGCTCGGGCGGCCCCCCGCCGATTATCCCAGGGATGTCGAAGGCTGCGTCACCCTGCCCCGGCTGACCCGCGCGATGCCCGTGGGGGATGGTGCCGCGCTGATCCGGCGGCGCCCCGACATCCGCCAGGCCGAACGCCGGATCGCCGCCGACACCGCGCGGATCGGCGTCGCCACCGCCGATCTCTATCCGCAGGTCAGCCTGGGCGGCAGCGCCAGCATCGCCGGACCCGTCAGCCAACTGGGGGCCGGATCGTCGTTCGGATTCGGACTGGGGCCGCTGATCAGCTGGTCCTTCCCGAACCGCCCGATCGTCCGCGCCCGGATCGATCAGGCCGATGCGCAGGTCGGCGCCGATCTGGCCGGGTTCGATGCGACCGTCCTCACCGCGCTCCGCCAGACCGAAACCGCGCTGGAAACCTATGCGCGCGACCGCGACCGGGCGATGATCCTGGGCCGCGCACGCGACGACGCCGCGCTGTCCGCGCAACAGGCGGGCAAGCTGTTCCGCTTCGGTCGCGGCGATTTCCTGTCGCTGCTCGATGCCCAGCGCAGCCAGGCGCAAGCCGAAGTCGCCGCCGCCACCGCGACCGCCCAGCTGGCGGACGACCAGATCGCGGTGTTCCTGGCACTGGGCGGCGGCTGGACCGATTAGGCGGGACCGCGCCCGACGATGATGAGCGCTGCGTCCAGGCGACAGCTCTCTCATGCCGCATGGCGCGTATGTCGGCAGCATTTGCCACCGTCCTCGCGGATACCCGCTGCATCGGTCAGCCACATCGCGACTGCGTGTTTTCCGACGCTCATGGCAGCGGCGTGTCAGGTTTATGATGCCTGCGTAGGGTGCTGTCAGTCTAATGCGAACCAGTCTCTCCACGATGCAGCCGTGGCTTTGAGCGCTGCGGCCTAGCTTGCGAGGATCCTCCACGCGGCCAGCGGGGCTGAGCGTCGTTCCTTGCAGGTCTGCCGGTCGATGAGATGGCGTTCGAGATTGAAGTGATTGTGGACATTGGCGTGCACCGAGGCGAACTTCTGTAACGTCTTCGTTCGCCTGAACCGGAGCATCGCCCGTTCCCGTCGTCGGAACGGCAGATGGGTGTTCTCCACCCGGTTGTTCGCCCAGCGGCTGACCTCCTGCTTCTCCTGGTTGCCGAGTTCCCTCATCGCTACGCGATACGAGCGCAGACCGTCGGTGGTGATTGCCGCTGGCAAGCCGTGGCGCTTCAGTGCCTTCTTCATAAATGTGAGCGCCGCGTCTTTATCGCGTGTCTTGGTCATGAAGCTCTCGAGGATTTCGCCCTCCTGGTCGACCGCCCGCCAGAGGTAGACCATCTCGCCGTTGAGCTTCACGTACATCTCGTCGAGGTGCCACCGCCAGTGGCTGAACCCGCGCATCGCATTCACGCTCTGGCGGCGAATGTCGCCCGCAAACATCGGGCCGAACCTGTTCCACCACAGCCGAACCGTCTCGTGGCAGATGTCGATCCCGCGCTCGAACAGCAGATCCTCTACGTTCCGCAGCGACAGCGGGAAGCGGACGTACATCATCACCACCAGCCGGGTTACGTCGGGCGACGAATAGAAGTAGCGGAACGGGCTAGCTGGTTTGCGCGGCCGGGGCATTGTCCCGCCTTAGCCGCCCTCCCCTAACAATCGGTGCAGTTGGTCTGACAATGCCCGTCCGCCTCGCGTCGATCGCCATCGGCATACAGCGATTTGATCTGCGCCGACAGATTGCCCCGCAGCAACCCAGCGCCAAGGATCAGCAGAAGCAACGCGACCAGAAAGGAGCGATCGAACGCGAGCGAGAAATGCCCCGCGGTCATCAGCAGCGCACCCGCCGCGACCGCGCCACGCCGCCCCGTGATACGGTCGCCGATCGCGCCACCGATGACGGGGGTAAAGTAGATCAGCCCGGTATAGAGTCCGAACGTCTGCGCCGCGAGCGCCTGCGTCGAGAGCGGGCCGGTGACGGCCTCGACGATCGCGCGGTAGCGTTCGAACCCGGCAATCCGCTCAATATGCCCCGGCAACAGTAACTGCTCTACCATGTAGAGCACCAACAGCGCCTGCATGCCGTGGTAGGAAATCCTCTCCCACAACTCGGTCGCGGCCAGCACGTACAATCCGCGCGGGTGGTCTAGAATTCGACGCCAGCGGGCCGGCAATGCGAGGTTGGCAGCCATTGATCGCCCACGATAGGAAGCAAGCCCGTGCCTGTCTCGATAAAATTGTGGTTTCGAAGACCCATTTACGGACGTTCACATCCGCCCGGAGGCTTCTTGCTAACTGCCTTTCATTCACCCGCGCTGACTGTTCGGCAGATCGGTCAGCCGGGGACTCACACTGCCGTTCCTACCAGCAGCCCGATGCCGGCTGTCAGCGCCATCGCCAGTACACCCCAAAAGGTGACGCGAATGGTCGCGGTCAAAACCGGCGCGCCGCCAGCGCGCGCGCCGACCGCGCCAAGCACCGCGAGGAACAGCAGCGAGGCAACGGCTTCAAAAACGACCAGCCGTGCCCCTGGCGCGAAAAACACGATCGCCAAAGGCAGCGCCGCCCCGGCCGTGAATGTGGCGGCCGAGGTTAGAGCCGCCTGTATCGGCCGCGCTGTCGTCATTTCCGAGATGCCCAGTTCGTCATGCGCGTGCGCGGCCAGCGCATCCTTTGCCATCAGCTGGCGAGCAACCACGTCCGCCGTCGTCGCATCGACGCCGCGGGCCATGTAGATTCCAGCCAGCTCGTCAATTTCGGCGTTGATATCTCCGGTCAGTTCGGCCTGCTCGCGCGCGAGATCAGCCTGTTCGGTGTCCGACTGCGAACTGACCGAAACATACTCTCCCGCCGCCATCGACATCGCACCCGCAACCAGTCCGGCTGCGCCTGCGATAAGAATGTCCGATGTCCGCGCGGCCGCCGCAGCCACGCCGATGATGAGGCTGGATGTCGATACGATCCCATCGTTCGCCCCCAGCACGGCCGCCCGAAGCCACCCGATACGCGATACGAGGTGGCGCTCGTCGTGCAATCGTAGGCGACTCATCGCAGCGTTCCCAAGGTCAGGTATGTATCCGGATCAGTCATCGCCTACGCCCTCGCCGCCTTCACCTGCCTCGACGTGGGCACCCGGCGTGAACCCGACGGGATCGATGATCGTGACACCGTAGGCGGCTATTCCAATTGCCACAGCGGCCACTGGCACGCCTAATGACATTGGCGGCAATGCATCCGCGATGCCCGGATACAGCTCCGCCTTCTTCCGGCCCGTTATGAACGCGAGGATGAGATTGTCTTTCGTCAGCAATGACATCGCGAGGACGGCGAGGACGTGTAGCGCGATGAGACCGAGCAGGATGTTGGCAATCGTCTCATGCAGCCCCTTACCGGCATCGCCGCTCATGCTGACCCCGCTGTAGACGACGGCGCCGATTGTCCCCAGCAGAGCGATTATCGCGAGTCCGCCAAGGGCGTTGTGGCCAATCGAGCGCTGGCGGCTGGGCGAAAACATCGACGCAACATGGTGGCCGATCTGAGTGGGCCTGACGAAGCGCGCGAAGCGGGCGTGTTCGCCGCCGACAAAACCCCAGACGATGCGGAACACGATCAGCACCGCTGCAATCCAGCCGGCCGGGATGTGCCACTGGCCCAGCGCGCTTTCTTCCTCCGCCGACAGGAAAGCGACGAGGATCGTCCCCACCAACAGCCAGTGGAACAGGCGCACCGGAAGGTCCCATACCCGGATAGTTTTGCGGCTCTGCGTCGCTTCGCCGATAGCTTGGTTCATGATCTGTCTCCTCCAGGAGACGGGACTGCGGAATGTTCCTGACGGTCACCTGACGAACCTAGTGGGGCTTGGTGATCGGAAATAATATACGGGTTTACCGCAAGGGGGCGAAGGTCACTCGGAACACCGCGCCGCCATCAACCGCGTTCTCGACGCTGACGGTACCGTCATGCGCATCAGCCAGACGCTTAACGATACCCAACCCCAGTCCCGCGCCATCCGATGTTCGGCGATCCTTGCGCCAGAACCGGTCAAAAATGTGCGGCAGATCGTCTTCGGCGATTCCGTTTCCATAGTCCCGCACGGCAAGTTGCGGACCTGGACCCGCGGAAACCTCGATCGGGGTCGCCCCGGGCGCATGTGAAAGAGCGTTGTCGATCAGATTGCGATAAATTCGGAAGATCGCTTCGGCATGGCCCGTTACCAGGGTATCACCCCGGCTCTCGAACCGCAGGTCGCGGTTTGCGGCAAACGCCTTAGGCGCCATCTTCGCCACGACGTCGCGACCGATATCTGCAAGATCGACCGGCGTATACCCTTCCGGCGCCAGCGCATCGGCTTGCGCAAGGTCCAGCATCTGCTCAACCAGCCGGGTCATATGCTGCGTGTCAGCGTGAAGATCATCGCGCAGCTTACCGGACGGCAGCCGGTCGAGTGACAACTGCATGATCGACAGGGGTGTTCGCAACTCGTGGGCCGCGTTCGCGGTGAACGTACGCAGGGTCGCCATGGCGTATTCCAACCTGGTCAGCGCGCGGTTCACCGCCCGGACCAACGTATTCACCTCGCGCGGAGCAGGCGCTTCAGAGAGACGCAGCAGGAGGTTGTCGGGATCGAGCGCATCAACTTCGTGCTCCGCTCGACGCAACGGCTCAAGAACACGCCGCACTGCGAAGATATTGAACAATAGCAACATCAGCGACAGAGGGATCAGCGGCAACATCACGTGCTGCACGATTTCGTTGACGATCACCGGGACATAAGGGCGAATCCCGTCGCCCTCGAATTGCATCACCAGCCATCGCCGTTCGCTACCGCGGTCGATAGCTCGGACGCCGGAGATGCGATAGCCGCCGGGGATCTGCTCCCGCCGGGTCCAGTCTACCAAGCTCGATGAGCCATTGCTGACAATATCACCACCGGGCCCGAACGCAGGTCCACCCCGCTCTACATAACGCGCAGACCATCGTTCGGCGCCCGGTGGCCCTGCCAAGAGATCAGGCGATAAAGCGGTGCCCTCCTGTGCCTTACTCGCTTCGAGAGTCAGTAATTCCTGGGCGAGCGATTCAGGCTGACGGCTGTAGGTCAGCACAACGATAGCGATATCGAGCGCCGCAAACAGCAGGGTGAACGCGGCAAGACGGGTTGCGATCTGCCAGAACAGCGTTGGGCCGCGTGGTCCCAATAGGTTGTTCCCCGCGCTATCCACCGACGATGGTCGGCACGAACAGGGCATAGCCGACGCCATGAACGGTGCGGATGTTCACGTCGGCTTCCGCCAAAGCCATACGCTTGCGCAGACGAGAAACCGTGGCTTCAAGCGCGTTCGGTGTCACTTCGGCATCCATCGCGTAAAGTGTGTTCTCCAGCGACGGCTTGGCAACGACGTGCCCAACACGTCGTAATAGGACTTCGAGCAAATCGATCTCGCGCGGCGTTGCATCGACGGCCAATCCCGCGACATCAACGGATCGCGCCGCAGTATTTAGCACGACGTTGCCGGCGACGAGCAGGGTACCCAGCGAGGCACCCGGCCGCCGCAGCAGCGCGCGGCACCGCGCGGCAAGTTCGGGGATTTGGAAGGGCTTGACCAGGTAATCGTCCGCTCCGGCATCCAGTCCGAGGACTCGGTCGTCGAGCCCCCCGCGGGCGGTCAGGACAAGGATCGGGGTCGCGTCCTTTCGCCGCCGCACGGTCCGAACGAGATCAAGTCCGTCACCATCCGGCAGGCCAAGATCGAGCAGGAGCAGATCATAGTCCGCGACCTTCATCGCCAGTTCTGCTTCGTCGACCGTCTCGAACCAGTCGATGGCAAAACCCTGCAAACGCAACCCGTCTCGGATCAGCCCAGCAAGTCTGGCATTATCCTCAATCAGCAGCAGGCGCATGGTCGATGTCGGTTCCGGTTGGTGCGCGCTTGTATCCGGTAATCATCGCCAGCGGCAGGCTTTCCCGATGCCGCACGCTTTCGACGATCGCGCCGATGACATGCAGCGCAACGGCGCCGATCAGAATATTTGCCGTGACTTCATGCACGGTTTCCACCCAACCGACCCCCCAGAAGCGATCGAGCCCCATCATCCAGCCCGTCGTTCCCACGATTGCGAGAAGCAACATCAACACCACGATCATAGCTGCGCCAGCGGGATTATGGCCGACATACCGCGGCTCGCAGTGCGCGATCATCGCACGACCATATCGTAACAAGCCGCGTGGGCCGGGCACGAAGCTCGTAAACCGCGCGTGTCGTCGGCCGATGACGCCCCAGATCAGCCGAACGGACAACGCCGTGATAACGGCGTATCCGACATAGATATGCGGCGTTTCCTCATGCTTCAGGAAGGTCAGGTTAGCGATGACCCCACCGGCCACCGTCCAGTGAAATATACGGACGATCGGATCCCAGACCTTGACCCTGCCGCCGTGGCGGCCATGGCCTTCAGTCGACATCGCGGGGACGACACGCGCCATCTTCAATCGACGTTATTCTGAACGACTGCGCCGTTCACCGGATTGAAATAGACCTCGGCGCGCTTGCCATCCTTGGTGTGGGCGTAAATCTCGTAGCAGCTGCCCGACACCTGGAAGACCTTGACGTCGCGATAGCCCATCTTGGCGACCTTCGCCTTCATCTGCGCCGGGGTAAGCCATTTGGCTTGCGGCGCCTTGGTGCAGACCGGCGCGGCCATTGCCATTGGCGCAACGGACAGCGCAGCTAGCGTGGCAGCGAGCTTCAAGGGAGCGAAACGGGTCATCGGAAAGACTCCTCGATGGGGCGGCATTACCCCAGTGCCCTTCACCTCGCAGGACCATCTGACGGAAACCTGACAGGCCCGGACGTGATCGCCGACCAGCGGAATCTACTTAGCCGTTTGCTTGTCAGGTCGGTGTCAGTTCTTCGGTCAATTGAGACGGTGTCGCGCTTCCGGCGGCAAAGGAGTCCCAACGATGAAGAAATCCCTGATCCTCGCCACCGCAAGCGCCGCAGTCCTGGTTGCCGTGGGCGTGTCCGCTGCTCCGCAACCGTCGCCGCGGCCGCTCGCGGCCAGCACACGCGCTAACCTTGAAGCTGCCATGCACGGCGAAGCCTACGCGAACCTCAAGTACCTGCGCTACGCCGACCAGGCACAGGCCGCCGGCAAGCCGGAGCTTGCCGCACTTTTCCGAGCATCCGCAAATATTGAGGCCAACGAGCATTTCGATCGTGAAGCTCAGGCATTGCAGCTCGGCAGCACGAACAGCGTCAACCTCGAAGATGCGATGAAGGGCGAGCATTACGAAAATATCACGATGTACGTGAACTTCGCCAAAGAGGCTCAAGCCGCCGGCGACGCGAAGGTCGCCGCGATGTTCCGCCAGATCGCCGTCGACGAGGGCACTCACTACGATGCCTACAAGGCTGCGCTGGCCAAGCTACCCCGCCGCTGAGCACGCCGCAGGCGCCGGTCCGTCCCACGCCCCCGGGATCGGCCGGCGCATTTGGCTGCGTATTGGTTATACGATGCAAGGCTCTTAACTAGTGTTAGTTTTCCTATGAAAGAGCTTGATCCTGATACGGTACGCAACTGCAAAGGGCTTTTGCCGACTTGTTCGACCGTATGAATGAAAGGCAGGCTACGTCGAACGCCGCCTGAAAGCCGCCAGTCCGCTCTCCACCAGAATCAGCTGAAAAGCAGTCGGCCTGTAATCCATCAGAAGCAGAAAGACTTACTCTCCCCCGGACAACCCCAAAAATAGCCATTCCGCCGCTATCGCCGACAGTCCAAGTGAGGTTGGCGATGCCCTGCCCAAAAAAAGGAGCCGACTGGCTAGATTCGGGATTTTGTTTGGTTCGTCGGACCGACATCGTCGAGGCTTACCGTAACTGCGGCTCTGATCGTCCAACAGGTCACGCGTTGGGTAGCGTGATATCCAGATCGGCGGGCATAGTTAGCCCGAACACCGCGCAAGCCGAACGGATGATCGTCATCTTGGCCCGGTTGCTGGTGTTGAGTCCGACGAACCACCCCGGTGCAAACTCGGCGGCTCTCGCAAGGTCCGGGCGCCCAGGGTTTATCGCGCTCGGCATGCGCGCAATTACATTTAGCTTCGGGGTCCGGACAGCCTCCGCGAGCGCGGGCAACTTCTCGGGATCACGAGCGGCCAGTTTGCCGAGGATCTCGAGTTACTCGCGGATTGTGAAGCTTACAGCCGGAGGCCAACCCGCGGACCTAGTCCGCTGCTGACCACCATTATCGTTGTGTGCGTCGTTTCCGGCGCGCTCATGCTGGGCGCAGCATGGGGCATCTTCTGGCGACTCCCTCAACGCCTTGAGGGCTTCCTGATCGCGTTGGCGGGAGGTGCGTTGATCGTATCGGCGTTGTCCGAACTGATCGAGCCGGCCCTCGCCAAGACATCGCTGCTTTGGGTCACCATATTCGTGGCGGCGGGCGCTGTCGTATTCACGATCGCCGACAAATTGGTGAGCGATAAGGTGGGCGACGACAGCGGCGGAGGCTTGTTGGCCTCGATCACCCTGGACGGGATACCGGAAAATCTCGCGCTGGGTGTCGCCCTCATCGGCGCAGGACCTATGCAGGTCGCGGCGCTGGCCGGATCGATCTTCCTGTCTAATCTGCCCGACGCCGCGGGCGGCGCTCGGGAGATGGCGAAGAATCGTTCGAAAGCGCAGGTTTTCTGGCTTTGGACCGCGACTGCGGTGATGCTGTCGGCGGCGGCAATTGTTGGCAACCTGCTTCTTGAGAATGTCGGCGAGGAATACCTCGCCGCCATAAGGTGCTTTGCCGCCGGCGCGGTCATCGCCTCGCTTGCAACCGCGGTGTTTCCAAAAGCCTATAAAGAAGAAAGCTACACCACCGGAGTGGCAACCGCCCTGGGGTTGCTTCTCGCGCTGGCATTGGGCGAATTGGGCGGCAGCTAGCCGCAACGGGACGAACTTATAACTTGCGCCGTCAATGGGTGACCGGCGGACCTGATGCGTTCTCATGCGTTGTGCCCGATGGCCGCCGCATCCGCTGGCGGCAGAGGAGAGAAGCTATGGGTACGACGCTTAACGCTACCTTTGAAACGCGCCGCGAAGCCGAGATGACAGTAGAGCGGCTCGTGCAAGAGCACGGCATCGAGCGTGCGGACGTTTTTGTTGGCGCGGCGAGCGACGAAAACACCGCCGGCGAAGAGCGGGCGGGATCGGACGACCACGCCGGCGAGCCTAGTCCAGAAGCACGCGAAGACGCGCCGCTAAATGGCGCGGTCAGGGTCTCGGTCGACATCGCTGAGGATGAGAAGGCCGCCAAGGTGCGTGACGCGTTCACTGAGTTCCAGGCAGCCGACGTCAGTGAAGCCTGAGATGGGAGATCAGGTCGTGAACCTTTCGGACGAGCACTGGATGCGGCGCGCCATCGAGGTGGCGCGCTCCAAAGGGTCGGATCCTGCGTCGTCGCCGCTTGGCTGCGTTATTGTGCTAGACGGGCGCGAAATTGCGCGAGAGCGCAACAAGACGCAAGAGCTTCCGGATGCCACCGCCCACGCCGAGATGATGGCGATCCGCAGAGCGTGTGAAGGTACCGGCGAACTCGAGCTTCGTGGTGCCACACTTTATTCGACGCTGCAGCCATGCGGCATGTGCACCATGGCATCGATCTGGTCCAAGGTCGGCCGGGTCGTGTACGGCGCGGGTCGGGACGACGTGCATGCAATGTATTTCGAGGCACGGCACGTCGACACGCTTTCGTTCATCAGCGATGCCTACCGCGACGACATCACGATTGAGGGCGGCTGCCTGCGTGAGGAGTGCGCCAAGCTTTATTATCCACCAGACGCAGATCTGCCGCGTGACGAGCAGGCAAATTTGTGAGCAGCACCTCTAATATCGACATTAACTCTGCCTCGGCAGAAGAGATAGACGCTGTACCGGAACTGAAAGGGCATGGCTTCGAGATTGTCCGCTATCGGAAGGATCGAGGCCGCTTCAACGCGCTGCGACAGCTCGAGGAGGTGCCAGGTCTCGCGGGCAAAGTCGCCGGGCTGCAAGGTAAAGTGCTGTTCAGCTAACCGGATCGGCAACCATCGGTCGACATCGCCAAAGCGTTTTGGCAAAATTTCTATGGTGCATCGATCTTACGGGTCGCCCGCGCGGGACAAGGAGACGCGGCTGGATGCGGCGGATCGTTACGCGCCGTATTCGACTAACGTCGCTCAACGACAGCGCGCTTGGCGACGTCTATCGACACAGATGAAAGGTATTGGCGCTGACCCCCATTGCGATCTGCATTCCGGCAAGAAATGAAGCTGCGGAACTGAACAGCCTCTTTTCCGCGCTCGATGAGCTCGATGTCCGCCGTGGACGGGCCGTGTCGATATGCCTTTTGCTCGATAGCTGCACCGATGACAGCGCCGAACTCGCGGACTCCTATGCTACCAGGTCCTCGCATCGCGTTTTGGTTGCCGAGGAAGACGTTTCGATGACCAATGCCGGTCGGGCCCGTCACCGGGCGATGACGATGGGATTGGACGCACTTGCGGGCGATGACGGCATCCTGCTCACCACCGACGCCGACAGCATGCCGATGCCATCATGGCTGGAAGCAATGGTCGCAGCGCTCGATCATGCGGACGTCGTGATCGGCAAGGTGATCCGCACAGGCCGCCATCCGCACGCGCTCCAGGATCGGATCGAACGATATTACGACGCCCTGCATGCATTGCGACGACGACTCGACCCCGTGCCCTGGGAAGCGCCGTTGACGCATCATCAGACCACGGGGGCGAATATGGGCATCCGGGCGAGCGCGTATCAATTACTCGGCGGGTTTTCGCCGGTGGCAAGCGGAGAGGATGCCCGACTGGTCGACGAGGCCTCCCGCGCGGGACTGAGCGTACGGCGCGACGCGGCGGGCATCGTTCACACGTCCGATCGTCGTGAGGGGCGCGCCACTGGCGGAATGGCGCATATACTGAATACGCTCGAGGCACGCGACGTCGGCGCAGTGATGGTGGCTCACCCGCAGGATGCCGCGTGGCAATACCGGATGCATGCGCTGGTGCGAGCAGCGTATCTGGAAAATCGGCTCGAGCGTGTCGGCGTCGCACTTGGCCTCACGCGCGACCATGCCGTCGGCGTCGCGCGGGATTGCCCCAATGCCGAAGCCTTCGCGATGCGCATCGTGCCCGAACCGCCTCGGGGGATGCGAATGGTGTCGTTAGCCGTGGCGGAAGACGAGATCGCGCGGCTGGCGTACGGACGCGTGGCGGCATGATCGATCTGCGCACCGCCATTGCCGAGCGGACCGGCCAGCTCGCCTCGCTCGGCGATCCGGAGGATGCCGCCGCGCTCCTTGCGCTGCTGCGCCTGCTGTATGAGACGGGGCGGCAGGACCTGCCGCTCGGGCGGTTGTTCGAAGGCCATGTCGACGCGTTGCAGATCGTGTCGCGATATGGCGATAATGATCAAGTGGTCGCGGCGACGGCCGCCGCACGTGCCGGGGCCGCATTCGGCGTCTGGAATGCCGATCGTCGCAACGAGCCGCTGACGCTCGACCGATGCAGCCTGACCGGTGGCAAAAGCTTTGCATCGGGTGCCGGCATCCTCTCTCATGCGCTAGTCAGCGTCGACGTCGCGGAGGGCCGTCAGCTTATCCTGATCGATCTGGCACGGACACCGCCAACGATCGATCGCAATTTCTGGCTGGTCGTCGGGATGCAGCGATCCGAGACGCATGTCGTTCGCTGGAACGGTGATGCGATCGATCCCGCAGATATCGTCGGAGCGCCCGGTGACTATGTCCGCGAGCCCTGGTTTAGCGGCGGAGCGCTACGTTTCGCCGCGGTGCAGGCGGGGGGCATCGCTGCGCTGGTCGACCGGACGCGCGACCACCTTGTCATCGCGGGCCGGGCGGATGATCCCCATCAGATGGGCAGATTGGCGGCGCTCTTCGCCGCTGCAGAGACGGCGAGCGGAGCGGTCCGGGCTGCTGCCGCCGCTTGGTTCAGCAACGAGGAAGCCAGATTGCCGATGGTGTCGGCGGCGCGAGCGGCAGTGTACGAGGCGGGCGGGCGGACGCTCACGATCGCACAAGAGGCAGTCGGCGTCCAGTCGCTGTTTGTCGATCACCCCCTGGCGGCGACGATCACCGATCTGTCGATGTATCTGCGCCAGCCGGGACCCGACGCGCAGCGGATGCGCGTGGGCGCCGCCGTCGCGAGCGGCCTCATTCGGCCATCGCTGTGAAGCTCCGGCTGGGATCGCTCCGATGTGTGCTCGTGATCGCGCCACATCCTGACGACGAAACGATCGGTGCCTATGCACTGATGACGCGCCTACAACGACGCGGCATCGAGGTGCGGATACTCGTCGTGACCGATGGGGGCGCGTCGCATACCGCCAGTCCGAAATGGCCCCGGCATCGGCTGATCCGTGAACGGCAGCATGAAACGCTGCGCGCCGTACGTCCGCTCGGCATTTTCCGGCGTGATGTCACCTTTCTGGGGTTGCCCGACGGGCGGCTGGTGCATCAAACGCGCTGCGCAAACCGGTTGATCGCTGGAGCAATCAGGCGCGCGCCCAAACCGCTGCTTGTTATCGCCCCTGGCCACAGCGACGATCATCCCGATCATCGCGTCGTCGCCAACGCGGTGGGCAACACGCGGTTCGCCCGCGTCCGTGGCCTTGCCTATCCTGTCTGGCCCGCGGGCGCCGCGATCCGTCATGCGCGAGCGGTGACGCTTAGCGCGCAGGAGCGGCTTGCCAAACGCCGCACCATTTGCAGCTATCGTACCCAGGCGGGCCGGATCGATGACGACCCCAACGGCTTCGTGATGACGCGCCAACAGATCGCGGCATTCAGCCGACCAGTCGAAATCTTTGTCGAGCGTGTGCGATGAGGCCGATCACGCTTGCGGGGTTCGACGCCAAATTTGTGGATAGCGACGACCCATGGCAAACCTTCGAAGGCCCTGACGAAGTGCTGAAGCGCAAGGCCATCCTTCACGCGATGGGTTCTGGCCCATGGGGACGCGTGCTCGAACTGGCTGCGGGGAACGGGTCAAACAGTGCGGCGATCGCCCCACGCGCGCTTCGCCTCGACGCAACCGAGGCTACCGAAAGCGGCACTGCCCTGGTGAGGAAGGCGGTCGGATGTCGCCGCGGCGGATCACGCGCCGGTCGAACGCGCGTGCTGCGGCTGGCGGTACCCGCGCGGCTGCCCCGACAGCGCTATGACGGCGTCGTCGTTGCAGAGCTTCTCTACTATCTGACACCGCGCGCCATGGGCCACACCGCGCGGGACGTGGCTCGCGCCCTCACGCCTGGGGGCGTGCTGGTTCTTGCCCATCACCGGATCGACTTTCCCGATTTCGCGCAACATGCCGCCACTATCCAGCGTCGCTTCCTCGCAGCAACGCGGCAAAGATGGTGCGTGCGAACGGTTCGAAGAACCGGCCACTGGGTGGTTTTGTCGTGTCTGCGCGGGCGTTGAGATAACTCCGCTCGAAGGCGGCCACCGATCATGGGGGGACGCATTCGCAAACCTGGTTATGATCAAGATCAGGGCGAATAGGGACGGGAAGTTGCAGCCAATGACTGCTGCAATGTGTTGATCCATCAAGACGACCTGCCTCTCGATTCCAGGACACCGCCATGACCAAAACCCCTACCCTCTCAATCGGCAACGGTGGCGAACCGCACCAGCGCGCAAATGGCGACGACAGCGTGCTCACCACCAACCATGGCGTACCGATCAGCGACAATCAGAACAGCCTCAAGAGCGGCGCACGCGGGCCGACGCTGCTCGAGGATTTCGTGCTGCGCGAAAAGATCTTCCACTTCGATCACGAACGGATTCCCGAACGTATCGTCCACGCGCGTGGATCTGGCGCACACGGTGTATTTGAAGCCACCGACGATATTTCCGATCTTACTCGCGCGGCAGTGTTCAAAAAGGGTGAGAAGACAGAGGTTTTCGCACGTTTCTCGACGGTTGCCGGCGGATCGGGATCGGTCGACACCCCCCGCGACGTTCGCGGGTTCGCGGTTAAATTTTATACAGCTGAGGGCAACTGGGACCTTGTCGGCAACAATATCCCCGTGTTTTTCATCCAGGACGCGATCAAATTTCCCGATCTGATCCATGCGGTAAAGATGGAGGCCGATCGCGGTTACCCGCAGGCTGGTAGTGCGCACGACACCTTCTGGGATTGGGCATCGCTGTCGCCTGAATCGACGCACATGCTGATGTGGGCGATGTCCGATCGGACGCTGCCACGCTCGCTGCGGATGATGGAAGGGTTCGGCATCCATACGTTCCGCCTCGTCAATGCCGAGGGCGTATCGAGCTTCGTCAAATTCCATTGGAAGCCACGGCTCGGCGTCCAGTCGACGATCTGGGACGAGGCGCTCAAGCTTCAGGCAGCCGATAACGACTATCATCGCCGCGATCTGTTCGAGGCAATCGATACCGGCGCGTTCCCGCAGTGGGATCTGGGCATTCAGGTATTTGATCAGGAATTCGCAGATGCGCAGCCGTATGACGTGCTCGACGCGACCAAGCTGATCCCCGAGAATGACATTCCCGTTCGGCTGATCGGCACGATGACGCTAAATCGCAATGTAGACAATTTCTTTGCGGAGACCGAACAAGTCGCGTTTCTCCCCACGAACGTGCCCCCGGGGATCGACTTCTCGAACGATCCGTTGCTCCAGGGGCGGCTGTTCAGCTATCTCGACACGCAGAAATCGCGGTTGGGCACGACCAACTTTCATCAGATTCCCATCAACGCCCCGCGCTGCCCATTCGGCAATTTCCAACGCGACGGGATGATGCAAACCAGCGTCCCAACAGGTCGCGCGAACTACGAACCTAACAGCCTGGCGGCACACGGCGAGGAAGGTGGTCCGCGAGAGAGCGCGGATGGCTTTGCGACGACGAACGCCGCAACTGGTCCCGATGAAACAGGCGACAAGCTACGCGTCCGTGCGGACAGCTTTGCCGACCATTACAGCCAGGCGCGGCTGTTCTACCAATCGCAGGATGCACACGAACAGGCGCATATCGCGTCCGCGTTCGTCTTCGAATTGTCGAAGGTCGGGTTGCTCGACCAAGTGCCCCCGCGCATGGTTGCCAACCTGCGCAATGTGGATGAGGACCTTGCAAAGCGCGTTGCCACGGGCCTCGGCATCGACCTCCCAGCAAAAGCCAAGGCAGCGAAGGCTCCTGTCGATATGGATCCCTCCGACGCGTTGTCGATCCACAAAAATATGAAGCAGACGCTCGAAGGACGGGCCGTCGGCATATTGATCGCCGATGGAACCGATGCAGATGCGCTCGATGAAATGATCGCAGCGATTGACAAGGCGAAGGGTAAACCGGTCATCGTCGCACCCAAGGTCGGCGGCGCGAAGCTATCGAACGGCGAGCAGCGCAAAGCCGATGGTCAGTTGGCGGGCACGCCCAGCCAGCTTTTCGATGCGGTGGCTATCATCGTGTCGGAGGAAGGATGCGCAGCCTTGATGCAAGAATCGGCAGCCGTCGAATTTGTGATGAACGCGTTCGGGCATTTGAAAGCCATCGGCGCAAGTAAGGCCGCACAACCCCTACTCGATAAGGCGGGCGTTGAACTCGATGACGGTATCGTGGGAATAGACGGCGCGTTCGTGAAAGCTGCGGCGATGCGCTATTACGATCGCGAACCGTCCGTGCGCATGCTCGCGTAAGCCGTTAGATTGATGGCCGATCTGGCAGGCTGGGTAGCGCTAGTCACCACGTGCATTGCTGCAGTCATGACGGCAGCCAACGTTGGCGCGCGTGTAACGGGCTTGGGTTTTGTGATTTTCACGATTGGGGCGGTTGCTTGGGTGACCGTCGGGATGCTTACCGATCAGACGCAACTTTTGTATTCGAACATTTTTCTTGGTGTGGTCGACGTGATTGGGATTTGGCGCTGGCTGGGTCATCGTGCCCGTCTCTCCGATACGTCGACCGCGGAACAGGAAAACAGCGGTCCTCGCGGCGGACAAATGCTGTTTTCCGTTGCTACGCTCGATGGCCTGACCGTTCGAGGCGAAAATGGGGAGGTTATAGCCCACGCAGTTGATGCGTTGGCAGCGTGTGATGGTGGGAGGATCGATTACCTCATTATCCGACGTGGCGGTATCGGCGGTATGGGCGAAACGTTGCACCGGCTACCGTGGCAGAGCGCAATCATCAAAGACGGCGAGATCAGAACGCGTCTCGACAGCGAGAGTGTCTTTCATCTGCAGCGAGCAGCTGAGAGCTAATCATCGATTGTACCGCGCAAGACCATATTAGTAGGAGTTGGCCCGTAGGGCCAATCTCGGCCATTCGCGAGTGACTTTTGTCATCCTATCACGGCTATGATAGAAAGTTAAAAGGTCGACGATCTGTTTTATCTGACAAAAACACATCAGAACGTCGAAGAATTTCTTCTGCCAAAAGCCGCAGAACGGGTTACCCGAGATGAATTAAAGTCGGCGGCGCGCACGAGCGGTTTTGGCGACTTGTCGATGGTGGCCGCGATCTTTCTAGAGACCGACGGCAGCTTTTCCGTAATCGGCGGCGACAAGGCCGGATCGCGCACCGCCTTTCCGGATAACGAATAAATTCAATTCCCCAACGCATCAAAGCAGAAGCATTTCGTTAGTGGGGCTGCGGTGCATCTCACTCCGGTCGCAATCCCTGAACCAACCTCCCGCGATGGATGGTTGGCACCAAGGTCGCGATGATTGCTCAAAAAGTGCCGTCGCGTGTTGCCTGTCTTCAAATCAATTAACGTAGATCAAGGGTCCGAGATAAGTAAGGTAATTTACGGAACTGTCTGCCCGTCGTTCTGTTCGTAATTGAGTACAGCCACGGAGACATGACGATGACCGACGACATTTCTACCGATGACGCCCCGCTAGCGACTTCGAAGACCAGCGGAAACGGGGCAGCACTCGCGGATGACTTCGGCGTCGCGGAAAGAGCCGCTGTGACGGGACAGTCGGTGACGATCAATCGTCCTGTAAATCAACTTTTCGCCTATTTCCGCGATTTTGGGAATCTCGCGACGTTCATGGAGAATGTCGTGCGGATTGCCCCCGTCGATAACCATCGCTCGCACTGGGTCGTCAAGGCTCCTGCTGGAGCGACGGTAGAATGGGATGCGAGGATCACCGATGAGGTTGCGGATCGCTTGATCGCCTGGGAATCTGAGCCGGGCGCAGACGTCGCGAATTCAGGGCGCATTGAATTCCTCGATGCGGGCGCACGCGGCACCGTCGTGACCGCGACGATCATGTACGATCCCCCCGCCGGTATCGTCGGCAAACTACTCGCTAAGATGTTTCAACGTGAACCTGCGATCCAGGCGCGGCGCGACCTGCGTCGATTTAAGCAACTGATGGAAACTGGCGAAATCGCAACCAATGCGATGAATCGCGATCAATTCGAGGAGCAGGACGCATGAGGGCGCTCACATGGCATGGCAAGCACGACGTGCGGGTCGACACCGTTGATGATCCTGGAATCGTCAATCCACGTGATTGCATCATCAAGGTCACCGCCACTGCGATCTGTGGCTCCGACCTCCATCTTTACGACGGTTATATTCCGACGATGAAGTCGGGTGACGTGCTTGGTCACGAATTTATGGGCGAGGTCGTAGAAACTGGCCCAAAATCTACGCTCGAAAAGGGCCAGCGCGTCGTTGTGCCGTTCACGATCGCGTGCGGCAGCTGCTATCACTGCGGCAAGCATCAGTATTCGGCGTGCGACAACGGGTTGCCGGCAGATAATCAGGACATCGCGCAGACACTTTATGGCCAGCCCATGGCGGGGCTGTTTGGCTATAGCCACATGACGGGTGGCTATGCCGGTGGTCAGGCCGAATATGTCCGAATTCCGTTCAGCGATGTCGGGCCGATTGTCATTCCCGACGGCCTATCCGATGAGGAAGTATTGTTCCTGTCCGACATTCTGCCAACCGGATGGATGGCGGCAGAAAATGCCGATATCGAACCAGGCGATACCGTCGCGGTCTGGGGCTGCGGCCCGGTGGGATTGTTCGCGGTCCAGTCGGCGTTCCTAATGGGGGCCGAGCGCGTCATCGCGATCGACGAGCATCCCAATCGGCTCGGCCTTGCCAAGCGGTTCGGGGCAGAGACAATTAATTTTCGCGACAGCAAAGTCTATGATGCGTTGATGACGATGACCGGTGGGATCGGTCCCGACGCAGTGATCGACGCCGTGGGGCTTGAGGCGCATGGCATGTTCGTCGACAACATCGTCGACCACATCAAGGCCGCAACGTTTCTCGGCACTGATCGCGCCCACACGATCCGCCAAGCGATCCTAGCTTGTCGCAAGGGAGGACGCGTATCGATGCCCGGCGTTTATGGCGGGTTTGTCGATAAATTCCCGCTCGGTGCCTTCATGGAAAAGGGGCTGACAATGAAAACGGGGCAGACCCACGTCCAGCATTACATGCCCGCGCTGCTGCAATCGATCATCGAAGGGAAGATCGATACCACTTTCCTGATCTCGCACACGATGGACCTCGAGGATGCGCCCAAGGGGTATCAGATGTTCCACGATAACCAGAACGAAGTGACCAAGGTTGTGCTGAAGCCCGGCCTCGGTACGACGGCATAAGGAAAAGCAGTTATGGCCAACAAATTTGCAGTCGTCACCGGTGCCTCGACCGGCATCGGTTTCGAACTCGCTCAGCTCGCACTGCAGGACGGGTACGACTTGCTCCTAGCCGCCGACACGCCCTTCACTAGCGCAGTTGCTAACCTCAAAGACACTGGAAAATCGGTCGAAACGCTCGAAGTGGATTTATCGACGACCGACGGCGTTGACCGACTGTTAGATGCGGCGGGCGGGCGGACGATCGACCTGCTGTGCGCTAATGCGGGTCACGGGCTTGGCCATGCCTTTCTTGATCAGGAACTGGCGGACTGGCGGCACGTCGTCGATACTAATATCGTTGGCACGCTGTATCTGATCCAGAAGGTGCTAACGCCGATGGTGGCGCGGAACGACGGCAAAATCCTCGTGACAGGATCGATCGCAGGCTTCATTCCCGGCGCGTTCCAGGCGGTCTATAATGGATCGAAGGCGTTCGTCGACAGCTTCACCGATGCCTTGCGCAATGAAATCAAGGAGTCGAATGGCGTTACGATAACCACTTTGATGCCAGGTCCCGTTGATACCGAGTTTTTCGAACGCGCTGGCATGATGGACACCGATGTCGGCCAGTCCGACAGCAAGAGTGATCCCGCCGATGTCGCAAAGGACGGCTGGGATGCCGTAATGACCGGCAAGGCCAGCATCGTGTCGGGCTGGAAGAACAAGATCCAGCAGGCGGTGGCCAACGTAACCCCGGCGGGTGTTCTTGCCGAGCAGCACCGCAAAATGGCCGAACCCGGCAGTGGCAAGGAGTAAGCGGCGATGAGCAGTGAAAACGGTATCAGCAGGCGTGGACTTGTTGGTGGAGCAGCGGTCGGCATAGCAGCTTCGGCCGCACCTGCATTTGCCCAAGCGGGAGTGGTCGAAGGCCCCGATAAGCCGCTCACCGACCCGACCGGCAAATATCCCAAGCCACCGTTTGAAAAGCAGTCGCAGCCCTTTCCTGGGCTGGCCAGCAAAATGACCCCCCGCCCCGATCATGGCGAAACCAGTTATAAGGGCACCGGCCGACTAAAGGGTCGCAAGGCGCTGATTACCGGCGGCGATTCAGGCATGGGCCGCGCCGCCGCGATCGCGTTCGCACGCGAAGGCGCAGACGTCGCGATCGCGTATCTACCGGCCGAAGAGCCGGATGCGCGCGAGGTAATTGCGCTTATCAAGCAGGCCGGGCGCAAAGCGGTCGCAATTCCAGGCGATTTGCGCGATCACGGCTATTGTCTCAAACTGGTCGATACCGCAGTTAAGCAGCTCGGCGGCATCGACATTCTCGTAAACAATGCCAGTCGTCAACAAACAAAGCCTTCGTTACTCGACATTAGCGACGAGGATTTTGATGCGACGATGAAGACCAACCTGTACGGGATGTTCTGGCTCACCAAAGCTGCATTACCGTACCTGAAGGCCGGTTCCGCAATTATCCAGACGACCTCCGAACAGGCCTATGATCCGTCGAAGGATCTCGTTGATTATGCAATGACCAAAGCAGCGATGATGAATTTTACCAAAAGCCTGGCTAAACAGCTTGGCCCGATGGGGATCCGCGTTAACGGCGTCGCTCCGGGCCCGATCTGGACACCGCTACAGGTGTCGGGTGGCGCCACGATGGAAAAGTTGCAGCAGTTCGGTGGTAGTACACCACTGGGACGCCCCGGCCAGCCAGCCGAACTAGCATCGATCTACGTTCAACTCGCCGCATCCGATGCCAGCTACGCTAACGGGCAAATATATGGTGCCGCCGGCGGTAGCGGACAGCCCTGATCAGTAAACGCAACTGTCGTGTTCGCTCGCGTCGTTCAGCTCGGGGTGGCATATAACCCTGTTCGGGCTGTCGAACGCAGCCCCCAATTGAGCGGATTTATCGCTGGACACGAGCTTCGTAGGCATTGGCAGCGCGCGTTGTCTACGCGATTTGCCTCGTGCCCACGGACTGGGGCACATCATAGATCGGCAGCACTTTGAAACCGGGACGAGCCAAAAGATAACCTTGGATGTAGCGGATACCCATATTTCGCAGCGTCTCATACTCTCCCAGAGTTTCGACCCCTTCGGCCACGACCATGATGTCCATGCGCTCGAACATCCTGACCAGGCCTTCGACGATCATCCGTCTTGGCATGCTGGTGTCGATCCCGCGGATCAGCTCCATGTCGAGCTTGATCACGTCAGTTTGAAACCTTGCCAGAAGATTGAGACCTGCGTGCCCTGCGCCAAAATCGTCGAGCGCGGTGGTAAACCCCATCCGCCTGTAGGTATCGATGATGTTGGCAACACGCGCTGTGTCGACCATCTCCTCGCCCTCGGTAAACTCGAAGATCAGGCGATCGATGGGGAAGCCGACAGCCTTTGCTGTCTTGAGGGTAAGCTGGATGCAAGCGGCAGGTGGGTGCTGTCAGTCCAATGCGAACCGGTCTCTCCACGATGCAGCCCTGGCTTTGAGCGCTGCGGCCTAACTTGCGAGGTTCCGCCACTCGGCCAGCGCGGCTGAGCGTCTTTCCTTGTAGGTCTGGCGGTCGATGAGATGGCGTTCGAGATTGAAGTGATTGTGGACATTGGCGTGCACCGACGCGAATTTCTGTAGCGTCTTCATTCGCCTGAATCGGAGCATCGCCCGCTCTCGTCTTCGGAATGGCAGATGGCTGTTCTCCACCCGGTTGTTAGCCCAGCGTCCGACCTCCTGCTTCTCCTCGTTGCCGAGTTCCCTCATCGCAGCGCGATACGAGCGCAGCCCGTCGGTGGTGATTGCCGCTGGCGAGCCGTGGCGCTTCAGTGCCTTCTTCATGAAGGCGAGCGCTGCATCCTTATCGCGGGTCCTCGTGATGTAGCTTTCGAGGATCTCGCCCTCATGATCGACCGCACGCCAGAGGTAGACCATCTCGCCGTTCAGCTTCACGTACATCTCGTCGAGATGCCACCGCCACTGCCGGAACCCGCGCATCGCACTCACCCGCTGGCGGCGGATGTCGCCTGCGAACATCGGACCGAACCTGTTCCACCACAGCCTTACCGTCTCATGGCAGATGTCGATCCCGCGCTCGAACAACAGGTCTTCGACGTTACGCAGCGATAGCGGGAAGCGGACGTACATCATCACCACCAGCCGGATGACCTCGGGCGACGAATTGAAGTAGCGGAACGGACTAGCTGGTTTGCGCGGGCGGGGCATCGGCCCGCCTTAGCCGCCCTCCCCTAACGATCGGTGCATTTGGTCTGACAGTGCCCAGCCAGATATCATCGCCCGGCGACCGCTGCCACGTTGGTTTGACAGAGCCGCTTCACGCCCTACATTTGATAGATCGAGCAATCACTTTTCACTGACGATGGTGATGAGGTCATAACTTCGGACGGACGTTCCCGTACGATCAACGAGGCCTCGGAACGCAAGATTGGCGTGCCAAATATGGTGGCAGACACGATAGGCTTGTAACGATAGGTTACTTCAGCGAAAATCATAGCCGATGAGGGAGAGGGAGCAATTTGACGGCCTGCCTTCCCCATCGTTTGGAGGCTGCTATCTGCGGCTCCCTTCCCTTCGTTACCGTAGCGCGGCTGTGACTCGGCGATGTTCAGGGCGCCACCACATCGCTGCCAGAGAATCTTCTGTCCTGCATTTGCCCCGGTCAAGCCATTCGACAGCACATCGCTAAGAATTATCCGACCGCGCGACGCAAAGTCCATCCGTTCGCCGACGGTCTTTCCTCCAATCAACACCTCGTTTACGTCTTCCTCACTGATCGAATCACGGACACGTGCAGCATTGTCGGCTGTCGTAGCAGCGATCTGATGCACTCGCAGTACCGCAAGCCCGTAGTTCGCAACTTCGAACCCGTAGAGCAGCAGGATGAGCACAACTGGTAAGGTTGACGCGAATTCGATAAGCGCCACCCCTCGCGTGTCTGACCGCAACAAATTAGCTATGTACCGCCCGACCATTATGGGCACCGCACGGTCGGCATCATGCGCGACGTAAACGGCTGGTTTCGTAAGACAGTAGATGCCATTATAGTCTGCTTAGCGCCCCATCCAAATAGTCGGCGTACCGGCATGATATTGGGATATTCGACGATAACGGTGTATCTCACGATGTCGTCCGCCGTTCCAAGTCCGTTGTTTGATACGGAATCGTACTGATTGTTGTTGTTGGCATCCTCGTAACAATCGTCCGCGGAGTCATATACACCATTGCTGTTTTTATCGAATTTTAGCTTTTCAGGCTTTCCGACGTTCGAGAAGTTATAAAAGTTTTCTTTTTTTACGGATTTTACGTTCGAGGCATTGGAGAGGATACCGACCCTATATTTCACGATGTTCTCGATTTGTGACTCACTTGCATCGCCGATGGAGGCGCGGCGAGACGCTTCCAGCAGCGCGCCCTGAACTACCGCGTTGAGATACACGCGATAACCGAGCTCAAAGCCCCCGGCTAATAAGGTACAGACGACGGGGATCACCAATGCGAATTCTAGCACCGTAGCACCCCGACGGTCGCCGATCAGTTTTTTAGTCACTGGCTGAGTCTCAATGACCCGATTTTCGATCCAATTTCCTTGAATTTCTCGATCAGCGCGTTGTTGGAAGAAAGTCCCGCCGCTTGAGATGGCTTGGATGCGCAATCTTGCATATCTTTTGTCAGAGACGTCGCAAACGCGATAACCCAAACGTCGATGCCTTTTGATTTTGCAGCGTTGCAGGCCATCCGAAAACGCTGGAGGTGCCGCTGGGTCAACGCACCGTTGTTATTGCTTCCAGGCGATCCCATTACGAGTCCATCCAGCTTTTCGACCCCATAGGCGGAATAGGCTGTTGTAGTCGGCGCCATTTCACCATCAGTCATGAAAATCATGTATTTCTTGACCGAGAAACCGCGGATCTTTGCTGGGTTATCGGGATCGTTCACGTCGTTTGTTTCAGGTGTGGAAGATTTAAAAATGCCCGTCGGCGAGAGAAATCGCGCACCCCAAATCATTCCGAGGTCATGATACGTTCCACCGCCAGCTTTAAGACCATTCACGTAATTTACGAAGTCGCCGCGGCCCCCGTAATAACTGGCAAGGCGTCGCGCTTCGGTCGGACAGGGGGCGTCAGGCTGACGCGCGGATGGCGCGATGCTCCCCGGAGGAAACCATTCGATATCGCCCCACATCGGCTTCCATCTGGTTGCATCATTCCAAGGTATCAGATCGACGTCGAGATCATACGCATCGGATGGTGCGCTGGTGGATGCTCCCCCGTCGATCGAGGAGGCGTTTGTCTGTCGTTCCTCGATGCAGCCGTTCCAGGTAGACGTCTTAATATAGGGAAGGTCATCGGGCGGCTCGTTCGTGCCCGTGATCGGCCAAATCTCAACTGGATTCGTCGCTCCAGTCGCTGCGAGATTGCTCGCCAGATATGACCTCACGTCGAGAATGCGCGGACCATAGCTATACCCATCGGGGTGTGTCTTGCTCTGCACTATGACTTGGCAGTTGTTTCCATTTTGCCACCATCCTCCCATCACCCCGGTATAATTGGGATTCACCTGGCTGGCTTGCGCGTCATAGGTGTAGGCCTTCTCGCAAGCACTCTTCCCATTGAAAAACTGCCTTGCATCCACCCAATCCGGCGTTCGCGATTGGTATACAGCCGACTGGACAAACCAGTCGCTGTTTTTAGCGTAGAGAAGTCGACCGACGTTGATCGAGCTATTGTAATTAACGAACCCGTACCGAAGGCGCAGACCATTATCGTGCAACTGTGTTTGTGCGGAATCTAGTGTATCATATAGACTGACAGCGGCGCTACGTAGAGCGGCAATTTTTGATCCGGACTGTTCGCTGTTGCCGCAACCTCCCCCGGTTCCCGGTGCACAGTTCATAGATCCGGAAAGATCGAACACCATCATAATGTCAGTATTGACAAAATCCTGCGTGGCAGAGCAGGATGCCTTTATTCCCAGCGTCTTATACCCAAATAACTTCATAACCGTTGTTGGAATAGTCGTCTGGCTTGTGATGCTTAGCGTTCCGGCTGTCGGAACAGTCATTGTCAATTCATATGGGGCGCTCTCGAACAGCCCAACCGGATAATTAAAACGGAAGTATTTTGTTGCCTCGTCACTTACTTCAGTGGTGAGTGTTAATCCCGTCAGGACGCGACGCCCCGCGAGCGACCCGGCGTCACAGGCCTGACGGAACCGGTTCTGCGCGACATAAGCGCGCGTCATATCAACCCCCGAACCAATCATCGCGATCAACGGGATCATGGCGGCGGCCATAATAGCTAAGGTGTTGCCTGTTACGTCGCGGCCAAGGCGAGCGAAGAACCCAGGTTGTTGCGGTCGGCTCAAAAATCGTCCCCGTTCAAAGTCCGCAAGCCGTTGCACGGAAGCGTCCTAACTTCAGGGTATTGCTAGGATTTAATCTTTAAGATCGAGTAACTATGGCGCAGATTATGACGCAGCTCACGTCAAGATCGAGTTTGTGCACTCACTCCGGATGATGGCACGCCTCTTACTTTTCGTCGCGCCCTTCCCTGCCGAGTGGCGAGGAAATAGGCTGCGTATGAAGTCAGACACCCACAGCATGTTCGGCGCTGGCGCGTAGGCATCGCGGTAATCGTCAATGAACGCGATCATCGCCGGAACGGGCGGTCGAGCTCCGCCTGAGCAAAATATGCTGACGCCTTGCGCAGCATCTGGTTGGCTTGCCGCAACTCACGGACCTCGCGTTCCAGCGCCTTCACCTTGTCGGCAACTTTGGTCAGCACACCGGAGCGCTTGCCGCTGTTGACCTCCGCCTTCTTCACCCACTCATGCAGCGTCCGCGGAACGCAGCCGATCTTCTCCGCGATCGACACCACGGTCGCCCATCTGGACGGGTGATCCCGCTCGTGATTGAAAAACATCCTCACCGCTCGCTCGCGGACTTCTGGCGCAAACTTGTTCGTTGTCTTGCTCGTCATGGCTCCACCTTCTCAGGAGTTGGAGCCTCCGGCAGATCCGGCGCGGTTCACTTTGCAATTTTGATCATCCCGCGAGTTCATCGCAAAAAGCTGCGAGGCTCCGTCAGGCCTTTAGGGGGCAACACCACGCTCGCGATCGTCTACGTTGAGCCACTGGATCATCGGAATGCCCCTGGAATGACTAGCACCTCATGCGGCCATAGCGGCTTCACCCGCGCGTCCTTATGCGCGCGTCCTTTTCGGCCTGCGCCGCAGCGGCATCGCATCAGCGGTTCGATACTCTCGATAACGGCAGCGCCAAGGATCAAACCTGCACTGGCCAGCTTGATATTGATTCGCCGGTCTGGCGCGGCGTAACTTACCTGGCCGCAGGCGCGGCAGGTGATGTGCAATACCGTCCCGTGCCTTTGGCACTGGGTTAGCGTTCTGACGGAGGCGCGGCCCATTCAGTATACAGAACATAGCAGGAACGATCGGCTAGTAGGGGGCGTATTGTCCCGCGACTAGGTGACGGCATACCCATGCTACCCCTACGGCTAGCCGCCACCATCGCCACGCGACTCGCCGCGGCAACCGCCATGGCCACAGCGTCATTTGTGTAACAAAGCCAGATGAGGAAAGCTACTCCATGTGCACCAGCTGAGACGTCGCACATCCACGGTGCAACGGATAGATTACCTGTCAGCAAACGGAACGCTCGATCGCGGAACACCTCGGGCACGGTCAAGACTTGCGCCTCCCATGATCCGTAGATGATTACTAATTCATGCATGGCACGGGGTGTCATAGCAGCGAACTGTCGGCGCACTGTCGGTTCGTTGAAAGGGCGGCGTTCGTCAGATAATTTAGACATGTGTAAATTCTGGATGATGCCGGATACCCTCTGGCGTTAGCTGCCAGCGGTTGTTCCATTACTGGACCATTCGCTTGCGATGGAGAATCTCGATCAAGGCATGGTGCTCGTCCAGGTCGAGCGCCCGTCCTTCGCCGTCAGTCTGAGTAGCGCCGATCTCCATGCGTTCAAACGCTGCCAGTTCGTCTAACGTCAGATATCCAAATTGCGCCGTTCGATCTCTGCCAGTATCCGCCCAGCCTCCTCGTCGCCCGGTTCGCCAGACCTGCGCTGATAAGCGGCGAGCAACTCACTATCTTTCCACCGCGGAAGATAGCTGTCAATTGGTTCGTCCATGCCTCAAACTATGCCCCATAAGTGCCAGTGATCAACTAGAGATAGTGAGTTACTGCTAACGAGGGCATGCGCGTCCGGCTCGCGCTATCAGTTCAGCCGCTGGTGGACAGCCTCGCCCTAACGATGCGTATCAGAGATCGAGGCCCCTTCGCTCAATCTCGGCTAGCAGCTGTTCGCTAATGCTACTACCCCGACCGTTCGATCGCTGATAGGCGCGGACCAGATCAATGTCGGAAAGGCTTCCAGGCGTTGGCTGCGCAGCTGGAACGCGGTACGTGCTTCGGCGATTGCCTTCTCGTCGTTCGAGTCCTTCATATGGCGAATCTTCCGATCGGCGCCTATCAGACTTGCGATCGTTGTCGTCCATAAGCTCCCCCCACATCGATGACTTAATGTCGCGGCTTCGAAGGATGCCATGAAAGCGACGATAGTCAATTAGGCAGGTTCGGTCGCCGCTGGCGGGTCCATCATGCCAACTCCCGCCGTGCCGTTACATCCTCGTCGAACGGGAAGACCGCAATCATGAACGAGACGTCGAGCGAGGAGCAGCTTCTCGAGTTCCTGTATGCCTGTCTCGTCGAGTCGATCGAATAGGATGTCGGAGGCGAAATCACGTTGATCAATCCGCATTCCCTGCAGCACATCTTGCCGCTCGCTGGCCCGCGAACGTTGGAAATCTGTTAGCAGCAGTGGAGCATTATCTCCCCCAATTACGCAGCATCGTGGCGGACGCGCTTTCGATTAACAGGGCATGAGAGCCGGATATCATCGCCCGGCGACCGCTGCCGCATTGGTCTGAGAACGCCTGGTCGTACATTCAGCCAATGCCTTGCTGACGGAACTAGGCCAGTCGCCGACTGGCAGGGTTTGGACGACCGGCCGCGCGAAGTAGACCCAAGGTAATCTCCATTGCTAATCCAATAAAACCAGAACCGGTCATTCGCCTCGTTATCTGCCTGTCTGATCAAGTTCATCGGTTTAAGTTGCGGTCGGCGGCGGGCTACAGGTCGCTGACATGGACCGGATATTGTAACAATACCACGAACGCATTGTCAGTTGCCCTAACTACCCTCACCGAACGAGCGGTGCATTTGATTTGACATTACTCTCGCCCGCTATCAGCCTACGCGGCGCCCTGCCACATTGCCTGAACGAGCCTTCTTGAGCGCTGCATCTGGGTCTAGAACGGGCGAAGGCCAGCCAATCATGCCGCTAAATCTTACAGCATCGCCGTATACAGCTTCATAGGGCAATCTGTGACAGGCTTCGCGCCAATTCGTCCTTCCGAAAGGGCTTCGCCAGCCGCGGTAGCGCAGGATGGCACTGTCAAAGCAACCGGGCAGCCATTTGCCTATATGGTTAGCCGTGCGATCTGGCCATCCAATTGCTCGTTTCGTTCTTGTTTAGTTCGCCCGGCGTTCTTGCTCTTTCCACGGTCCATGAAACGCTATTTGGCCAAAACTAACCAGATTCTGGTTAGTTTGACAGTACCTTCTTGAGCGCTGCATCTCGGTCGAGGACGGGCGATTGCCAGCCAATCATGCCCAAATCTTACAGTATCGCCGTACACAGCTTCATCGGACAATCTGTGACAGGCTTTGCGCCAATTCGTCCTTCCGAAAGGGCTTCGCGAGCCGCGGCAGCGCAGGATCGATCTCTTCGCTTTTTGCATAGCCCGAAACCACCAGCACCCGCGCGTCCGGCTTGAGCGAGCGAACCGCAGTAGCCAGATCAGTTCCGCTCATGCCGGGCATAAGGTGGTCCGTCACCAGCACGTCGAACTTCATACCTGCCCCGATCAGACGCATGGCTTCCTCACCGCAGGAAGCCTCGACTACGCTATAGCCTAGATCGATCAGCATTTCCGAAGTGCTCATGCGGACGAGTTGCTCGTCATCGACTACCAAGGCGGTTCCGCACCCTACGTGCGCGACCATTCTTTCAGATCCAATCTCAGACGCTGGGATTACAGCACTTTCCGGCAGCAACAGCTCGACGGTCGTGCCGTGTTTCGGTCGACTGCGTATGTCGAGGGCACCGCCCAGCTGCGAAGCGAGACCATGGACCATCGAAAGACCTAGGCCTGTTCCTTTCCCGATACCTTTCGTCGAATAAAATGGCTCGATCGCTCTGGCGAGCGTAGCTTCGTCCATACCGGCGCCAGTGTCAGCGACGGACAAGCGTACATACTTGGCGCTTTTCAAGCCGGACCGGTCTCCCGGGCCAATTTGCTCGGCGCTCGCGGAAATGGAGAGAACGCCCCCATCTGGCATGGCGTCCCGAGCGTTGACCGCCAGATTAAGGATCGCCATTTCGAGTTGGTTGGGGTCGGCTCTTGCGAAGGGCAGGTCCTTGGGTATTTTGACCACAACCTCGATGGTGGGTCCCGTAGTGCTGGACACGAGGCTGCTCATGCCGGTCACCAGCTTGCCCACATCGACCGCGACGGGTTGCAGAGGCTGCCGCCGCGCAAAGGCAAGCAGACGCTGGACGAGGGTTTTTGCGCGGTCTGCGGACTGGATCGCTGCACTGATCAGCCGCTGTTCGCGTTCGCCGCCAACCCCCTTGCGCTGTAGCAGGTCGAGGCTGCCGACGATCGGGGTAAGCAGATTGTTGAAATCGTGGGCTACCCCTCCAGTGAGCTGTCCCATCGCCTCCATTTTCTGGCTATGGCGAAGCGCCTCCTGCGCTTCCTCGCGTTCCCGGATCGCGTCAAGGATACGTGTTTCCAGCGTGAGGTTCAGCTCGCGCAGCGCTTCTTCCGCGAGCTTGCGGGCCGTGACGTTCACAGCCGTACCGGCAATTCTTAGGCAGGTTCCCGACGCATCGAATACCCCGCGTCCCTTAGCGGCGACCCAGCGAATGATGCCGTCCTCCTTGCCTACGGTGCGATATTCCACGTCGTAGAGCGCGCGCTTGTCTGGATCCACGGCGGCCGCATAGGCGGCAGCAGTTCGTTCGCGATCTGCCGTATGCAAACCGTCGAAGAAGTCCTGCATGGTGACGGGGATATCAGCGGAAATCCCAAACATTGCCCTGGTGCAAGGAGACCAGATCAGCGCATTATGAACGACATCGACGTCCCAAAAGCCAACGTCGGCGTTGTCGACAGCGAGGCGGAGCCGTTCCTCGCTTTCGCGCAACCTGCTCTCGGCGCCGATCCGACGGACATGCGCCCAGCAACGTTCGACGACTTCCTTGACGAGCGTTATCTCATCCGGCGTCCAATCACGCGGATGATCTTGGTGCACCGCCATCATTGCTGCCAAGTGGCCGTCCTTGATCAATGGGCAACAGATAATCGCGTCGATCGCGGTCGCCTGAAACATCTCGCGTCCTTCGCCCGAGGCCAGCTCACCAGTGACATCCCGTATCACCAGCGTCTCTCCGGAGCGCAGATCGGCTGACGCGCGACTGCCAAACAGAGCGAGGCTGTATTCGCCCACAGAACTATCCTGCCCCGGTGCAGAATAATCGTTGCGTATCCAAAAACGGTCCCCGTCGTGGTCGACATCAGCGTAGGCGCAACGCGACGCTCCCAGCCTGCATCCGAGCAGTCTGGCTGCGGCGTTCATTGCGTGCCAGGCGTCTTCGGATGCGAACAGGTGATCGTTCAACTCTCCGAGTAAACGCAGGCGCGCCTCACGTTGCGCCGCGTTCTGAAACAGCCGCTCAAGCTGCATCGCTCCCATCGCTAACAGCAGGATCAGCAGCGTCACCAGGCTGATTGAGGCGGCAAGATATGTTTGCCCCAGATTGGCGAGGCCTTCGGTTCGATGAAGGACATCGGACTTGGTGAAGATTGCAGCGTGCATGCCGGAATAGTGCATGCCGGAAATTGCCCCCCCCATCAGGATCGCTGCCGCGAACCGGTGAGGCAATTGATGATCTCGTGATGCGAGCCATACCGACGCTGTTGCGGCGACCAGCGCAACCATGATCGATATAACGACCCAAGCGGGATTATAGGTTAGCGTAGCCGACATCCGCATGGCGGACATTCCGAGATAGTGCATCGATGCGACGCCGGTGCCGATCAGAAACCCTGCGGCAAGAATCCTTCGCCATGACACTGTGCGCCAATCCATTGCCACGAGGCCTGCGCCAGTAAATCCCACTGCCAGCGCCAGTGATGCCAACGTCGGCGCGAGGTCGTAGCTCATCCGCATCCTGGGGATACTAAAGGCAAGCATCGCCACGAAATGCATCGACCAGATGCCCCCCCCGAGCGCGGTCGCAGCGGCCGTAAGCCAGATGCGACGGCCACGGTCGCTCGATACCCGAACGCGACCCGCGAGGCTTAGAGCTGTAAACGAGGCGATGATCGCAATCATGATCGACAAGATGACGAGTTTAGGGTCGTGAATGCCGGTCATTTACGCAACACCCTTTTTTGACAGCGTTCTACGGTTCAATTCGGGTTTCGTCGATCCTGTTTGGCCTTTTTGGTTTCGCCAGTTGCCGTCGATGGACGCCTGGCCTCGATTCTTCTCCGGCCACTTCCTCGAATGCCGCGGTCGCACAAGACTCCGCGCCGCTCTCCCTGACCGTGCCTGCGGAAGTGCGAGGCAAATAGCGTCGCTCTTCGGAAGCGAGCGTCACCCCCGCGGAATGCGTTGACCCGGCAAATGGATATATGGGGTTGATCTTGATTATAAGGTCGGACGCGTTCAGCCGGTTTGAGGCTGGAGGACGCCTCATTCGGATGCATGAGCGCGGTTCCAGCCATCTCAAGGCAACCTTTGATACCACCTATGCCGATACGCCGACCCAAAGCGAGTTTCTATTCGAGGCGCAGGACAACGGCCAGACGCTGATCGAGCAGCAATTTGATGATGGCGCGCTGCATCGCATCGTTCGTTATCGCCGCTGCCCCTCAAACTGAATAAAATTCACAGAGACGAAGATGCCCGACCGCTCCCCAGGGGTCATATTTCAAATCATTGATCGGAAATGCGAAGTGGTGCTCATCAGGAATCTAGCGCTCGTCACGGCGGTCCTTATCGTCGTCAGCGGGTGCAAGGCTGAACCCCGGGTCGAAGAGACCCCGCAGACGTCACTCGCCTTGGAAGCGACGCCCGATCCGGTTGAGCCCCCTGCTCCAGCCGCGAACGCTACGGGTCTAAATGCCGCACAGGTCCCTGCAACAACCAAGACAGCAGTTCTGGCCGTGGAGAGTGAAGGAATCCGTTTCTACAATCCGGTCACAACTGTCGCCACGCCGATTCCCTTCGGGCAACCGCAGTCTGAGGCACTTGAAGCGCTGGAGCGCGTGCGCGGTCCTGCCGACATGGGCACCAACGAGGATTGTGGAGCCGGTCCCGTCCAATACGCCAGCTGGCCGGATGGGCTTAGCCTCGTCTTTCAACGCAACCGCTTCGTTGGCTGGGGCCTCGATGGACGAGCCGCAGGCGCCATCTCGACTGCAGGCAGCATCGGCCCCGGCTCGACACGTGAGGCCCTCGATGGGACTTATGGCAATGTCGAGGTTCGCAAGACCACCCTTGGCAACGAATTCAGCGCGGGCGGTTTCTTCGGATTGCTGGATGGACCAAATGCGACGTCAAAGATCTCGGACATGTGGGCGGGCGTAAGCTGTGTGGCACGGTAGTCGAACACTTCAAGCCGACGATTTCACGTATGGCGCCATGGTCGAAGCCAACGCTCTACAATGATTATAATCTACAAGGGCGCTTGTGCTTGATTTCAGAAATGTCACTTGCCCCCGCTATCTTGCATAATCATATAACGAAGTTGGTGCACTACCTTGGAAAAGCCGGTTGGCGAATTCTTATCTGCCTGACGACATCGATTTTGGTGACGACGCTTTGCAGGACGCTTTGAAGGTCGCACACGATTACGAGGTCGATCCCGGAAGACAGGAGCTTAGCGGCCTCGATCAGCTTGGCATCGTCAGCGACCGTCACGAGCTTTTTACGTGCTGCGTCCAACATTCCTTAGACCAACATCGCCCTGATCTCGTTGGCACTGACATGGGCCATGTGTCCCGAGGATGCCGACTCAATTCATGGGACCTCGTACCGGCATCGGTCCTGCCACCCGCCTTGCCGCGTGGAACTCAACCCGTCGAAACAGCAGGTCGAGATCTTCCCGGCTTATATCGAAGGTCTCGCCGAGATCCGCGAGCGCAAGATCGATGTCTAGCGGGTGGGGAACGCCTAGGTCGGATGCGGTAAGCTCGTGGCCGACGATCGGGATCGGACGGTGCGGATAGGAATGGACCGAGACCCTGTGGAAAGCGAAGCCCGTCAGGATCAAGATAAGCGAATTGATCCCGACCGGCACGAACGGGAAAGCGTAACCAGCTCCTAGTATTGCAGGCCCACCGATTACGGCCGTCAGGGCGGCAGCGCCACCGGGCGGATGCAGGCAGCGGAGCAGTGACATAGCGAGGATCGCCCCGCCCACGGCAACCCCGACCGCCAGATACGGTATGGGCACGAAGTGGGCCGCAGTCACGCCCACCAGCGCCGAAACGACGTTACCGCCCACCACCGACCAAGGTTGTGCCAATGGGCTCGCCGGAATGGCGAAGACCAGCACCGCAGACGCGCCGATCGGCGCCACGAGCAACGGGAGCGGTGCCCATCCGTGCAGGGCAGTCGCGCTCACGAAGCTCGTCAGCGCAACGCCGATCAACGCGCCGACGCACGCAAGAAGCCGGTCACGCAGGGTCGCACCGGCGAGGATAGGCACAAAAGGAAACGACAGCTTCATATTTTCAGATCACCTGCTCCGACTGGTCTGACATACATCGGCAATCCCCCTCGCGATTGCCTGCTAGGTTCGGTCAACCTCTGCGCGCTTGCGGGCACTCCGGACTTTAAGCAGGTCATGTCGCGAGAGGATGCCGAGAACCCGATCGGTGCCCGTCTCGACAATGGGAATACGCCCGACCCCGCTCTCGACCATCAGATCAGCGACTTCACCGATCGGCGAGTGGAGGTACGCGATCGGCTGCGAGGAGTCGGACAGCGCCTCGGCCAGCGAAGTTTCGGCTAGCTCACCCTCTACCTGCCAGCGTAGGGCATCGGATCTCGACACCATCGCGACCAGTCGTCCACCATCGTCCACTACCGGATACGTTCGGTGCGTCGCGCCGTCTCTAAAATAGGCGACGGCATTCTTGATGGACATGGTGCCCGACAGCACGGCAGGCTCCGGTGTCATCACTTGCTCAGCTTGCAGGAATTCGTACGGATCGACTGTATACTCCTGGAGTATGTGGCGGCCGCGCCGGGCAATTTTCTCGGTGAGGATCGACCGACGCATGACCAGGACGCTGATCGCATAGGCCCCGGTCGCAGCGGCTATCGTCGCCGGCAAGGCATCGAAATGGCCGGTCAGCTCGACCGCGAACAGCGCGCCAGTCAGCGGCGCGCGCATGGCACCGCTCATCATGCCGGCCATGCCGACCATCGCCCAGAACCCTGCAGATCCGGGCAGAAATTGCCCGAGCAGGGCACCCAGGGCACCGCCCAGGATCAGCAATGGCGCGAGCACGCCGCCCGATGTTCCCGAACCCAGCGCGACCAGCCACACGATCGCCTTCACGACCAGCAGCGCGAGCATGACCCGCACCGCCAACGATCCGTCCAGCAGCGCCTGAATGTTCGTATAGCCCGCGCCAAGGACGCGGGCATCGATCAGGCCCCCGATCCCGACGACGATGCCACCCAGCGCCGGCCACCACATCCAATGCACAGGCAGCCGGTGGAACGCGTCCTCGACGCGGTAGAGCAGTCCTGACAGCAGCGCCGCCTCGAGCCCGACCAGAACACCCATGCCGAGGGCCAAGCCTCCAGTTGGCCACCACGCCTGCACAGGCGCTGCGGCGAACGGAAACAGAGGTCCGGCGCCCAGCAGCATGGGCCTCCACGCAAAAGCCACCAATGTCCCCACGACCACGGGCACGAAGCTGCGGGGTTTCCACTCGAACAGCAGGACCTCGATTGCCAGCAGGATGGCGGCGATCGGCGTGCCAAAGATGCCGGTCATCCCCGCCGCGGCACCCGCAACCAGCAGGGTCTTGCGCTCGGCCGCGCTCAGGTGAAGGCATTGGGCGAACAGTGATCCGATCGCACCACCGGTCATGATGATCGGACCTTCGGCGCCGAACGGACCCCCGCTTCCGATCGAGATCGCCGAGGACAGCGGTTTAAGGATCGCGACCTTGAGCGACAGGCGGCTTTCGCCGTAAAGAATGGCCTCAATGGCCTCGGGGATGCCGTGCCCCTTGATCTTTTCCGAGCCGAAGCGCGCCATCAGGCCGATCAGCAAACTACCGATGACCGGTATCGCGACCACCGCAAGGCCGACATGCGCGTCCACGATTTCAGCGGGCGCAGCTGACACCCGGCCAAACCAGAACAGGTTGGTGGCAAGCGCAATAAGCTTGAGCAGAAGCCAGGCACCGAACGCTGCCCCCGTGCCGACGACTATCGCCGCACCGGCGAGCATGATCATGCGCCAGTCGGCGCTATGATCGGCAAGCCGTCTTGGTTTCGGGATATTTATGCTGGAAGGCGTCATGCACACTCGCCGATTAAGATCGGGAGCCTCTATATCGCGATACGATATAGTTCAACACTAGGAAGCGAATGATGATCGACGGGCATGAACTGACAGACGCCGATTATGCCGCGCTCGCGGAGTTCCGCTACGTGCTCCGCCAGTTTCTCGCGTTCAGTGAACGCGGTGCCGCAAGCTGTGGTCTGACGCCCCAGCAACACCAAGCGCTGCTCGCCATCCGGGCAGCCGCGCACGCGAACGTAAGCGTCGGCTATGTTGCCGAACGTCTCAATCTGAAGCCGCACAGTGCGACCGGGCTAGTTGATCGTCTGGAAACTCTTGGCTTGGTCACACGTAGAGCCTCCCCCGACGATGGTCGGCAGGCTCTGCTCGAATTGACTCAAAACGCTCAAACGATCCTGCGGCAGCTATCGGAGACGCATCGCGAAGAGATAGTGCGGCTTCGGCCCATGCTGGCCGAGCTGCTCGCGCGCGTCGATTGATTGAGGTTGTAGGAGGCGCTGTCAATGCAACGGGGCAGCCATTTGCCTATTTGGTTAGCCGTGCGATCTGGTCATCCAATTGCTCGTTTCGTCCTTGTTTAGTTCGGCCGTCGCCCTTGCCCTTCTCACGAGCCATCAAACGCTATTTGACCAAGACTAACCAGACTCAGGTTAGTTTGACAGTACCCGTCGGACCGCTGAATGGCAGGGATTGGGCACGAAGCGGTCTATGAGTAACCTTGGCCAATGTTCATGCTGATCCCGAAATTAGGAAAGTGAGGAAGATTGCCGTTGCCACCATCATCACTGCGGTTGCTGCCCATCCAAAGCCGAGCTGCCAGCGCGACACGGTGAGTCGCCCCATCGCAAGCGGATTGTGCACAATCAGCATCATGACGATCATTAAAGGGCCAGCAAGTGCGCCATTCACCACCGCTGCCCAGTACAATGCCCGCGCCGGGTCGATACCAACACCGTTCAACGATGCCCCTGCCAATGTTGTCACCGCAATCGTGCCATAGAACAGCCGAGCCGAGAGCGGCTTGGCATTGAGACTCCCTGTCATGCCGGCCATTTCGGTGACGGCATAAGCCGCCGATCCTGCCAACACCGGTACAGCGAGAAGGCCAGTTCCGATGATGCCAAGCCCAAACATGGCGAATGCGAACTGCCCTGCGATAGGGCGAAGAGCTTCGGCGGCCTGCGACGATGTGGTGATGTCGCGCACCCCATTGGCGTGGAGCGTTGCAGCTGTTGCAAATACGATCGCCAGTGAGATGACCGTGCTGAAGGCCATTCCCGTCAGCGTATCGAGACGGATGCGCTTAAGTTCCGGCCCGGAGCTGCTCGGTGTTACGCACAGCGGCTTGGCATGATGCCGGTGCTGTTCCTCAATCTCCTGCCCTGCCTGCCAAAAAAACAGATACGGGCTGATCGTGGTCCCAAGGATCGCCACCAGCGCGGTCGCATAGACGGCATTCAGCTGGATTTCGGGCACCACCAGCGAGCGCAGAGCGTGTGCCCATGGCACGTGTGCGACGGCGACAACAGCGACGTAAGTGAACAACGACAGCGTCGTCCACTTGAGGATGGCGGAATAGCGCGAATAACTTAGCCCGACTTCGAGCGCGACGCAGACGATCCCAAACAGCAGCGTGAAAAGCGCGCCATTGCCGCCGGTCAGCAACGTGAGCGCGGCGCCCATCGCGCTGAGATCGGCGCCCAGATTTA
>Ga0206130_10000676_pt1 | contig 54924 bp, 51 predicted proteins | sample Helgoland_Spring_9_FD_148637 | JGI IMG/M metagenome (GOLD analysis project Ga0206130, IMG submission 148637) | Pelagic subsurface seawater microbial communities from Kabeltonne, Helgoland, North Sea - Helgoland_Spring_Bloom_20160512_1 | ecosystem: Environmental > Aquatic > Marine > Epipelagic ...
CGGTGATGGGCTTTAACCCCAGTGAATTTAACGCCACCAGCAATGGGGACCGTCCGGTGGAAGATTTGAACTGGACGGAAGCCCTGGCTTTTTGTGAACAGCTGACCATCCGGGAACGCAATGCCGGTCGTATCCCCACGGACTGGGCCTATGTCTTGCCCACGGAATCCCAGTGGGAATATGCCTGCCGTGCCGGCACCACCACGGTTTACTCCTGGGGTGATGATATCAACTCCTCCCACGCCAATTACAGTGCCAGTGGAGTTGGTGAGACCGGGGAAGTGGGGCAGTACGGAGCCAATCCCTGGGGCTTTTTCGATATGCACGGCAATGTCTGGGAGTGGACCGCAGACTGGTACGCAGCGGCGTACCCCACGGACAATCCGACAATTGATCCTACCGGACCTGCTTCGGGCTCGTCTCGGGTCCTTCGGGGTGGTTCCTGGTACTCCGGCGGGGCGACCCTGCGTTCGGCTAAGCGCTACGGCAACTCCCCGAGCAACCGCTACAACTTTATCGGCTTCCGTGTTGGTTTCCAAAAAAGCCAGTAGCCAGAGAGCCAGGTACGGAAGGATGAAGTACCTGGCAGATGGGGAAGGCGGAGCGGGGCGGGCTTGGACCAAAAGGGCGGGAGCCCAAAAGGGCCATGCCAGGCACGCGAAGCCCCGGCGTAAATCCGCATCTCAGGATTGTTAGTTCAGACCCTGGTTATCGCGAGGGCTGAAAGCCCGTGGCGATCCACGGGCCCTCAATAATTGGTTCGCACCCTCTGTTCGCGTATCTTAGCCACGATGGATTGCCGCGACCTTTAGCAACGCTCTTTCCTCGCAAGGGGAAAGTCTGTGTATTGTAATCCCCGCCTGCTCAATCACTCTCGCCTAAAATCTCGTTGATCCATTTGCGATGGGGACCGGAGATCGTCAATTCCTCAATGCTCTTCTTTCCCGCCCAGATATAGCCATCATCCAAGTCCACCTTTGAGCACTCGAAATGGGGAACCCGCAAGATCTCCTCTTGGTAATCAACATTCCCGATGGTCCTTTTGCGGATACCCATGCTTTCGAGGGCCTTCACATTATGGCTAAAAGCTTGGGGGATTGCCTGAGGAAGTTCGTAAATGCCGGATAATTTATTCCTGGAATCCAAATCCCTGAACAAGAGCAGTTTACCGTTTTCTTCGATCCAGTAGCGTCGAATCGATTTTTTCCGTTTTTTCTTTTTCTGAATTCGGGGGAAGATTTCCGGGTTACCTCCCTGTCCGCTTTGGCAAAACTGTAATACCGGGCAGGTCAAACAGAGCGGGGACTGGGGGTGGCAGACTGTGGCACCGAGCTCCATCATCCCCTGGTTGAAATCTCCCGGGCGATCCGGGTCGATGAGGGACTGGGCAAGGGGTTGGAGTCTTTTCTGGGCTGTGGCTCCGTCCTTGTACTCATCGGAGATGGAAAAGAGCCGGGTGAGCACGCGCACCAGGTTGCCATCGCAGACGGCTTCGGTTTTGTCCAGGGCAATACTGGTAACTGCAGCGGCAATGTAGGGGCCGACTCCGGGCAGAGCCTGCCACTCCTTTACGGTCTGTGGGGGGGCTTCCCAGGATGCAGCAATTTTCGCAAGTTTGTGGAGGTTGCGGGCACGGGAGTAATACCCAAGCCCCTCCCATGCTTTCAATACTTTCTCTTCCGGTGCCTGAGCCAGGGACTTAAAATCGGGAAAAATCCGTTGCCAATTTTCAAAATAGGGGAGCACGGTGGATACCCGGGTCTGTTGAAGCATGAATTCGGAAATGACGGTTTTGTAGAGGCTGGGGTTGCTTCTCCAGGGAAGGTTCCGTTGGTATTCATCATACCAGACAAGCAGGGAGGTGCGAAAGCCCGGGTTGTCTTCCATGGTCGGAAGAGGGGGCAGGGATTTATTTTTTTTCATGCTTGGCAGTTGCGTTTTTCTTATCTCTTTTTCATGGATAATTCGATGATGGCAAGTTTGGTTCCAAATAAAAGTGAGGATGAGGGAAAGAAAAAGTCGATGTATAACCTAAAACTGACACCGGCACAGCTCGATAAATTGGGTGAGGTGCTCCATGGCCGGGGCTGGCCCACCCGGGAGGTTCAGTACGCCCGCCATGCTTTTGACGGGGATGGTGTAAAGGTGGTGGCCTATGAGAGCGGGAAACTGGTGGTTCAGGGAAAGGGGACGGAGCACTTTGTTACCCATATTTTGGAACCTGAGATAACCGGTGAAGTTTTGCTGGGGTACGAAGAGGTCAATAATCCGGACTGGTTTGAGCCCCATGCCGGGCTCGATGAGAGCGGAAAAGGAGATTTGTTTGGCCCAGTTGTATCTGCCTGTGTAATTGCGGATGGGCCAATGGTAAAAGATTGGATGGCGGCGGGTATACGGGATAGTAAAACCATCACCGATGGAGCCATTTTGAAAATGGCCAGGCAAATTGCCACCACTAAGGGAGTGGTCATCAAAACCGCATTTACCAGTATGCCCAAATACAATGAGCTTTATCTGAAATTTGGAGAAAACCTAAATAAGCTCCTCGCCTGGCTCCATGGGAAAGCCCTCAATGATGCCCTTGACCTACGGCAACCGGAATGGGGGCTTCTCGACCAGTTTACCAAGCAGCCCCTGGTGCAAAAATATGTAAAGGACCGGGACTTTGATCTGCAGATGAGGACCAAGGCGGAGTCCGACCCGGTCGTGGCCGCCGCCTCCATCATTGCCCGGGCCACTTGGCTGGACCAAATGAAGAAACTGGAAGAGCTCGCGGGTCATAAAATCCCCAAGGGTTCCGGTTCCCAGGCAAAGCAAACAGCCAAGGAGATTTTCCAAAGAGTGGGGGAAGACCGAATGTCAGATTTTTGTAAAATGCACTTCAAGACCGCCTATGAGGCGATGGGGAAAACACCACCTGCCAAGAAGGCATGGAATCCAAAATGGAAAAAGAAGTAAGGGTCTTCTGAAATATGGTGAATCCACGATGGGTATTTGACCGTAAGGATGCCAAAAAGGTAGAGGGAATTGTAGGGGTGGATGAGGCCGGCCGGGGCTGCCTGGCTGGCCCTGTGGTGGCCGGGGCGGTTATCTTACCCTCTGCTTTCTTCCAAAACGCCAGGAATCGTGAAAAAACCAAAGATGTTAATGATTCCAAACAATTTAATGAACCCAAACGGGAATTTTTTTATGACCTCGTCTGTAAGCTTGGGGAAGATGGGCACCTTTTTTGGGGGGTGGGCACGGCAACGGTGGAGGAAATTGAAAAGGAAAACATTGTCGGAGCAACCTGCCTGGCTATGGCCCGGGCCATGGAGCAAGCATCCACCCACTCAAATGGTATGTGGAAACCTCTGCCCAAGGCAGATGAAAGCCTGTTTGAAAATTCTACTGTTCAGGACGGAACTGCTTGGATCGTGCGGGTGGATGGACGGCCCATGAAGAAACTGAAGTATGAACACCAGGGGCTGGTCAAGGGGGATACTTTGTCGGTAGCGGTGGCGATGGCCTCGATGATGGCCAAAGTGACAAGGGACCGGCATCTGCGGAAACTTGCCCTGGACTTTCCGGTTTATGATTTCTCTTCCAATAAGGGATATGGGTCCCCCAGGCACCTGGCGGCTCTGAAGGAATTCGGCCCCACGGTTCACCACCGTCCCCGGTTTTTACGAAATATCTTATCCGCTGCTTCCGGTGCCGATAAAAGCAGTCAACAAAGTCAGTTGAGTTTCGATTGAAATACCGATACGATCTTACCTCATGATTTTATTGGGAGTAAATGTAGACCATGTGGCCACCCTACGGCAGGCGAGGTACCGGGATGAAGATACCACCTTTGGTGGTTTTGTGGAGCCAGACCCAGCTCAATTGGCGTGGTTGGCGGAAGAGGCCGGGGCTGACGGTATAACCATGCACATTCGTGAGGATCGGCGCCATGTACAGGTGGAAGATGTGCAGAGATATTTGGAGAAAAAGAAAACCCGTCTCAATCTCGAAGTTTCTTTGGATGAGAGAATGGTGGGATTGGCCCTCGGTTTAAAACCGGAAAGTGTATGCCTGGTACCGGAAAACCGGAAAGAGGTGACAACGGAGGGTGGATTGGATGTGGCTGGAAACCTCGAGCGTTCCCGGGAGGCGGTGCAAGCTTTTACCGCAGCGGGTATCCCCACCAGCATGTTTATTGATCCGGAAGTGGCCCAGTTGGAGGCGTCAGCGGAAATTGGTTCTCCCTGGGTGGAATTACACACCGGGAGTTTTGCCCGGGCATGGATAGTGCCGGGACAGTCATTACCGGAGCTTGATTTACTGAGGGAAGGGATGAAAGTGGGCTTGGGCCTGGGGCTCCGGATAAACGCGGGGCATGGGATAAATTATAATAATGTCGAAGATGCCCGCACCCTGGATGAAGTCCACGAATTTAATATAGGGCACAGTATTATCTCCCGCTCCTTGACCTTCGGCCTCCAGGAAGCGGTGCAAAAGATGCGAAGCCTGCTCAATCCATGATGGAAATGCCCGAAATCCCTGAGGGTTGCAATGTGATCGGTGTTGGTATCGACCAGATCGAGGTAAAAAGAGTACAGGACTCAATGGAGCGCCACGGTGCTCATTTTCTTGATAAAATTTTCACCTCCAAAGAACAGGAGTATTGCCGGGATAAAGCCAATGCCGGCCCTCACTACGCTGCCCGCTTTGCGGCTAAAGAGGCAGTGTCCAAAGCATTGGGTACAGGCTTTGGTAAAGAATTTGGCTGGTTGGATGCGGAGATCTTAAACGGGGAGGCCGGGGAACCCCAGATACATTTCAGTCCCCACGCAAAAGAATTGCTCACTCATAAAGGGGCCACCCGGGCCTTAGTAAGTTTGACCCACCTGGAATCGATTGCGTCCTCTATTGTTATCTTAATCAAATGAAGATATTTACTGATCCCGTGCTAAGCTGTAAGCAGGCAGTGGCTTTCGAAAAAAAGTTCTTTACTGAGGACCGGCATGATGAATGGACTGTCATGAATGAGGTTGGAGAGGCCATGGGTGATACCTTACTCAGGGATATGCGGGAATTACGCACCATTGCCCACCGCCCCCGCCTTTTAGTACTTGTAGGCAAGGGCCATAATGGGGGGGATGCCCTGCTTGCGGCCAAGCGCCTGCTCCGTACAATACCTACCATGCGTGCGGTTGTCTGGCCTTTGGTGGCGTGGTCTGAATGCCGACCTTTTGTGCTGCAGGCACTGGAGGAAGCCAAGGAACTAGTGGGAAAGAAATTGGAGATACTGGAACCGGTATCCGCTTATTCCTCACCCGACCTTATCGGTGAGGAATGGGGGAAGCTCACAAAACTAAAAGGCTTTGACGCCACCCTCGACGGCCTTCTGGGGATGCAGGCAAAACTACCCTTACGAAGCCCACTGAAAGAGTGGGTTCACTTTTTAAACCAACAGGATACCCTGGGTGCCCGAGTGGCGGTGGATATGCCCACAGGTATATCTGACAATGGAGAAGGCTTTGATGAGTCTGCTGTTTTGCGTGCTGATTTTACTTATTGTACGGCCATAGCCAAGGCTCCGGTGCTTGCAAAAGAAAATGCCCCGTTTGTCGGCCGAATTCGCTACCTGGAACTTGGTTTTTTTGACGGGGAGTCAGTAGAGGCTACCGGGCGCGGTGATCGGGTTATCCGAAGCTCTTCTTTGCAGGCTCTGCGTAGGTTGCGTCCCGCTTTTTCTGAAAAGCGGTCCAATGGTCACCTTCTTTTACTTGCCGGTTCCCGAGATTTTGCAGGGGCTGCGATGATGGCTGCCCAGGCGGCCTTAAAGGCAGGGGTTGGGCTGTTGAGTGTGGGCATCCCCTGCCTCCTGCATGCTACTTTTGCGGCCCAAAGGCCGGAAGCTATGTGGATTCCTCTACCTGAAACCCCTGATGGAAACTTGGCACTGGAAGGCCTGGGTAAAGTGAGGAGTCTGCTTCCCAAGGCAACGGCGCTGGTCGCCGGCCCTGGGCTCGGACAGGATGCGGAAACCTTTGCTCTGGTGCGTGAAACTTTATCTTATTTTGATGGACCCGTATTGTTGGATGCCGATGCCCTCAGGACAGAAGTGTTGGATAAAGCACCCATGCCCGAACGGCTTGTGCTCACTCCCCATGCCGGGGAATACCAAAGAATTGCCACGGGTATGGCTCCTGCAAAATTCAGCGAAGACAACCCAGGCATTTTAATACTCAAGGGTGCCCATACTCAGATTTTCCTGGAAGGTTGCTGTTTCCATTCTCTTGGGGGTAGTTCAGTCTTAGCCCGGGGTGGAAGCGGGGACATACTTGCGGGTATGGTCGGAGCCTTGCTTGCCAAGGGTAGGTACAGTGCTCTGGATGCATCTATCCTCGGAGTCCAATGGCATGCCCGGGCGGGTGAGGTGTTGGCCAGGCAATATGGGCAGGAAGCGGTTTTTACCACAGAACTTTTAAATTATCTTTCTTTTGCTATAAGAAATGACCACTGAATCAACATCTTTATCTTTACTCGTTTTGGCCGCCGGGCTCGGAAGTCGGTATGGTGGATTAAAGCAACTGGAACCGATCGGGCCGAGTGGAGAAACCTTAATGGACTATTCCATTTTTGATGCCAAACGGGCCGGTTTTACCCGGGTTGTTTTTTTGATCCGCCGGGAAATGCAGGAGATATTTGAAGAACAGGTTGGGGCAAAGTACAGCGGTATTTTAAAAGTAGACTATGCTTTCCAGGAAAAAGATGACCTGCCGGGTGAATTTGTTTGCCCGGAAGACCGGTCTCGGCCCTGGGGCACAGGACATGCGGTTTGGGCCGCCCGCGAACTTTTAAAAAATGATCTCTTTGCGGTTATTAATGCGGATGACTTTTATGGGGCCGAGACCTTTGAGGTGTTAGCCCAGACTTTAACTAACGGTAAAGACGATTTCTCTATGGTTGGCTTTTGCTTATCCGATACATTATCTGATCATGGCTTGGTTTCCCGGGGAGTCTGCAAGGTATCCGATGGGTTACTGGAGTCAGTGGAGGAATGGAGCAAAATTGGTGGAAACCCACTGGTTGGTCTGAATGCCAAAGGTGAACCGCTTCCCTTACAGGGTAATGAAATTGTTTCGATGAATGTGTGGGGATTTCCCCCTTCGGTTTTCACCCTATTGGAAGAAAGATTTTGTGAGTTCCTGAAAGGGGTAGCGGACCCGTTAACTTCAGAGTTTTATCTGCCAGCTGCCGTGGATGATGGTATCCTCATGAAGGTCGCCCGCGTCCATGTAAGCCAAGCCACATGTTCCTGGATGGGGGTTACTTACAAGGAAGACAAACCACTTGTGGTCAAGGCGATTCAAGACTTGGTTACCCAATCGGTTTACCCAGATAAATTATTTGGGTAGTTTTTTAAAAATCAGGAGTAATCTCGAACTTATCTCCTGGTTTTATCTCATACTTCCCCCCTTTATCCGGGTCTTCGTCATTACGAAATACCTGTACGGTAAGGGTGGCATTTTTTCGGGAAGGAGACCACGCCCACTTCCCAATTTCAACAAAATTCATGGGCACTCCCTCGTCCCAATTTAGGCCGGGACCATCCCCCCGCAGGAAGGGCTTATTTCCAATGCCTATCATCACATTGGCAACCACCGAGGTGACCGTACTTTTATCAGCTTGGTCGTTGGTCACTGGTTCTGTCTTGGTTTTTACCGGAAGCTTTTCACCCGCTAGCAAAGCATCGACCTTACGAATGGTTTCTTCGGGGTCAGGGAGATCGAGCTTGAGCTCATTGTCAGTTGTTTCGATGTCATGCTCCGGTACTTCCACGGGAGCAGTTTCTGCATTGGCTACTGGTTCCTCCTGTGTGATTTCTGGCTTAACGGGATCTGGTTCCGCATCTTCTTTGTCGGCAGAGTTTTTATCTTCGAGGATGTCATCTTCCTCGATGCTTTCAGATTCAACCACCAACGGAGGAGATGGCAAAGGTTCAAGTTCAGCTGTTTCTTCGATTTCTATTTTTTCTTCCTCCTCCACAAAGGATGTATCATCGGGAACTGACTCCGTTTTAGTTATCTCCACGGGTTCGGAATCTTCAAGCTCCGGTATGGGGTCTTTCTCTTGAAATTCTTTTTCTATGGCTTCGGAAATCGAAGGAGTTTGGCTTACCTCGGCCCTGTCATCCAATGGGGGTGGCTCGATTGGATAGGGAGTTTGAGAAGGGGATGAGAATTTTTTAATTTGCTGCTTCAAGGCCAGTACCGACTTTTCCATATCCTTGAAGCTTTTCGAAACTTTGTCGATTAAGTCATGGTTTTTCTGAACGCCAGCATGAATTTCTTCAATTTTTGGGTCCGGGTCTTGGGGAAGGGGGGAGGAGACAAGTTGCTCCAGACTGATAATTTTTTGAGTCAGGTTGTCTTCCGCTTGTTTTACATTTTCCAGGATGGACTGAATCTTATCGTCCTTTTCTTGACTTTCCTCTTTTGACTTGGAGAGGATCTGGTCAACAACGGAAGGCACTTTGTCAATTTTGACGGCCAAAGTATCGAGTTCTTCCTTCATTTCCTTGAGGTCAAAGAATACCTTGCGGTTAAATTCTTCCTCTGTGGGTTTACGGGCATCAAAGGCAAGAAAGAGAGCTTTTTCCGCGAAAAAAGGAAAAAATATCAGGATGGATGCGAGGGCAGAACCAAACATGCAACCCACAAGCTGCCAGTTTCCCAGAAAGCCTTCTTGTTGGTAATGTAAAAAAGCAAAGACTCCGACCAGGCTGAAAATAAAAATAGCCGAGGCAAAAAAAGGCCACTTTACCATGGAGTCGCTGGACTCTTCATTATCTTCAAAATCTAAAACCATGTGTTTTGTTTAGTTGAAAAATGGTAAAGGTTAAAGCCTTACTTTTTCTGGAAAACCTGCTTTTCGGTAAACCTTGCTTATCATCCTGTTGGCTCGCCTCTGGGCACCCTCTGCACCGGTTGCTAAAATCTTATTTAAATAATCCTTATCCTGTACAAGTTCATGGTATTTTTCTCGGACTGGTTGGAGTGATTCTGTGATGAGCTCAGTCAGTTCCTCTTTGAGCACGCCGTATCCCTTCCCCTGATAGTGTTCTTCAAGATCTTTCACACTTTTTCCCGAAAGAGCGGAGTGAATACTGAGCAGGTTGGATACACCCGGTTTTTCAGGGGTTGCCTTGATGTCTGCCTCGGAATCGGTGACTGCGGAAGCAATTTTTTTCTTTATCACCGCTGGTTCATCAAGAATGAAAAGGGTCGCCTTGTCATTACTGTCAGACTTGGACATTTTTCTTGTGGGCTCGGAAAGGGACATGACCCGGGCACCAATTTTGGGAACAAAAGGTTCCGGTATGGTAAAAGTCTCAGAATAGGAGGTGTTGAATTTTTGAGCCAGATCACGGCAGAGTTCAAGATGTTGGCGCTGATCTTCTCCCACGGGCACAAGATCCGCATTGTAAAGAAGGATATCGGCAGCCATAAGGACGGGGTAGCAAAGCAATCCAGTATTGATCGACGATTGGGCTCTCGCACCTTCGTGGGAAAATTTTACGGAATTTGAACCATCGTCGGACGATTCTGAAACTTTAAAGCCCAGCTTGGCTGCTTTATCTTTAAACTGTGTCATTCTCTGCAATTCCCCAATCGGGGTCAGGCAGGTCAAAATCCAGGCCAGTTCCGTATGGCCAATAACATGAGATTGAACAAATTGATGACATTTTTCAGGGTCCAAGCCGCAAGCAATATACTGGGCCACACACTCGTAGATATTTTTTCGTAAAGTTGCCGGTTTGTAGGGACTGGTAATGGCATGCAGATCGACAATGCCAAAATAGCAATCGTGATTATCCAACATCGTAGACCAGTTTCTTACTGCACCCAGATAATTTCCTAGGGTTAGCATGCCGGTGGGTTGGGCACAGGTTAAGACAACTGATTTAGGTTTGCTCATTGGTTGATTTTTGCCATAATAGTTTTTTAATAAATCGATTCGCTCTTCCTACCCCAAAGAAAAGCAATTCACGATAGTAAAATTATCCAAAACCTTTTAATTATGAGCTCTGAGTCAAACACAACTGTTGAAGAAGATCTTAAGGACTTACTGAAACGCTGCCCTCCTGGTACCTACGAAGCAGCCCTTGCTTTTCGTAAAAACCAGGACATCGATCAAGTTGAGCCAATTGTGATGGGTATTATTGATCGGCACTTAGAGCCAGACCAGCGCGAAATCCTAAGTAAAAGCGATGAAACCCTTCGCATGTATGAAGACTTGGGGATGGATTCCTTAACTATGCTTGAGATTGTAATGCTGGTGGAGCAAACATTGAAAGTGAGCATCGATAATGAAGAATTAAAAGATCTTAGGACGATTGGAGATGTAAAAGTCTATTTAGAAGCTAAGGCTAAAGGAGAAGAGCCCCCAATTCGTGCCAAAACTTATCGGATTGAGGAAATAGCGGCATTGATGCCGCATCGTGAACCTTTTTTGTTTTTGGAATCTGTGCAAATAAACGGGGATGAAACAAGTGGCTCTTACAGGATTTCGGGAAATGAATATTTTTTGGAAGGCCACTTTAAAGAAAATCCGGTTTTTCCGGCTTCCATTATGATCGAAGCCCTCGGTCAATTGTGTGTATTTTTTCTGCTTAAAGGAGAAAATTCCGCACTGAAAGAAAAGGTCGATCCAAACACTATCTTTTTTACTTCTTGCGATGGGGTGAAATGCAGAAGGATTTGTAAACCTGGTGATTTGTTGAAAATGAAAGTCACGGTATCACGAGTACGACACCCGCTAGCATGTTTTAAGGGAGAGATTACCGTCGAAGGTGAAAAGACTGCGGTCGCTGAAGAGATTAAATTGGCCTTTGACTACTATCCCGTAATTGATGGACAGGAATCCATATCAGCCAGTACCGCAACCAATGGAAATGGTTCCCACCGTTCTTCTTCTTCCTCTGGCAATGGTTCCAATCCCACACCAGAGAATAAAATACCCCGATTTGTGAAATACGAAGCGGGGGACTGAACCGCGAAATCTCCCTAACTCCTATTACGGTTTGGAAAAGGTAGCTTTTCTGTATGCGACCTTTCCAAGGTCAACTGAGACTTTTGTTCGAAGAGAACTGAAAGCTCTTTGGGCACGGGGTTTGGAACCCCAGGCTTATTCTTTGTGGGGCGGGCAAGAGAACTGGAATGTTATCAAAATTGAGCTTTTTAATAAGTTTAAATTATTAAGCCTATTTATATGGATTCCGTACTGGGCATTTCTTCGTCCCCGTTCTTTTTTAATAACACTTCGACATATGTGGGGAAAAGAATGCCCAAACACCCAGAATTTCAATGAAACTTTTCTGGGTCTTGGTTTTGCCTTGGTTGAAGCTCATCATTTTGAGAAAAAAGGCTACGACCTGATTCATGCGGTATGGGCCACGATGCCAGCGACCGCAGCCCTGGCAATTTATAGACTTACCGGTATTCCATTTTCCATGGGAGCCCATGCTTATGACCTTTTTCGCAAGGGAGGGGATTGGCTTTTGGAGGAAAAGTTGAGGTTTGCACGCTTTGTCCGGACATCTTCACAATCATCGGCTAACCGGCTTCTGGCACGAGGGGTTGATAAGCGAAGAATCAAATTAATCCGGCGAGGGTTGGAGAAATTTTCTAATCGAGACACATCTACTTTTGCTGAGCAGACACCTGAATTGAAACTTATTGCCATTGGCCGGTTGGTTCCCAAAAAAGGGTATTTTTACATGATGGAAATTATTTTTGAACTTAGTAAACAAAGTATTCCCTTCACTCTCCAAATTATAGGAGAGGGCCGGTTGCGAAAGGAAATTAGTGCTGAGATTAAACGGTTTGGTTTGGAGGAAAATGTTACCTTGTGCGGAGCCCGAACAGAAAATGAAGTCAGAGAATTACTTCTTACACAGGATGTGATGCTTTTTACTGGTATTGTTGATTCTCATGGTGATCGTGATGGTATACCCAATGTGATACCCGAAGCAATGGATGCAGGTTGTTTGGTTTTATCATCGGTTAATGCTGGGGCTTCAGAGGCCTTTATCGATGAGGTTTCAGGCTTTTCTTTAGATCCCGTTTGTCCGGGAGAGTGGGTGAAGAGATTACAGGAATTCTATGAGGATTCCGGTAGTTTTAAGGATGTCCGGTGTAATGCCATGAAGCATGTTCGGCAAAATTTTGATATTAAAAAAACGGCTTCTTTACTCCATCAATCCATCCAGAAAACTGTACAGGAAGACCAACTTCTGTGACTTCTCCTTTAGTCAGCATTTTAATATCCTGTTATGGTCAATTGTCCCATACCCAAAAATGCCTGCGGCAACTCAATCGATCGTTGGAACAGGAGGATATTAGATATGAGATTCTAATCATCGATGATCATAGCCTGGATAATACCGCTTCCTACTTACGATCCTTAGAACCGGGGATTCGAACATTTTTTAATCAAGAGAATAAAGGTTATGCGAAAAACAATAATTTTTTGGCCAACCAAGCAACGGGTGAAATTTTATGCTTCTTAAATAATGATGTGTTTGTGAAAGGGGATTGGCTTCGCCCTATGATCGAAGCATTAAGAACCTACCCAAATGTTGGTATGGTGGGAAATGTACAGCAACTTACCCGCTCATCTGCCTATGACCATATGGGTGTTGTTTTTTCACCACAGGGGAATCCCCGCCACTACGGTCAGGGTTTTCGGGTTAACTCATTTAAAGGTGAGGTAAAGAAGTGGAGTGCTGTAACCGCAGCTTGTTGCCTCATCTATCGCCAGGATTTTTTGGAACTTGGCGGATTTGATGAAACCTTTGTCAATGGGTGTGAAGATGTAGATTTTTGCTTACGATTATCTGCAAAAGGAAAATGTTCGGTTGTTGCTCATGATAGCGTAGTGGAGCATGTGAAAAGTGCGAGTGAGGGGAGAAAAAGATTTAATGATCAAAATTTTAAAATCCTCAACAAACGATGGGGAGAAAGCATTCGCGGTCACCAATCAGTCAATGATCAAAAACTTCACGCTGTCACCTATTTTTATCGTGGCATCTATAAGCCTTTTTCCACTAACCTGGGTAAATGGATTCAGTCCCTCCTCATCCTGCTTGGGGTAAAGAAAATTACCTAGTTTATATTTTGGAGCATGCATAATGCATGGCCTCTTCAATACGATCCAAGTCTTCATCTGTGTGACTGGCAGAAATAGCAGTACGTATTAAGTCTTTTCCTGGGGGTACTCCTGGTGCGATCGAGATAATTGTGTAGACCCCTTTTTCAAGAAGAGCTTTCCAAAAGTAGTACACCTTCTCTTTTTCTCCTAAGACAATGGGTATGGCAGGGGTCTCACTTTCCCAGATATCGAGGCCTAGCCCTTCAAGAATCGACCGGTAACGAGAGAGGTTACTCAAGAGTCTCGCCTGATGATCGGGTTCATCTTGCATGATTTGCAAGGCAGTTTGGGCACATGCACAGGCGCTAGGAGAAAGGGCAGCGGAAAAAATTGTCTGCTTCGAATGACTCCGCATATAATTGATTGCTTCTTGAGTGGAAGCAACAAAGCCCCCGGATCCTGCGAGTGATTTGGAAAAACTTGCACAGATTACATCCACTTCTTTTTCGAGCTCAAAGTGATGGGCAACCCCTCTTCCCTGAGGTCCGAGTACGCCAAAGCCATGAGCATCATCCATTACAATAAAGGCGTTGAATTCTTCGGCTAATTCAACGAATGCAGGAAGCTTTGCAATATGGCCCTCCATGGAATAAACACCTTCCAGAACAAAAATCTTAGGGGTTTCTTTATCTTCAAATTCTAATAATTCCCGCAAATGCCCGGGATGATTATGAGAAAACCGTTCGCACCGCGCTCCGCTCAGTTTTATGCCACTCCAAAGAGAAGAATGTAAGTTTTTATCAGCAAACAATACATCTTTACGATCCGCAAATCCAGTAACTGCAGAAGCACAAGCCAGGTATCCTGCAGAAAAAACATGACAGGCCTCTTTTCCAAGAAACGCTGCAATCGACTCCTCTAATTCCCGGTGGAAAGATCGGCCCCCATTGGCAAGGCGGGCACCAGTGGTACTGCTTCCCCATTTTTGGATAGCGGCAATCCCAGCCTCTTTAATCTTGGGGTGATGAGCTAAGCCAAGGTAATCATTGCTCGAGAGCATAATAAACTCCTGACCGTCTTTCCAAACACGGGTTCCTTCCTGTCGTTCAAAAATATGATAATAGGTATCATACTTGAGTCGCAAACGAGTGGCATCATCCCTGTGAATACGGGATAAAATCGGTGATTTTGCTTTTTTAGTGAATGGAAAAGCCATACTTTTCTATGTATCGTACATCAACTGTTTTCGCAAAAGAAAAAAGCCTCCCTGATGAAAGGGAGGCTTTTAAAAAGAAGGTAAATGTAAGTGGTCTACTGGGTTCTCTTGATAACATGAAAACCAAAGTCAGTCTCGACAACTTCTGAAACTGAATCGACATCCAAAGCAAAAGCCGCTTCTGAAAAAGGTTTGGCCATTACTTCAAATTTGAATTTCCCTAAATCTCCACCCTTGGAGCTCGAGGGGCCATCCGAATGCTCTTTTGCCATGGCAGCAAAGTCCTTTCCTTCCTGGGTGATAAGCTTGTGTATCCGCTGGGCTTCTTTCATGGCTTCGTTCTTGGATCTCTTGATCTTAGAATCAGCCCGGTTTGCTCCCTTGTAGGAGATAAGGATGTGAGACGCCGAGATTTCTTCTGGTTTGGCTTCTTCCTCTTTCTCTTTAGCCTTCACAAAATCGTTCCGATTGAGGCGAATTTTTTCGTACACATCGTTCGATATTACATAATACCAATCTGCTAAATTTTCGTTGAGTTCTTTCACTCTCATTTGAGCCTCGGCAAGTTTTTTATCAAATTCTCTTTGTTTTCCAGCGTTGGCTGCCTTTACCCGGGCGATTTCTGCATCACGGGCTGCTTTCTTTTTAGTAAATTCATCAATTGGAGCAGCACTTATATCACTTGGCATGCTTGCAGGTTTGGTCTTTTCAGAATTTAAAACCTCCTTGGGCAGATTACCCGGGGCCTTGCTGGGAGGAGGAGAGGGTGGGATGAAATTGGGAGGTGGACCGGGTGGGGTCAGGGGAGGGGGGGACTGTTTTCCTTTATCTCCCTCGGGCCCCTTCGCTCCTTTTTCACTATCTTTCTTTTTGGGCGTTGGGTTCTCTTTTCTCTTGGGCTCTGCAAGGGGTGCAGGAACAGTCTGCAGTTCTGGTTGGTCGAGTAGGCCCGGATTCACCCGAGCATAGGCATAGATATAACGACTGTCTCCCGTGGCGTTATCTTCTTCCTCAGCACCACGATAGCTATCACCGAATCTTAGAACATACTCCACGCCATCTTTCATACCCACAACAATTTCACCTTTTTTGGATACTACTTGCAGCTTAGGTTTCCCATTTTCATACTTCATGGGCTTTCCTGCTTTATCCACCATTTCTACAGTTAGGAAACCCTTTCCAAAAAGAGACTTAGCAGAATTTTTTAATTCTTGCACATTGTTGGCAGCTACAAACTCATTTCCATTTTTTAAACTGGAGGCCAGAATATCGGGCTTCTTCTCAACATCAATAATTTCCAAGTCATCAAAGGCATCTTTCATTCCGTCGAGCTTTTCCTTGTCTAATTCTTCTTCGGGTGTGAGCAAGCTGCCCAATAATTCCCATTCTGAATTATCATACTTCAGAATTTGTTTAACCGAGGGCACAATTTTTCCGTCTTTGACTTCGTAATTATCAAAGGTCACCTGCTTAATTTTTAACTTATCGAGGTCCAGGAAGTCTTCTTCGACCCAGCTTACAAATTTGGTGCTGACATCATTAACATTTTGCATCTCAACCCTGTAAACTTCATTTTCCTCGGGTTTCCGAACGAAGTGGGTATTCATTAATCCATCTACTTCATTTCCAATGATGAGTTGAGCCAGGTTGGATCCAGAGTTATTTTTTAACGCGATCATACGACCGGTTCCTGTGTCCCCTGGTTGAGCACGACTGGGATCCAAGACCCCGTACTTTGCATGTTCACCAGCACCTTCTCCAGCCTGGTCTAATATTCTAACATCAAATAGAATAGTCGACACATCTTGCAGTTGGTTGTCTGCATTGGCAGGGTAGTCTGGCTTTCCTGGTCTGCGTATAAACCAACCTTGTTCTGTTTTGGCAACTTCGATTGATTTCGCCTCCAGCTTCTCTTCATCCATTTCTACAATTTCGATACCTGTTGCCTGTCTTGGATCAAAAGTTTCAAACAGGGGCTGGCCCATTCGGCTTGCTTTGCTTGCAGGATCTCGTTTGACAGGTGCAGTTATCAAGGCAAGAGCAATACATGCAGCCGCTGCAGCGATAAAAAGGACAGTAGTTTTATTTTCTTTCATTGGTCTTTTTAAGCAATTAAAAATTTGTTCTTCGCCCGGTTAGGAGCGTACGCGGGATGCTGTTGCCCCTTGGATTTCAGCGGATCTCTTTTTTCGGTAAACAAGAAATGCGATGATTAGGAGAGGTACAGGAGGTAAAAACACAGACAGATTTTGAATTTTTTCCTGTTTCTGTTTGATCTCTGCATCTCTTCTACGCTCAGCATCTTTGACTTTGGTATTTGTTTCCTGCCTTAGTTCCCGTTCTCTTTTCGCTAAATTCTTTTGCAATTTAGCGGCTTCGGTTTGAAGCAGTTGCATGAACTGATTTTGAGTCATTTGTCCCTGACTATTTTGGACTTCTGCGAGGGCTTCATTGAGTTTTCTGTTTTCATCCTGAAGAATTCCTTGAATGGATGCTTCCGCATCGCGAATTGTTTTGGAAGCAATTTCTCGAGCAACCTCAATACTTTTTTCAAATTCTTCCAGGGTACGGTGCAACCTGCGACGGTTTCTGATCTCCAGAAGACTGTCTTCTCCGCTGAGGCTATCGATTAGATTAAGGGACAGAGTGACATTATCTACATCCAATGGAAAGTCGGAGTCTGGACCCCGGCTCCGGATGTTAAAAAATGGATCTGCAAGGACATCCGCATCAGCAACCAGAACCACATTCATTTGATTGGTGTTGTTTCCGTCTTCAATGCTTCCGGTTATGGATGCAGCAATTACTTCTGAAGATCCACTTCCACGATAAAGCGTGCGATCAGGATTAAATCTACGAGGGGTACCAAACACTCCACCAGTCCAGAAATCATCTACCGATGTTGTTCCCGCAAGCGAGCCGCCTCGGGTGGAAAGCAGAGGCTTGAAGGTAAGGTTAGATTTACCTGTAGGATAGATTGAGCCAGTGCAGGTGAATAGACAGTACTGCAATTCAGATGTTTCGGGCCCATCGCCAAACGAATCACTCAGACCACCCACATATACAAATTCATCGGGAAAGTTTTCGGAACGAGGTATTTTTGGAAATGGGTTGTAGGAGTCACGGACAATTCTTTTTTCGAGCCCACCCAGTTTAGTTTCGACCGGTGCAAGAAGTTTTTGCTCAATATAGTTTCGGAAAGGATTTTTATAATCCAACCCACTCAGAGAATCCCTTAGTGGGGTGAGCCTGAGGCTATCCCAGTCAGACTGCAGGAGTGGGGAGTTTGCATTGAGGCGGGCTTCATATTCTGAGGTTTTGCTTATGAGTTCGGAAAGTTTGGTGAAAAAAGTGCCAATTTCTGGCAGGCTTCCGCGAGCTGGTGCCAAGCTTCTGGTCGCTTTGGCTTGTAGGTCGAGCAATTCTTTTCTTACCGTTGCCAGCCTTTCGTTAGGATTAACATTAAAATGTACACCCAAAAGGTTCCAAAGTTTAGTAAGATCTCCCTTTTCTGGAGCTGGCGGAGCGGGTTGACCGGGGCCACCACCTTGCTGGTTATTTCTTCTTGGTTCATAAGTCCCGGTAAGTGAACCTTGGATGAGCGGCAGTGGGTCTTCAAAAATAGCGGTGGGGATACCGGCTTTGATTGCACCAATAAGATCATCAAGTTTTTCATTATCTAGGTTATTTGGTTGGACAACCATAAGAGCATCATAATCACCTTTTGTAATCTCGCCTCCCGTTACCTCTTGTATGTCATATTGTTTGCGAAGTTCGGTAATCACTTCCCACGCAGGGGTTCCACCTCCCAAGTTAAAGCCCATAATACCCATTCCACCGGTTCCGAGAAGTGGTGCATCTGTTGCGAAAACACCAAGCTTCTTTTTGGCTTTTGAGCTGCTCACCGAAGATAAGGTGCGCATGATCTCATACTCAACGGGTAGGCCTTTGTAGAGAAATGGTATCGTTTGCTGGCCGCTGTTTCCCTTGAAAACAAGGCCCATATATAAGTCCTTTTGCCATGGTCTAAACCTTCCTTCTTCCTGCACAAGCAAGGGGGGAGTCACTCCATTTTGATTAACCACCCCATATTTTTCAGCAGTGGCGGATGCATTGTCTTCGGGAGTGATGACATTAATGCTGACTGAAACCAACTTAGTTTCACGGTCGATTTCTCGTAAGGCAGTAAGTAGATTGATTCTTGTTTGCACATATTGCTCGGGCATTGATTCAGCTGGAGATAAAAAAGCATCAATTTCCACGGGTTCTGTAATCTCCTGGAGCAAGGATATGGATCCCTTCGACAAACTACTCAGCTGTTCCTGGGTTGAATCCACTCGAATAAAGTCATTATTGCGAAAAAACTGGGTCAAAGAAAAGGCGATAATAATGGCAGCTAACACTCGTATCGAAAAGTGAATTGATTTATTTCCACCTTGGGGACTGCCTACCCAGTGGCGGCGTCCGATCAATATAGAACTCAGGTAAAGCATAGCACCTGCCAGACCTAGAAAGAAAGCCATACCGGATATGCTGATAATACCTCGGCTGAAATCTAAAAAGTTTGCAGAAATCCCCCACTCTGAATTGGTTAAAAGGGCGATAGGGGCATTGAATGCGACTCCAAACACAAAGGCAATGGTGAGGTTTGCAGTCAAAAAGGAAGCGACCATGCCCACTGCAAGCATACTGAGGCCAACAAACCAATACCCGATGTAGGTGGACAAGAGAAGACCGATGTCGGGGTTTCCGAGTTGTCCAAGTACGAATAGGTTGGAAATAAAGGAAAACACGAGGGAGATCGTGAAGATCGCAACCCCGCCAAAATATTTACCCAGAACAACATCAAAATCACTGCCCGGAAGGGTAAGTAAAAGTTCATCTGTTCCTTGGCGGCGCTCGTCGGCCCAGATCCCCATGGTAATGGCAGGTATAAAGCCAAGTAAAATGTGAGGCAAAAACCTGTTGAGTTGGTCGAGGTTGGCAAGGTTGGAGTCAAAGAATTCCTGAGGCCAAAAGGCAGCCAATCCGCTGGCTAGTAGAAATGCACATATGAAAACATATCCACTGGGGCTCCCAAAATAAGAAGAAAAATTTCGCTTAAATACAGCTGTTACGGCTTTTGTGTTCATGCTTGAAGTAGAATTAAATAAGGTTTTTGGAAAGATAGGGTTAGGCGGCGTCCATGGTTCGCTTATTGAACCATTGGTCAAGGGAGGTTTCACCCTTTAACTCATCTGGAGTTCCTTCAAAAATCAAACGTCCCTGATGGATAAGAATAATTCGATCTGCAACCTCAGGAACTTCCTGAAGAATATGGGTGGATAAGAGAATGGTTTTCCCTAACCCTTTAATGGTTTTGCGGACTTCCAAAACTTGATTAGGGTCTAAGCCGGCAGTTGGTTCATCCATGATTAAAACATCTGGTTCATGTAAAAGTACATTAGCCATGCCCACTCGTTGGCGAAACCCGCGGGAGAGTTTGCCGATCGGTTTGTTTAAGACAGTTTCCAAAGCACATTGTCCCACAACTTTTTCGATGCGAGATGCCTTTGTCGAATTATCGATTCCTCGTGCATCTCCAAAAAAATTAAGGAGACCAAGGGGGGTCATTTCTTCATAGAGTGGGCCATTTTCAGGAAGATAACCGATACGGTTAGCTACAGCATCCCGGTTGCCGGCAACCTCCATTCCGCAAACCTTTGCAGATCCAGAGGAAGGGGCCAAAAACCCCGTGAGCATTTTCATGGTTGTACTTTTCCCTGCACCATTAGGTCCGAGGAAAGCCACAACTTCGCCTTTTTTGATTGAAAAAGTTAAGTCTTCCACGGCCACAAATTTGCCGTAGTATTTACTCAAGCCACGAGCTTCGATCATGATATCTTCTGGGGATTCATTTGTCATAACAATTAAATTTCGGGTAATGAATGTTAGCTAAGATTTTATCCTTAGCGACAGGGGGGCTATAATTTGTTCAAATTAACCAAAAAATCTTATATCTACATTCAAGCAAGAAGAAAAACTTTGCCAACTTGGATTAGGCTGAGATATAAAAGATTGTTTCCTTATGGAAAAATTTATTATTTGGATTATTTTGTCTCCGGTAATTCTTCTTGGTCGAAGTAAGGCTTACACAGAAGAATACAGCCTTGAGTGGTTTGATTTCCTTTCCTTCTGCTCTCCTCTTAGGATGGAAGACCTTGACGGTGCATCCATCGCAGCCCTTTCGCTCCACCCCACAGCAACCCCACTTCTCTTTCCCAAGCTCGTTTCTCCGTTCGATTGGATAGATCATGGAGAAATAAATTTTTTGGGCTTGGAAGATCTTTGCAATAATCCTTCCCTTCGGCCTCCAGTAGAGCAATACACTACTAAAAGAAAGTCCCCTTTTGGCAACTCCGCAGATATCTGGAACGACTCCCTGAGCGAATCAAAATTAAATGACAGCAAACAGGATCGTTTTACAATTAACAGGCTTTTTGGAAATAACGCCCAAAGCTTACCCGATGACCAGCAATTGTTGGGTTTCTTAAAACAGGGTAAAGTTGAACTTTCAGCCGAGGAAAAGCAGAAGATTTTAGAAAGCCTGTTTTCGGAAGAAGAAAAACGAGATTTTATTGAGCAGCTTCTGAAACCAAAATTTGTCAAAGCTGAGAGCACTAAAGACCGGGCAAATATATCAGGCAAAAATGAAGCAAGCCAGATGGCACAATTAACTATCCCCCGAATTGAAATCCCTGATGCCCCCGAATATCCACCACCAGGAAAGGCAGGCTCCATCGATACTAATAAAACAATCCTCAAGTTCAAAGCATCCAAAAAAGCATCCAATGGCAGTCAATCTCCTGCCCAAGCTTCCGATTTTTATGTGACAACCAAAAACTTAGCAGAACTATTTAAGGATCTCGGAGCCGAGCAAGTACTAGCAGGCGAAGTTAACTCTGTAGCTGAAATGTGGGCAAAAGCTGAGAAAAGCTCTGATCCAAAAATTGTTTATGGTATCAAGTCAATCTTACTTCAGGCAAAAGTGGGGAAAACGAGAACGGATGCTTTTGGGCAAGCTGCTGTGCAGGGGATTAAGCCTTCGGACAAGTATTACTTGATTGGCATTGAAAAAGATGATGTAAACAACCAAATCACCATCTGGTCCAAAGAAGTGGAAGTGAACCCGGGAGAAAATATGATTGAGTTGAGTTCTAATGATGTCATTTACCAAGAGTAAGCTTTTTACATTTTAACTTCCAACCACCCAATTTCGATATAAGAGACTACTCTTTTCAATTCCCCATATTTTTAAGTTATGCAAAATCAAGAAATCCTTCAATCAGCAGCAGACCAAGCTCGAGGCTTGGCGATCGATGCCATTCACGCATGCAGTTCCGGACACCTGGGCTTACCCTTAGGGGCCGCCGAAGTAGGAGCTGTTTTATTCGGGAGCGACCTTAAAGTTGACCCATCCGATGCCAATTGGATTAACCGGGACCGTTTTGTTTTGTCTGCGGGTCATGGAAGTATGTTTCTTTACAGTTGGTTGCACTTAGCTGGCTTTGATCTTCCGATGGAAGAACTCAAAAACTTTCGTCAATTACACAGCAAAACACCTGGGCACCCGGAATTCATGGAAACCCCTGGAGTTGAGTGTACCACGGGTCCCTTGGGTCAAGGTATTGGTAATGCTGTGGGTATGGCAATGGCTGGCAAAATGTCTGCTGCCCATTTCAATACGCCTGCTCACGAAATTTTTAATCATCAGGTTATTGCCTTGGCTGGAGATGGTTGTTTGCAGGAGGGAGTTGCGGCAGAAGCAGCCTCTCTCGCTGGTCATCTTGCTTTAGATAACCTTACCATAATCTACGACTCCAATGATGTAACTTTGGACGCGATGGCCGATGCGTCTCAAAGTGAAAGTGTAAGCGACCGTTTTGCTGCTTATGGTTTCTCCATTGAAAGAGTGGAGAACGGGCATGATTTACAGGCTATATCTGACGCCGTTTCCCGTGCCCGTGCCAATACGGAAAAACCAACATTTATTGAAGTGAAGACCATTATCGCCAAAGGCATTGAAGAAGTTGCTGGCACACCGGGTGGTCATGGGGAAGGTGGAGCGAAGTTTGCTGAATCAGCACGACAAGGTTTGGGCTTACCCGAAGAAAAGTTCTATGTTTCGGGAGAAGTCAGTTCTTTCTTCGAGCAACATAAGTCGAGGCAAATTGAAAATCGTCAGCAATGGGATGCTACTTTTTCTGCGTGGCAAGAGGCCAACCCAGAAAAAGCTTCCTTGCTAGCATCGGGAATCAATCGGGAAGTACCTGCAGATCTCATGGACCAGGTCCAAGTCTTTCCGGAGGATGCGAGTGTCGCCACGCGGGCGGCAGGGAGTCAAATTATTAATGATTTGGCAAAAGCGATGCCACTTTTAATTAGTGGGTCGGCAGATTTGCACGGTTCAACCAAGAATTACATCAAGGATGTGGGTGACTTTTCCAAAGATAATCATGGAGGCCGGAATTTACTTTTTGGAATTCGTGAACATGCGATGGGAGCGATTGTGAATGGAATCGGATATTATGGGATTTTCCGTCCATCTGGTGCCACCTTTGCAGTTTTTGCTGACTACATGAGAGGTTCTGTTCGGTTGTCTGCCTTAACCAATCTTCCGATTTTTCATATTTGGACGCATGACTCGGTCGCGGTAGGAGAAGATGGGCCCACCCACCAACCTGTGGAAACCACTAGCGGACTACGGGTAATACCTAACCTTGACATTATTCGTCCCGCAGATCCTGAGGAAACAGCAGGTGCTTATGTGGCTGCGTTACAACGTACGGATGGACCAACCGGTTTAATCTTAACCCGCCAAAATGTTCCGAATCTTAATACTATCTCCGTGGAAGATCGCAGAAATGGGGTTTTACAAGGTGGATACATCGCGAGAAAAGAAAAAGGTGAACTTGAATTAATCCTGTTGGCATCAGGAAGTGAACTATCGGTCGCTCTGGAAGCTGCAGATCAGTTAGGTTCCACCGTTCGAGTCGTTTCAGTTCCGTGTATGGAAAGATTTGACCGTCAGGATGATGCATACCGGGAATCTGTTTTGCCCAATAAATGTCGAAACCGTCTTGCGGTGGAAGCGGGTGTTACCGATCTTTGGAGAAAATATGTTGGCTTGGACGGTGTTGTCGTAGGAATTGATCGGTTTGGTATTTCTGCTCCGGGTGATACCGTTCTCAAAGAGCTTGGTATCTCGGTTGAAAATGTGGTCAAGCATGCGGCTCTTGCTGGATTGAGTGCCTAAAGACTTGATTGTTTCAGGACTGTAGAGTGCTGGTGTTGAGTCTACCTAGCTTAACCTATCTCTCCATAGCCAATCTTTATGCCAAGAATTAGGGTGTCAGCAGGGTTTTAATCGCCGATAAAACCATTTAACATGGTATGTGAACTTTTGCTTTTTTTGACTCAAAGTGGTTTAATTTATTCAGAATTATTTGACTTAGATAAAAGAACATGATGATTATTTTTCTGTTACAGTCCCAGACTTAAACAAAGCCTTAGAGAGCCTCAGATAAAACTGGGGCTCTCTTTTTTTTAGTGGTGTGATTCTACGTAAGCTATGCCTGTACCAGCAAAGACATAAGCATTGTGATCTGTTTTTATTACATAAAAAGGGGGCAGTTCATCTGTTCAATGATTGATAAAGAGTTGATTTCGCATCAGAATTCCCCAACCTAATATCTCAATCAACCCAAACCTTTACCTTCCACCTACCTTATTTTAAAAAATGAAATTAGAAACTCAATGTCTTCACGCGGGATACCAACCCGAGTCCACCACCAATGCCTGTGCAGTTCCGTTGTACAAAACCAGTTCGTTTGTCTTTAATGATACCGAACATGCGGCTAATCTTTTTGGTTTACGTGAATTGGGTAATATCTACACCCGTTTAATGAACCCCACCACAGATGTGCTTGAACAGCGTGTCGCTGCCTTAGACGGCGGTGCCGCAGCCCTTGGAATCGCATCTGGCACGAGTGCGGTCTTTTACTCCATCATCAATGTTGCTCAAGAGGGAGACGAGATTGTATCAGCTAACAACCTGTACGGTGGAACCTATACTCAGTTTAATGACATTCTTCCAAAGTTTGGAATCAATGTGAAATTCGTGGATCCCAATAATCCGCAAAATTATGCCGCGGCTATCACCGATAAAACTAAAGCTCTTTTCTGTGAAACTGTAAGCAACCCCGGGCTTGATGTTGCTGATCTTGAAGCAATCGGGAAAATTGCGGCAGAGCATGAGATTCCTCTGATCGTAGACAGTACTTTTTCTACCCCTTACCTGACTCGCCCAATCGAGCATGGTGCGTCTATTGTGGTGCATTCCTTGACCAAATGGTTGGGTGGTCACGGCAATGGCATTGGTGGGGTGGTTGTGGATTCCGGTACCTTTAACTGGAAAAATGGAAACTTCCCACTTTATGACGAGCCCGACAACAGTTATCACGGATTGCGTTGGGGGCATGACTTACCGGAGCCCCTTGCTCCGCTCGCTTTCATCTTAAGAATGCGTACGGTTCCTTTGCGTAACTTGGGTGCCTGTATCTCTCCGGACAATTCTTGGCAGTTTCTACAGGGTATTGAAACCTTGCCATTACGGATGGAGCGTCATTGCGAAAATGCACTTGAGGTGGCAAAATTTCTCAAAAACCATGAATCCGTTGAGTGGGTGCGATTTCCAGGATTAGATGATGATCCGATGAATGCGCTCAATCAAAAATATTTAGACGGTAAGGGTGGATCGATGGTAGTCTTTGGCATTAAAGGTGGTGCTGATGCGGGTCCCAAATTTATTGATAACCTGCAGCTTCTTTCTCATCTTGCAAATGTAGGCGATGCCAAGAGTCTAGCCATTCATCCGGCCACCACTACCCATTCCCAGATGAATGAAGAACAGCAGAAAGCTGGTGGAATTACTCCGGAACTGGTCCGGTTGTCTATAGGTATCGAGCATTCTGAGGATATTATCGCAGATATTTCCCAGGCTCTTTCCGCTGCTACATCCTAAATACCCTGCATATGATGGGCAAGAGGTTTGCCCTCGCTTACCTTCTCTTTCTAACCGGGGTGATGATCTCGGCTTTGGTGTATGGCTTTACTGTTGGTGACTTTTTGAAAGACGGTGAAGAGTTGATGGAGAATCCTTGGGGAATAGTTTCCCTACTTGATGTCTATGTCGGCTTCCTCTTCTTCATTGGTTGGGTTTGGTACCGAGAGTGTTGCCCTGGAGCTAAACTCCTTTGGACTGTGGCTATCCTTCTCGGTGGAAATGCAGTTAGTGGGTTGTACGCGGTGGTGGCCTTGTTAAAAAGCAAAGGAAACCCCAACATTTTCTTTTTAGGAGAAAAGTAACAATCCAAATAAGATACCCGTTAAGATTTTTGAAATAGGTAGTGGGTCACCCACCATTCCTGTCCCTTTGCAAAGCCAAAAGTTTCAGCACAGGCTAGAAAAAAGATACGCCAGCGGTGAAAAGTCTGTTCGGCTTCTTTTTGTGGCATATCATTTCTGAAATCTTTGATTACATTTTCCCTATTGCGATCAATATTTTCTAACCAGGCTTCTGAAGTTTTGGCATAATGCATGCCTGACCAACGCCATCGGTTTTGCAGTTCCATTTTTCCTGAAACTCTGAGGAAAAGCTCGTCCGCTGGCATCGTCCCTCCACTGAAAAAATGTTTGGACATCCAGTCATCTTCCCCTTCCACTTCGAAAGGATAAGAGGTGGATCGGTGGCAAAAAACATGAGTAAACAGCTTGCCCTCGGGTTTAAGCCAAGAATGGATACGCTTGAAAAGACCTCGGTGGTTACGTACATGTTCAAACATCTCAACTGAAACCACTCGGTTGAATGACTCTTGGGGCTCGAAGGTGTTAACGTCTGAGGTAATCACTTCGAGGTTTTCGAGTTTTCTTTCTTTTGCTTGCCCCATGATATACTCGCGCTGAGAGTGGGAGTTGGAGATTGAAGTAATTTTTGCCTGAGGAAAGTGTTTTGCCATCCACAGTGATAGTGATCCCCATCCGCAACCTAGCTCAAGAATTTGCTGGCCATTTTGAAGGTCGGCATGCTCACAGGTTAGGGCAAGAGCTCGATTTTCTGCAGTGGTAAGATCGCTGACTAACGGATCAAAATAACAGCAACTATATTTCAGGTTATCTCCCAAGGTATTTCTGTAAAACCCTGATGGGACCTCATAGTGTTGTTCATTCGCTTTTTCTGTGAGAACGGCTAGGGGAGATTCGTCCACCGATTGCAAATACTCCTCTGCCAACCGGGCATTGGCTTCACAATCTTCAGTATGGCACTGCTTTAATCTTTTGCGGCAGAGATTGCGAATACCAGCACGAATCAAACAATCAGGGACAAGTCCGCGTTCAGAGTATTTAATGAAAATATCAGTAAGGCTCATTATTTATTACTTGGTACGGGTCGGTTTTAAAAAGAATGAAGATGTATTTTTGACATAAGATCGATAAGCCTCTCCACTTATTTCCAGTTTCCGGGCCTCCACAAATGGAATGCCTGTGATTTTTGTAAGAAAGATGTAGAGGACTGGAGGAATGAGGAATAACCAAAACCACCCATTTGCCTGGATGCCTAACGGAATGTATCCAATCCATAAAATCCATTCAAAAAAATAATTTGGGTGCCTGGAGTATTTCCATAAACCAGAGTTGCAGACCTCTTTACGGGAATGTTGGTGTTGGGCTTTAAAAGTACGAAGTTGTTTATCCGCCAGGCTTACACCGATAAAGCCAAGGATCCAAATGATGGCCCCAATATGATCCCAAAAGCCGAGTGGGTTATTGTTTTGTACTAAAATCAAAAACGGGGAAGCAAAGAGAACTGTCCAAAATGCTTGAATTTGAAAAAAACAAAACAGACCAACATTGGCTTTTTTGCCGAGATGTTCTCTAAGGTAGGTGTAACGGGCATCCTCTGGTTTACCCCAACATCTTCGAAATAAGTGGGTGCCCAAACGAATCGACCACACGCCTAAGAGTCCCTGGAAAAGAGCAAGCCGCGATGGATCACAAGCACTGGATTGACTGGTGAGATAATATAGGCCAACGATTCCAACACCATAAGCCCAGAGCACATCCACATAGGATGCATTTTTTATACTAATTGCGATACACCAGCCCAAAAACATTACGATGGAACAAGCAACCTGGCCATAAAGTAATAATTCAAGTGTAGTCATGAGTTACAATCTTATTGTTAAATTCAAGGTGGAGGAAGCGAAAGACAAAACTGGCCAATCCCCATTCAATCCCGACAGCAATAGCAGAGTACCAGCCCATTTTAAAATGTAAGACTCCGAGCTTATGTCCCGAATAATAGGCCAGGGCACCGCCTATGGAAAAGCCTAATAAGCACCTCAATCTTGCAGTAAGAAACCACTCAAAAACAGGGCGCAGCATAAGACCGAAATTGAACCAAAGTAAGAGCATCCAGTAGGGGACGCCCATGAGTGCAGGATAGTCCGAAAATTGAATGAACCCAAAGTAGACCATACAGGCATCTCCGATGAAACCCATAAGCAGGCAAGTCAGCATAAAGGGTAGAAGCATGAATATACCTTGGGTGTAGATTGACCGGATAAGCACTGGAATTGATCCAATAAAAGGAAGGAGCAGGGGCAGTGGACTCAAAGAGGAAAGAACGCAAGAAAACCATCCAATTTGAAAGAGGATGAAATCAAAAAAAATATTTCGCTTCCGTTTCATCAGCAAATCCCTCGGCCTAATTTGGAACTCGGTTTGGCTAAGAGAAGGTGGATATCTCCGGTATATCCTTCTTCAAACCCAGCCTCACAATAACAGAGATAATAAATCCAAGCTCTGCGAAAATGATCATCGTACCCAAGATTGATTATTTGTTTTTCATTTTCTTGGAAACGCAAGCGCCATTCTCTTAAAGTTCTCGCATAATGATAACCAAAGTCAAAAAGGCCCGCGGGTCGCAGATCAGAATCTTTGACCGCTGCTGCTATCATTGCCGAAGCAGAAGGCACGCAACTTCCTGGGAATACCCTTGTACGAATGTAATCCACTTCCTTTAAATATTGCTGGTATCGATGGTCTGGCATGGTAATACCTTGAATCATTGCAGCCCCATCGCGGGAAAGTAATTTTGCAATTTTAGAAAAATAAGTGGGTAAGTATTCATGACCCACTGCCTCGATCATTTCAATCGATACAATACGGTCAAATGAACCTGTTAGGTCACGGTAATCCTTTTTGATGACCTCCACTTGTGGTGACCCCTTTACTCTTTTCTGGGCATATTCAAATTGGCGATTTGAGATCGTGGTAGCAGTAAGATGGGCTTCGGTTTTTTCTGCAAGCCTTTGGGCAAAGCCACCCCATCCACAACCAATTTCTAAAACTCTATGGTGAGGCTCGATCTTTAATTGCTCAATAATGCGATCATATTTTGCCAGAGAAGCTTCTTCGAGAGTTGTTTTTTCTGTCTCAAAAATCCCACAGGAATAGGTCATGGTCGGATCCAGCATCAACTCGTAAAAGTCATTACCGAGGTCGTAATGGAGAGCAATATTTTTGCGGCTTCCCTGCAAGGTGTTTTTTTGGCTGATTTTGTAGGTTAGGTGAGCAAATTTGTTCAGGATTGTAGCCCAACCTCCCTCCATCCCATCCATAATATCTTGATTTTGCAGAAAGAAACGAAACACGGACACAAGATCTGTACTCTGCCAGTCACCCTCAGCATAGCTATCAGCAACACCAAGTGATCCCCCCAAACAGGCTTTGCGGAAGAAACAAGGGTTGAGCACTGAAACTTCGGCTTGAATCCCGTCTTTGGCTGCTTGGCCAAAAATATAATTATTTGAGCTGGTTGACAGCTTGAGAGAACCAATTTCTGCTTTACCAAGCTGAGCCGTAAAAATTTTTTCAAAGAATCCAGCCTTCAGCTCTTTGGACGCGGCAGGCATTCTTGAATGAAAGTCTTGATCTTCTTGCTTATTCATTGGCAGAGACTGCATTTTTAGGGTGACTATAAAAAGGGCATCCTTTAATCCATAAAAGGAATGCATTCCAGTATATAGCCCATGTAATTTGTAGAGTGATCCAAGGAAACCGAAGAAGGGCCCAGGATAAATTGAAAGTGGAGATAGGTTTTTGCTTCAGTTGTAAGTGGGCAGAGAAGAAAAGCTCATCCTTTTGTTTTAGGAACATATCAACTTTTAGCTGTTCTGCGGGAGGGTGAAAGTACCAGTCATAGTTTATATCCATACCAATAAATGGAGATACATGGAACTCTTTACGAAAGGCATGTTTTGTTTTGGCTGTATCCGAATCATTCCATAAAAATGATTTGGCATACCTCTCCCCCCACGGGGTATTTGTGATTTCGGTGAGAACAGCTTTGGGTTTGTCCTCCTTATCCCATAGGTAGTAAAAAGTGACGGGGTTGAAGCAGTATCCAAAGGTTCGTAAATGGGTAAGGATAGAAATTCTGCCTGGGAGGTCTTGCCCGAGATGATTTTGCAGAGTTGCCCTTACCGCTTCATCAAGCGAATCAATTTCGGGGCGATGATAATCAGCTCTCTTGAAACTGGAAATATTGGAGCTGTTTACAGACCAAAATAATCGACCATTGAATACATCTTTTAGTTCATCCAAAAAAAGATGAGCCATGTAGACTTTATAATTTAAATGGTGAACCTTGGGTGCCCGACGGTGATGGGTGACTTTTCCAAAATAGAGCGAACTGTTCATGGTAAGGAAGCCCCAAAAGCTTCGCATACTTTAAGCCCACTTTTCAAGCCATCTTCGTGAAAACCATAGCCCCAGTAAGCGCCACAAAGGGAGATTCCTTGCCTACGAATAAAGTCTTTATGTTTGGCTTGGGCTTTTTTTCTTCCCGGGTGGAATGTGGGGTGTGAAAATTGGAAATCTTGCAGATGTTTTTTGGGATCAATGGTATTTCTTTGGTTGAGGGACACGCAAAAAGGTTCATCTGTTGGTAGACTTTGTAAAATATTCATATCGTATGTTACGATAGCCTGCTCATGTTTGTCTTCCGTTAGGAGTGCATTCCAACTTGCCCGTGCGGACAGTCGGCGTGGCAGAATAGAATCGTCGGAATGTAAACTGACCAGATTATCTTCGTATGGAAATGCTTTGAGTAAACTTATTTCTTCGGTATGGGGTTGATCGATTAGCTTGAGCGATTGATCTGCGTGGCAGGCAAGGATAACCTCATCAAATTCCTGCTCCTGCCGGTCAGGCAGCATGATTTTTACCCGGTTATGGTGGCGGGTAATTTTTTGAATTGGGGAATTTAGTTTTAAACGTTCACCCATGATCTGGACAATTTTGTCAACATAGGTACGCGAGCCTCCAGTCAGCACACGCCAGACGGGGCGGTTGTTGGCTTGAAGCATTTGGTGATTGGCTAGGAAATCAGTAACGAACTCGATAGGGAATTGACCAAATCGTTGGGTTGAGCATGACCACAAAGCTGAACCTAAAGGCAGGAGGAATGCCTCCTTGAAACGATTGCCTAATCGGTTGCGAGAAATAAATTCGTCAACGGTTTCATGAGGATCAGGATGGCAACTGGCTTTTTTGTGGAAAGATAAAATATCAAAAACCATGCCCCAATGTTTCAAGTCCATTAGGTTTTGACTGTTTCCAAATAGACCCCGTAAAGATTCCCCACTGTATTCAAGGTTGTGGATTTCAGATTTTACAGAAAACCCCATTCGGGTTTCTTGGGATTGTACCCCAAGATAATCAAGTAACCTTACAAAATTGGGATAATTTTCGCGGTTAAAAACAATAAAACCGGTATCAATTTGGAAATCACCTGTGTTTCCTTTAACCCCGACTGTATTTACATGTCCGCCTGGTTTTCCTGCTGCTTCGAAAATTGTAACATCGTGTTGAGGATGGAGTAATAATCCGCATGCCAGTCCAGAAATACCGGAGCCAACAATTGCAATTTTCAAGGCTTAGAAAACAAATGTTAGGATTGTGCTTTTTCTTTTACCCAGGAGGGCACAGGGCGCAAGTCACTGACAAGACCGAGGTAAGACATCGCTTTGAGAGCGTAATAAGTCATATCGACTTCAGTTTTGTAGAATCCTTGCCTAGCAGATCCGGGAAAAAAGTGATGGTTGTTGTGCCAGCCTTCACCGAAAGTAAAGAGTGCAACTAACGCATTATTTCGACTCTCATCCCCAGTATCAAATCTCTTCTTGCCGAAGAGATGAGTGATGGAATTTACTGCAAAAGTGGCATGATACAAAGCAACAGTAGGAACAAGAAAACCCCAAATGAAAGTGGATAACCCATTCATCCCCGTAAGAGAGTAAAACCAATCCCAAGAACCAAGTAGATAGCAACCAAGACCGAGCATGAAGACGGGGATCCAATCGAAGCGGTTGATGAATCGTAGTTCTGGGAATTTAAGCCAGTCAGGAATCTCCTTGAGAAGGGTAGGCACTGCATAATCAGTCATAAACCACAAAGTGTGACTCCAGAATACCCCTTTAGAATGGGGTGAATGAATGTCTTTATCGGTATCTGAATGTCTATGGTGGCGACGATGATGTGCAGCCCACCATAGCGGACCTCGTTGACCGGAACTGCATCCTATGAAGGCACCAATGAACTGAACTATCCTGCCAGTCTTAAACGACCGGTGGGAAAAGTATCGGTGATAGAAAGCAGTAATGGTGAACATACGAAGGCTGTACGAGATAACTGCGAGCACGATGCAGTAAAAGGTAACTGGATAGAAAAAAGCAGAAACAGCCAATAAATGTATAACAATGAAAGGTAGGCACCTAAACCATTCGACCTTATTGCTAAGGTCATCAGGTTCATTTGAAATTTCAGGGGGTGGGCAGACCCATTTAGTTATAGAAAAAGACATAGTTATGCAGCAGTATCCAAGACGAGTGATAACTCTAAAGGACTCAACTTAGTTTTGCCACGTATTTCTGTGCCTACAAGTTTATCAAGTTGGCGAAAATCAATTTTTCCATTTTGCATGAGAACGGCCCGGAGTTTTCGTAGTCCCAAAGATTCGAGTTGGCGCACTCGCTCACCGGAAACATTTAACACTTCCGCAATATCATCGAGTTTCATGGAATCGTCTGCTCCAATACCAAACCTCATGCTGAGGACTTTCTTCTCTCGCTTGTCTAAAAAACTAAGGGCGACTTTTATGTCATCAGAAAGCGAACCATCTTCTCGATAGGATTGAGAAAGTTCTTCTTCTTCCGAAATCATATCACCCAAGGTTTGATCTGAATCCTCTCCGAGAGGTTCATCGAGGGACAGCGTGCTTGCAGGAGCGAACTTAACACGGTTGGAAAGATTACGGTCTGTCCCGAGTGCGGTATTCACCTCATCATCCGTTGGGTTGCGTCCAAGTTCCACTTGGAGTTGAGACCTGACAAGGTTCTCTTTTCTTTTACCTTGCGAGACATCATGAGGGATGGCTACTGCACCGGACATCTTGCCAATGAGACGTTGAATTCTTTGGCGGATCCACCAGGCGGCATAGGTGCTTAACTTAATACCTCTTGTGTGGTCAAATTTGTCCAAGGCCAACACCAAGCCTTGTATTCCTTCTGCCATTATGTCTTCCATTGATACATTCGTCTGCCTAAATTTTAAGGCGATGGAAGCCACTAGGCGAATGTGGCGTTCGATTAATTCTTTGCGGGCTTCGTCAGAACCGTTGTACATGTCAGTAAAAAGACGATCGCATTCCTCTTTGGTGGGTGGAGCCATGCGGGATCTTTCAGAAATAAACCTGCCAACGGGGTCGTTGTGATCTGTTGAAGAAGAGTAGTTAGTTTTTTTGCTTACCATAACAATCAATAAAACGGAGCTCAGATCAAAGGAGATCATCATAATGTTTTAATTTAATAAAATTAATAGGGGTAGAAAGATTTCATAATTCATAGTTTCGCGAGACTGATTGTTTTTGAGTTTGAGATATTCTAAAAGGGCAATGAACTGAGGAGGGTATTATGACATGGGAAATATTTTAGAAAATAAGCGTGAGGGACTTTATTGTCCTGCTGGGGACTTTTATGTCGATCCCCGCGGAAAAGTGCAGAGAGCAGTTATCACCCATGCTCATAGCGATCATGCCCGAGCCGGGCACAGTTATTATTTGTGTTCTGATTCTTGCTTCCCCCTTTTACAAATCAGGATTGGATCCAAGGCCAAAATAGAGTCGGTTCCTTTTGGGAAGCGGACGAAGATAGGTTCTGCTTATGTGTCCCTTCACCCTGCCGGTCACATTCTTGGCTCTGCACAAATTCGGATCGAAGTGAAAGGTGAAGTCTGGGTGGTGAGCGGAGATTATAAACCTCAAGCGGATCAGACATGTGAGGCTTTTGAAGTGGTTTCCTGTCATGGTTTTATATCTGAATGTACTTTTGGGCTTCCTGTGTACCGGTGGGAGGATGAAAGTGTGGTTCACCAAGAAATTAATCATTGGTGGCGAAAAAATGCAGAAAAAGAATACCCATCCCTATTGTTCGCTTACTCCTTGGGGAAAGCTCAACGAGTTCTCGCAGGTCTGGAAGCAGAAGGCCGACCAGTTTTCGTGCATCGGGCTATCCACTCTTTTCTTAAACATTATGAACAGGCGGGAGTAAAGTTTCCAAAAATTCATAAGGTAGAGCAAGGGATAGCTTATGACTTCTCTAATAGCTTGATTATCGCACCACCCGCCGTTGAGGATTCAGCATGGGTTCGGAAAATGAAAAAAGCGAAGAAAGGGTTTGCTTCCGGTTGGATGTCGATTCGAGGTGCGAAAAGAAGGCGGAATGTAGATCGCGGTTTTGTGCTCTCGGACCATGCCGATTGGCCTGGCTTGCTTGAGGTAATTGAAGGCACAGGTGCTGATCGGGTCCTGCTTACTCATGGTAACGGGGATGCTCTGGTTCGTTTTCTAACCGAAAAAGGGAAGGATGTATCCGTTTTAGATGGTGCAATTATAAGGGGGGAGGAAGAGGAATGAACTTGTTTTCCAAACTTTTTCATGATTTGGATAATCTTACGAAAACAAATGACCGGTTGGATCGCTTGGTGACATATTTTGAAACGGCACCTCCGCAAGATGCTCTTTGGGTTTGCTGGTTTTTATCAGGCAATCGAATTAAAGGAGCGATTAAGACCGGAGAATTGCGATCTTTTGTGGCTGAATGGACAGCCTTACCACTTTGGCTTGTTGAGGAATGCCATCAAAGAGTCGGTGATTTGGCCGAGACTATCTCATTACTTGTAAAAAGTCCCTCCAGGTCCGAAGCGTGCAGCCTGGATGCTACGATTCGAAAGTATTTATTACCGCTTCGGGGAAAGAATTCCATCGGGCGAAAACTTTTACTTTCAGATACATGGAGTCATTTATCCAATGCTGAAATGTTACCATTTCATAAACTTGTAACCGGCGGCTTTAGGATGGGTGTATCCAAAGGGAATCTGTGCAAGGCACTTGCCCGTGTTAGTGGGGTCGAGCCTGCGATTATTGCCCAAAGGCTTGCGGGGGACTGGAGTTGTGATGATATCTCTTTTGCGGATGTGATTTCTTCTTCAGTTTCTCAAAATGTAAACCCTTACAAACCTTACCCGTTTTGCCTGGCATCTCCTGTCTTGGACAAAGTTGAAAGTTTAGGTTCGTTAAGTGAATGGCAGGTGGAGTGGAAGTGGGATGGTATACGTGCACAGTTTCTTTCCTTGGGAGGCGGGCGTGGCATGATTTGGTCCCGGGGGGAGGAAGCTATCGAGGAAAGCTTTCCAGAGTTGACCAACTGCCTTCCATACTTACCCCAAGATATCTGTCTTGACGGAGAGATTTTGGCGTGGGGTCATGAGGGGTTGCGACCTTTCACCCGCCTTCAAAAAAGATTGGGAAGGAAGAGCCCGGGCCCAAGCATTCTCAAAAAGGAACCTGTTTGTTTTCATGCCTATGATCTCCTGCGGTTGGAAGGGGAAGACTTACGAGGTCTTCCATTGGCAGAACGACGAAAAAAACTAGAAGAAGTTTTTGAAAAAATCCCCAAGCATTTACCTCTAGGTTTGTCGGAAATAGTAAATTCTACGGGTTGGGATGAATTGTCAAAAATCCGGGAGGAATCAAGAGATCGTGGAGTTGAGGGTTTTATGGTGAAAAGAAACTCTTCATTCTATGAAAGTGGTCGGGTGAAAGGGTCCTGGTATAAGTGGAAAGTCGACCCTTTCCTCGCGGACATGGTCGTGGTCAGTGCTCAACTGGGTCACGGGAAAAGGGCCAATTTGTATTCAGATTATTCGTTGGCTGTTTGGGATAATACCGGGGATTTGGTGACGGTGGCTAAGGCTTACTCAGGGCTGACCAAGAAAGAAATAGAAGAGGTGGATCGATATATTCGAAAAAATATTACGGGTAAGTATGGGCCGGTTCGAAGTGTAAAGCCTGGTATCGTTTTTGAAGTGGCATTTGAAGGGGCTCAAAGTTCAGGGCGCCATAAGTCTGGTGTGGCCTTACGCTTCCCGCGTATCCACAGGTGGCGTAAGGACAAAAAGCCAGAGGAGGCAGACAGCTTAGATACAATCCGGGGCTTTGCAGGAATTCAGGATGTGAGTTTGAGCGAACATCAAAGAGTTGATGAGAATGGAAATCTGTTACTTTTCTAGAAAGATCAAAGAGCGAGGCTCTGCTTAAATTTACTTAGGTTCTCACGAGCACTTTCTTTCCTGTCGACTATCGGGGCCGGGTAGTCTTTTCCAATTATGCAATTTGCCGCCTGTTGGATGACAAGAGGAGCGAGGTGAGGTTCAAAAATAAACTTGGGGGGGAAATCTTTTAATTCAGGTACCCAATGTTTAATGAAGCGTGCTTCGGTTGTCTCCACATTCAGACTGGACTTGCCTGCCGGGCAGGGGTTGTAGAGACGGAAGTAAGGCATTGAAAATGGAGCAACCCCTGAAAGCCATAACCAGTTTGCATTATTGAGAGCCCAGTCACTGTCCAAGAGTTTTTTCTCAAAAATATCCCGACCCCATTTCCAATGCTGCCAAAGTTGGCCACGGGTGAGGAAACAGGAGACCGCATGTCTGGCTAAATGGTGCATCCAGCCAGTTGTCTCAAGCTGGCGCATCAATGCGTCGATTAAAGGAAACCCTGTTTGCCCATTTTCCCAAGCGGACATTTTCTCTTCATCATATTCCCCCCACTTTATATTTTTACACATACGGTTTGCTTCATCGTTATCCCAATTTTCTACGGATTTGGATAGCAGGTAAAACATTTCGCGAAAAAGCAACTGGCCGTGAAGAGACTCAGGCGGTTTGGTGTGCGGGCTAAGCCGATTGCAGTTTTCCACTTCTTTCCATAGCCTGCGTGCAGACAAGGAACCGATTGTAATGTAGGGGGATAAGCCCGTTGTGGATGGTTCAAGTGGGAAATTAAGCAGATTGGTTGATGATGTTTTTGGTTTTTGGAAGGTGTTAACAAAATTTACATCAGCCGTTACTTTTTTGGTTAAGCGGATGAGGGCCTGGGTTTCTCCTCCTTTGAAGTAGGAATGATGTTCGGCAGATCCAAGTCTATTTTTATGTTGTAATTCATTCCGGAGGGTTTGAGTGGTAAAAATCTTGAAATTTGAGGATGACACATTTTCGGGCTTAAACTCTACGGGTAATGGCTGTATTTGCTTGGGTGCAGGGAGGGGGGGCGGAATCTTGAAAAAACCAGACTCGTCCTTGCCAAAAGTGGATGTGAAAATTTTCTCGATATCTTTCATCGATTTTGGTTCTTTGAAATCATCGGCAGATACAGTCTTTTCAATATCCAGGAGGGTGTGGGAGTTTTGGTGGAAAGAAACTTTGGTAGCCTGATCTGAACATATTTGTTCAACTTGCTTGCTTAGCTTTCGCCCCCAGGGTTCTGAGCAGTATTCTGTCGAAAGCAGAGAAGGAGGGGATTTGAGTGTACGGGACAAAGAAGGGAGGATTTCCGATGGGTTTCCTTCCAAAATAAAAAGCTGAGAGTTATACTTTTTTTGTAATTGCTGGTTCAGGTCTTCTAAGCTTTCGAGTAAGAAAAGAGTCCGACTTGGGCTGTAATGTTGAAAATCTTTTCCCACAACCATTGGATCAATGATGTAGATCGGTAGAAGGTAGGAAATATCGGTTTGGTTACTTGCATCAAAAAGGGCCGGGTTGTCTTCGATCCGAAGGCTTTTTCGAAACCATACAAGGGCACAACTCATGAAAGCGGGAGAGTTTTCAGGGTTGCTAATGCAGCGAGTGCCCGTGTTCTTCCTTCCGTATGATCAATGCAAGGTTCTGGGTAGTTGTCTCCAAGGTCCAACCCGCTGGATTCTAGTATGTCGGCCGGGGCTTCCCAGGGCCGAAAGACCCATTTGTTTGGAAGTTTTTCCAACGAGGGAATCCATCGCCGGGCATATTCTCCCCGAGTATCAAATTTTTCACCTTGGGTAATGGGGTTGAAAATACGGAAGTAAGGAGCCGCATCAGCCCCACAACCAGCAGCCCATTGCCAACCTTGGGTATTGCTGGCAAGGTCGGCGTCCACCAGAGTATCCCAAAACCAGCGAGCTCCATCATTCCAGGATAAAAGCAGGTGTTTCACCAAAAAGGAAGCTACGACCATACGGACCCGATTGTGCATCCAACCTGTTTCGTATAATTGACGCATACCTGCATCCACCATAGGGTAACCGGTGTTGCCAAACTGCCAGCGTTTGAGGTTTGCCTGGTCTTCAATCCAGGGGAAAGAAGCATATTTTGCCCGCAGGGGCTGATCTGGAAGGGATGGGAAATGATAGAGCAGGTGGTAAGAAAATTCTCTCCATCCAATCTCGACGAGATATTTATTTTCCCCTCTATGACTGCCTTCCGATTCAGCTTGGAGAACTGCTTGGCAGATTTGGCGTGGGCTTATTAAACCCCAGGCTAAATACGGGGACAGCCTGGATGTACCATCCACAGATGGGTTATTTCTCCGGGTGGCATATGACTTGGTGACTTCATTGACCGTTCGTTCCAGTTGCACATGGGCAGCATTTTCCGAAACATCCCAGTGGTCTTCCAGTTTTTGGTGCCATGAGTGGTGGGGTAAAAGTCCCAAGTCATGCACCGTAGCTGAGCTTATATTTTGGCTTACAAACGAGAGTTTGGATAGGGGATATTTTGCAGGCTCACGGTAGATGACTTGTCGTGATTTTCTCCAATATGGGGTGAATACCTGGAAGGGTTTACCTGTTCCGTTTTTTGTCTCCCAAGGCTCTTGGAGAAGAGATGCATTGAAAGATCCGGTATCCACCCCGGCTTGATCCAAAGCCTCTTCCACCGCCTCTTGGGTAGCGATACCGGGTGGATCGTAGGCACGACTGTAAAAAACTTTGCTGATGTTTTGCTCTTTGGCCAGGGAAGGCAGGATTTCTGCCGCCTTGCCTTTCCTCAAAATGAGATTACCTCCAAGGCTTTGTATATCTTTCGATAAGCTGAGCAGCGCGTGATGTAACCACCATCGGGAAGCGGCACCAGGGCTCCATTGCCCTCCTTCTTCTGGGTCCCAAATATATACGGGAAGAATCTGTTTCCCTTCTAGGATTGCAGCATGGAGGGCCGGATGATCCTGTAAACGGAGATCTTTTCGTAACCAGACAAGAATGGAAGTATTGAAAGAGGCAGAACTTTTAGAGGTCATGAATTGAGTCGAAGCTGGGAGAGACCAGAGTCAACCTTAAAGACTTGCCCGGTGATAGAAGCAGCCGCTGGGGAATGCAGAAAGTTTAGTGTGGATGCCACTTCGTTCACGGAAGGAATTTTTTTGAGCGGATGCTTACCTTCGATCAGGGGAATCATTTTATCTCCACCCACCATGGCAAGTCCCATTTCAGTGGGTGTTAACGTGGGAGCCACTACATTCACTCTAACCTTGGGAGCCAGATCCGCGGCCAAAGCAATGGCAAACCCTTCCAGTCCTGACTTGGCTGCAGAAATAGCGCAGTGACTGGGTAGGCCAGTCCGAGCGGCAACCGATGAAAGAAAAGCAATTGATCCGTTCAGTTTCGGTAAGAGGGATTGGATCAATGTAAAGGCATCGAGGACACTGGTTTTGTACGCATCAAGCATTTGCTCAGATTTGAGGCGTTTGATGGGGCCAAGAATTACTTTGCCCGGGCAAAATGTGAGGGCGTGGATAGATTCTGGCAACTTATCCAGAAAAAATTCAGGCTTTCCTGCATCTCCTTCAATCCAGGAGCATCCGCTGGGTGCGGTCTCGGGTCGACTGCGTGAAAGTGCATAGACAGTATGCCCTGCATTTATGGAAAGGTCGAGGAGGGATCTTCCGATTCCACGGGAGGCTCCCACGATAAGGTGATTAAATTGGTTTGATTCGTTTATAGATTCCACAGTTATAAATCGACAGTAATCATGGTTTGGATCAAGTTTTATTCCGCCAAAGCTTGCCTTCTTTGAATAATGTTACAATAATCAAAGGGAATGGCAAAACAAGGAGGTAAACGTGTAGGGGCAGGGCGCCCCAAAGGGACCAACCAATATGGAGAGACCACTAAACCAGTACGGGTTCCCATTAGCAAGGTTGATCGGGTTCTTCGCTTTCTTCAGGAGAGAGAAGATGAGCTCCCGCTTTATGGGCATGCGGTACCTGCAGGTTTTCCTTCTCCAGCGGATGATTATGCCGAGGGTGCTCTTGATTTAAATACCCATCTGGTGCGGGAGCCTACCGCCACTTTTTTTGTGCGGGCACGAGGTGATTCCATGCTGGGTGCCGGGATTCATGATGGAGATTTGTTGATCGTAGACCGCAGCCTCGAGGCTACGGATGGGAAGGTAGTCATCGTTTCAATTAATGGGGAACTTACGGTGAAACGCCTCCGCCAAGCCAAGGGAGAATCTTGGCTGATTCCGGAAAACCCTGACTACCCATCGATTACTTTTCAGGAGCAGGATGATACTCATTTATGGGGAGTGGTCACCAATGTGATTCACTCCCTGTGATTGCTCTAGCTGACTGCAATAATTTTTATGTTTCCTGTGAGCGGGTGTTTAGACCTTCTCTTGAAGGAAGACCTGTGATTGTTCTTTCCAATAATGATGGTTGTGCGGTTGCCCGTTCGAATGAAGCCAAAGAGATTGGCATCCCCATGGGCGCTCCTATTTATCAGATTAAAAAACTTTGTCAGCGTAATGGAGTCGTTGTTCTTTCTTCAAACTATGAACTTTACGGGGATATGTCCCGCCGGGTGGTTTCAGTCCTTTCCCGCTTTGCTCCGGAACTGGAAGTTTACTCCATTGATGAATCATTTTTAAACCTTACCGGGGTCGAGGATCCTTTCGCTTTAAGTATATGTATCCGAGATATGGTGAAGCAATGGACAGGGATTCCTATCTCTATTGGTTTAGGGCTTACCAAAACTTTATCGAAGCTGGGAAACCGGCTGGCTAAGAAAAAAAAGAAAGGGTGTCTGGGGGTAAATCCTCACGATCAGCTTGCACTTCAAGGAGTGGCTATTGAAGATGTTTGGGGAGTTGGGAGGCGATTGAGTTCCCGACTTCGTAGGATTGGGTTGCATAATGCCTGGGATTTTACCCGAGCTCCTTCTCCATCTATCCGCTCTATTGGGGGAGTTACTTTAGAGCGAACCCAACGGGAACTTATGGGTGTATCTTGTTTGGAGATGGAGGAAGTCAGCCCTCCCCGAAAGAATACCTGTTGCTCCCGTTCCTTTGGCAAACCCATAAGCGAACTCGAAGAATTAGAAGAGGCGGTTGCAAATTATGCGGTTCGGGCTACTCGTAAAATACGGAGCCAAGGCTCACGAACTGCAGGGTTACAAGTCTTTATCATGACCAATCGATTCCGGGAGGATCAGGCCCAATATTCAAATGCTCGAACGATTGCTTTAGATGAGCCCACGGATGACCCCATCCGGATTGTGCAAAATGCAAAACGCTTATTGCGGAGCATCTATCGCTCAGGGTTTACTTATAAAAAAGCCGGGGTTATTCTTCTTGATCTTGCCCCTGCTGACTCCCAACAAGGTTTACTGTTCGAAGATCATCAAAGTCCCCGGCGCCGAGAGTTTGTGGATGCTGTTGAAGAGGTCGTAGGGACATATGGGGCAGGTCGAGTATTTTGGGGCGGCCAGGGGATAAGCAAAACCTGGCAGATGCGTCGGGAAATGCGCACCCCTCGCTACACAACACACTGGGATGATGTTCCGGTCGTTGGCGAAGGTGCCCCAGTTTGTAGAAAAACTCGTTAAAGTTTTAACTGAGGGGTTCGATTATCAATAATTATGCCCCTTGCCCTAAATACAAATTCTCATGCCAGCCTTGCCCAAAAATATTTAGGGCAAAGTATGACCGCACAACAAAATAGCTTAACCAAGTTGTCGACTGGTCAGCGAATTAATTCCTCTTCGGACGATGCCAGTGGAATCGGGATTTCCGGCAAATTACATTCAACATTAAATACCCAGCAAAAGATGGCTCATAACTTGGGTAATTCATTGTCGTTTTTGCAAACTCAGGCGAGTGCTCTGCAAAATGCGGGAAAAATTCTTACGAGAATGGCAGAAATTAAAACCCAATCCATGGGAGTTATCAGTAATGCCGGAGACAACCAGAATTATAATGAAGAGTTTATGGAACTGCAATATGAGCTTCGAAAGATAAGTGGTGGCAAGTTTAATGGAGTCAGTTTATTCTCGAAGGCATCCGTACAAGATCATGCCCTGCAAGCAACTTCCCTTCTTCAATCGGAGGCTTCGATAACTGTCAGCTTGGCAAGGAATTTTCTTGCCGGGGAATTTGTGGGTGCCAGTGGTGAAGTAATTGGAGGCAGGGAATTTGAAACTGTTACATCGGTCACCGAGCCTCTACCTTTGAGTACTGCTTCGACTTCAACGGGTGTGGACGCCGATGGAAATAAACTACCAACGGGAGCGGTTGACCCTAATTGGTCTGTGACCGGCCCAACTTCTGTTGAACGCCTTGCACTCAGTGCCCAACCAGAGCAATGGGCAGATGAAACCGCAACGGCAGGTTGGGTCGGAAAAAAAGAAGGTGGTATTGGTGCCTATCTTTATTCCATGGCTTTTGACCTATCAGATTGCGACTTAACAAAAGTGCAAATTCAAGGCTTGGCTGCAACCGATAACCAAGGGTCAGTTTTTATAAACGGGCAAGATCTAGGTTTTTCTTTTCCTGATGAATATGAAGCCCTGCAATCTTTTAGTTTGGAAACAAATGAAAGCGGTATGTTGATTAACGGGGATTATACCGTCTCCAATCCCCTTGTTACTGGTACCAACAATGTCACGGTTCAGGTAGTGAACGCAGGAGGTCCAACTGGGTTGCTCTTTGATGAATTGCAAATTTCCGCCTCCCGTATTGTGGAAACCCAAATCCCAATTGATACAATAACTTACGCCGGACTAGATCAATTCTCACTGGAAGATTTTAACCAGTTTGAGCAAAGTTTATCCAACGCACTCGCGGTCAATGGTTCTGAGCAGTCACGTGTGGCTTACACCATGCAGCATCTTGATTCCACCGCTACAAACCTGGAAAGTGCTTACAGCCGAATTCACGACCTGGATTACGCTTTGGAATCCGCAAAGTTGGCAAAGCAGCAAATATTGGCACAAACTTCGGCCCAAATGATGGGCAATGCAGTGAAGAGCACGGAATTAGCGAAGAGAATTATCGGGTTGGCCTGATTGGGCTCACTTTGCAAAGTCAAAACAGGCAATCTGTACTCCATTACGAGCAAAAAGGTAGCCCCCTACAAAAGCCGGTCCATTCCAACAACGGGCATCGGTCAGGAGTTGAAATGACTGAACTTCTTGAAAGGTTTGAGGGTCTGCTTCTACAATACTTAAAGTTCCCGTACTGCCAAGAATAAGCAATTTATCATTGGCCCGGATGATGCGTCCATAACCATACTTTTTTCCGCGCCATTGGAGTTCACCACCATCTGCCTTCAAGCAAACAAGAAGGTTTTCACTCAAACCATAAATAAAACCTTCATGCAAAACTGGGTTAGAGAACTTGGCTTTCAAGTTTTTAGTTTTCCACGCTGTTTCGATTTTGTACCTATCACGATCCTCGGAGAACCTCCAACGTTCCGCACCTCGGCCATAACCAGCAGCCAAGAGAATGGAGTCGTTGGATAATAAGAGGGGTTGTGAAATCTGGACATTATTCAGAAAGATTTTCCATTTCCTTTCCCATTTTGTTTTACCAGTAAGTGGGTCGAGGCCTGCAATTTTTCCTTTCACGGCAACAAGAAGGTGTTCTTCGTTGAGTATGTTCAGGACAGACGGGGAAAGATAAACCCCTTCTCCTTTTAAGTCTGAAGACCATTGCAAATCGCCATTGAGCTTATTGAAAGCTTCAGCGGCGGCACCCTCACCTCCGAGGTTTAAAATGACAAGATCATTCCACACGAGGGGCGAGCAGGAAAGGCCCCATTCTGGAAATTTAAATTTATCAGAAACCACTTTTTTCTCCCAAATGACTTGCCCGTTCTTGGCGAGTATCTTGGCAAGCACACCGTTGGAAAAGAGAGTATACAGGCAACCATCTGAAAGGGTAGGAGTAGAGCGCGGACCGATACCGCTCATCATATCATCCCACTTAGTATCTTTTTCAACCCGCCAAACTTCTTCCCCTGATTGTAACTTTCGGGCAATCAGGCATTCTTTTTCTCCAACCTGTTCGATGGTGAAAAGTAAGTCCTTACCGGAGACAAGAGAGGAGTGGCCTTGCCCGGCAGACCAAGTCCATATTGTTTTGGGTTCTTCTTCCCAGTTTACACTGACCTCTTGTGCAGGGGCTATACCTAGACGGTAAGGACCACGAAATTCGGGCCATCCGTGGCGAACCTCCCTGAAGGAACCCGACATATTTTTTATGATTTCCGGGTCGGATGCATTAGCCTGCCTTAAAACGGGAACCATACCTCCACGCCACTCCAATGAGACGCACCCCGTACAAGCAATTAAAGCTAGTATGGGGCAAAACTTTGGAAGGGATATCTTGGGGTGGGGGTGCTTGCTATCCATTTAAGGCACTTTCAATCGCCTTAATGAGTTTTTTGGAAGACGGAGAGGTCATGCTGCCAAATTTTTCAATGGGTACACCATTTTTGCCCACAAGGATCTTTCCAAAATTCCATTTGATACTTCCCTGCAGAGGGCCTTTATCTCCAATGATAGATTCGTACAAAGGATGACGGTTTGGGCCATTTACATCAATTTTAGAGTACATGGGAAAGGTTACCCCAAACTTTGAGGAGCAAAAGGACTTTATCTCATCTTCAGTTCCAGGTTCCTGACCACCAAACTGATTGCATGGAAAGCCACATATAACCAAACCTTTTGATTTGTACTGCTTGTACAGTTCCTCCAATCCTTTGTATTGACGGGTAAATCCACAACGAGATGCAACATTGACCATAAGGATTACTTTACCCTTGTGTTCGGCAAGTGTGGTTGACTCCCCGTCAATCGTTTCAAGTTTGTAATCATAAAGAGATGATTCTGCGGATAAGCTCATGGATAGGATGGTGATTAAGAATGAAAGAGATAATTTCATGGTTACTAGGTTATTCTTGGGATTTATTTTTATTTGGTTTGGGTTTGATCCGGATGGGAATGTGAACCTCCGAGCGTTTGAAAACACCTGGGACGAATGGACCATTCCAATAAACTCCATATGCTTCACCTGCCTGTTCAAATCTTTTGTTTCTGGAAAGCCAGATGGACAATTTCTTTTGATGCTGGTAGAAACGCTTCTCGGAATAGCTTCCCCGAATTCCGATTGATACAACTTTTGTTGAAGGTAATTCTTTAATGAGAACATCTTGGGTGTTCTTTATTTTTTTATCCAAATCATCTTTCCCCACGAAAAACCTCATCTTACCAGGCTTTATATCTGCTTCCACAGGAGTGGTCATAGATATGTCATTGGAGTTGATAAAACGGAATAATTTCCGGAACAGTCCATTGTTTTCACTGAAGTAAGAAGTATCAGTGGAAGCCTCGAGGGCTATTCTTTCGGGTAAGACGAGGATTTTTATTTCCCCGACAGGCGTTTTTTCATGCATGGAATCGTAAGCTGTTAACGAAGCGGCGAATAGAAAAAGCGATAATGTAGAAATAAAAAGATTCATTCTATGTATGATATCGAAAAGAGCGTTTCGTTGGATCATATTATTCGCACGCCTTATTCTTTGCAAATATAAGATCAAGACAGATGAGATTTCACAAAACCGAATGAATGACCCTAAAAGTAAGGTTAACCCTCGGACTTACTGGAATCGCTGTTCTTGGAATTTCATGCAGCCAGTGGTGTTGTGTAGAACCTTGCATAAGTAAAAAGCTTCCATTGTTAAGGATAATTTCTTGCTTGAGCCCATTTTTTTTAAACTGCTTGTGCCGGAGTTTAAATTTTCTTTCACCTCCCAAGCTTACCGAGCCAATAACAGGGTCCTTTCCTAATTCTTTTTCATCATCACTGTGCCATGCCACTCGGTCTTTACCATCCCTGTAATAATTAATTAGAACGGAGTTAAAAACAGTGCCAGATTTCTTTTCAATTTGTTTTTTGATTTCGAGTAATTCCTTGGTCCACGGCTTGGCTTCCATTTCAATGCCTGAGTAGGCATAACATATACCTGGTTCTCCATGCCAAGATTCCAGTCGGGGTACCAGGCTCTCTTTTCCATAAAAACGAATTTTGTTCTGTGTCCATGGAATCTCAGCGATCAGGGATTGTAAGAGCCGTGCGGATACTTTTGGTGAAAAAAAACCGGGCCAATAAGCAACATCAGCATCAGGCAAATCAAAATGGATGGCCTTATCTTTTTCAAATAATTCAGCTTGGGTGTTCATCAGTGGTGGTAGTTTATGAAAGCCTGAAGAAGAAAAAATGAGTCTCTTCTTTGGCCGATATGGAAAGGGGGTGGTCCTGATTTTCAAAGGCTAATCCATCGGCTTTGGATAAGGCAATACCGTTAATCTCCATGGAACCATGAATGTTTTGCACCCATCCATGAGGGAAAGAGTTGTCAGGTGAAACCGACAATTCTTTGTGCTCTGCTAAGTGACCGATAAGAAACTCTGCGTTCTGCTTAATTGTGGTTGAGTCTCCTTTTCCATCCCCAGAAAACAGCAGCTTTATTTCGTTGCAGATACCTTTCTTTGTTACTTTTTTTTTGGCATACCTGGGTTGTCCTCCATCTTGGCTTGGTTTCATCCAAATCTGATAGAGCTCAGTGGATTCATCAAGAGACGGATTTGACTCGCTGTGGTATATCCCACTTCCCGCACTCATGTACTGCAATTCACCTGCACGGATTATGGAGCCATTCCCCATACTGTCTTCATGCTTCAGCTGCCCTTTTATTATATAAGAGAAAATTTCTGCATTTTGGTGAGGGTGCATGGGAAACCCGCTATTGGGTTCAATCACATCATTGTTCATAACTTGCAGGGTACGAAAGCCGCAATGGTTAGCATCAAAATAATCCGCAAACGAAAAAGAAAATCTGGCATGTAACCAGCCATGCTCTCCTTGTCCTCTCTCCTCAGCCTTGCGAATTTTTACATCCATTTAACTTAAGTTATAGTATGGAAGTCAAAAACATCAATGCATTCTCCATTTGATTGGCTTTTCATTTTCCCTGCCTTACTTATAATAAGAATATGAAAGTTCTAGTTATTGGAGCGGGTATATCGGGTTGCACATGTGCGTGGAGGCTGTCCCAATCTGGTCATGATGTAACCCTCGTGGAAAAAGGGCGCGGTGTAGGTGGCCGCATGGCTACCCGCAGAATGGAGGGAGCAAGGCTTGATCATGGTGCTCAATTCTTTACGGTGAAAGATCCTCGTATGAAACAACTTGCACAGGGTTGGCAAGATGCTGGAGTGATAGTTCCCTGGTACGATAAAATTCCCGGACGAGAAGATTTATCTGGCAGAATTCGTTTCCGGGGAGTGGAAGGCATGACCGCTCCCGCTAAAGCCCTTGCTCAAAACTTTAAAGTAGAAACAGGATTCTTTGTTGACCTAATCCAGAAATATCAGGGGGGGTGGCTTGTTTCTGAAAAGGGTAGTGGCAAACGAACTTTCCAATGTGACCATCTCATTATAACCATGCCTTCTGTACAAATGCTTCAACTCTTTGAGCGAAGTCATTATACTCTCGATACCGAGACTATGGATCGACTCCGTTCCATCAGGCATACCCAATGTCTAGCAATATTGGGTATACTAGATCGCCCATCTTCACTCAAAGCACCTGGCACAGTTACACATCCAGTACAGGAAATTGACTGGCTTTCAGATAATCACATCAAGGGAATTTCACCGATACCATCCTGCACCATTCATGCATCCGATCCATATTCTCACAGGCACTGGGAGACAACAGATGAGGAAAGAGTCCCATTTTTATTGTCTGTCGCGGAGGAAAATCTAAAAGCGAAAATCACCTCTTGGTCATCTCATCGTTGGGGGTATGCCAAGCCCGTCGTTACATTCGGTCGTACTTACTGGCATTCCTCCCAGGAAAACCTTTCTTTAGCAGGAGATGGGTTTGGGGGTGAAAGAATTGAAAACGCGGCTCTTTCAGGTTGGGCGGCCGCAGATGCAATTTTGGCAATGTAAATATTTAGAATTTATACTTGTAACCAATTTCTAAATTCCCCCCGTTTTCCACATCCCGTTCATCCCGAGTTGTCGGAGTTTCCAGTTCAAGTTCGCCAGCAAAGTCAATGCCTCCTCCAGCAAATAAGGCATGATTTCTCCCTATATTATACTGTAGATTGGCGGAGATCCGGTAGGAGCGAAACCTTAAATCTCGCTTTTCAATGGAACCTCCATAGCTAGCTTCTGTGTGCCAGCGGTTTCCAACAAATTGGCCGCCTAAGTTGAGTTCCCACTTGCTTGTGAATTGATAGTTGTATCGGATAATGGGGCCAGCAAATACAAGCGTTGAATTCTCCGATGGTTCCCAGATGAAACCAACAGCTGGAAGAAACATGTCATCGCCAATTCCTGAGGTGTACACTGTGCCAAAAATCCATTGCAAGTGATCACTTTGTTCCCATTTAACTCCTGCAATGGTAAGATAATTAAAGGCATCACTTCCGGTGTTTTCATAGTCTCCGGACAGACTTGGGTTGAATAGAAATAACAAGTCCACTGAATCTGAGTATTTTTTGCTTACAAATAGGGCGAGATCGAGAGAGTGCAACTGGTCTTCAAGTAAGGGGTAAACACTGGTATCAGAAATATCGAGATGGGTGGACTGATAGCGAATACCGGCAGCCAGCGTCCAGTCTCTTATTTGGGAAAAGTAGAAGGGGGCACGTACCTCCCACTGGTCATAGCCAATATCAGCATTCATTCCCTTAATTTTCCGGTCTACATTATTTTCATAAGCAAAACGAATGGCGGCCAATTCAGACATTCCATCTTGGGCATGTGAGAAAAGGGAAACAACGGATGACCCAAAAAGGATGAGGATAATTTTTTTTATCATTCTATTATAAATAATTCTTTCAGCTTCTTCCGTCAAGGGGAGGTTGCTTTGCCTGGGAATTCAAAATAGGTATGAACTTGTGTACAGCTTACAACAAAAACAAACTTTAGGTGTTCAACGGGATACTTTATGGGATTTTGTATCCGTGCCTCAAAATTTGAACCAAATAACGCCCCCCGATATGGCTTTTAAAATAATCGGTAATCTTCCCGATAAAATCTATCCAGGCTTACTTTTAGAATATCGTGTTAAAATCCCACTCCTTGGTTGGACTCCATGGTTAACGGAAATAAGGTATGTGGAAGATGGCTTTTCGTTTATGGACGAACAAAGAGTGGGCCCCTACAAATTATGGTTACACACGCATCGTTTGGAGGAAGTAGAGGGCGGCACTCAAATGACCGATGAGATCAAGTACCAAATCCCTTTTGGACCATTTGGCAGAATTGCACATTTCTTATTTGTCAAAAAAACCTTGCAGAAAATATTTGAGTATCGGCGGAAAAAATTAGAAGAAATTTTTGCGTAGTTAAAATCTATGCTTCAAAAATTCTTAACAACTTTCATGAGCCAGCAATGGGAGGATTTACTCTTCCTTCACTGGGCTACAGAGAGTGCTCCTTTGGCAACCAAACTGCCCGCTGAATTGGAAATAGATCTTTATCAAGGGCAGGCCTGGCTTAGTGTGGTTGGCTTTCGCTTAACCAATCTGCGGATTAAGCCATTTACTAAGATCCCATGGAAAGATTTCTGTGAAGTGAATCTTAGAACCTATGTGAAAGATTCTGCCGGTCGATGTGGGGTTTGGTTTTTTTCATTAGATTCATCCGACTTATTGGCTGTAACTGCTGCTCGTGCTCTGTATGGTTTGAATTACCGTGTTGCTTCGATGCACAGTGATATTTCGGTCAATAGAGTCCAATATTGCAGCAAAACGAAATTACCATTTCCCAGGGTAGAGGCAGAAATGTCGACTGCTTGTGAGCAACTTGGAGGAATCAGTAAAGTCCCCAAAAGGGGATCGCTTGATTATTTTTTATTGGAGCGATACAGGTTTTGGTCGGCACGGAAATTTCGGGGAGATTTGACAACGGCTCAGGTAAATCACCCGCCCTACAATTTTGTACGGTTATCAGACGCCAAGTACAAAGGTAAACTCTTCAAATGCCAAAATTTGGAGGAGCCGATCACTGCTCCCGAATTGATTCATTATAGCAAAGGTTTCCCCGTAACCGCCTCCGCACCATCTTGGGCATTTGGTATTGCTGGCCAAGCAAACCACAAATAAGTGTAATTCCCAATCCGATTATACCCGTAGGCTTTCTGTTCACGGAGTTCCTTGGTTGAAGAGCATTGATGACCTTGGGTCATCGAATCTTCGATTAAGTCCCAAAGGAATTGGTCTTGAGTGAATTGATCGCTGGGCAAGGCCACACGGTCTATGATCGCACTCAATGAGCTAAAGTGATGATCACTCATTTCTGCACTTGCTACAGCAAGGGTACAGCCAGGCACCGCATCCTTAAGGAGTTCAAAGTGAAATTCACCATCTGAGGAGCGGGGGGAGAGTAAATTGGCCAAGCAATACATATTGGCGTCATATTCCGCAAACTCGACACACCTTTCAGTAATCGGTCCATCGAAAAAATGTCCACACTTGACCTTACCATTTGAGGAGAAATAAGCATGCTCTGCACCCCACCACTTTGATCGTAATAATCCCGCACCATGCAATCGGAGCTTTTCATCTTCAACTAACCTGGAAGGGTCAAGATCGCTGAAAGAAGCCCGCATAATTTTGAGTTGATCACGGCAAAGGTAAAAAAGCCTCCTGGTATCAGCCACACTTGGTTGGAAGTCGCGAAGCCGATCGGAGAAAAAAGACAGAGAGGGAAGAGTGGCCAAAGCAGTTCGGAGTACCGACCTGGATGTTTGTGATTCACCGCTCCAGTTATGTTGAAGAGTTTTGTTGATTAAGTCATTGTAAGAACCATGTCCCCTCAGGAATTTTTGCAAATCAGAGAAATCACCGGCTGCTGCCCTGGAATCTCCAGAAACCAGGGGAAGGAGATGGACAAGACTTTCATAGTTTTTCTCAATATTACCAGTTACAGACTTGTTAGAAAGCGCCGAGATATCAGCCGAAACTCCACCCCCGGAATACCGGTGGTCAAAAGCGGTGAAGTTGTCCCGTAAAATACAAATGTCTCGGCTCTCTAAAAAGGGATTGAGATCTCGCGGTGGTTGGGCTTGTTCCAGCACTCTTTGTCTAAGTTCTTTTCCAAGTTGAGAGGGCGGGGCGGTTAGGGAAAGTTTGGCAAAACCATCCTGTGCATCAGTGAGATACTTTTGTGCATCTTCATCCTCTTCAACTAAGGCCTCAAATAGAATGGCTTCTTCTTTTGGAAGAATACCAAGGGTATAATCGACGGCTTGTTGTTTAAGGGATTCCAATTTCATACTTCAAACTATTTTCATTGTCTGACTTCTCAAGTTAATCGCTTGGCTTTTAAGGCAAAGTAAGATTTTGCTGGAAAAAATAGTCATCGCTTTATTCATTGCGTAAGGTAGCCAAAGAGTTTCGAAGTTTTTCAATTCCCAAACGAATCCTGGATTTTACAGTTCCCAGTGACAAAAGTAAATGATCTGATATTTCTTGATGATTCAGGCCTTTAAAATAGGAAAGTTCCAAGACCTGTCTTTGTTCCTTGGGTAGATCTCCAAAGGCATTTTGAAGATGGCTCCGTTCATCGTTCTGCGTAGCCTCAGTTGCCCCGTCAATCAAACTGAAGTCAGGTTTTTGAGCGAGTGTTTCATTGGATTCTCCCCGGTCAAGCCTGCGCTTCCTTGAACGATAACGATCAATACTTCGATTACGGGTGATAACTAAAAGCCAACTGCTTAATTTTCCCTTTTTAGGAGAAAAAGACTCAGGTTTTCGCCAAAGGTATGAAAAAACATCCTGTATGACTTCCTCTGCTTCCCATCGATCTCCTAAGATCTCAATGGATAGAGAAAACATAGCCCGAGCAAAGCCGTCATAAAGTTCAGCAAAGGCAGCAGTATCCCCCTCCTTAATCCGAAACCATATTTCATTGTCAATTACTGGCATCTATTTTTTACCCCACATATAATACAATACACTTGCCCGTAAAAAGCGTAGCCCGCAAACGATTTTTTCCTCCAGACTAAAAATTGCCGAAGTAATTTGCTTTTGGCTATGATGAGGCGGGGAAAATCATTGATCTATTTGATGAGCTTGCAAGCTTTCCAATGAAATTAGTTCAAGAGCAGATTCTTCACATGCTTCTAATTTTACTTTTGGAGCAACGCCTGCCTCGAAGGCTTCCTGCCATCGCGCCGCGCACAAGCACCAGCAATCTCCATCTTGTAATCCAGGGAAACCATACTCTGGCAATGGAGTACTTAAATCGTTTCCCATAGATTGACTGAAGGCGAGGAATTCGTCAGTCATTTGAGCACAAATTACATGCCTGCCCCCATCATTCTTATCAGTCTCACAACTCCCATTTCGATACCACCCTGTGCTTAGCTTGGTACAGCAGGGTTGCAAGGATTCACCTAGTACATTCTTGGGGGCTTTCGGTTCGATTGGTGCGATCATGATTATCAATCAATGCGATTATCTTAGTACCACAAGCAATAAATTATTCCTGACCTCTACAAGCAGGGAAAAGCTGGTAAGGTTGGTAATTTGAATATTCCAACTCACCCAAGTAAGAAAGTGTCGGTATCATGTGTCCTTTTGAAGGTATGAAGATTCATTGGGATGGGTAAAACCAACCTTACCTGCTCAATCTTTATCTCGAGATACCATGTATTGGCCTTTCATTCCTTTGTATCAGTCTTTGCCACTACTGTTTTTTGAACATTGCTGAACTTAAACTTATTTCGGGCGTGACCCGATCCTTATTTCCTGCAACCTAGAAGAGCAAATGGCTGAATTTTTATCATCGTTCTCCGGATGGCTCTGGGGTAATTTGCTTTTTATCCTCTTGGGTGGTGGTGTATTTTTTGCTCTTTTTTCTCACTTTGCTCCTTTCCGTTATCTTGGGCATGGGCTTCAGTTGCTCTTTGGCAAGTATCCAGAAAAAGAGGCCCCAGGCGAAGTAAGTCACTTTCGGGCTCTTTGCAGTGCCCTGTCAGGAACAGTGGGTATGGGAAATGTGGCCGGAGTTGCGGTTGCGATTACGCAAGGAGGTCCTGGTGCCTTGTTTTGGATGTGGGTGTGTGCGCTTCTTGGGATGGCGACTAAGTTTTACACCTGCTCCCTCGCGGTTATGTACAGGGGGAAGGATGAGAATGGAGTCGAGCAAGGCGGTCCAATGTATTTCATTCGGGAAGGCTTAGGAGAAAAATGGAAACCCCTCGCTATTTTTTTTGCTGCCTGTGGTATGTTCGGTTGCTTGCCTTTATTGCAATCGAATCAACTTACCCAGATTGTACGATCGATGTTTTTTGAACCGCAGGGTTGGTTCGTTGGCTCTGTCAGCTCGACGCAGACTGGGAATGCTTTATTTGGTTTCCTACTTGCTGTGCTTGTGGGGGTCGTGGTGGTTGGTGGAATTAAGCGGATTGGAGCGATTGCCGCTCGGCTTGTGCCAGGTATGATCCTCCTGTACGGAGGAACTTCCCTGGTTATTCTTTTACTTCATTCCAATCAAGTTTTACCCGCTTTTAGCATGATTTTTTCTGATGCATTCACTGGGCAGGCAGTGGCGGGAGGTGCGCTTGGTATGGTGATTGTTACGGGTGTCCGCCGAGCTGCGTTTTCAAATGAGGCGGGAATGGGGACTGAAGCGATGGCACATGGAGCCGCCAAGACCAGGGAGCCGATTCGTGAAGGTCTAGTGGCGATGTGGGGACCGGTGATTGATACCCTTTTGATGTGCACCTTGACCGGACTGGTGTTGATGGTTACCGATGTGTGGAGATCCGGAGAGGGGGATGGTGTACTTTTGACTACGCAAGCCTTTGAAAAGTCGCTTCCCGGAGTCGGACCATACCTTTTGTTTGCCGGTGTACTTTGCTTAAGTTTTTCTTCAATGGTTGGATTTTCTTACTATGTGGTCAAGTGTGGATGTTTTCTTTTTGGTCAACAAGCCCGGCTACCCGTACTCGGGTTTTACCTTCTTACCATTATCATTTCTTCTATGACTACCATGGCGGAGATTATCAATTTTTTGGATATCGCTTTTGGCTTGATGGCTATACCCACGATCTTATCATCCATTTTGTTGTCCTCTAAAGTAAACCATGAAGCCCGCAAATATTTCAACTCATTTAGAAAGCCAAGTACTTAGGTCTGGAAATTGATAATATCTTTGGTTTCTTGCAATCCTAGGCCATTTTTTTCTTTAGCACTTTGCAGCAACAGAGTTTCAATTGACTTCTTGACCCTGATTTCGTCTTCGGATTCGACTTTATTTATCTCAGTATGCTTTAAATGTAATTCTCATTTGGAGTTTGTGTAAGTCGCTCTTGGTGTCCAGGAGACCCCTTGATCATTTCTACAGATAACTGTGCTCAACCAGAGTCATCCACACAGACCAAAACGAAGTTGGGTACCTTGTGTGCTAAAGCGATAAATCTGATGGTTACCGGAAAAAGAATGGGGGGTGGTTTATTCGGGCTGCCGCTCCTTTGGTCTAAGCCCATTTCACTTCTTTCCGCCCTCAATGTCATCCTTTTGTCCTATACTTCCTTGCTATTACTTTTGGAAACCAACACGGAAGCCTTCGAAGTAGCTGCAGGAGCTCTGGGTATCGTAGGGGCGTCCAGCCTTTATTTGGTTTTCACACGGACGCGGATGAAGATTGTGTCATGGCCATCACTTCTGCCTTGGTTGCTGCGGTAAACGACCTGTTTCATTCCTCCCTCGAGGTTTTCTGAATTGTGCTCGGTGGCGCCGCTTGCAT
>Ga0206130_10000677_pt1 | contig 54895 bp, 45 predicted proteins | sample Helgoland_Spring_9_FD_148637 | JGI IMG/M metagenome (GOLD analysis project Ga0206130, IMG submission 148637) | Pelagic subsurface seawater microbial communities from Kabeltonne, Helgoland, North Sea - Helgoland_Spring_Bloom_20160512_1 | ecosystem: Environmental > Aquatic > Marine > Epipelagic ...
CCAGCTGTTCAAGTTGCTGGCGGTTTTCATGGGCTTGTTTGGGCTTTGTAATGCTTGGTTGATCAGTTCGCCCGCAATAGGCCGAGTGAAGCTGTCTAGTCCCTCCAACGGATCGTGTAGTAATAACAGCTCTGGCGCTCTGATCAACCCAACAATAATAAGCAGTCGGCGCGTTTCTCCTGATGATAGTTCACGAAAATGTTTGTGCAGGCAGTGGGAGAAGTTGAGCGTATCGATCAGCTGTTCAAGTAGCGGGCTGCTTGTGCTGGTAGGTTGTGCAGCATTCTTATTCATTGAATCGCTTGATTGAATCGCATCGGTCAGGATTTGATGGACCGGAGTGCCGGCAAAAATTTCGTCAGCGACCCCAGTTTTACTTTTGATAAGCTCACTGCTTATACGTCGCTGTTGCTCTGCTAGTGATATTTCACTCACTCTCATTGGGTTTTTTAACAGCGAATTTTTTTCGTGCAATAAATCAAGCAGTGCAGAGCGCTGCTCTTCTTTGCCGCCAATCACGCCCCAATGCTGGCCGCTGTGAATTGGCCATGTTGGAATATAAAGTAGTGGCTGTAAGTCGCTCTGGGCAATATGCGCGCCGGCATGGCGGTAGCAGGTGAATTGATCAATGTTAAAAAGTAATGACATGAAGGAAAGTAGCTATCGATTAAAGTGAGGGTCAAGATCAAATTTTTTTCATATTGACCGAAGAGCCGATTTAGGTCAGCAGCGCACCCTATGATATGCTTGATTGGTTAAGTGATGAAGTAAAAAACGGTGGCGCTGCTGTGCTTTGGCTGTTGCTTCCACCGGTAAGCGGGCTCCGGCTTTACCCATGAGGCAATCAGTAATGGCTGTCAAACGATAGCCATTAAACGATAGCCAGCAAGTAAGAACCAGCAAGTAAGAGCCAGCAAGTAAGAGCCATGAAATAAAAGCCTTAATTTTGTTAATGATTATCCTATCCTTTTGGAACCTATTCTATGTCTGATGATGCAAAGCGCGATGCAAAACACAAAAAAGCCATGCAGAAGCAAAAAGAGCAGGTTGATGCCGGTATTGCGGCGGCGAGTACTGAGCGAGGTGTTGGCATATTACTTACCGGCGACGGTAAGGGCAAAACCAGTTCAGCCTTTGGCATGGTCATGCGCGCGCTAGGCTATGGCTATAAAGTCGGTGTCGTGCAATTTATCAAAGGTGTTCAGCTTTCAGGTGAAGAGTTATACATACGCGATAAGTGCCCCGACGTGACTTTTTATCAAATGGGTACCGGCTTTACTTGGGATACGCAGGATCGTAGTGCCGATATGGCAGCTGCAAAAAAAACCTGGGCGATTGCCAAACCAATGCTAGAAGACGATAGCTACCATCTGGTTGTGCTTGATGAGTTGACTTATATGCTGGCCTACGACTATCTGGCTGAAGATGAGGTCATAGAGGCAATAAAAAATAGACCCGCCAATCAAAGTGTTGTGGTTACAGGTCGAGGGGGCGGTGCGCGCCTCAAAGACGTGGTTGATACGGTATCCGAAGTAAAAGATATTAAGCATGCTTACGCTCAAGGTATTACTGCACGCAAGGGCGTTGATTACTAGTGGCGCTGTATTTCATTGTGAGCGCTCTTCGTTGAGATCCCTTGCAGCACATCGAATTAATCCGATTAAGCTCGGTATCGGCTGCGGATTTTTATTGCTGCTTGCGATTCTGGCGGCCATTGCTATGGGCTCGGTTGCGCTGCCTTTGAGTAGTGTGCATGCGGCCTTATTTGGCTTTGATGATAGTGCTAAAGCGCCTATTCATGTTTTAGGTACTAATGAAATTAGCGAGTTTCAGGTGCAAATTATTGTGCAGGAGTTGCGCTTGCCTCGTGTATTGCTGGCCGCTTGTATTGGCGCCATGCTCGGTATTAGCGGCGCCGTGATGCAGGGTTTGTTTCGCAATCCACTGGCAGACCCTTCACTGATTGGAGTTACCGCCGGAGCCATTGCAGGAGCCAGTTTGATTATTGTGTTTGGCTCAGCTGATTTTTTTATTGGATGGCTGCCCGCTGAATTATTTGCCGGCGGGGCAATTGCCGGCATGACTTTAGTCTCGCTGGGTGCTTGTGCTGGAGGTTCGTTGACGGTATGGCTGGTCTATCGATTGGCCACGACCTCTGCAGGCACATCAGTGTCCACCATGTTACTAGCAGGTATAGCGATTACAGCATTAACGGGCAGCTTGAGCAGTTGGTTGGAATTTACTGCAGACAATACCATGTTGAGGCGAATTAGCATTTGGCGCATGGGCGGTTTGGATGGGGCAAATTATGCGGGTCTCATACTTGCCGCTAGTTGCCTGGCGATCATTGCTATGGTGCTGCCACGTTGCGCTCGCGCACTCAATTTATTATTACTGGGCGAATCGGAAGCGAGGCATTTAGGCGTAGATGTCGAGCGGCTTAAGCTGGTGCTGATCGTACTGGTTGCGCTCGCGGTAGGTGTGTCGGTGGCGTTAGCTGGCTCTATTGCGTTTATTGGCTTAATCGTGCCGCATATTATGCGCATGCTGGTAGGGCCGGATCATCGCTACTTACTGCCGTTGGCAGCACTGGGCGGCGCGATTTTACTGGTTATTGCTGATTGTTTAGCGCGTATAGTCATTGCGCCTGCAGAACTGCCGGTGGGTATTATTACTGCGGTATTGGGTGCGCCATTTTTCATATCGTTGTTGCGTTATCGTCACGAATATGGGTTTTAGCTTGATTGATTTTGCGCACAGTATACTAACTGTCGAGCGACTTAATGTCGCTATTGATGCTGCCCAGCTATTAAGTGACATTGATTTACAGATAGAGCAGGGAGAAATCGTTAGTATTATTGGCCCTAACGGAGCGGGAAAAACGACTTTGTTGCGAGCTATTGCTGGTGATTTTTTTCATACGAGCCATAGGGTGAGCGGTGATGTTCAATTAGCAGGTCGGGCGCTTGACCAATGGCCAATTGCAGATAAGGCTCGTCATGTAAGCTTTTTGCCACAGTTTAGCAGTTTGAATTTTCCATTTATTGTTTTTGAAGTTATTTTGATGGGTCGGGCGCCGCATAGTACAGGCGACACAGAAGATCGGCGCATTGTTGCTCAAGTTGCGGAGATGATGGATCTAACGCATCTTTTAAGCAGAAACTATACGCAGCTTTCTGGCGGTGAGAAACAGCGTGTACATCTAGCACGTGTGTTTGCTCAGCTTTGGGCAGAGCAGGGGCATGAGCCTCGTGTGTTGTTATTGGATGAGCCTACTAGCTCGCTCGATTATAAGCATCAGTATGATGTTATGCAGGCGATTCAGAACTTCGCTAAGCAGGGTGTCGCGGTTATACAAGTGATGCATGACGTGAATCTTGCGGCACAGTATTCACAAAAAATAGTTGGATTAGTCGGCGGGTGTATGAAGTTCGAGGGTGGCGTAGAAGCTATTATGCAGCCGCAGATGATGCATGCACTGTTTGGTATCACTGTAGATGTTGTACGAAACCCTTCAAGCGGTCTTCCGGTAATAGTCTAACGGATTTTTATGGTCAATAAAAAATCGGTAGTGATGTTGATGGCCCGTGACATTGATAGGCAAGCTTTTAAGTGCGCCCTAAAGACTGGTCTTTTACCGCGCATGATGCTTTTTATTTTGGCTTGTCTGGCATTAAGCGGCTGTGGTGATACAACCGCCTCACTGAATTCAAATGAGACGTTGGTGGATACGACTCATTTGGTCGAACTAGAAAGAAGGCCGTCAACTGATCGAGTGGTGGCCATTGAAGTGGTCGATTATTTAGATCGTAAGGTGCAATTATTAAAGCCTGCTCAGCGTATTGTGGCTTTGTCACCGCATATTGTTGAAAACCTCTACAGCGCAGGTCTGGGCGAGCGCATCGTTGCCGCCGTCGATTACGCTGATTATCCGGCTGCAGCGGCCAATATTTCACGTATTGGCGGGCACAGTAATTTTAGTGTTGAGGCAATTGTCGCCTATCAGCCAGATCTGGTGGTGGGTTGGGCTTCGGGTTATAAAGGCTTTGGTCAATTGGTCGCGCGTTTGGAACAGCTGGGGATACCCGTGTATGCCGACGACCCTCGTGTGCTTAGCGATATCACTCGTTCAATAAGTGATTTGGCTGTATTAGGCGATACGGCAAGTACAGTTTCCCCCGCGCTCAAGGGATTTACTGAGCGTTTAGCGCGGTTGCGCGAGCAGTATTCAGCGGATGGACTGCCAGTGGTGCAATTGTTTTACCAGATATGGCCAGACCCGTTGCAAACACTCAATGGCGACCATTTAGTGAGTGCCGCTATAGAGTTGTGTTCAGGAAAAAACATTTTTGCCGATGCGGTTGCTCTGGCACCAGTAGTTAACATTGAATCGGTACTCGCGTACAACCCCGAGATTATTATTGCTAGCTCTAGTGATAATCTAGAGCCTGCATGGTTGGATGATTGGCAACAGTGGCCGTCAATGCGCGCGGTAATCAACCGGCAGGTATATTTTATTCCGGGTGATTGGATGTCGCGACACACTCTGCGTGTTGCACAAGGCGTAGCGTTATTGTGTGAATACATTGATAATGCGCGGCGCTTTAGAGGCAGTACTCAAAAAAATACGGCTGCGCACCGTGTATCAAGCGCTGTGGAAAGAGTGCTGGAGCCGTAAATGACAAAAAGCTTAGTCCACCCCTATGAGACATTAACCCCCGATGTTGTGATCGATGCTGTTGAAAGCACCGGTCGTTTATCGGATGCCCGTATACTTGCGCTGAACAGTTATGAAAATCGTGTTTATCAAGTAGGCATTGAAGATCAGCAGCCCATCATTGCAAAATTTTATCGACCTGCACGTTGGTCAGATGAGCAGATATTTGAAGAGCATGCTTTCACACGCTATCTATACGATCTCGATATTCCTGTTGTGCCACCGCTGCAAGAGGCGTATGGCACGTTGTCCACCTTCGCAGGATTTCGCTTTGCGTTATATCCACGTCAAGGCGGTCGAGCCCCAGAACTCGATAATCTTGAGCATCTTTACCAGCTAGGTCAGTTTATTGGGCGGCTACACGAGGCGGGCAGAAGCTTTCCGTTTAAACACCGCATAACACTTGCCGTCCAAAGCTTCGGTCATGCCAGTGTAGAGTACCTTTTAGAGCACGATTTCCTTCCTAGTGATTTGCGTCACCCTTATGAGGTGATTGCGCGCAATGTGTTAGAGGTGCTCGACAATTGGGATCTCAGCGCCTATGAGCAAATTAGCCTGCATGGAGATTGCCACCCGGGTAATGTGCTGTGGCGTGATGATAAACCGCATTTTGTTGATTTTGATGATGCTTTAACGGGGCCGGCTATTCAGGATTTGTGGATGCTTCTGTCGGGCGATCGGCATAGCAAGCAGCGCCAAATGTCAGAAATTATTGAGGGCTATGAAGTGTTTGGGCGTTTTGATCAGCGTGAGTTGGCGCTTATTGAGCCTCTCCGTGCGCTGCGTGTACTCAATTTTAATGCATGGTTAGCCAAGCGTTGGGATGACCCTGCATTTCCGATTAGCTTTCCTTGGTTTAATACTCCGCGCTATTGGTCTGAGCACATTCTTGAGCTCAAAGAGGTTTTGAGTGGTCTACAAGAGCCTGCTTTAGCGCTGCCTCAATACCGTTAGAGGTGGCTGATCGTTGATGCTTCGTACATTAATCAACCAATTATCGGAATCACTTCTAAAAGTTTGTAACAGATAAAAACCCATAAATAACATAGGATTAGTTGCTAATTAACTGATTTTAGTCACAAGTTGGCTTGCGCGAAGTTTGACTTCTTTACTTCATCCGTACAAAATATCACCTCTACAGCGGTGAGGTGAGAAGACCTATTCGAGGGTTATTTTCTTAGCCGTAAGTCTCATGGTTGCGTAATTTTTCGCCAGCGATGAGAAGCGACTTCCGCAGTTTAGTTGGGCTTCACTAGCCAACCATTAGCTAAATTTTTACACCTTCTACTCCTTCAAAATGTGCTGTGCATTTAAAATCTCGCAGCGGGGGTAACAGATTACTCGTGTCGATTGTTAGGGAATTATATTTCGATGGCCAACAGAAATTACAATGGAAGTGGTACTGTGCGCTCTGTGCAGGGGAAGAGTTATTCTTCTAAAAAGAGCGTGTCGAGCAATCAGCAAGTTCGCTGGCGTCGGATTGATGGCGAGAGTCAAGGCCCGATTTTTCAGGATCCGCGTGATAAATCTGACCGTCGATCAAAGAGTAATGAATTGGCCATACCCTCGTCAGGCTGTCGACGTCGCAATGAACGTCGATCGGATCGGATTAATCTGGGTGTCTGGTGGATGAAGCGAAATTACTGTGTTGATAGAGTGGCAGCGGAGAGTCCGCTGTCTCGTAAGCCGTCTATAAAACCTGCAACTTCGAAGTCATAGTTGTAAAGCTAATATCTTTTGCGGTTGGTCGTTCTTGCGGTGTACAAATTTTTTTGTCGCCTGCCAGCGCCACGTTGATCACCGGTCAATGAAAATCGCGTGAGGGCAATAGCAAACCTTGCAAAGCATTACTACAGTCGACGAGCTGCCCCGCAATAATATGAATGACGGATGCATTCCTCTCTACCACCCCTTTAATTAATAGCAGCTTACTTTTTAATAATTCCTCACGATACTGCTCTTGCCGGTTTTTCCATACGATGACGTTGATGTTGCCTGTCTCATCTTCTAGTGTTAAAAAAATAACGCCCGATGCAGTGCCAGGTTGTTGACGGCCGGTTACGATACCTGCGATCACGACAAAGCGTTTATGTTGCAGTAAATTGAGGTCAATACAGCGTTTGCACCGACTAAACGGAGGGTGTTCACGCAATAGAGCCATTGGGTGACGCCTCAGAGTGAGACCGGTATGTCGATAATCAGCTTGAATATCTTGTATTTCGCTAGGCTCTGGTAGGGTGATGTTATCGTTTAAATCTTGTCTTGTATCATGTGTGTTGGCTGCCAGCGATGCTTTACTTCTATTATTATCTTGGTTTGTTTTATTATTATTAGCGTTAGTTCTCTCGTACATTATGGGTTCAGCGTCTGCAGCCAGGTTTTGCCAATGGCTTTGGTGGCGATGACCCGATAAAGAGGCTGTCGCATCAGCTCTTATTAATGCTAATCGATCACTTTGGTTGAGTTGAGCTCGCTCGATAACATCAGCTAAATGACGAAATGAATGCATTGCTCTAGCAGCTTCAATACGTTTACCTGTAGCCATCGATAAACCTTTGACTAAACGTAAGCCTAGCCGCAAGGCTGGCTGAGATAAGGGCTTATGGGTTGATGAAAAATGCAAGCTGCAATCCCAATCGCTAAGTTGCACATCAATAGGCAAAATGTCGATATGATGACGCTGTGCATCTTGTATTAGTTGCGAGGGTGAATAAAAGCCCATGGGTTGGCTATTGATAAGAGCCGCATAAAACGCTGCAGGGTAGTGACATTTGAGCCAAGCAGATACGTATACCAGTAAGGCAAAGCTAGCCGCGTGTGATTCTGGAAAACCGTAACTGCCAAAGCCTTTCATTTGTTCGAAAATGCGCTCGGCAAAGTCTTTGCTGTAATTGCGAGAAAGCATGCCATCCAGCAGTTTTTCACGAAACTGCCAGAGTGTGCCATTTTTACCCCAGCTGGCCATCGCACGCCTTAATTGATCCGCTTCCCCCCCACTAAAACCTGCTGCCACCATGGCCAGTTTAATCACTTGTTCTTGAAAAATGGGTACACCCAATGTGCGTTCTAATACTGTGCGTATCGCTTCATTCTCATAACTAACAGGTTCTCTTTTTTCTCGACGACGTAAAAAAGGATGCACCATTTCACCTTGAATCGGTCCGGGTCGGACAAGCGCAATTTGGATGACTAAGTCGTAAAAAACTCGCGGCTTTAGGCGTGGCAGCATGGCTATTTGAGCCCGCGATTCAACTTGAAATACACCAATGCTGTCGGCGTTACAAAGCATGTCATAGGTGGCACGGTCACCATCTGGAATGCTAGCTAGGGTGATAGGAGGAGGTGTCGAGCTATTATTGGGTGTGTTTTTTAGAGGGTAATTATTCGCTAGCGCCAGCATCTTTTGTATAGCGCTGAGCATACCTAAAGCAAGAATATCTACTTTTAATAAGCCAAGTGCCTCTATGTCGTCTTTGTCCCACTGAATCACTGTGCGCTCAGGCATGCTTGCATTTTCTATAGGTACTAGTCGGCTAAGCGGTCCATTACTAATAATAAATCCACCAACATGTTGTGAGAGATGACGTGGAAAGCCCATTATCTCGTGCACAAGTTGCATGAAAAGCGTGGCTATCGAAGCATGATTGTCGTGTGTTTTCCCAGATTGATACGCGTGCGTTAGGTTGGGGTGATTAATATCGGCATCAAGCCCGCATTTGTAAAATTGCTGTTGAAGCTCGTCGGGTTTATCCCACCAGCCCAGTGATCGAGATAATTTTTCGGTGATTTGGGTGTTTAAACCGAGTGCTTTACCGACATCACGGATGGCACTACGACTGCGGTAGCTAATAACAGTTGCGGCTAATGCCGCTCGTTCGCGCGAATATTTTTTATAGATGTATTGGATGACTTCTTCACGTCTTTCGTGTTCAAAATCGACATCAATGTCGGGTGGCTCGTTTCGTTCTTTAGAAATAAACCTCTCGAACAAGACAGCAATTCGTGAAGGGTCTACTTCGGTAATAAAAAGACAGTAACAAACGACAGAGTTAGCTGCTGATCCGCGCCCTTGGCATAATATATTTTCTTGGCGTGCAAAGCAGACAATGTCATGCACGGTTAAAAAGAAGTATTCGTAATTAAGCTCTTTTATAAGCGTCAATTCGCGTTTAATTTGTTGCTGTATTTTTTCAGGAACTTGATTGTTCCAACGTTTGTTGGCACCTTGAGTAACAAGTTGTAGTAAGTATTGATCGGCTTTAAGGTTGGGGGGTACTAATTCATGTGGATATTCATAGCGCAGTTCTTCAAGTGAAAAATGGCAGCGATCAGCGATGTTAAGGGTTTCATTAAGTAGTGCCGGAGGGTAAATTTTTTTTAGCTTATCGAGTGGACGTAAATAGTTTTCGCTATTACTAAACAACTGATTGCCCAGCAAGCTAAGAGCAGTATTTTTTTTAATAGCCGTTAATGTGTCTTGTAGTGGTTTGCGTTTATGGCAGTGCATGTGCACGTTGCCACAGGCAACCATAGGTTTGTTCATTGTGGTTGCTAACTGATAAGCCTTTTGATAGCGGCTTTCGTCATCATGTTGGTATAGTCGTTGATAGCCGACCCACAGGTTTTCATGATGGCTAAGTAAAAGCTGGACATCTTGTGATGTATTAGGAGAGGTAAGAGGGTTTTTGTTGGCGCCGGGAACATAAATAAGTAAGCAGTGTTCAAGGTGTATATTTAGGTCATTAAGTAGTAATTGGTACTCGCCTTTAATACTCCGTTTTCTACACAAGGTTATAAATGCCGACAGTTCTTGGTAGCGTGATTTGTTGGTGGCCAGTGCAATTAACGTTGATGAATCAGGCAGTTTAAATTCACTACCAATAATTAATTTTATATGTCGACCTTCTTTTTCTAATTGTTTGGCCTTGACATGTGCTTTGACAACGCCGGCTAGTGAGCATTCATCAGTGATAGCAATTGCTTGATAGCCTAATTCGCAAGCGGTATTAACCAACTCTTCGGGGCGCGATGCTCCGCGAAGAAAAGTAAAGTTGCTAATGCAGTGAAGTTCGGCGTAAGACATATGATGCGTTATTTTTTTGGCTTGTCTAGGTTGATGTTGAGGTTGATGGCATAGTTTGTATGATGTAATTAAAACTCATGAAAACTCACCCTGTAAGTACCATGTTTTTTTTATTCGGTCGTAATAAATCCAATAAAAAGATTCCCAGCAGCCTACATTCTCATAACTATTTATGATTGTTTGTTCGTTTGGGTTCTCATTGATTGATGATGTTTTTTTTAGGTAGTCTGATTTATTGGCTAGGCCAGCTATAAAGTAGTCTCGGCTGTCTCTATTTGACCACCAGTCGCATTGAATCCTTTCCGGCCCTTTAATTAGATGCAATTTGTTATTGTTAAATAAAAGGCATTTATTTTTTTCTTTTAAAGGCACTGGTGTTTGTAAAAGCCATGCTGGGCGATAATCGTTGTCGTTGACAATGTTCATTTCGTTATTTTTAATTTTGTTGAGATATTGCTTTCCGAAATATTCCATACTGTTGGATTTTTCAGGTAAGTGGCTTTCTTTGGTTTTTAATTGCCATAGCGACATATCGCCTAGTTTGCTTTTTATTTTATCGGCTAATAGACTAAATTCGCCGCACTTTTCATGTGATGAAAATAAATCGGTGTGGCGACTATTTTTTTTAATAAAATTCTTGCTAGATAAAAAAATATTTTCAACCGGTGAATCCATAGGCAGTTGATCGAGGTGTATTTTGCTTAGTTCGAGTAGATTTTCATAGCTTGATTGAGGCTGCGAGAGGTTGATTTCTAGTGTGTTTTTGTTTTTGCTAAAGCGTGTGAATATCCATGTTATATCCGTGCATTTAAGCTGTCGCTGTAGTAGGTAGTCGCATAGCATAGTTAATAATTTTTTTATAGGTTGCTGGAGATCGGCATGACTGCGTAGCCCATCGATAGAAAAAATTTCTCGGTGAAAATACTCTTTTGGTGTGAACCAAATTTGAGGATCTTGAGTCTTTCCTTGTAATTTATCGAGATAGTTGATGAAGTTGAGGTTGAATCTTTTCGTTAATGTGCTGGTGGGCAGCGCTAATATTTCGCCAATCTTATTAAATCCCATATCAAGACATTGCCTAATTATTTTTTCTTGGCAGTCTAGTTTCTGTACGGGTGCTTGCATGACGTCATGCCAGTGATTGTGCTGGACAAAAGGGTGTGTGTGTTTTTTTTTATTCTCTGCTCCGTGATAGGTTTTTTCTTGCGCAAGTGAATATCCCTTAGAGCAGCGTGCTAAAAGCTCTGCTGCTTTAATCGTTTGAGCCAGGCCAAAAAAATGTTGGAAGCCCGTTTCGCTAAGTGGGTTTTTATATAGCATTGTATGAAGCTTCTTGAGTAATGAATCAGCCCCATTGAATAACCGCAAGCTACTGCCTATTTCTAGTAATACGCTTTGCTCTTGGTTGTGATTTTTGTAAGCAACTACTTGAGAGCTAAATTGATATATCTGTTCGGCTAAATGTTTAATTAGCTGCTGCTCTTTTTCTGGTTCTCTATTAATGAGCACTATAGTGCTCGATAGCGCTAATGATGTACTGGCTGTTAAGCCAGGCTCTATGCCTTGCTTTGCAGCAACATCATTGCAAAGTAATACCTGCTGATTTTCTATAATGGCGACGGCTTGTTTGCTCGGCTCAAAAACCTCCAGGGGCAAGGCGGGTAGATAAATACATAACCAATACATAGCAGTTGCTTATCTATTCCCTATGACCACTTAGCGGTTGAGGTGGTTGATTGTGCTAGGTTGTCATTTTTTTCTTGCCTATAGTTATTCAATAGGTCTTGTGTAGGGTTATAAACAGGCCACTGATTGGCTGCGATAGCAGCTGTCTGTAAGCGATTATGCCAAGCAATCGTGGTTTTCTGACCGCCCCAGCTACCGGGTTGTTTAAGGAAGTGTACTTGTAAGCGTGTTTTTTGTTTGTAGGCCGTCGGCTCTAGACAAATACGTAAGGGCGCTGGCGAAGATTTTTGCTGATTATTGATATCTCGCAAAGCAACCACCAAACTTTGACTACGGCGTGCGGCTAGTTGTAATTTTCTTAAATGTACACTGCGCAAGTGGTAGTGGTTTTTTTTTTGAGATTCTCCATGTTGCTGTTTCTTTAATGGATTGAGCCAGATCAGTACGGTACTTGCACTATTACTGCGTAGTATTTGTTCGCAAGCCCACAGCAAATGGGTAGTTGTGTCTGGTGATACTACCCATAAAGGAGAGGCCTGTGTCGAATCGGTGTTGATGTGCCAGCCAGGCAAGTAGGGTACATAGGGCGGAGCCACTAATATAATAGGGCGTTTTTTTGAAGCTAATTGACGAATAGCCGGTAAAAATAGATGGAGTGCTCCCTGCATTATGTTGTTGTTTTGCGAGAGTGAATTATGTTGTACAGAGCCATATTTAAAATGATGGCTCGATGATAGTGGTGCCAGGCATTCAATCAGGTTGCCAAGAGGCCAGCCATTATTGCATAGCAATTTATCGACTTGGCTAAAGCCGCTTTTGATTACACTATTCGAGTTGGCTTGCTGCTCTGAAGTGGGCGGAGCTTGTGATGCTCGCCATAAATAAGGGTGCTGCAATAGGGCTTCAACGTTCTGCTTTTGATTGGCTAGTGATAGCTCCTGTCTTTTTTTAATCGATGTATTTTTAGTCATTGGTAGAGTTGTGCTTAATGTATGAGCGATCAAGTGACTAAACAGTCATTTGTTAATTGTTCGTGGCGGCACTCGGTTCCTAGGCGTATTTATAAAGGGGTGAAGGCGGCCGTGAGAACTTTTCAAACCGTCAAACTACTGTATAAATATACAGTATAAAAGGGCGGCTTGTACAGCATTTTAGTGAGTGAGGGCCTAATTTATTGATTTGCTTAAGCTCTGGTTTTTTATGGCCATGATTTGGATAAAATTAATCGATAGGCATAGGGCGCTGACTGATGGCCTAAGCAGGTATATTATTTGGTGATGACTCGCATAGCCTGGTTTTACCGTGGCTGTTATAGTTTCTGCTTATGTGAGTACCTAGCGGATAGCTTGTGCCAGTTCTTTGGATATTAATTTATGACGGTTAATAGTAGTAATAAGAGTAGAAAACGGAAAAGTATGGCCCCTGAAATCATTCAAGAAATAATTGATGATGGCTTGGCTGTTGATGAGCAGGAACTATTTGAAAAACTGACTCCTCTTTACCAGATAATTAAGTGGATGACTAAGCCGACTATTATTGGTAGAGAAAACCTGCCTGATAAACCTGTGTTGTTTGTTGCTAATCATGCAACGCTCGCGGTTGATGGTTTTTTTGTTGTGCCGGTGTTGCTGCACGAATTTGGCCGCTGTGCACGAGCTATGGCCGATGAGTTTCTTTACGCAAACCCAACAATCAGAAAGTTTGTTGTAGCAACAGGCGGGATCATGGGTGATCAAAAAATTGGCGATGCTTTTATGGAGGCGGGTAAAGATTTGCTATTGTTTCCTGGAGGCGCCCATGAAGCAAATAAGCGTGTTGAAGAGCGATATACCTTGCATTGGAAGAAAAGAACCGGTTTTATTCGGTTAGCTGCACGTCATGGTTATACTATTGTTCCGCTTGGCTTAGTTGGTCCGGATGAATGGTACGGCCGCTATATTGAGCGTGATGACTTGGCAAACTCCATGCTTGGCAAGTTATTAATGCGCGCTGGGGTTAGCGATGAGTTACTGCATTCCGATTTGGCACCACCTATTCCTAAGGGCGTTTTTGGGACACTCTTGCCGAAACCGGAGCGTTCTTATATGGGCTTGGGACAACCCATTGATTTGAGTAAATATAAAGGGCAAGAGCTTAGTGAGTCCGTACAGCTGCGTTTACGAAAAAAAGTATCGGACTCGTTAGAGGGTGTCTTGGCTGAGTTGCTGTTATTACAGAGTCAGCAAAAACCTAATGATGGACTATTGCGGAAATTGCTGACTTTATAAGGCAGCAAAAAAACAGCACGTTGAAGAACAAATAACGTCAAGGCATGCTTTTTATAGTTTTTAGCCGTCGGTTATCAAGCAGCAACAGAAAATGTCTTGTTGCGTCCATCTGACTTTGCAGCATAGAGCGCATCGTCAGCATATGCTATGCATTGGCGGCAATTTTCTTCTATTTCATTGAGATAAAGTTCACGTGAGTCGCTAGAGTCCATGTCTTTTTCTGGGCTGAACGAGTAAGCACCAATACTCACTGTAATCTTGCCAAAAGGAGAATACTCATGCGTGATAGCGCTATCACTAACGCATATATTTAAACGCTGAATGGCTTTTTTAGCTTCCTCGGCATTAGTTTCCGGCATGAGAAGTAAAAACTCTTCGCCTCCATAGCGATATAACCGATCGCTACCACGGGTAGCGTTATTGATGACATTGCACGTTTCTATTAATGCAGTATCGCCTGATTGATGGCCGTAGTTATCGTTGTATTTCTTAAAATAATCAATATCGATAAGGGCAATACTGTAAGGTCGGCGGTAACGAAGGGCTAATTCGTAAGTTTGCTTAAGGTCAATTTCCATTGAGCGCCGATTGCCTATTTTAAGCATTGGGTCAGTAAGGCTTAGCTCCAGCAAATGGGTATTGATCGGACTGTCGTCGTCAATGCAGTTATTGCCACCTAGCTCTGATTGTAATTCGATTTGGTTGTAGTAAGCATCAATTAAATCAGAGTAGGTGATGATGCCGGTCAAGCGTTGTTCTGAGTCAAGTACGGCTAACTGTTTTACGCGTTGGCTTCTGAACAGAACCATCGCTTCAAATAATGAGTGACTTTGATCAATCGATATCAATGTTGATGGCACGATTGCTTTTGCCGTGACATGGTCAAGACCATGCCCTGCATTATCAGCAATGAAGTGTATGATGTTGCGCTCAGTGATAATACCTAGGGGTATGCCCGGGCTGATATTTTCTTGTGATGTCTCAGCTTTTTTTTCTAGCACCATGACACAGGAGATATTTTTCCTGCGCATCTTTTTTGCGATAGCTAATATTTTTTCATCGGCATCTACATGAGCAACATTAGTTGTCATAAATTCTGAAATGGTAAGGTTTTTAGCCATGGCTTTAGAGCTACCCACTTTAAAAGGTGAGAGTTTGTTTTTTACTCTCTTGCTGTAATAACGACTACTTATTTGTAGTTTTTCAAATGTAAATCGTACTTTTTTTAATCTAATAGTGCGGTGAAAATGCTATTTGAAAACGATCATTGGGTAATTGTAGTAGATATAAAATAAAGTGTTTGATAGTTACGTCGAGCATATCAATATTTTTGGAGAAGTTGTTTGAATAGCGCGGTTCTTAAAAGTAAGGCCAGTCAGGTGCAGTCTGATTCTCGAGCAGAGCTATCCTCTCTGCGCCATTTATGGCTGTATTTATCTGTCTATAAGGTTCGTGGATTGGCAGCATTACTGGCACTGATATTCACTGCCTCAATGACACTCATGTTGGGTCGAGGTATTCAATTATTAATTGATAGCGGATTTGGGCGAAACTCAATTGAACTGCTTAATCAGTCGGTGGTTGTCTTGCTGGGACTGACAGTTTTATTTTCGTTGGGAACGTTTGTTCGTTTTTACTTAGTGTCGTGGCTGGGCGAGCGCGTGAGTGCAGATATACGCAAGGCAGTGTTTAGTCACATTGTTACTTTGCACCCAGGATTTTTTGAAACCAATCGCAGTGGTGAAATTGTTTCGCGTATCACTACCGATACCACTTTGCTGCAAACAATTATTGGTAGTTCTTTGTCAATGGCTCTGCGCAGTAGTTTAACGGCTGTCGGTGGTTTGGTTATGTTATTTGTGACTAATGTAAAGTTGATGCTGATAGTGGTGATTGCAGTCCCCTTAGTGCTATTACCTTTGCTGTTGTTCGGTAAAAAAGTTAAAAGACTTTCACGTGACAGCCAGGACTCAGTGGCTGATGTAGGCAGTTACGCAGGCGAGATTATTCAGCATATAAAAACTGTGCAGAGTTATACTCAAGAGAACTTTGAGAAAAAAGCGTTTGCCCGCCAGGTCGAAACAGCTTTTTCTGTTGCCAAAAAACGCATGAAAACCCGTGCAATGATGATGTCGGTAGTTATGCTGTTGGTGTTTAGCCTTCTATCCATAATGCTTTGGATAGGCGGCCGAGACGTCATAATGGGCCATATGAGTGGCGGCGATCTGGCTGCATTTGTTTTCTATGCGCTACTAGTAGGTATGGGTGTAGCAACCATTTCAGAGGTTTGGGGTGAATTGCAGCGTGCTGCCGGTGCAACTGATCGGCTTGTCGAGCTGCTCGCTGCTAAGCAGGCTATCGTGGGTCCCGCCAATCCACCGATTAATGTTGCTGCAGATCAAACACGGCCCACGGTAAGTTTTAATAAGGTTTGTTTTCGTTATCCATCGCGCCCAAAGGCTGCAGCTTTAAGTGATTTTTCAATAGTGGTTCCCGAAGGTAAGTGCGTGGCGCTCGTCGGTCCTTCGGGGGCGGGTAAGTCCACTATTTTTGAATTATTACAGCGCTTTTATGACCCGCAGTCAGGTGCTATCAAGCTGGGTGATACTGATATACGGCAACTGGATCCGCAGGCTTTGCGTGCTCAGATTGGAGTGGTTCCTCAGCAGCCTGCTTTATTTACTGCCGACGTTGCAACCAATATTCGTTATGGTAATCCTGAGGCAACCGATGCTGAGGTTATCGATGCTGCAGTGGCGGCTCATGCGCATGATTTTATTATTCAACTGCCGCAAGGCTATCAAACCTTCTTGGGTGAGCAGGGGGTACGCTTGTCTGGAGGGCAGCGGCAGCGTATTGCTATTGCGCGGGCGGTTCTTAAAAACCCCAGTATCCTCATGCTAGATGAAGCGACCAGTGCACTGGATTCTGAAAGTGAGTTTCATGTGCAGCAGGCGCTCACCGCCTTGGTTCAAAATCGTACCACGCTTATTATTGCGCATCGCTTATCAACGATCTTACATGCGGATAGTATTTGCGTGCTTGAACAAGGTCGGCTGGTGGCTTCTGGTACACATGATGAGTTGTTACTGCGTTCACCGCTTTATGCAAAATTAGCTAGTTATCAATTTGGTGATCAAACTGTATAAATTTCTAACAGCATTTTTTGAGTGAATTAATAATTTACGGAAAAAGGATCGAATAATGGAAAGTTTTTATTGGCATGATTATGAAACTTGGGGAGTAAATCCATCCGAGGACATGCCATCGCAGTTTGCAGGTGTAAGAACGGACCAAGATTTTAATATACTGGGTGAGCCACTCAATATCTATTGTAAGCCGGCGCTCGATACGCTGCCACGTGTTGCCGCCTGTATGATTACTGGCATTACGCCTTCTCACGCGGAGGCTCAAGGGCTGGCCGAGCGCGATTTTTTTTCGGCTATTCATAGTCAGCTGGCTCAAGCGGGAACTTGTGGGGTTGGATACAACAGCATTCGGTTTGATGACGAGGTGACGCGTTATGGATTATACCGAAATTTTTACGACCCCTATGCGCGCGAATGGCAGCATGGTAATACGCGCTGGGATATTATTGATATGGTTAGGCTTTGCTATGCGGTTCGTCCGGATGATTTTATTTGGCCTACACGCGATGATGGGGTGGTGAGCTTTCGACTTGAAGAATTAACAGCGGCTAATGGCTTATCACACGAGGCCGCCCACGATGCGCTATCTGATGTCTATGCCACGATCAATCTTGCTCGCCTTATTAAGCAGCGACAACCTAAGCTTTTTGCTCATGTTTTTGGCTTGCGACACAAACAGGCTGCTCAGCAGGCATTAGAGCTAGGCAGCTGTAAACCTAAATTTCATATCTCATCACGATTTGGATCCGAGAATGCCTGTGGTTCACTGATCCTTCCTGTTGCTGAGAACCCGAGTAATAAAAATGAAGTTATGTGTGTTGACTTGCGTTATTCGCCCCAATCATTACTTGATTGTTCTGCGCAACAGTTAAATGACTTATTGTTTACTAAGCTTTCAGATTTACCGCCGGGCATTGATCGGATCCCATTAAAGTCAGTGCATATCAATCGTAGTCCAGTAGTGTTGAGTCCGGGGTTGATTGATGAAACTGTGGCTTCGCGCCTAAATTTAAATCTCAAGCAGTGTGAGCAGCATCGACAGCAGTTGCTTGCTTACAAGCCGTTAGCACAAAAGTTGCGCTCGATGATGACACTGAAAAAATTCGACGACGCTGATAAAGCAGCTGAAGCAAAATTGTACGGTGGCTTCATACCTAACGAAGACAAAGTGGCTCTGCGTGAGATTGTGCCATTAAACGGCTCAGAACTTGCCGCACAGAGTTTTTCGTTCAAAGATGAAAGGCTGCCTGAAATGCTTTTTCGTTATCGAGCGCGTAATTTCCCAAGTAGTTTGAATCCGACCGAAGAGCAGGAGTGGCTAGAATACTGTCGTGACAAGCTACTCAAGCCAGAAAGTCAGCCTCTGGAAAGCGAGCTTGAAGAGGTTTCGCAATTAATAGCCGGGGCTGAGAGCGGGCACTCGAAAGAACTGTTGGTTTCTTTTCGCGACTATCTACTGGAAAAATACAGATTATTAGGTGCATAAACGCGCTATCTGATTGAGTTAAACTGGTGAGCTAGGGTTTTCGTGTCAATAAGAGCCAGGAATTTCACATAAGATGATCAATTTTTCAGAAAAAATGCCACGTCGAGATAGCATGGCTTTATCTGGGTTAGCTGGATTTTTTCTCAAGTTATCGGGCTGGAAGTTGGTAGGCGATATGCCCAATGAGAGTAAATTAATTATTTGTGTGGCACCGCACACCACCAATTGGGATTTCGTGCACGCGGCATCGTTTATTCTTAGATACGGTATTAAAGTTTGTATCATGATGAAAAAAGAGGCGTTTTTTTGGCCGGTTGACAAACTTTGGCGCTGGTTGGGTTTTGTTCCTACCGATCGTCAAGCGGGGCGCAGTGTGTTGAGCGATGCAATAGATTTGATGCGCGATTCTGATGAATGCTGGTTAGTCGTAACTCCCGAAGGTACCCGCTCAAAAGTGAAACGCTGGAAATCCGGTTTTTTACGAATCTCGCACAGTGCCAATGTGCCTATTGTTACGCTAGCATTTGATTACCCATCAAAGACCATGACCTTTGGACCGCTCGTTTATCCCGAAGGTGAAATTGATACTCAGCTGGCTGAAATTGTCGAATACTTCAGCGACTATCGCGGAAAATATGTTTAGTCTGCTACGGTATCGCAATCATGTTGGCCGGTCTATTTTGGCGCTAGTAGCAATCAATCACTGGTTGGTTCAAAGGCGGAGGCATGGTGTGCGCAAATTCATACCGCTGACACTAGGGTTGTGTTTATGCAGTGCGGATGTCGCTGCAGAGTTTTCTACGTTGCCAACCAACGACAATGCTCGAGCAAACCTTTCTAGTGTTGAAATACAGCAAGAAGATTTCTTGTTATGGTCTGTAGCGGCAGAGAATTTTGGTCGGGATGTGGATTTTTTAGTAGTCGACCAAACAAAAGCGATTGACCGCGAATTAGATTGGCTTAAGCGCAATCCGAATTATATCCAGAGCGTAACAAGGCGCTCTGAGCCCTATGCTTATTATATCGTTCAACAATGCATTGAGCGCGGTTTGCCTGTTGAACTTGCGTTAGTGCCATTTATTGAAAGTGCCTACGATGCATTCGCATACTCTCCGGGCCGAGCTACCGGCTTGTGGCAATTTATACCAGCTACAGGCAAACATTTCGGTTTAGAGCAAAACTGGTGGTATGACGGGCGTCGTGATGCCTATATGTCCACAGATGCGGCGCTCACTTATTTGAGTCGTTTACACCAGCGATTTGACGACTGGTTACTGGCGCTAGCTGCATATAATGCAGGGCCAGCTCGAGTGAGCCGTGCGATTAAAAAGAATCGTAATGCAGGTTTAAAAACAGATTATTGGTCACTCTCACTGCCTAGAGAAACGCGGCACTATGTACCGCGTTTACTGGCGATTCGAGAAGTACTAGCGAATTCTGAGCTGTATGGGATGTCGCCGCATCCCGTACCAAACATGCCGCACTTTCAAAAAGTGGATGTCGATTCACAAATTGATTTAGCGCAGGCCGCGAAAATGGCTGGGATTGAGATGGATGTGCTTTACCGACTCAACCCCGGTTTTAGCCGTTGGGCTACACCACCTGAAGGGCCACATACTTTACTTCTTCCTGTCGATGCGGTGGCTTCTTTTACCGAGGCTTGGTCGAAGACTAACAGCGCTGATCGCCTGCGATGGGAGCGTTATACGGTTCAAAAAGGCGACACGCTTTCAGGTATAGCTCGTGACTTCTCGTCACGACATGACCTCATTACACAAGCGAATAATTTGGATTCTAGTCAGATTAAAGTGGGCGAGATATTGATGGTTCCTATAGCGAGCGAGGCGAGTTCGCACTATGTGTTAAGTGCAGATCAGAGAGAGCTTGCACTGGGTAGCCGCAAGCGGGGAAGGGAAAAAAATTATTACACAGTCAAACCTGGCGATAGTTGGTGGAAAATTGGAAGGCAGTTCAACGTTTCGTCGCAGACATTAGCGAAATGGAATGGTAAGGCGGCAGCTGATTTGCTGATGCCTGGAAAGCGCTTAGTCGTGTGGACAAAAAATACCAGCAGTCGCGATACCATCTCACGCAGCTTTACCTATACCGTCAAGAGTGGTGAGAATTTGTCACTCATTGCATCGCGCTATGATGTGAGTATCGATCAGCTACGCAATTGGAATGATATTGAAACGCAGAAATATTTAAAGCCGGGGCAGGCGCTGACGGTAAGAGTAGCTGTGGCAGGGAGTGACTAAGATTTTTTTAGCGAATAGAAAAGTCACAGACTAATGGCAGATGATCAGATAATAGTGTGTGCGGGATCTCGAAATTGCTGATCTCAATGCCATCTTGATATAAAACAAAATCGAGCTCAAGCTTGGGTTGCCAACTAGGAAAAGAGGGCTGGTTGTGTTTGTTAGCGCTGCGTAAGCCTGTTGCTTCTTTAAATAAAGTCAGTTCGCGCGCTCCAGCAAAAGTATTCATATCGCCAGCGACAATAACAGGTTTTTCGACCGTTTTTATGAGTTCATATAAGCTTTTAAGCTGCATCTGCCGCTGTTTAAATTGCAGTGAGAGGTGCACAAGAAAAATAGCGTAGTGCTCCATTTCAAGCTCAATGATCAGTCGCTTTACGCCGTCATCAAAATAGTGGAAGCGCTCGCCATGGATTGTGTCGGTGGCTAAAAATGCGTTGCTTTGATTGCGTAGGATTGGCAGGTATTGATTAATGGATTGTTTTCCATATTTGCATTCATAAGCGGTGTAGTGGCCCAGTTGATCGGCAATGACTTTAGCCTGATTGATTTTTCGTGCCCGCAGTGAGCCACTATCAACCTCTACTAGCCCAATAACATCAGCCTTTAAATCAGCGATAAAGTCAGCAATTTTCAGAACATTTTTTTGATTGCCTAGTAAATAACGTGCGCCATGCAGTGCTAAGTTTTTTCGGTTAGCTACGCCAATACCATAACAAATATTGTAAAGAACGAGTCGCATCTTATCAGTCCGCTGTGTTCAATTTGTCGCACGAGGGGTTCGGATGGGGTGGTCTTCTTTGCGATCTATTATATACAGTTACTCATAGGTTTAGGCTTTTTACCGGTTGAATCACGATACCTTTGTCCTTTTACTAACAACATGAATGGAACGATAGGCTCGGCGATAAGGCGGCCTTGCTACTTAGCCCGGGCCAATTGCAATTCGATGGGCTTCGGTATTGAGCCATTTTTCGGCCTGTTGCCAATCGGGGCAAACTTTTTCTACTAGCTGCCAAAAGCTTTTTGAGTGGTTGCGATGGCGCAAGTGGCAAACTTCATGCGCAATAATGTAATCGATAACGAAAAGCGGCGCTAAACTAATGGATGGATTGTATTGAATGTTACCTTCGCTGGTGCAATGGCCCCATTTGGTGCGGGTGTAGCGATAATTAATGACGCCGAGCTTATCGAATAGGCCCATTGCTCTGGCTAGTTGATGGGTGGCCGTTACCATGTAGGCACTAGCATGGGCTTTTAGCCAGTGGCAAAACAACTTTCTTGCCTGAGCATGAGATCTTTCGGAATGACTGCTTGCATCAGCCGTAAGTTGTATGTGCAGCTGATTTTTTCGTAGCAGTATATTGGCTCGTTTGCGGTGAGGCCTTTGAATGCTATGTTCTATGTTTATAAAGCAAGGTTCTCCTAATACGCTAAACTCCGCACCATCGACAATTTCTAAAGTTTGAGTGAGTTGTACGCGCTGCCGAGTAACTTGTTTATTGATCCAGTTTGATTTTTCTTGAATAAAAATAGTGATCAAATAGTTAGGCATGCGAAACGGCGCGCGCACAGTGACTTTCCCGTCAAGAACACTAACAGCAAGCGTTTTTCGCTTGCTTCGAATCAGTTGGTAATCAGCATCATCAATGATGCTTGGTATTTTATCCGCAGCGGAAGTGGGTAACGGCGGGGTCACTGGCGGCGCGATTTTTTCAGTTGGGCTGTCGTCATTGAGCAAAGGTAATATGAGTTGCATCGGGTTGCCTATGGGAGAGCGTTCATTGGCTAATAAGTCGTTTTCTATCCTACAAAAAAACCGGATGACTCATGGCTCGGTTGAGTGGTGGGACGAGAGACAAGTGATGTAGGCTGAGTAGATTATTCATCAGGTATACGGTGGGCCTGCAGTTGAATGCGCGTAATTCGAGCGCCCTGCATAATGATCTCTCCGGCATAGCGTTCATCGCCGGTTGATGTGAATTCAAATGAGTACTGCCGCACAATAGCTAAGCTGCGACGATGATTGGCATTCGTAGTGACCGTGATGCGTACCTTTTCAACACTTACGCTTTGATCTAGAAGCTGAACGCCTGCTTGCTTGCAATGTTGGCGTGCAGCTAACGCGGCGAACTCTTTAATGCGTAGTGAGCTATAAAAATAGAGCGCCGCAAAGCTACCCAAACTAATCAGGAGTACTTTCAGCAGCATTTTTTGTGCAGCGTGTAAAGTTGTTTACTGCGAGGTTGCGGTTGCATAAGCCCTTGGTCAGATAATTAAGATTTTGCTGCGATATGGCAGGCATATATTAGCCTGCCGGAGGGGCCGAGGCCAGCCTAAATAAAGGTTGGCTGGAATTGACGAGGGCTCGGTGTATCGGCGGCTTTAAGGTTGCTTTGGGGTAGTTATCAACGGTGTCGATTTTAGAGTGATAGCCAGTGATAGGTGTTTTGATTTCTACGTTATAATAATGTCTCTTGGAATGCAGGGTTGCTAGATGCGCTATTACATGGCTCATGGTTCATGGCTCGGGTATGGGGTGTCATTAAGCCCTGTGAACTATGTATCGGTATATAGGTTGGGATTATCCATTGAATAAGACAGCGAGCTTAGTTGATGCGCAGCCGCTTGGTTTAGCGGCTCGAAAAATATTATGTTGTGCCGAGCAACTAATAGCTGAGCATGGCTTGGAAGGGGTTTCTACCCGAATGATATCGCGAGCATCGGGTCAAAAGAATAACTCAGCACTGCAATACCATTTTAAAAATCGCGAGGGATTAATTGAGGCGATTCTTGATTACCGAGTGACTCCGGTTAATCAGCAGCGCTTGTTGCGTTTGCAGCATCTTAAGAGTCAATCTAGGCTGCCTAGTACACGTAAGCTGGTAGAGGTTTTCATTGAACCATTTGCTAGTGAATTACTTAAGCCCATTGAAGACACCTATTATGTTTCACTGTTGGCTCAGCTATATGCATATCAAGCAGGGCGAGAGCTGTTTGCAAAAAACAAGGTCAGGGCGCGCGCATTACATGACATTACCTCATTGCTCATAAAAACATTGGCGCCCTTACCCGTTAGAGTTATTCATTTGCGATTACAGTTGATGGGCCGCCAGACTGTGAGCTCTGTTGCTGAATGGGATGAGGCGCGACGTAAGCATATTATCGAACTTGATAGTGAAGCGTTGCAATGGCGTACGCGAAATTTGATAGATTTCATGGTGGCAGGCTTACAAGCGCCATCAACCGATAGTGCACGGCATGGCACTCATGAGCGTTAAAGAAAATGTAAGTTCGAAGGATAAATCGTACGCTTCTGTGCCTTTGTTCGATAGAGCGCTCATGCTCTATGTCGCCCTGTTAGCTAATTTTCATTGAGGAATCACTTTGCATATTGCTTTGCTCTTAACCGGTAATGAATTGATGACGGGTGATACCGTTGATACCAATTCAGCGATGATCGCTCAGCGTTTAGCCAGTGATGGCTTTGATGTTGTACATAAGGTAACAGTGGGCGACAGTCAGAGTTTATTGATTGAAGAGCTGAAACAATTGGCGAGCCGATATCCGGTCATTATTGTTAATGGTGGCCTTGGTCCTACAATCGATGATTTAACGTCGTTGGTTGTTGCCTCTCTTTGCGGCTTGCCACTGGTTGAGCATCCGGATGCGCGTAAGCATTTGGATGAATGGTGTATTAAGCGTGGCTATACCTCGAATCAGGCCAACCTTAAGCAAGCGTTGCTGCCAGCTGGTGCGCATGTCCTTGCTAATCCCGTGGGCAGTGCGGTGGGTTTTGCGGTCGATTATGATGGGTGCACAATTTTAACTACTCCCGGGGTACCGAGTGAATTGCGCGCTATGCTTGCCGGCGATGTGATCACGGCTTTGCATAAGAAGTTTCCTGATGCTAAGGCGCGCTTGATCAGGCGACTGAAAATATTTGGGCTGGGTGAATCTCAAGTACAACAAAGAGTAGTCGATGACATTCCAAGTTGGCCTGAGCAAGTGCAGATTGGTTTTAGAGCCGGTCTGCCACTGCTTGAGCTCAAACTCGAGGTTGAGTCTGACAAGGCATTACCCTTGCGCGCCCAGTGTGAGCATCAGTTACGCGCGTTATTTGGCAACTACATCATTGGCGAAAATGACGAGACTTTAGCTGAGATAGTGGTTGCATTGTTAAAAGCGAAGGGTCAAAAATTGACATTGGCCGAGTCCTGCACCGGAGGCGCAATCGCTGCTCAAATTACCTCAGTGGCCGGTGCTTCTGATGTTTTTGATGCCGGGATCGTCTCCTATTCGAATGCCATTAAGCATCGCGTACTGGATGTTCCTACTGAAGTATTAGCGCGCGAAGGGGCGGTAAGTCGTGATGTGGCACTGAGCATGGCTCGCGGTGCGCTGCGATTGAGTGCCGCTGACTTTGTTATAGCAGTGACCGGCATTGCTGGCCCCGGGGGCGGCAGTGACGAAAAGCCTGTAGGCACTGTTTGGATCGCTTGGGGAAGTAGCGACAATCTTAAGGTCGAGAAATTTTGCTATGGGGTCGCCCGAAGCCGTTTTCAAACTATGATTACAGCCGTTGGGTTAGATTTACTGCGGCGTCAACTGCAAAATATTGATGAAGTGCCTAACTATTTTCGAGGTAAGCGCCCCTAGTCGGGTGAGGGCTGGCTTTATTAGCTAGCCCTTTTTTAACGGCCAACTGTTTAGATCGACAGTGCGATCGGTTCGACAAATTCGCTCACATTGCCTTGTGTATCAATGGTTGCGATAGAAAAGAAGTAGTCACCTTCAGCCAGGTTATTCAGCTGAAAGCTCGTTACCAATGCATCAGCATCGTTGGTTGCTGCAACACTGACGCTGGTGCCGTTAGTGGTTCCGTCGTCTAAGTAATAATAGATTTCATAGCTGGCTATTTCGCTTATTGGCAATACAGACCCGTCTTCGCGAGTAGTGGGTACAACCCAGTCGAGCAATACATTGCTAAAAGTAGGCTCAGGTTCGATCACTACAGGAACTTCAGGCTCAGGTTCGATTACGACAGGCAATTCAGGCTCAGGTTCGATTACGACAGGCACTTCTGGTTCTGGCTCGATTACGACAGGCACTTCAGGTTCAGGTTCGATTACGACAGGCACTTCAGGTTCAGGTTCGATTACGACAGGCACTTCAGGTTCAGGTTCGATTACGACAGGCGCTTCTGGCTCAGGCTCGGTGACCACAGGCGTTTCAATTACAGGATCCGCGGGTAATACTGTGGGCGGTAATTCGGGCACCTCAAATACTGTCGTTAACAAGGGCTCAGGAGCGATCGTTTGGCTGGGTTCAATAGGTGTATTTAGATCGAGAAGGCTGGCTTCTGCCATTAAAAATTGGCTCAGGTCTGCTATTGCCGTGCTGGTACCCGGGATAGTGAGTTGCTCTGGATTCGTTTCTAAAATGCTGGCGATATTGACATCGACAAATGTGACAATGGGTGATGCTACCCCATCATTATTTACCCATGCCATGCTGTCAAAAACGCCATCGCTAAAATCTTGAGCTAACGCTTTCACAACCGTTAAGCCGCTAAGGGGTAAAGCACTGCTACTTACTGCGGTAGCTACTTCGCCAACAAGCGCGGCAAATACTTCGTTGGTATAGCGTATTGCAAAAGATTCATCTGAACTTTGGCTTCCATCCAGTAAAGGCGAGGTGGTAAAAATATCCATTTGCTCAGAGAGCAGACCTAAGCCTAAGGTAGACTTCATTGCGTTGGCTGAGGTTTGCAGCGCGGCTAAAAATTCTTGTAGTGAGACAGTGCCATTATTGTCACCCAGTAAACCGTCTTGAATGGGGTTAGAGGGTAGGTTAGAGCGATCTGCAATTTGATAGGCATGAGCAATAACAAACGAGGTTAGTGGCGTGGCATAGACAGCTGTGCCGTTGTTAAGTTGTTCGTTGGTTAGCAGCGTCGTTAATACGCTAATTGAAGGTGTCTCACCGTTCAACTCGTTGCCACCGGAGTATTCAATTAAAAATGGGCCTTGTCCGGCATACTCAGCGGGAACAGACAAGTCTAGGCGGGCCAGTTCATCGGTAAGCCCTAGCGAAATTCTTTGCCCCTTGAGGTCGATTTGGCTGGGGTCTAATAAATAAGCAGCGACTTCAGCGTTGGCTAAAGGCCCCTTAATTCCTGCGCCATTGACGGTGATGCTGGGCGCATCGCTGTTATTGTCCTCTAGCGCTAACGACAATGAAGCCGTGCTGGCCGACGTATCTTCGTTGCTATTCTCCGTACTGGTATTATTTGAGTCCCAGTCGCCACACCCCATTAACATCAGGCTCAAGGCCGATGCGGCCCCCAGGTGGCGGCAAGTACGGCTTAATTTTGAATAAGTTGGAATTGACTTCATGAACAGTAACCCAATAGAGTAAAAAGCAATCTGCTGAACAGGTAATACTCTGAAGTTTATGAACTTTTCTCGATTGTTAAATGCGCATCTATCCAGAGTGTGACCTGGTAGCAACTTTGATCTTGATAATGCGTTTTACGTCACGATTTCACAGCGCGTCGCGTTTGGGTTCGCGGTGAGCCATGCCGTAATCGGTGGGTGCGAGAATGCTGTACGGGCTGAGATAGAGCGAATAAAAAGCGTTGTTTGGTAGGCTTGGCCCCGTTTTTGGGCACGACCGAAGGGTGCTTAATGTTTAATTATTTTGAGGTGCTGAGAAAAGCGACAGCTTATTTAGGGCAGGAAATTGAGGCAAAAAAAGAGCGCCGCATGGGCGCTCTCAAAAGTTAAATCAGACCTGGATCCATAGCAACAACGAACTACCACATCTGCTATGCAATGAGCTTAGCAGCTGTACCGTTAAAGGCCTCCAAGTCGATCAATTACTGAACGATTTTTGCCTAATTGTAATTTATTGGCTCTTTATTGTTCGCTTTGCCGGGTGCCCAAATCGCGTGTTGATGGGGGGCGCGTGACCTGTTTACTCCAGCACCGGCAGGGTGAGTGTTCAAACCTGTAAAACGCGGTAAAAAGTAAGGTATAGCGCAAGCTCTCACAGTATTGCTGTGGCGATAAACGTCGCGCTGGTGTAACGTAAGTTTTCGCTATCGGCACGTTCCTAAGGTGGTTTATTTTGGTGCTGTGAACCGACAAATCTACTAACCCTATTACTTCTAGCTCCAGAGTCTTCATGCTGCTGTTTCGTTACCTTTGCATTAGTATTTTGCAGGCCACGCTTGGGGTCACGGTAGTGCTATTGCTCATTGTGACTAGCGGCAGGCTCGCCAAGTATCTTACGCAGGCTAGCACCGGCAACCTTGCTCCTGATTTAGTTTTTGAGATAGTGCTGTTTCGCATTCCAGATTTTCTTCCGCTGATTATTCCACTGGGGCTGTTCGTTGGTATATTGCTGGTCTATGGACGCTTGTATGTCGATAGTGAGATGACCGTATTGAGTGCGTGCGGGGTCAGTCAAACCAAGATTTTATTGATCACCCTCGTGCCAGCGGTCTTTGTGAGCACATTAGTGGCTTTTCTTACGCTGTGGGCTGCGCCGGCTAGCTTGGCTAAGGTCGATCGGCTCTTTGAACAGTCCCGCAGTTCTCACGGTTTAGCGTTATTTCGCGAGGGGAAATTTCAAACTGACCGCGATGGCAGTAGCGTGGTTTACGTTAAAAGTTTACCCAGCAAGCACTCTTTTGAAGAGGTGTTATTGGTCGAACAGCGCAACGATGGGAGTATTGCCTTAGTGCATGCCGACTCGGGCGAGGTTTTGCCAACAGAGGATCCCAGTACGCTGTATATCAAGCTGGTGAACGGCACCATGTATGAAGGTGTAATAGGACACAAAGATTATCAACTGACGCAGTTTGGCTCTTACGCAGAAAAAATGCGTATTCAACGTGAGGCAGAGCAGGTCAAGCTGCGAATCGATGCGTTACCCACGCTAGATGTTTTCGCTTCAGATCAATTATCTCATCATGCTGCATTACATTGGCGCTTTTCGTTACCGGCCACGGTTATTGTTGTGGCTATTCTTGCGGTCCCTTTGAGCAAAACCGATAGGCGTAAAGGGCGTTATACCAAAATGCTACCGGCGATTTTGCTCTACCTTATTTATATTATTGCCCTGTCTGGCGTGCGGAGTTTTATCGAGAGTGGCCAGTTAGGTGTGGCGATGCTCTGGTTAATGCATGTAGTGTTTTTACTGTTTGCACTAATACTCAATTATTTCGATAGTTTCGGCCGTTTTATCTCTCGAACTAAAAGCCAAAGCACACAGTTGAACAACCTCAATCGAGCCATACCCGGGGAAGAAAATGGCGGATAATCCAATAATATTATTGGTCACGGAGGTTCGCTGGCGTGAATAAACTCAGTGGTTACATCGCCAGCACCGTGGGCGGAAGTATTTTGTTGGTTTTTTTATTAGTGTTGGGGCTTGACGTTATTGCCGCTATTGTCGATCAGTTAGGCGATCTTCGTGAGGCCTATACCTTTATTCAGGCCATTTATTATGTGTTGCTAACGGTTCCTGGAAGTATTAATGAGTACGTGCCTTTGGCGGCCTTGATCGGTAGTTTGGTCGGTATGGGGCTGTTAGCTAGCAGTAGTGAGATTGTGGTCATGCGCGCCAGCGGAATCTCGTTAGTTAAGCTTGCTGATTATGCTTTTAGGCCGGTTTTTTTAGTTATTATTTTTTCGATGCTGGTAGGTGAGTTTGTGGCGCCAACTACCGATCGCTGGGCTAAAACACATAAGGATTTAAAGCTCTGGGGCTCAACGCATTCAATGGTGTCGGGTAGGACGGGACTGTGGCATCGTGAGGGCGATACCTTCATGCATTTCAGTGTTGTGCAGCCAGGAGGTGTCCTCTATGGCATAACATTATTTGAATTTTCAGACGGCGAGCTGAGCACGGCGCGCACTGCAACTCGGGCGACTTATCAAAAAGACCAATGGCTGCTTGAAGATGTAAAAGATACTGAATTTAATCAATCGGCGATACGCACCCGTGAGCTTACAACACTCATCTGGAACAGCACATTGACGCCAGCATCGTTAGCTTTTTTGGTTAATGAGCCCAGTGAATTGGCAATGCAAAGCTTGGTGTATTACAGCGACTATTTACAGGAACAAGGTTTAGATGCAGGGCCCTATCAGCTGGCTTTTTGGCAAAAATGTTTACAGCCTGTGGCTATTTTTGGCTTGGTATTGATAGCACTGTCGTTTGTCTTTGGGCCACTGCGCTCAGCTACCATGGGGTTTAGAGTTTTTGTGGGCATTGTGGTGGGAATCGCATTTCAATTCACGCAAAACTTGTTGGGGCCGGCAAGTTTGATCTATGGTTTTTCGCCTTTGTTTGCCGTGTTAATCCCTATTCTTCTGTGTGTGTTCGCTGGAATTCTTATGCTTAACAAGGCCCGTTAGCGCAAGCTTATTATTGAAAGCGTGTATCGGCCCCGTTAAGAGGCTTTTGAGGCTAAGGTTACGATACGTGTTTTTGACAAGCGATCGTGCCACGTGCCTGCATCTCGATTGATTAATAGCGTTAAATAGCCTAATCCCAGAAAGCCTATCGACAACACTGCAGTTAGCATGCGCAAGCCTAATTGACTTAAGGAGGGGTGGGGAGCATCTACGGCAACGAGTTTGATCTTCCATGCCCGCATACCTAAAGTCTGGCCCGATTGGAACCAAAAATAGCAATAGAATCCGCAGTAAACAAACAGCATAAGCGGGTAGAAAAGCCAGCCAGGCTCTACGACTTCGAGTTCATGCACTACATCGCCGGTACTTGCCGCACCAATACTTGCGACGGCTGCTGTGTTCCCCTCAATAACGGTTAACACGGTGAAATAGGCGCCAGCCACGCAAAATAGTAGTGCAAGAAGCAGTAAAACATCATAAACCATGGCAAATAGGCGTCTGCCCAGTCCTGCGATAGGCTCGTTGGTAGTGGTATTCATGGTTAACTCGGATGCGTTGTTGGGTTAAAAAACGTATGGTTGGCAGTGGCTTTTTATTGCAAGGCATAATCAACAAATGAGTGCTGTTTATACCGGCATGTCGTGGCAGCTGTATCTCAGTGATCTATTATCGACGGTTAAATGAACGTCTTGCAATACTAAGATGGGTATAACTGCTTTATCATCTAAAATCACAGCAGCAATATCCATCCGCTTGTGTGTCTGCCAGGCTTGGTGGCATTGTGCCTTGAGTTCGCAGTGACAAGTGATGACGGCTCTGTGTAACTTTAAATAGCGCACCTATTAGGGACTTGATTGAAATGCAAATTTTACTCATTGAAGATGACGCCAGTGTGGCTGATTTTATTTGTCAGGGCTTTGCCCAGCAAGGCGATAGCGTTGTCCATGCGGCTGATGGCGCGCAGGGTCTGCAGCTGGCTGGCACGGGAAGTCATGATGCATTAATTGTGGATAGAATGTTGCCAGAAGTTGATGGCATAACCATTATTAACACACTGCGCGAAGCAGGCGACATCACACCTATCTTGGTACTCAGTGCGCTGGGTCATGTTGATGATCGCGTGCAAGGCCTCACGATAGGCGCGGATGATTATCTAACCAAGCCATTCGATTTTGATGAGTTGTATATCAGGGTTCAGGCCTTGGTGCGTCGTCGCCAAATGGATAGTCGGGTGACAAGCTTGGTTGTGGCTGACTTGGAAATTGATCTATTGGCACATGAGGCGACTAGAGCCGGTAAAAAGCTGCTGTTACAGCCTCGAGAGTTTCGTTTGTTAGAGTTTTTGATGCGTCATGCCGGTCAAGTTGTTTCACGCACCATGCTGCTTGAAAATGTATGGGACTATCATTTTGATCCGCAAACTAACGTGATTGATGTTCACATCAGTCGCTTGCGGCAAAAAATTGATAAAGACTTCGATGTGCCCCTGCTGCGTACTGTGCGCGGTGCGGGTTATGTTCTTGAGTCACATTGAGTCGGAGCGAGTGCGGGCTAGATTAGTCCAGTATAGATAATTGTGACGTGTCGATATTAGCCTCGATGGTAGGCTTTTTTTCATGCGGATGAAGAAGGTCTGCCCCTAGGCTGGTGACTGAAAAAGTGCTTGCTGTGATCTGATTATGGGTGTCGGGCCTTTCGACTGAGCTGACTACATCATCAGCAGAGTTTTGTATTGGTTTGGCCAGTTCAATGTGATCTGTGTCAATACGGCTGTCTGCCTGCGGAGTGACTGCTGCTAGCAATGTACCTGGCTCAGCTAGGCCCCAGCTGTTGCTCAGTTCAATATTACTAAGTTGCATGTCGCTGGGTCCGGGATACCTAGATTCGGTGCGAATATTAATGTTTGCTTGCACCTCGAAGATCGCCGCTCCTGAGCGTGTTTGCTCGACTGTTTGCAAGTGTTGGGTATCAATCGTGCGGATGGTTGTGCTAGTGGGGCTCGTCTCTGAGAGTGCTGTGCCGGCTGGCATCACCTCGAATGAAGTGTGGCCTGACTGCCAGCTATCCGCTTCCTCTGCTGCTGCCACTGGGGTGGCTGCCGATGGACGATGCAGCACTAATTGAATTTTTGCTCCTGCTCGCATGAGCGCTTGCTGGAGTTGAGTGGCGGTTTGGCGGTCTAGATTTTCTTTGATGGCGATGGTTTGCCCCGAAAATAAACGCTCTATTTCAGTTTCAGTGGCGGCAAGTAATTGCTGAAGATTATGCTTAACTTCGCTGGCGGCAATACCGTCGACGGTGTTGCCTTCGAAGATAATATCAAATCGTCTTACCGTCTTGTTATCAGTCATAAATAAAGATGCTTTGCGTTAAGTTGGGCATTAAATTATGCATTGATTGCCTCATGGACGAGCGTGGCTCCACCTTACTCCAGATTGGCAAACGTTGCCAAACCTAAAACTTGGCCCCGAAAATCCGGTCTGCTTTGGTAAATTATAGCGATTACACTAGCTGAGAGTCATTAAAAAGCCGCGTTTGCGCTAAAATACGCACGCTCATTGGCAACTGTTGTTTTGTCCTCTTTAGGCGTTGCGGTTGCTTAGCGGAGCAGTGAGGCAAGATTAGCAAAGGTTAGTAAAGGAGATGAATGGCTCCTTAGTATTGCAGTTTTTTATAGTAGGTTCTTATAACGTGCGATTAAGTGTCAGAAGGCTTATTCGTAATGAGGTATGGTCAATCATGTTAGTGCAGCAGCAAATTATTGATAAGTTAACTCAGGCGATGCAACCTGACTTTCTTGATGTGGTCAATGAAAGCGCTATGCATGCGGTTCCAGAAAATTCTGAAACGCATTTTAAAGTGACCATTGTGGCTCAGAGCTTTGTTGGCATTCGTCCAGTTGCAAGGCATCAGCGGATTTATCAAGAGCTAGCCGAAGAATTAGATGGGCCAGTTCATGCCTTAGCATTGCATACCTATTCGCCGGATGAATGGGTCAAGCATTCAGCACACGTGCCAACGTCACCCGATTGTTTAGGAGGCAGTACGCGCTCTAGTTAGAGGGCGTTGTATTTTTTATGTCTGATATCTCATTATTTTCACCCACCACGAATAACGATTCTTGCACACCTGTGGTCGTGGCGGCATTGTATAAGTTTGTTGAGTTGGATGATTATCACGCGCTGCGTGAACCGCTACTTGAGGCGTGTATCGCCGCTGAAGTAAGGGGCACGTTATTACTGGCAAGCGAAGGAATTAACGGCACGATAGCCGGTAGTCGTCAAGGGGTTGATGCTGTATTGGCCTACTTGCGTTTAGATGCACGCTTTGCTGACATAGATTGTAAAGAATCGTTAGATAGTAATATTCCTTTTTATCGAATGAAGGTGAAAATAAAAAAAGAAATCGTAACTCTTGGTGTGTCAGATATAAATCCTCAATATAGAACCGGGAGCTATGTCGAGGCAGAAGAGTGGAATGCGCTTATTTCTGACCCCGATGTGACAATTATTGATACTCGCAATGACTACGAGGCAGAAATTGGCGCATTTTCTGGAGCAATCAATCCGCAGACTAAAACATTTCGTGATTTTCCTAAATTCGTAGAAGAAAATCTCGACCCATCTAAAAACAAAAAAGTTGCTATGTATTGCACCGGTGGTATTCGATGTGAAAAATCGACGGCTTATTTATTGCAGCAGGGTTTTACTGATGTTTATCATCTTAAAGGCGGGATTTTAAAGTACCTCGAGAAAGTCCCAGAGAATGAAAGCTTATGGAGTGGTGAATGTTTCGTCTTTGACAATAGGGTTACTGTGCAGCATGACCTTAAACCGGGTTCCTACGATCAATGCCATGGCTGTCGTCGCCCAATCACTGAAGAACTTAAGCAAGCGCCTGAGTATGTGCGCGGAGTGTGTTGTCCGCTGTGTTACAACGAGTCATCTGATGAGCAAAAAGCGCGTTTTGCAGAGCGTCAGAAACAAATTGATCTGGCCAATGAACGCAAGCAGCCACATATTGGCGCACCTCCGCCGGCTAGGCAAAAGAATCGTTAGCGATTGACCTTGCCACTCTATTTTTGATGTTTTGAGTTCTTAAGTGGCCTGTTTGTTGTCGAGCAAATACCACTGCTTAATAAACTCGTCTTCATTGAGGTTGCTCAGTGCGACGTTACTAGCGCGAAGATGATGCAGCCATTTTAACGTTCGGAAGGCATCAAACCAATAAAACAACTGTTTTGAAAATTCCAACTCTGTTTTTGTCTGCTTAAGGCAGTGCGAAAAACCTCGCGAAAAATCCAAGGCGTTTAGGCTTTCTTCAATAGCCTCTAGCTGAGCAACGTCTTGGTTTGCTAAAAGACCAAATTTGCGCAAATTTAGTTGCCAATCATTAGCTGAAATGGGCGCCTTTTTTGCGGCGTAGGTTGCACTCAAATGCGAGAACCATTGCAAAAGCGTTTTTAAATAATCAAATAATACTGGATGATAAAATACGGCCATTTCATCGTTAGTTTCACTAAGCATTGTCTTGACTGCGGCGCCTGTACCGAATGGTGTTCGTGTGGATTGGCGAGCATCAATAAAAATAACAGGTTGGCTCAGTAAGGCGATCTCGCCAGTTTTGCGTAGTTTGTTCAGGAGGTAAAAGTCTTCACCGGCTGAACGCCGAGGAAAGCCTCGCACCACGGCGTAGTGCGAGGCTGAAATGCATAAAGTGCTACCCAGAGTATGGTAGGCATAAGGCGATCCTGCGAAGGTTAAGCCGGCGGTATAGGCATTGATGCGGCGCTCATAGAGATGCGTGAACGATGTGAGCTTTTTATCGGCGCCTTCAGACTCAGCGACGTGTTGAAAGGGGAATAAATAAGCGGCTATGTTGTTTGTTGAGCCTTTGTTTTTATCATTTACTGCGGAAAAATAATTGGCCGGAAGCGTCACATCGGCATCAGTGCAAAAGATCCAAGGCTTGCGAATTCGCTCCAGGGCAATTAAACGAAGCGCGATATCTGCAGCTATTTTTCTTGCTTGACCGACGCCTTGTAAGCTGGGTATTTGATTTCCCTGAGTATATCGATCAACGACCAGCAAGTCGTTGGCGTCGTTGAGCGCATAAAGGTTAAGATTATGATGGCTTTGCTGCTTTACGAGTTTTTTTTCGATAGTGGCAACGAGTGCTAGGTTGGCTTTACTGGCAGCAGTAATACGCGCAGGCTGGTTGATAACCAAGATGAATAGGCATTTGAGATGGCTTTTTGCGAATAGCGCTAGACGGGTTAGCAGCTCGGCATTTTCATCAAAAGCAGGAATACACAGGCAACTGTCATAGTGCACCGCATTAGGGATGCATGAGACAACATAGTGTGCTTCTGCCTCGGCATATAGAGCTAGGTATTTTTTTGTGGCAGCGGAGGGCGCACTCACGTTGTAATAACAACCTGTAGTGTGTGAGTCGCCTGCCGGCATGCAGCGGCGGTGGATTTCAATGCAGCGCGGCGCATATGGGTAAGTTGGCAATGATTTCTGCTTCTACATCAAGCAATGTGTCTGTTCGTTCGTCGACTTCGGCTGAGTTAAAGTAATGCTTGGCCAGCGTATCAAATAGTGAAAGATGTCGTTGTTCTGAGCGTGCGATGCCGTTGTAGAAGCGCTTTAGCGCGCCGTCCTCAAGCGCATCAGCCACTAAGCCAAATCGTTCACAGCCTCGCGCCTCAATGATTCCGGCAATGATTAAGCGGTCTAAAAAATAAATATCCTTGCCCTGTCTGATATGTTTGCGAAAGCCCACCACATAAGCGTCTTTTTGATCGGCAGCCAGCCGGCTACCCCTTCGATGTATCCAGCGCACGACTTCACGGAAGTGGCTCAGCTCTTCTACCGCAAGCTCTGACATTGCCTCAACGAGTTTAGTACGGTCAGGGTAGTGTGAAATCATCGACATGGCCATGCCCGAAGCCTTCTTTTCGGCAGCGGCATGGTCTTGCATAAACGTATCAAAATCGGCCATCACAGCATCAACCCAACGGGTCTGTGTGGCATAGCGAAGGGGTTGAATCGGTTGATCAACGATAATGGGGGAGGCGTGGTCCTTGGGTTCTGACATGATTTTCCTGAGTACGCAGTGCGCAATTTTTGTGGCTGTTATAACTGACGGAGCGCATTATAATGCACCAGCCCAACAGCATCCAATGCTCGTGGCGCCTTACTGATTGCACCTAGACGATTGCTCGTAGCCCGCATTGAGTCGATTAATCCTGGTTTTTTTGGGCAAGCGCTGCCATTGGCTGGATTTATTAAGAAGGCGTATTGATTTACGCTCCATTTTTTTCCAAGGATTTTTTGATTATGGTAATTAAGCCTAAGGTTCGCGGCTTCATGTGTGTCACCACTCATCCTGAGGGATGTCGCCAAAACGTGAAGAATCAAATTGATTATGTGAAAGAGCGCGGCCCGATTGCGGCAATGCCAAAGCGCGTTTTGATTATCGGATCTTCTACGGGCTATGGCCTTGCCTCGCGGATATCAGCAGCCTTTGCTGGCGGGGCGAGTACGCTGGGTTTGTTTTTTGAAAAGCCGGGCACTGAAAGAAAGCCGGGTACGGCTGGCTGGTATAACTCAGCAGCATTTCACGAATTTGCCGCGGCCGAAGGACTGTATGCGCGTAGCATCAATGGCGATGCATTTTCTGATGAAATAAAACAGCAGGCAATTGCTGCGATTAAGGAAGACCTGGGTCAGATTGATTTGGTTATTTACAGTCTTGCCTCGCCGCGCCGCCAGCACCCGAAAACCGGTGAGGTCTTTACCTCGACGTTAAAGCCTATTGGTAAGGATGTTACCCAGCGAGGCGTTAATACCGATAAGAAAGTTGTTCAAGATGTCACGCTTACCGCTGCTACTGAAGAAGAAATTGCAAATACTGTAGCGGTGATGGGTGGCGAAGATTGGCAAATGTGGATGGATGCATTGGCGGCGGCTGATGTCTTAGCGCCTGGCGCGAAAACAACGGCTTATACTTATCTTGGCGATAAAGTGACTTGGGATATTTATTGGCATGGCACGATTGGTCGAGCTAAGCAGGATTTAGATAATCGAGTATTGGCTATTCGGAAGCAGTTAGCGCCTCTAGGCGGTGATGCGCGCGTAGCAGTGCTCAAAGCGGTGGTGACGCAGGCTAGTTCGGCTATTCCTATCATGCCGCTCTATTTGTCATTATTGTTTAAAATAATGCAACAAGACGGCACCCATGAAGGTTGTATCGAGCAAATTTATACTCTGCTAGCCGATCGCTTGTATGCACAGGATTCGCCACTCGATGAACAGGGTCGTTTACGTGTGGATGAAAAAGAATTGCAACCTCATGTCCAGCAAGCGGTTGAAGAGCTTTGGGGACAGGTAACCTCTGAAAACTTGCTCGATATTTCGGATTTTTCTGGATACCAAAAAGAGTTTATGAACCTGTTCGGTTTTGAAATTGATGGAGTCGATTATGAAGCCGATGTTGATTCAGTCGTTGCAATCGACAATTGTAACTAGGTGCCGACTTTCAATGGTTAGGCGTGTTTTTTTGCTCAGCGTGGCAAGAGTGGCTTGTAGATGAATGATGTGCAGGTACTCACGCAAAATGTTCGACGTATTACGGCGCCCAATCCCGGGCCGATGACCGGTGCTGGAACCAATACTTACATTCTTGGGCGCGATAGATTTGTTGTGGTGGATCCAGGGCCAGCTATCGATTCACACATCGAGGCCATATTAAAACAGGTCGACGGTCGGCTTGAGGCAATCTTAGTGACTCATACTCACAGCGATCACTCGCCTGCGGCAGCTAAGCTCGCTGCACGGACCTCGGCACCTAGGTATGGTTTAGTCTCGAGTAATATTGCGTTGCAAGATGCCACCTTCACTCCTGATGTGTTACTCAAGCACAACGAGCTACTCAAGTTTAGTGACTGTAATCTTCGCGCTATTCATACGCCTGGGCATGTTGATAATCATTTTTGTTTTATGGTTGAAGGTGGCGTGGCTGAAGATAATGGCATGCTGCTTGCTGGCGATCACATTATGAATGGCTCTACCGTTGTGATTATGCCGCCGCAAGGCGATATGGCGCAATACATTGAGTCACTGCGTCGCCTAGCGACTTATCCGCTGAGCGTCATAGCTCCGGCTCACGGCGACTTGATGCCGGAACCACTGAAGGTCCTTGATTATTTGATCGCACATCGATTAGGTCGCGAGCAGAAGGTACTAGATAGCCTTGCAACGTCTGAGCAAGCCAGTGAGCGCATAAATATTAAAGACTTGGTGCAGATTGTTTATAGCGATGTTGATAGCCGGTTGTATCCTATTGCCTGTTACTCACTGCTGGCGCACCTGCTTAAATTAGAATCCGAACAAAAAGTGAGGCGGTTTGAGTTGCCGCACAATAATTCGCCGCGCGACAACCAGAGTATTGCTGCGCAAGATTATTGGCAGTTGTGCCTGCAGCCGTCGGCGAGCCGTTAATGGCGGATATAAACCAAGCGCCTACGTGGTCTTTGTATATTATTGAGTGTGCGGATGGTCGTTTTTATACAGGTATTTCAACTGACCCTGCAAGACGTCTGTTAGAGCACCGTCAGGGTGGAGCTAAGGCAGCTAAAGCGCTCAGGGGTAAGGGACCTTTAAAGATGGTTTTTTCCCAACCCATTGGCGACCGATCGGCGGCGCAAAGTGCCGAATACCAGCTCAAGCAGCTAAAGCGTTTAGAGAAAATTAAGGTGATTGATTCTGGGTGCTTTATGGCCGCTGGCTCGGATCATGCTGATCCCTAAAACTTAATGGTGACTGCAGCTTAATGGTGCCTACAGCTTAATGGGGAGCCTAAAGCACAATGTTGCCAAGACGGAGAGACTTACTAGCCGAGCTTTATTTCAATAGCAACGCGATCTAAGCAGCGCCCCGATGAAGCGCTTTCATTGATTACAAAGACGCCAGGCACATCGATCAATGACGCCTCGCGGTTGCTTTGCTGATCGCCCTCATCTAAAAAGGTATTGCTCAGTGTGAGCAGTATCGCCAGTGCTTGTTCATTGCTAATAGCTGCGCTGATAAAAATTAAGTCTGGCGCGCTTTGTGTGACGCTCTGGGCTGAGCACTGGCCTGCCTCTAAGCTGTCGCAATACCAAGCCTCTTGGCCAAGCTCTTCTATTAGAGCCGCTCTTACCCATTTATCGTTTGGCTTAGTAGTATCAAAGCCAATTAATAATGCATTGCCTCGGCGAGCAACCGGATTGGTTTGTCGAACCGGGATGGTGAGTCTTTTACGGTTTTCGGGGTCGAAGCCTTGTATCAGCTCGCTGGCCATTTTGTAGCGCGGGTGGCTATGCTGACTTGAAACATCACAACAAAGCAGCAGTGCAGGGAGGTCAAAATCCTCAATATCATCCAGCATGTTTAGTAAGTTTTTCCAGTCGGCATTAAACGCTTGCTGGTTGTTTCTGTTTAGATAACCAAATAAAAAATCATACTTTCGCTGAGTGTTTGCACCTACGAATCCCGTGGTATCTAAAATGTGAAATAGGTTATAGCTACTCTCGTCAAGGTTCTGACTCAAAGCCTCGGATTCATGCTGCTCGCTAAGCAGTAAAACATCGACCGCTGGTGCCATATACGTAGCGCTTGATTTACTGGCTTGTAGGGCTGATCCATCAGCGGCGTCACTGGTGCTCGATGCGGTTGCGGCTGATTGTGCATCGGGCGCAATTAAGCCTAGCTCTTGCTGGTTTTTTGTGGGGATGACATCCGTCTTGCGTTGCGACCTAATATTAATGGGTAAAACAACGGTGAATGTCGTGCCTGCGCCTGGCGCACTGGTTAAATCTAGCGACCCCTGCATCATTTCAACGAATTGCTTGCAGATTGAAAGGCCTAGTCCGGTGCCGCCATACTTGCGCGCCGTGTCAGAATCGGCTTGTACAAAAGCTTCAAAAATATTTTGCATCGCCTCAGGCGACATGCCAATACCCGTATCGCTAACATGGTAGATCAGCTCATCAGCTTCGGCGTTGAAGGTCACTAGTATGGTGATCTTCCCGTCATGCGTAAATTTACAGGCGTTGCTCACCAAATTGATAAATATCTGTCTGAACTTGACCGCGTCGCTATACAGCATGGGGATTGGGTTAGCCGCATCTACAACAAGTTTATTGTTGTTCTTTTTCGCCAGCGGCAACATAGTTGTGGCTAGGTTTTCAATAATTTTTACGCTGTCGAATGTTTCATTAAAAACGGTCATGTTGCCCGATTCTATTTTTGCTAAATCTAAAACATCGTTGATGAGCTGCAGTAGGTGTCTCCCTGAGCTAAGAATATGCTGCAGATCATTGATTACCTGTTGTTCGTCGAGTTGATTATCCTCACCATACACCTCAATTGTCATCTCGCTATAACCAATAATGGCGTTTAATGGTGTGCGAAGCTCATGACTCATATTGGCCAAAAAATTGGTTTTTGCACGGTTGGCTTCATCGGCATTTTCTTTTGACTGCTGCACCTGAGCCATGGCATTGCGCAGCTTGTCCGACATTTCGTTGAAGGCAATAGTCAGGTCGCCAATTTCATCATAACTCGTCACTGGGATGTGATAATCAAGGTCGCCACGGCCGATGCGAATAGTTCCTACGTTAAGATTGTTGAGCGATTTGGTCGTGTAGCGAATGAGTAGATAGCCAAGCCCTACAGTGAGCGCAATAGTAAATAAATAAATTCCCAGGGTGATCTGATCGTTAAATCGCGATACTTTCTGTAGTCGGTCAGTAAGTTGTTCGGCAGATTGAATTTCGATAGACACGAAGTTACTAAGAAGCGTGGTCGATGTGTTGTAGACCAGTTCAATGCTTGATGCTAGCGGTGTTTGATCGCTGTTATAACCGGTATAAAACTGTTGCCAGAGCATGTCGAGCTCAGCATGATTGGTGACCAGTTGCTGAAAGACCTGCAGCGAGTCTCGGTAGGCATAGGTTCCAAGACGATTGATTTCGAGGGCAATCGATTCGAGGCTTTTTATGCCATTATCAATCTCCTCTTCACTCAACGTTTCCTCACCGCTTTGCTTGAGTGCATCGAGCACTAAAATTTCTTTTTGTTGATTTTGCAAAAGTTGTCGGGTGGTGACCGATGCCAGCTGACCTTGTACAGCTTTTTGCAGGTTGTCTAGGCGTAGGTTGCGATTTTGACTGCTTATTTGATAGGTGATGTTGGTTAAAGTGAATAGAGCCACGATTGCCGTTATCGAAATGGATAGGCGTAGTCGCAATGAGAGGCGAGGAAGCTTAAATGGAAGTTTCAGCATTGTTCGTTATTGTCGCAAGAAATGGCTGTCAATTAGCTTGAGTGAGTGTTTCTATTTTTTCAAGCAGTAAGGGAAAATCTATGGGCTTAGTTGTGTAGTCATTACAGCCGGCATTCAAAGCTTTTTGTTTATCATCAGACATAGCATGGGCCGTGAGTGCGATCACCGGTAGCGTTGCGGTAGACTCGTTTTTGCGAAGTTCACTGCAGGTGCTCCAGCCATCAAGAACGGGCAGGTCCATATCCATAAGAACAATGTCTGGGCGAGTAGCGGCAATGCTATCGAGCGCTTGTTGTCCGTCGCCTACGCTACTGACTCGGTAGCCTTTGCGTTCGAGTCGACGAGTTAGCATGTCGCGATTGAGCTCATTGTCTTCAACAATTAAAATATCGATCATTGCTCGGCCTCCTTATTCTGCTGAGGTTCATCATCGCTGCGTTCGGCTGGCACAGGTTCAATGATTTGAATGATTTGACTCACGCGTACTCGTTCTGACACGCCTTTGGGTTGTAAGTCTAATTCTCGGCCGAGTTTCAGCTCGAGCTCGGTGCCTTGTAATGTTGATGCAGCAGCTAAAATCTCACCGCGGCCCGTTTGATCTTCTATGCGCGAGGTTAAATTAACGGCGTGGCCTACCACACCGTATTTAGCCCGTGTTGATGAACCGATGTTACCAGCAACCACTTCGCCGGTGTTCAAGCCAATCCCCATTTCTATGGCGGGCAGGCCCTCGGCCTCATTACGCAAGTTGACTGTATGCATGGCTTCTTGCATCGCAAGCGCGCAACGAATGGCATTTTCTCGGTCTTGCTGGCTGGTAACAGGTGCGCCAAACAGAGCGAGAATTGCATCGCCTATAAATTCGTCGACTATGCCTCCATGCGCCATAATAATATCGGCCATGCCGCCTAAATAGTTATTCAGAAGTTTAACCACACTTTGCGGCGAAAGCTGTTCACTTATGGTGGTGAAACCGCGAATATCGGCCATTAAAATAGTAACGGTTTGCAGAGTGCCGCCCATGTCGAGTCCATCGGGCTTGTCGAGTAAGTTACTTACAATTTCTGTCGATAGGTAGCGGCCAAAAGTATTTTTTATGAAGCGGTGACTTTTTTCTAGCTCGGTGCTGAGGCGTCGCTCTGTATCGACCCAGCGCTTTCTATCAAGCCCTGCTGCCAATCGGGCTTCGAGCAGCACACGATTAAAAGGTTTTTGTAAATAATCGTCGGCGCCGGCTTCAATGCAGCGTATGACTTCGGCCTGGTCGGCTAGGCCAGAAATTACGATAACCGGTATGGCCCTCCAGATTTGGGAGGCCTTTAATTTTGCCAGCACTTCATGGCCACTCATCTGAGGCATTACCAGGTCGAGCAAAATGAGGTCTATATCGTGTTTCTTCAACGTCTCAAAAGCTTCGGTGGCGGTTGCGCAAGCAAAGGCGTCTAGGCCCAGTTGTTGGATGTAGCGGCTAAGCAGGTCACGATTGGCAGGTTGGTCATCAAGAATTAATATCTTTCCGCTGTAGCTTGATGCCTCTGCTGTCAATGAATGGGGTGAGGCGTTAGCAGTAACCGACTTGCGACGGCGTGTGCTCTCTAGCGTTTGGAGGCTTTTGTTCGACCACAAGATCACTTTGTCGAGTAAATTACTCAGCGTCGCTGTGGGTGACTCTTCTGTGTCGCGAATGAGTTCGGCGTAGCCGCGAGTGATGCCTATGGTGTTACGCAGGTCATGCCTTTGGCCGGCATCTTCAATACCGTCTAGCGCCGAGCCCCTTAACTGCAAATCATCAAACTTGCTGACGTTTTGCTCAAGGGCGGTAAAAAGCTTTTCCAGGTCGCTGCGAAGTGTTTCGGTGAGTTTGCTCTTAACTAGCATCTGTCCCACCTTGATCTGCAGGCTTTGGAGCCTTGCCAGTTCACGCATCGGTAGGGGTTCAGTCATTCAGCAACCTCAAAAGCTAGAAAATTGCGATGCATTGCCAACTAAGGAGGTGCTAAGGGTTGAGTTGGCTATGTATAACGGATGCATGGCTTGGGTTAAATAGTATAACCTTATCCGCGCGGGCAATAACCCCTGAACAGCGGGTTTGCTGGCTAATTTTTGGATAAAACTGGCGTCCCCGACTGATATTGGCGGTTAGATGAAAATACATGATACTAATTGTACTTATTTGCCACTTTCGTCTTGATATGTAAGGGCAAAATCGTTGAAAATGCGCGCACGATGCGGCACTTGTTGTTAAGCTGCGCAATTCCCTACCAGTTAGCACTTTTTGCGCTTTGTTATGCGGGCGCAGGGAAGAGTTAGGGAAGAGTACAGATGCAAGAGTTGCTGGCGCCTGTATGCGAAAAAAACGTATATATAGTAGAAAAAACGATGGGGCGCGCACAAGCAGCCGCAGGCTATATCTAATATCATTACCGAAATAATTATCCGGAGATCACAATAGTGAGCGTGTTAAAAACTGTTGAAATTTTTGCGGGTCTGTCAGATACAGAATTGACGGCTTTGGAAGAATCAAGCATTCGCAGAAGCTACCCAAAAAACACGGTTATCATCAATGAAAATGATGTGGCGGATTCGCTGTATGTCATTGAGTCGGGTAAGGTCAAAGTATACTGCAGCGACAAAAACGGCAAAGAATTTATTATGAATACGCTGGGCGGTGGTGACTACTTTGGTGAGTTGGCATTACTAGACGACGATCGCCGTTCAGCATCGGTGCGTACCATGGAAAAAGCCGATTTTTGTATCATCTACAAGCAGGATTTTAGCCGGGTTTTAGATGAGCATCCTAATATTGCTAAAACCTTAATACGAAATATTACGCGACGAGTTCGCGCGCTTACCGAAAAAGTTAAAAGCTTGGCCTTGCAAGATGTCTATGGGCGAGTAACGAAGGTGCTTAATAGCTTGGCTACCGAGCGCAATGAAGAATTTTATGTCGAAGAGAAGCTTACTCAGCAAGACATAGCCGACCGCGTTGGCGCCTCGCGTGAAATGGTGGCGCGAATTCTTAAAGACCTAACCATTGGTGGTTATATCAGCTTTGAAAACCGCCACATTGTTATTCATCGGCGCCTGCCAGCCAATTACTAAGTTTGCTGGGTGCTAGGTGTTTTAGGGCGTTCGCTGTGCGGCGCCCCAATCGTAAATCTTTTTATTATTTTCTCAGCTTTGCCTAGTTGGGTTCGTTAGAGTCTTCTAACGTATTGTTAACTACCTCATTGACCGTACAGATCAGCGTGCCATCGTACAGGTGTGCGCTAATTTGACTGCCGCTATGTACGGGTTTGGTCGACCTAATCACTGCTTCCTTTTCATCCTTCACAATGGCGTAACCTCGTTGCAGCGTTGCCAATGGGCTGACCAAGTGCAGCGCCGAAGCCAGTTGCGAGCTGCGCGCTCGCTGTACTTCGAGCTGGCGTGACGCCGAACTTAATAGCCGCCTATGGAGTTGGTTGAGTTGTGTTTTGGCGGCTACTAAGCGGTTGTGTGGCGAGAGGTGGAGCAGTTCAAGTTGGCTTCGCGTGAAGGCCGTTTTAGCGATAGTTAGCCGCTGCTGCATTGCGCCCCATAGTCGCATGTCGAGATGGTCAACACGCTGAGCCTGTTGCTGAACTCGCTCGCCGGGGTGCTTGAGTCGCGCAGTTAAGTGATTAAGTCGCATGCCGGCTTGGTGAGTGCGGCGGTGGATTTCTCTGGCCAGACGAGCATGTATCGCTTGCAGTTTCTGGGTCATTTCATGACTGTTGGGGCTGAGTAGCTCAGCTGCTGCGGTAGGAGTTGCAGCGCGTGCATCAGCTACAAAGTCAGCTATGGTGAAGTCGGTTTCGTGTCCTACGGCGCTTACGATGGGCAGTTTGGAGTTGAAAACTGCATACGCTACTTCAGCTTCGTTAAAGCTCCACAGGTCTTCTAGTGAGCCGCCACCTCGCCCAATAATAATGGCTTCAGGCCGGACTGAGTTTTTAGCGGATGCCGGCATCGTGCGCTCACCGTTGGCCAGCTGGTTAGCTAGCTCAATGGCGCTGGCAATTTGATGCGCCGCCCCATTGCCTTGCACCGCTACTGGAATAACGACGAGTTCAATGCCGGCAAAGCGGCGCGCAAAGGTACTTTGTATGTCACGAATGGCAGCACCTTGCGGTGATGTGATTACGGCGACTTGGCGCGGTAGGGTAGGGAGTTCTTTTTTTATGCCAGGCTCAAATAGGCCTTCTAGAGAGAGTCTACTTTTGAGTTCATCAAAGGCCAGTTGGAGCTTGCCCAGGCCCGCTGGAGCCATCTTTTCGGCAATAAACTGGTAGCTGCCGCGCGCTTCATAAATGCTCAATCGCCCAGTGAGCACCACTTGTTGGCCATTTTTTGGATTAAAAGCAACGCGCTGATTGCTCGAGCGAAACATGGCCGAGCGCAGTTGGGCGTGATCGTCTTTGAGCGTGAAGTACCAATGTCCAGAGCGGTGCTGCAGTAAATCAGATATTTCGCCCTCAACCATCACGCCGGCAAATGTCCGCTCGAGAGCATTTTTGGCGACTTTGTTGAGCTCGGTGACTGAGTAAAGAGTTTCGGACATGCTGTCTGTACGCGGTAGCGGATTTGATTTTACTTAGTCTGTGAGGCGTTTTTCGAGCACCATCAGCCAAGCTGGTTCGTGATTGTACGGGTGAAGGGCAAGTCGTACCAGTGTGGTTGGCAAATGTCCCATTTACCCAGCATCACGCGAGACTTATAATGCACTGTTAATTAGCTAAGAAAAGCTCATGCTGAGCGCTTTTATGCTTTACACAGTGCACTCTTGTTCTGTTAAACCTCAGGTCAAAAGGACCATTTTCTATGCCTCGCATCGCCCACGAAGCCCTTACATTCGATGACGTGTTGTTGTTGCCCGATTATTCCGAAATGCTTGCCACGGGCGTTTCTATGCAAACCCGATTAACACGTAAAATCTCGCTCAATATTCCACTCCTATCCTCTGCCATGGACACCGTTACTGAGTCGCGCTTAGCGATTGCATTAGCGCAAGAAGGTGGTATTGGCATGATCCATAAAAACATGAGTGTGGAGCAGCAAGCCAAGGAAGTTCGAGCAGTCAAAAAGTTCGAGAGCGGCGTGGTTCGCGACCCTATAACGATTGATGCCGATGGCACTATTCGAGAATTATTAGATATTAAATTACAGCACAATATCTCAGGCGTTCCCGTTATGGAACAAGGTATGTTAGTTGGTATTGTTACCAGCCGAGATGTTCGTTACGAAACCAACATGAATGCGCATGTTCGCACAATTATGACACCTAAAGAAAAGCTGGTGACAGTGTTAGAGGGCACGGCGCCTGAAGATGTTAAAAATATACTGCATGAAAACCGCATTGAAAAAGTGTTAGTGATTAATGAAAGCTTTGATTTGTGCGGCATGATTACGGTTAAGGATTTAGAGTTGGCGCAGCGTTTCCCAAACTCCTGTAAAGATGAGTCTGGGCAGCTTCGTGTGGGGGCGGCTGTTGGTGTTGCTGGCGATACCGATGAGCGGATAGCAAGCTTGGTTGATGCAGGCGTTGACGTATTGTGTGTGGATACCGCGCACGGCCACTCAAAAAACGTGTTAGATCGAGTTCGCTGGATAAAGAAAAATTATCCTGGCGTGCAGGTGATCGGTGGCAATATTGCTACGGCCGAAGCTGCGCTGGCACTTGAAGAAGCGGGTGCCGATGCAGTTAAGGTGGGTATTGGCCCTGGCTCAATTTGTACTACGCGGATTGTTACGGGTGTTGGTGTGCCACAAATCACGGCTGTTTCACAAGTCACTAAGGCCCTGGCCGGGCGCGTGCCAGTTATTGCCGATGGCGGTATTCGCTTTAGTGGTGATATTGCTAAGGCTATAGTGGCTGGAGCTGATTCGGTGATGGTGGGTAGTTTGTTGGCAGGTACCGAGGAGGCTCCGGGTGAGGTGGAACTTTATCAAGGGCGAACCTACAAGGCTTATCGTGGTATGGGATCACTAGGTGCCATGGCTCAAAAGCAAGGCTCCAGCGATCGTTACTTTCAAGACGCCAGTGCCGGTACGGAAAAGCTAGTGCCTGAAGGTATTGAAGGGCGAGTACCCTATAAAGGTCCAGTCAATCGCATCATTGCTCAACTTGTCGGTGGTGTGCGTTCAGCTATGGGTTATACCGGGTGCGCAGATATTGCTGAAATGCAGGTCAAGCCCAAGTTTGTGAAAGTCACTGCTGCGGGAATGAGCGAGAGTCACGTACATGACGTGAGCATCACTAAGGAAGCGCCTAACTATCCTGTTCAGTAAGTAATTCTTGGTAGACCCCAGTGGCCTATGTAGGCTGCCTTCTGATTTTCTCATTACGCTAACGATTTAATTTTGTTAGCGTAATGAGCTTACACATTATTTAATTTATCAAAGAAGCCTTTAACTATGCCAGCTAATATTCAGTCACAACGAATTCTCATTGTCGACTTTGGTTCTCAGTATACGCAGCTCATTGCTCGGCGAATTCGTGAGTGTGGTGTTTACTCAGAAATTATTCCTTGGGATGTTGATCCCGCTATTTTTAGCGAAGCCAATGTTAAAGGCATTATTTTATCAGGCGGTCCTGAAACGGTAGTGGGTGATGAAGCCCCGTCAGCGCCGCTAGCGATCTTTTCGCTGGGCTTACCCATATTGGGCATATGCTATGGCATGCAGACGATGGCGGCGCAGCTCGGTGGAGCCGTTGAGCCGTCGGCTAAGCATGAGTTTGGCCATGCTGAAATTCTACTCGAAAATTCTTCTGAATTAACTGATGGCCTAATTGCAGAGGGCGAGTCGCTCAATGTATGGATGAGTCATGGTGACAAAGTCACTCAGTTGCCTGCAGGGTTTGCGCTAGTGGCCAGCACGAGCAGTGCACCTATTGCTGCCATGGGCGACGATAGTCGCAAGCTTTACGGCGTGCAGTTTCACCCAGAGGTTACTCATACGGCGAAAGGGCAAGAATTACTGACCCGTTTTGCGATTGATATTTGTGGTTGTGATGGCCTGTGGAGTATCGCCAATATCGCGCAAAAAGAAGTAGATAGTGTGCGCGAGGCCGTTGGCAATGATCAAGTTATATTGGGCTTGTCTGGAGGCGTCGACTCTTCTGTAGTCGCGGCGCTTTTGCACAAAGCCATTGGTCAGCAGCTCACTTGTGTATTTGTTGATAACGGCTTGCTGCGGCACAATGAAGGCGCGCAGGTAATGGAGATGTTTGCTGCCAACATGGGTGTGGTAGTTATTCGCGTTGATGCGGAAGAGGAGTTCTTAAGCAAGTTGGCCGGTGTGGCCGACCCTGAACAAAAGCGCAAAATCATTGGCAATACGTTCATCGATATTTTTGAGCGCGAAGCAGGGAAGATTGAAAATGCCAACTGGTTGGCGCAGGGCACCATTTATCCTGATGTCATAGAGTCGGCGGCATCGAAGCATGGCAAAGCCCATGTGATTAAATCCCACCACAACGTCGGTGGCTTGCCCGAGCATATGAATCTCAAATTGATTGAGCCGCTGCGCGAATTGTTTAAGGATGAAGTGCGTCGTTTAGGCGTTGAGTTAGGCTTGCCGCCCGAAATGGTTCACCGGCATCCTTTTCCAGGGCCTGGCCTTGGTGTGCGTATACTGGGCGAGGTTAAAAAAGAGTATGCGGATGTACTGCGCATGGCAGACCATATTTTTATTGAAGAGCTTCACAACTCGGGTTGGTATGCCAAAACCAGTCAAGCTTTTGCCGTTTTCTTACCAATCAAATCGGTGGGGGTAGTGGGTGACGCGCGCCGTTATGAATGGGTTATTGCGTTGCGGGCGGTTGAGACGGTTGACTTCATGACGGCGCGCTGGGCACATTTACCCTACGATCTGCTTGAGCATATTTCGCGGCGAATAATTAATGAAATTGTGCATGTGTCGCGTGTTGTTTACGATGTGTCGAGTAAGCCGCCAGCCACTATTGAGTGGGAATAACTAACTGCCTAGTACAGACCTTATAACACCTTCTATTTTGTCATGTTCACAGCCTAAATTGAGAATAAAATCTACCGGGGTGCCAGCAGCGGTGCGACTCTTGCCCGCCATAACTCATCGATAAACGCCATTTTCTCGACATGGATATTCTCTTTCTGCGTAGCTTTATCTCCGAAAACCATCCAGACGGCCGATTTAGAGTCGGTCACTGCCGGCCATGATGGCAGCTCTTTGCCATTTGGGTTTCCCGTTTTTACAAAATTGATCCAGTAGTTTCGCATGGTCGCGGCAATGGGTAAATTGTATTGGGTCCACATGGTTTCTTGATCCGCCGCATGTGCGGCTCCAGGCACCTGCCCCCGCTGTTCTGGAGCAACATATTCAAACATATACAGATAAGCGGGACGTCCTACCTGCTCCATACTGCGCGTCATATTCTGCGCTGCATAGACGTAGCGAAGGTCACCAAAGAAGCGGCCGAAGCCCTGATCGTCACTGACGGCAAAATCTTCGGCCCATAGCTGACGCATACGGTCGGACTGTCCCTGTGTGATGGCCAGAAGATCTTCTCGGCTGATACCCGATATGCCGAGGACGCTGCCATCAAAACTTGTTCCACCACTGATAAACGGCACCGGATGCTGTTTGCCTAGCGCAAAGAGTACGCCACTTTCCTCTATCTGACTGATGCCATCGATAATCGGAAGATGGAAGCCCCGCACAGTACTAGTCCACTGCGCGGCCGTTACGGCATAGAGGTCCTTTCGCTTTAGCTTGTGGCTCGGTTTACCTGTTGCTTGGCTAGCCAGTTGCAGCGCTATAGATTCAGCGCTGGGTGCGTTTTTCAGAGGGGTAACGTGCGCTGTGCGTGGTTGTAATGGCCAAGTGCCATAGCCGCTCTGGGCAATACCGCCGGCAATAAGGTCGGCACTAGCGGGGTTAGCCATCAGCATATTGACTGCCATTGCTCCGGCTGAGACGCCAGTAATCGTCACTTGTTTTGGGTCACCGCCAAAGGCGGCGATGTTTCGATTAATCCAGCGCAACGAGGCCAGCATGTCCATAAGGCCGAAGTTAACGCCCTGACTACCATCGAGTTGAGGGTGAGCGAAGAAACCGAGAGAGCCTAAGCGGTAGTTAATTGTGACCAACACGATGCCCTCGGCGTTTAGCATCGGCGCTAGTGCAAAGTTGTATTCACCGCTGCCGGCGATCATGCCGCCACCATGAATTATTACCATGACGGGCAGATTCTTTGCGCTGATGGGGGCTGCGACATTTAGGGTTAGGCAGTCTTCCTGTTGAGGCCGGTGGTTGGGAATCAGTCCGAAGCGCAGGGGTTGAGGGCAGGCCGCACCAAACTCCTTAGCATGACGAACGCCTGACCAGTGTTTCGACACTATGGGTGGCTGCCATCGGCGTTCACCAGTCGGGGGAGCTGCGTAGGGTATGCCCAGAAAGACTTGCGAACCCTGCATACCAATGCCTTCCAGAGTGCCTTCATTGGTTTGAACCAGTGCGGTAGCGTTAGGGAGATTTTCTGTTGCCTCAACTCGAACGTGTGCCGGTGGGCTGAGGGTGGTAATCGCAATAAAAAACGACGACAATGCAAGTCGAAAAAGCATTGCGAGCCTATTGTTGCCGGGCGTCTCTAAGTTGCTTTGCAACATATTCCCCTCTAATTTAATGTTAAAGGTTATAGCTGTTTAACCTTCATCAGAACTGAAGCTCTGCAATATTACGGTAAAAGTCCAAAGCATCAGGGTTGGCTAATGAGTCATTATTGTTAGGCAGCTCGTCGTGTACTATCTTGCTGACAGCCAGTTCGACGATCTTACCGCTCAGAGTTCGAGGAACGTCAGGCACTGCAATGATTTTAGCCGGGACATGTCGCGCTGTAGTATTTTGGCGAATGCACCGGCGGATTTCTTTTTCCAGCGCGTCCGTTAGTTCAATCCCCTCTCGCAATACAACGAACAGGATTACCCTCACATCATCCTTCCAGCGTTGGCCGATGCAGATGCTCTCGAGAATGGCGTCGATCTTTTCAACTTGGCGATAAATTTCAGCAGTGCCAATTCGCACACCACCTGGGTTTAATACGGCGTCTGATCGACCATGAATGATGACGCCGCCATGTTCGGTGACTTCACCGTAGTCACCGTGTACCCAGACATTGGGATAGCGTTCAAAATAAGCGTTCTGGTATTTAACATTGCCCGGATCATTCCAAAAACCGATAGGGCTGCTAGGGAAGGGGTGTGTGCAGACCATTTCTCCTTTTTGCCCGACGATAGGATGTCCGGATTCATCCCAGAATTCTACAGCCATGCCCAAGCCGATGCACTGGATTTCACCTTCCCAAACAGGCAGGCATGAATTGCCCAGCACGAAGCAGGAAATAATATCGGTGCCGCCTGAAATGGAGGAAAGGCAAATATTCTGCTTGATTGAATCATACACGTAACGAAAACTTTCATGTGACAGCGGGGAGCCTGTTGTGAGAATAGTTTTTAGGCTATCCAGTCTATGAGTTTCCTGAGGTATCAAGTGTTCTTTCTCAACACTTGAAATAAATTTGGCGCTTGTTCCAAAGATAGAGATTTTTTCCTGCTCTATCATGTCGAACATTGCGGTGGGCGAGGGATAAAATGGTGAGCCATCAAATAGAACTAGTGTAGCGCCACTGGCCAGCCCCGAGATCATCCAGTTCCACATCATCCAGCCGCAGGTTGTGAAGTAAAAGAATGTATCGTCTGCAGTCAAATCGACATGCAGCCGGTGTTCTTTCAAATGTTGAACGAGCGTACCGCCTGCACCATGCACAATGCATTTAGGTGCACCGGTAGTCCCCGAGGAGTAAACAATATAAAGAGGGTGATCGAATGGCAGTTGGGCAAACTGCAGTTCGGGTGTAGGCGATGTTTGCTGCAAAAAATCAGCATAGGTTGTTACTTGATTCTGCTTTAGCGGCAGCGGCCGATTTTCCTGGCCAATAACTGACACAACAACGAGCTGCCTGATACTGTCAATGGCATCGGAAACCTCCGTGATTTTTTCGCTACAGTCGATTGTTTTGCCATTGTAGAAATAGCCATCTGCAGCAAAGAGTACCTTTGGTTGAATTTGCCCAAACCTGTCCAGTATTCCTTGTGTGCCGAAATCGGGTGAGCATGAAGACCAGATGGCGCCAAGGCTGGCACTAGCCAGCATCGCGATGACCGTTTCGCAGACATTTGGCAATACGCCGGCGACCCTGTCCCCTTTGGTCACGCCACAATTTTTAAGCGCAGCGGTGACTTTGGCTACTTCAATATACAGCTCGGCATAGCTCATGGTGCGGCGGGATCCATTTTCCAGCATCGCCACGATGGCGGTTTTGCTGTCGCGCCTGTGTAATAGGTTTTCAGCAAAATTGAGCTTGGCGCCCTCAAACCATTGTGCGCCTGGAAATTTGTCGGCATCGCTGAGGACCTGTCGATGACCAGACGAATAGATGATCTGCATAAACTCCCAGACCTGCTCCCAGAAAAGCCCGGGGTTGTTAACCGACCAAAGGTGAAGCTGCTGGTAATCCGGAAACTTCAGACCAAGGTTATGCTCAAGTTTGTTTGCAAAAGCCTGGAGCTGGCTGTTTTTCATTCTGCCTGGTGATGGTCGCCACAAGGGCTTTGCCGTATCCATGATGCGATTACTCGGTAAGGGAATGCGCGCCCACTTTACCTTTACCTTTACGTTAAGGTCAACTATAATGTGAGTAACTGGAGAGCTTTTTATGAAAAGTTATTCGATTTCCGAGTTGTCTCAGGAATTTGACGTAACCACGCGAACGCTTCGCTTCTACGAAGAGAAGGGCTTGCTTGCTCCCACGCGGAAGGGTCAATCGCGCATTTATGCGGCTCGAGACAGGGCACGGCTCAAGCTAATTCTTCGGGGCAAGCGGCTAGGCTTAACGCTGGAGGAGAGCCGCGACATCATTCTTATGTACGATTCCACCAGTACGAACAAAAAGCAGATGCAAGCGTTGATAAAGAAGATTCGTGAAAAGCGTATGCAACTGCAGCAGCAATTGAAAGATCTAGAAGGGATGCTTGTCGATCTCAATGGCTGGGAAGAGCGCTGCATGGCAGACCTAGGTGATCAGGCTATCGGAAAGTTGGCCTGATGTTCTGGGCACGTGAAAATATTTATTGAGAGAAAGCGATGACTACCCATTATAAAAGTCTGGGTTTTGATCTAGGCGATGAAATTGATATGTTGCGCGATGCTGTAAAGAAATTCGCGCAGGCTGAAATAGCACCGCTTGCTGAAAAGATCGATCAAGACAATGAGTTTCCCTGTGCCCTGTGGCGCAAATTCGGCGATCTTGGTTTGCTCGGCATAACCGTCGCTGAAGAATACGGTGGAACTAACATGGGCTATCTGGCCCATGTGGTTGCGATGGAAGAGATCAGTCGCGCTTCGGCGTCGGTAGGCTTATCTTATGGGGCGCATTCTAATCTCTGTGTTAACCAAATCTATAAAAATGGCAGCGAAGCGCAGAGAGCTAAGTATCTTCCAAAACTTTGTTCAGGTGAGCATGTGGGTGCACTGGCCATGTCTGAGCCTAATTCCGGTTCTGATGTTGTTAGCCTAAAACTCAAGGCAGAGCGCAAAGGCGATCACTACATTCTGAATGGTAATAAGATGTGGATTACCAATGGCCCCGAAGCGAGTACTTATGTCATTTATGCTAAGACGGATGTTAGCGCGGGCTCGAAGGGGATTACCGCATTTATTGTCGAGCGTGATTTTTCGGGTTTTTCTCGAGCACAGAAGCTCGATAAGCTCGGCATGCGAGGTTCTAACACCTGCGAACTGGTATTCGAAGACTGTGAGGTGCCCGTTGAGAATGTTCTCGGCAGAGAAGGCAGTGGCGTCAGTGTACTTATGAGCGGTCTCGATTATGAACGCACAGTTTTGTCAGGCGGGCCGGTCGGTATTATGCAGGCCTGTATGGATGTTGTTATTCCCTATGTTCACGATCGCAAGCAATTTGGCCAAAGTATTGGCGAGTTCCAGCTCATGCAGGGCAAGCTGGCCGACATGTACGTAGCTCTCAATGCAAGTCGAGCCTACCTATATGCCGTTGCTAAAGCCTGTGACCGTGGAGAAGAAAGCCGTAAGGATGCAGCGGCTGTGATCTTATATGCCGCAGAGCAGGCTACCCAAATGGCACTGCAGGCAATTCAGGCACTGGGCGGCAATGGCTATATCAACGATTATTCTACGGGCAGGTTACTGCGCGATGCAAAGCTATACGAGATCGGCGCAGGTACGTCGGAAATAAGGCGAATGTTAATTGGCCGCGAATTATTTTTAGAAACCTCTTGATTAAGCTTTTGCTGACAGGAAGCAGGCTATGGCAGTTATTCACTCAAAGATAAATACCCATTCTCAGGAATTTAAAGATAACAGTGCCCATATGGGTTTGCTGGTCGATGACTTGA
>Ga0206130_10000680_pt1 | contig 54783 bp, 53 predicted proteins | sample Helgoland_Spring_9_FD_148637 | JGI IMG/M metagenome (GOLD analysis project Ga0206130, IMG submission 148637) | Pelagic subsurface seawater microbial communities from Kabeltonne, Helgoland, North Sea - Helgoland_Spring_Bloom_20160512_1 | ecosystem: Environmental > Aquatic > Marine > Epipelagic ...
CGAGCGGGGTTGGGGCGAACGGGACATGAAATTCTCCTGTGAAGCGTGACACGGCATCATGCCGTCGACTGTGTCGGTGCATTATGCATGCCAAACACCCAAGTGATTGGAAAATGGCGAAAGCCTCAAATGGCCGGTGGCGTGGCGTCCTGAACGCGGGCAATTTACGCTAGACATTGGCGATCGGCGCGACGGTGTTGTTCCCGGCGCCGCGATCCCGTATCATGGCGACAGGCGGTTCCCAGCGGGCCGCCTTTGTCGTTTCACATTGAAGGAGTTCGCCCCGTGGCCATCACCGCACTCATGCCCGTCTATCCCCGGTGCGATGTGCGTCCGGTGCGAGGCGAGGGCGTCTATCTCTATGGCGAGGACGGCACGCGATATCTCGACATGGCGGCGGGGATCGCGGTCAATTGCCTCGGCCACGGCCACCCGGTCCTGACCAAGGCGATCGCGGACCAGGCCGCGACGCTGATGCACGTGTCGAACGTCTACGGCTCGCCACAGGGCGAACATTTCGCGCAGCGGCTGGTCGACAACACCTTCGCCGACACCGTCTTCTTCACCAATTCGGGCGCGGAGGCGGTCGAATGCGCGATCAAGACCGCGCGTCGCTACCACCACGCCAACGGCAATCCGCAGCGGCATGACCTCATCACCTTCAGCAACGCCTTTCACGGGCGGACGATGGGGACGATCTCGGCGACCAACCAGGCCAAGATGCGCGACGGGTTCGAACCGCTGCTGCCGGGGTTCAAATATGCCGATTTCAACGATCTGGAGGGTGCGCTCGCGCTGATCGACGACAATACCGCCGGCTTCCTCGTCGAACCGATCCAGGGCGAAGGCGGTATCCGCGTCGCGACGCCTGAATTCCTGACGGGGCTGCGCAAGGCGTGCGACGACCACGGGCTGATGCTCGTCCTCGACGAGGTGCAGGCGGGCTATGGCCGCACGGGCAAGTTCTTCGCGCATGAACTCTACGGCATCACCCCCGACATCATGGCCTCGGCCAAGGGGATCGGTGGCGGCTTTCCGCTCGGCGCGTGCCTCGCGACCGAGGAAGCCGCGAAAGGCATGGTGTTCGGCACCCACGGGTCGACCTATGGCGGCAACCCGCTCGCGATGGCGGCGGGCGAGGCGGTGCTCGACGTGATGCTCGCCGATGGGTTCCTCGATAACGTCGCCGAGACGGGCGAGCGGCTGCGCGGTGCGCTCGAACAGATGATCCCCAATTTCGATCATCTGTTCGAGGAAGTGCGCGGCCACGGGCTGATGCTGGGGTTGAAGCTCAAGGTCGACAGCCGCCGCTTCGTCGCCTTCCTGCGCGACGAGCATCAGCTGCTCGCGGTCGCGGCGGGCGAAAATGTCGTCCGCCTGCTGCCACCGCTCGTGCTCGAGGAATCGCACATCACCGAATGTGTCGAGAAATTGAGCGCCGCCGCCCGCGTCTATGTCGCGGCGGCGGACGATTGATCAACGACCCTCCCCGCGACCGGGGAGCGCCCTTGGCGGAGCCTAACATGCGTAATTTCCTCAATCTCACCGATGCCGGTGGCGATGCGATCGCCGCGATGCTGACCGATGCGATCGATCGAAAGGCGGCGCGCACGGGCTGGCCGAAGGGCAAGCCCGATGCCGACGCGCCGCTTGCGGGCCATACGCTCGCGATGGTGTTCGAAAAGAATTCGACCCGCACGCGGTTCAGCTTCGACATGGCGATCCGCCAGCTCGGCGGCACCTCGATCGTCGCCGATGCGGGGTCGATGCAGCTTGGCCGGGGTGAGACGATCGCGGACACCGCGCGCATCCTGTCGGGCTATGTCGATGCGATCATGATCCGCACCGACGATCACGCCAAGGCCGAGGAAATGGCGCAGTACGCCAGCGTTCCCGTCATCAACGGGCTGACCGATGCCTCGCACCCGTGCCAGATCGTCGCCGACCTGCTGACCATCGTCGAAAGCGGCAAGTCGCTCCCGAGCCTCAAGGTCGCCTGGCTGGGCGATGGCAACAACGTCCTCGCCTCGATCATGGAAGCGGCGGGGCTGATGCACTTCGACGTCGTTGCCGCCTGTCCGCAGGGGTTCATGCCCGACGAGGCCGACGTCACCCGCGGGCGGGGCCGCGCCCGCGTCGTCGGCAGCGCGACCGAGGCGGTCGAGGGCGCCGATATCGTCATCACCGACACCTGGGTGTCGATGGGTCAGGCGCAGGCGGAGACCAAGATGAAGGCGATGGCGCCGTTCCAGGTCGATAGCGCGCTGATGGCGTCCGCCAAGCCCGATGCGAAATTCCTCCACTGCCTGCCCGCGCATCGCGGTGAAGAAGTGACGCCAGAGGTAATCGACGGCCCGCAATCGCTGATCTGGCAGGAAGCGGAAAACCGGCTCCACGCGCAAAAGTCGATCCTGCGCTGGTGCTTCGGCCAGATCGGTTGATCGCGGGCAAAACGTTCTTATTTCCGTCATTTCCGTGCAGGCGGGAATCCATAATCTCCAAAGGCTCGATTCCGGCAGCAGCGCTGCATGTATGGATTTCCGCCTGCGCGGGCATGACGAAAGACCGAGCGTGACCGAACCGACATCTCAAACCATCGAAATCGACACCGCGCTCGGCTTCGCGATCCCCACCCGCAGCGCACGCGGGCGGATCGTCCGCCTCGGCCCCGCGCTCGATGCGGTCCTGTCCGCCCACGCCTATCCCCCCGCGATCGAATCGTTGCTGGCGGAGGCGCTGACGCTGGCGGCGCTGATCGGGTCGACGCTGAAGGATGTCGGCGGCCAGCTCACCATGCAGACCCGCACCGATAACGGCGTCGTCCAGCTGCTCGTCGTCGATTACCGCGGGGGCGAGCTGCGCGGCTATGTCCAATATGACGCCGACAAGCTGGCCGAGGCGCCCGCCGATCCGACCTTGTTCGCGCTGTTCGGCGCGGGCTATCTCGCGATCACCTTCGATCTGGCGACCACGGGCGAACGCTATCAGGGGATCGTCCCGCTCGACGGCGCGACGATGGCGGAGGCGGCGCAAAGCTATTTCGTCCAGTCCGAACAGATCCCGACGCTGGTCCGGGTCGCGGTCCGCCAGGACGCGGCGGGCCGCCACATCGCCGGTGCGCTGCTGCTCCAGCATCTGCCCGAAGGCGAGGAGGGTCGCGAGCGGCTGCATACCAAGCTCGACCATCGCGAATGGGAGCATGTCGCGACGCTGGGCCATACCGTCGATCCGGGCGAACTGACCGATCCGGCGCTGCCGCTCCGCGACCTTGTCTGGCGGCTGTTCAACGAAGAGGATGAGGTGCGGGTGCATACCCCCATCGCACTGTCGCGGGGATGCCGGTGTACGCCCGACCATATCGAATCGGTGCTGGCGAAATTCTCGCCCGAGGACCGGCGGGAGATGGCGGACGACGATGGGCTGATCCAGGTCGATTGCGCGTTCTGCGCGACGAAATTTCCCGTCGTCGCCTGAAGGGGCGTCGCCGCTAGCATCGTCGCCTGAAGGATCATCGCCGGGCGGACGCCACCGATAACAGGATCTTAACCGACGTGCCGCATAGCGAAGGGGTGTTCCGCCTCGGCGGCACGTTGTTTCTCCCGAGGGTTCTGCCCTCTCCCTTGAAGGGCCGCCTCAACCGCGGCCCTTTCTTTTTGGACGGCGTTGCCCTAGCGCCGCGCGGACCATGACCAGCCCATCTTATGCCGTCGTGCTCGTGTCCGGCGGGCTCGATTCGATGATCGCCGCGGCACTTGCGCGGGAAGCGGGCTATCGCCTGCTCGCCCTGTCGTTCGATTACAACCAGCGCCACCATATCGAACTGGCCTCCGCGCGCCGGGTCGCGGCACTATTGGGGGCGGAGCGGCACGTCGTGATGCCGATGGACCTGTCGCAATTCGGCGGGTCGGCGCTGACCGCGGATATCGCGGTTCCCAAGGATGGCGTCCAGCCGGGCATCCCGATCACCTATGTTCCCGCGCGCAACACGATCTTTCTCAGCCTGGCGCTGGGCTGGGCGGAGGCGGCGGGCGCGCGCGACCTGTACATCGGGGTCAACGCGCTCGATTATTCGGGCTATCCCGATTGCCGCCCCGAATTCATCGCCGGGTTCGAAGCGCTGGCCGAACTCGCGACGAAGGCGGGCGTCGAGGGCGAACCCTTCCGCATCCGCGCCCCGCTCCAGCATATGACCAAGGCGGACATCGTCCGCGAGGGCGCGCGGCTGGGGCTCAACATGGGGATCAGCTGGTCCTGCTACGATCCCGCGCCGGGCGGCCTCCATTGCGGCCAGTGCGACAGCTGCCGCCTGCGGTCGAAGGGCTTCACCGATGCGGGGATCGCCGATCCGACGGTCTACGCCCGGTCGTGACCTATGCCGTGAAGGAGATGTTCCTCACCCTGCAGGGGGAGGGCGTGAACGCGGGCGCGCGGGCGGTCTTCGTCCGCTTTGCCGGGTGCAACCTGTGGTCGGGGCGCGAACAGGATCGCGCGACTGCGATCTGTTCGTTCTGCGATACCGATTTCGTCGGCACCGATGGGCTCGGCGGGGGTAAATTCGCCGATGCCGCCGCGCTGGTCGATGCGGTCGCAGCGTTCTGGGGGCCGGGCCAGGCGGCGCGATTCGTCGTTCTGACCGGGGGCGAACCGATGCTCCAGGTCGACGATCCGCTGGTCGATGCGCTACACGCCGCGGGGTTTCGCATCGCGATCGAAACCAACGGGACGATCCCCGCCCATCCCGGTATCGACTGGGTCTGCGTCAGTCCGAAGGCGGGAAGTGTCGTGGTCCAGCGATCGGGCGACGAGCTGAAACTGGTGTGGCCCCAGCCCGGCACCGACATCGCCGCGATCGAGGGGTGGGATTTCGCCAACCGGCTGCTCCAGCCGCTCGACGATGCGGATCAGGCCGCGAACGTCGCGGCCTGTATCGATGTCGTCATGGCGCGCCCGGCGTGGCGGCTGACGCTCCAGACCCACAAGATGCTGGGCTTGCGCTGATCCGACCTGGGGCTGGTCGCTCAGCTCCGCATCGCGGTGGCGACGGGTCGCCAGACCATGTCGCCGCATTTGCGGTCCTGCCATTCGCCCTTCTTGTTCCAGCATTTGTCGTCGAGCATCGGATAGGTGGCATAATCGCGCCCGATGTAGCGCGGCAGGCCCTGTTCGCCATAGGGGATCAGGCTGTTGCGCAATTCGCGGGTGCGCGCGACCGCCAGGTCGCCGAACCCGCCGCGGGGGGCGAAGATCGCATCGCGCCCGATCGACGCGGCGGTCTGGCAGAATCCGAATTGCGCGGCGACGGTCGCATAGCTCGAATAGGTGCGGGTCCCGAACTGGTCGAGCGCGGTTTGTCCGGCCTTGGGCGTCTTGTTGGTCCGCGCGAAATATTTGGTGACCGTGTCGAACGCGCCCTTCAACTCTTCCTTATGATCGGTCAGCAGCGCGTTGTAATTCGTCACCGTGTGGAGCGTCGGTTCGAACTGGCACTGCAGCGCGGCGACGTTGAGCGCGGCGCGCATGTTCCAGACCAGCGCGGCGCGCTGTTCGCTCGCCGTCGCACCGGGGAAGCTGACGGCGAGATCGCTCTCGCTGCCCGTGACGGGGGCGCCGGTAAAATCATGCGACCGCAGGAAAAACTGCGCCGACGCCGGCGTGGCGGCTGCAAGACCCATGGTCGCGACGCCCAGAGCAGCCACGAAACGCAACACAAACATCAACTATTCCTCCCGGAGGGGCATTTATCGCGCGATTCTAGAGGCTTTTGCACGGAACCCCAACTGCAAATTAACCACGTGCCGCAGCATCTTGCCTACACGATCGTGCATGCCGCGTCAGCCCCGCGGCGTCGAACGGCCCCGCGCGCGCGACCGGTGCCATGTCCGCGCGTCATCGGCACGCGCATGAAAAAGGGGCCGCCCGGTCGCCCGGACGGCCCCTTTTCCTGATCGAACGGAACACCGTTCGCGATGATTACATCGCGTTGGTGGTCGTCGTCGTCGTGTTCGACATCATCATGGTGTCGTTGCCGGCCATCATGCCGTCGTTGGCCATCATGCCACCGTTCATCGACCCGTCGACGGCGGTCATGTTGTCCGTCATCGTGCCCATGTCGTCGGTGGTGTTCATGTCGGTGACCATCGTGTTTTCGGTGGTCGTTTCGGTCTTCGGACCACAGGCCGAAACCGCGAGTGCGGCACCGGCAACGAGCGAACCGGTCAGAATCTTGGAAATGATAGAACGCATTGGAAGCTCCCTAGATAGCGGATTTGGCCGACTTGCGGGCCGGTTAATACCCAAATCAACGTGGACATTAAACGTATTGTGCCCGCGCCTCAAGCCTCGTTTTAGGTCCGAATCGAAACCGTCGCCAGAAATCGTGCCGCGGTGGCCCGGAGGACGGTGTCGAACGACGCCATCGTCGCCCCTTCCACCCCCAGCGCGGCCAGGCTGGTGACCGGGAAATCGGGCAGGCCGCACGGCACGATGCCGCCGAAATGCGACAGGTCGGGGGCGATGTTGACCGCAAAACCGTGCAGCGTCACCCACCGCCGCACCCGGACCCCGATCGCCCCGATCTTCGCTTCGCGGCCCCGATCGATCGTCCAGATCCCGACCCGCCCGTCGACCGCAAACGCCTCGACCCCCAGCTGCGCGAGCGCCGCGATCACCCATGCCTCCAGACTGTGGACGTAATGACGGATGTCGCGCCCGCGCCGGTTGAGGTCGAGCATCAGATAGCCGACGCGCTGTCCCGGCCCGTGATAGGTATAGCGCCCCCCGCGCCCGGTCGCGACGACCGGAAACCGCGGGTCGATCAGTTCGGCGGGGTCGGCGCTGGTCCCCCCGGTATAGACCGGCGAATGTTCGACCAGCCAGATCAGCTCGTCCGCCGTCCCGGCGGCGACCGCACTGGCGCGGGCCTCCATGGCGGCAAGCGAATCGGCATAGGGGGTCAGTCCCGGTTCGACCCGCCACTCGATCCCCGCGGGCAGCGCCCCAACGCCGACATCGGCGGCGGGCGCGTCCGGAAGGGGCGGGGGAGGGATAATGTTGCCGTCGGTCACGTGGCGACAGGTGGCGCGGCGGTGCCCCGCTGGCAAGTCTCACCGGCAGCGCCGCCCGACGGATCGATCGGTGGCAATGCGGGGCGGGTTGCGGTAACCGGAGCCCGAACGCGGCGGAGTATCTGATGATGGTGACGATGGGGGCGGTCTGGGACCGGACGGTCGAGGTGGTCCAGGGGCGCATGGCGATGCTCGCCGCGATAGCGGTGCCGACCTTGTTCGTGCCGACGGTCGTCCGCGATGGCTTCGTCGCCTATTCGACGCCGGGCACCGGCGGTTACGCGCTGATCGGCAGCCTGTTGTCGCTGATCGTCCTGGTCCTCACCATCTGGGGCCAGCTGGCGCTGATCGCCGCGTCCAGCGATCCCACGACCGATCGCACGGCGGCGTTTCGGATCGCCAGCAACCGCCTGCTGGCGGCGATCGGCGTGTCGATCGTGATGCTGGTCGCGGTCGTCGTCTGCATGATCCCGCTGGCCGTCCTGCTCGGCCTGTCGGGGGTCGATTTCAGCCGGATGGCGGCGGGTCAGCCGATGTCGACGACGGGGGTCAGCGGCGGCTTGCTCGGCGCGGCGCTGATCTACATGGTCTTGTTTGCGGTCGCGATGCTGTTCGTGGGCGCGCGACTGTCGATCTGGCAGGCGGTGATCGTCAACGAGGCGATCGGCCTGCGCGCGATCGGGCGCGCGTGGCGGCTGACGCGCGGGCTGACGTGGCGGATCGTCGGCGTCATCGTGCTGTTCGTGATCGTGGTGTCGGTCGCGACGCTGGCGGCGCAGTCGGTGATCGGGATCATCGCGCGGCTCGTGCTGGGCGCCGGTAACATCGCCACCGCGACCTGGCTCGGCGCGATCGCCGCCGCGGCGGTCAGCACCCCGCTGATCGTCGTCGCGGTCGTGTTCACGACGCAATTATACCTGGCGGTCCTCGCACCGCGGCCCGCCACCGTCGCGACCGACGCTGCGTGAAAATCGATTTCGCCCGATTGCTGCGGGAGGGCTGGGCGCTGTTCCGGCGCGACAGCGACGTGCTGCTGCGGATCGCGGGCGCGTTCTTCTTCCTGCCCGCGTATGCGCTGGTCCTGCTGGTGCCGCCGACGCCCGCGCCCGATCCCGCGATCGCCGATCGCCAGGCGCAGGCAGAGGCGTGGATCACCGCGTTGCAGGGATGGGCCGGGGATTACGGCATCGGCTGCGGTATCGCATATCTGGTGAATTACCTGGGGCTGGCGCTGGTCTTCGCGCTGTATCTCGATCCGAACCGGTTGGCGGTCGGGCAGGCGCTGCGCCGCGCCGCGACGCTGTTCCCCCGGTTCCTGCTGGCGATGGTGCTGGTGTCGATCCCGACCGGCGCGGCGATGTACCTGCTGCTGATCCCGGGGCTGTATCTGATGAGCCGCTTCTTCCTGACCGGGCCGGTCGTGATGGCGGATCGATCGGCGGGCGCGCTGGCGGCGGCGGGGCGATCATGGGCGTTGACGCGCCGGTCGCAACTGTCGCTGCTGGGGGTCGTCGGCTTCGTCTATCTGGCGGGCATGTTGCTCGGCCAGCCGTTCCTGCTGCTCGGGCGCTGGATGGGGGGGGAGGGGGTCGCCAACCCCGTCGCGATCGCGATCACCAGCGCCGCGGCGGCGGGCGTCGCGATGGCGGCGCAGCTAGCGTCCGCGCTGATCGCGGTCGTCGCCTATCGCCGCCTGTCGGTCAGCTAGCCTCGCCGAGCAACGGGACGTGCGGCGCGACATCGCGCGGCAGGACGCCGGTGCGCCGCGGATCGGCGAAGCTTTCCAGCGTCCGGCGCACCGCGACGAACCCTTGCGCGCGATAGAAGCCCAGCGCGCGCGGCGAATCGAGCGTACACGTATTGACCCACACCGCCGTCACCCCCGGCCGCCATGCGCGCGCCAGCGCTTCGGCCATCAGCCAGCGCCCATGCTGTTGCCCGCCCAGTTCGGGAACCAGCCCGAAATAGGCGATCTCGCACCGCGCCGCGTGGCGCAGGTCTAGTTCGACGAAGCCGATCTCGATCCCGCCGCCATCGACCACCGCATAGATTTCGACCCGCTCGTCGGCGATGATCGCGGTCAGCGCCGCATCGTCCATCACCAGGCGCGAATACCATAGCCAGGCCGCGCCGATCCGCCGGAACAACAGGCGGTATCGGTCGGGCGTCGGCGCCCGCCACCGGACCAGCCGCAGCCGCGATGAGGGCATCGGTCGCAACGGCGGGCGCGTCGTCATGCGCAGCGTGGTGACGACGGTCGCCACCTCGCCATCGTCGACCGGGATCAGCCCCGCCATGACGCGCGCGTCAGGCCCATGTCGCGACCGGGGGCAGGCTCATCAGGATCGCATCGATATTCCCCCCGGTCTTCAGCCCGAACAGCGTGCCGCGATCATAGACCAGGTTGAATTCGGCATAGCGCCCGCGCCACGCGTTGCGCACCGCGATGTCGGCGTCGGCAAAGGGCGTGTCCATCCGCCGCCGGACGATCCGGGGATAGGTGTCGAGGAACGCCTCGCCCACCGCGCGGGTAAAGGCGAAATCGGCGTCGAAATCGCCCTCCAGGTGATCGTAGAAGATCCCGCCGACCCCGCGATGCGTCTGGCGGTGGGGAATGTAGAAATAATCGTCCGCCCATTGGCGGAACCGCGGGTAATCGGCCACCGGATGCGCGGCGCAGGCCGCCTCCAGCGTGGCGTGGAAATCGCGCGTGTCCTCCTCGACCGGCAGCGGCGGGTTGAGGTCCGCGCCGCCGCCGAACCAGCGTTTGGCGGTCACGAGGAACCGGCAGTTCATATGGACCGCGGGGACGTGGGGATTGGCCATATGCGCGACCAGGCTGATCCCGGTCGCGAAAAACGCGGGGTTGTCGGCGGCGCCGTGGATCGTCTTGGCGAAATCGCCCTCGAACGTGCCGCCGACGGTCGACACGTTGACCCCGACCTTTTCGAACACGCGGCCCTTCATCACGCCCCGCACCCCGCCGCCGCCCGGTGCGCCCGACGGATCGATCCGGTCCCACGGGGTGTATGCGAAGCCCGCATCCGATCCGGCCCCGCGCTCGATCGCCTCGAATTCGGCGCAGATCCGGTCGCGGAGCGATTCGAACCAGGTGCGGGCGGCGGCTTGCTCGGGGTCTAATGGTGGCATGGGGGCGCTTTGCCGCCGCGGCGCGCGGATGTAAAATCCCGATACGTCGGGTGCAGCCTTATGCCTAAGGCCAGCCACCCGTCTGGCGTAGCGCTTCCGCGGCGACGATCGCGACCGATACCGACAGGTTGAGCGATCGCAGCGGCGGCGCCATCGGGATGACGACGCGGGCATCGGCGCGCGCATGCACCGCCTCGGGCACGCCTGCGCCTTCCTGCCCGAACAGCAGGATGTCGTCGGCGGCGAAGCGGCTGGCGTGGAGCGCGGTCGCCCCGCGGGTGGTCAACAGGATGACGCGCGATCCCGCCGCCTGCGCGACGAAGGTCGACCAGTCGGCGTGCCGCGTGATCGCGACATGGTCGATATAGTCCATCCCGGCCCGCGCGACCCGCCGGTCGTCCCAGGCGAATCCCATCGGTTCGATCAGGTCGACCGCGACGCCAAGGCAGGCGGCGGTACGCAGGATCGCGCCGACATTCCCGGCGATTTCTGGCTGATATAGGGCGATGCGCATGACGGGCGCTCCTACCCCCGACCGGGACGAACCGCAAAATCAGGTTGGCAAATGGATCGGTGCCCGTCTATCAGACCGTCAATCTCTTCCGTGGGGACGGAAGGAATCCGGGGGGATGCGTCGGCCACGACGCCGTTTTTCCGGTCACTAGGTGCAAGGGTTCAGGTGAATGGCGACTGACAGCATGGTTCCTCCGGGCGAAGATCCGGCGCCATATCATGAAGAGGTCCACGACCCGCGTCGGCGCGATTTCATCAACATCGCCGCGGTCACCTTCGCCGGGGTCGGCGGGGTCGCGATCGTCCTGCCGCTGGTGAACCAGATGAACCCGTCGGCCGACGTGCTCGCGCAATCGACGACCGAGGTCGACCTCAGCAAGATCGAACCGGGGCAGGGCGTCGTGACGACGTTCCGCAAGCAGCCATTGTTCGTCCGCAACCTGACGCCCAAGGAAATCGCGGAAGCCAATGCGGTCGACGTCGCCTCGCTCCGCGATCCGCAGACGCTGGCCGAACGGACGAAGGCGGGCAAGGAAAACTGGCTGATCACGCTGGGCGTCTGCACCCATCTGGGCTGCATCCCACTCGGCATCCACGAAGGCGACAATCGCGGGCCGTTCGGCGGCTATTTCTGCCCCTGCCACGGGTCGGCATACGACACCGCGGCGCGGATCCGCCAGGGACCGGCGCCCAAGAACCTGTTCGTCCCCGAATACACCTTCAACTCTGACACCGCCATCACGGTCGGCTGAGGTAGCGAGACATGAGTTTTCCCTGGGCCAAGCATTACGAGCCGAAGCAGCCGCTGATGCGGTGGCTGGACGAGAAACTGCCGCTGCCGCGCCTCGTCTATGGCGCGATCGGGGCCGGTTATCCGGTACCGCGTAACCTCAACTATTTCTGGAACTTCGGTGTTCTGGCCGGGCTGGCGCTGGTGCTGCAAATCGTCACCGGCGTGACGCTGGCGATGCATTACGCCTCCTATTCGGGCGGCGCCTTCGCGTCGGTCGAATCGATCATGCGCGACGTCAACGCGGGCTGGTTCCTGCGCTATGCCCACGCCAACGGCGCATCGATGTTCCTGCTGGTCGTCTACATCCACATCGGTCGCGGGCTCTATTACGGGTCGTACAAGGCGCCGCGAGAGATGGTGTGGCTGCTGGGCGTCGTGATCTTCCTGCTGATGATGGCGACCGCGTTCATGGGCTATGTCCTCCCCTGGGGCCAGATGAGCTTCTGGGGCGCGCAGGTCATCACCGGCTTCTTCTCGGCGATACCGCTGGTGGGCGAGAGCATCCGCATCTGGCTGCTCGGCGGGTTCGCGCCCGACAACGCCGCGCTCAACCGCTTCTTCTCGCTCCACTATCTGCTGCCGTTCGTGATCGCAGGCGTCATCATCCTCCACATCTGGGCGCTGCATATCCCGGGGTCGAACAACCCGACCGGGGTCGATGTGAAGGGCGAACAGGATACCGTCCCGTTCCACCCCTATTACACCGCCAAGGATGGCGTCGGCGTCGGCGTGTTCGCGCTGATCTTCGCCGCGCTGATCTTCTTCAGCCCGAACCTGCTAGGCCACCCGGACAATTACATCGAGGCGAACCCGCTCTCGACGCCCGCGCACATCGTGCCCGAATGGTATTTCCTGCCCTTCTACGCGATCCTCAAGAGCTTCACGGCGGATTTCATCCTGCCCGCCAAGCTGTGGGGCGTGCTCGCGATGTTCGGGTCGATCCTGCTGCTCTTCTTCCTGCCGTGGCTCGACACGTCGCCGGTCCGGTCGGCGAACTATCGTCCGAAGCTGCGCATCTTCCTCGTCGTGCTGCTCGCCGACGTGCTGCTGCTCGGCTATGTCGGCGGGGCGGAGGCCAGTGCCAAGAACGTGATCCTGGGCCAGATCGGCGCGGCTTATTATTTCGCGCATTTCCTCATCATCCTGCCGTGGATTTCGCGGTCGGAAAAGCCGGTCGAATTGCCCAATTCGATCACCGAGGCCGTGCTCGCCAAACATGGCGGCACCAGCCCGGCGCACACGGCGCTCAAGACCGACGACGACCTGACGACCAAGCCTGCGCTCGCGAACTGAGCCGATTAGGGGATTCGACTGACCATGGTTCGCACTATTTCCACCCTGATCGGCGCGGCGTTCGTGTTCGTCCTGGCGCTCGCGCTGTTCGGCACGGTCAAGACCGCGATTCAGGAACCGGCCGCCGAAACCGTCGAGCAGGTCTTCCACCAGCATCCCGCCGACATCGACCTGCCGTCGGCGGGGCTGTTCGGCAAATTTGACAATCGTCAGGTGCAGCGCGGATTCCAGGTGTTCAAGGAAGTCTGCTCGGCCTGCCATTCGCTGAAATACGTCACCTTCCGCGACCTGGCGAAGATCGGCTACACCGACCCCGAGATCAAGGCGATCGCCAGCCAGTGGGTGATCGAACAGCCATCGGTGAACCCCGACACGGGTGAACCCGCCACGCGCAAGAATTCGCCGAGCGATCGCTTCCCCTCGCCCTTCGCGAACGACGTCGCTGCGCGGGCCGCCAACAACAATGCGCTGCCGCCAGACCTGTCGCTGATCACCAAGGCGCGTGAGGATGGCCCGAACTATGTCCATGCGCTGATCACGGGCTATGGCACCGCCCCTGCGGCGCTGAAGAAGGAATTCCCGACCTTCTCGACGCCTCCCGGGCTGCATTACAATCCGTATTTTGCGAACCTCAACATCGCGATGCCGCCGCCGCTGACCGCGGACGGGCAGGTGACCTATACCGATGGCACCGCGGCGACGAAGGATCAGATGGCGCGCGACGTGTCGGCGTTCCTGACGTGGACCGCCGAACCCAATCTCGATGCCCGCCATGCGGCCGGGATCGCGGCGATCATCTTCATCCTGATCTTCGTGTTCCTCGCCTGGGGCGCGTATCAGAACGTCTGGCGCGACATCAAACACTAGGTCTGGCGCTGGTTGAGACGCTGACGCTGGTGACAACGAACGCCGGGTCGGGGATATTCTCCCCGGCCCGGCGTCGTCGCATCGGCTGGTCACGATCGCGGCGCTAACCAGTCATTAACGGTTCACAGGGAACCTGCGACGACCTGCCCCAGTTATACGATGATCGGCGCGCGATTTTGGCGGCGCCATTTCCGCGTATCTGGGAGAGTGACATGAACCTCAAGCGTCTCGGCCTCATCGGCGCCGTTCTCGGCATCGGCCTTGCGACATCCGCCTGCACCGACGGCTATGGTTATAGCGGCGTCCAGGTCGGCTATGGCAACGGCGGCTATTACGGCGACCCCTATGGCGGCGGCTATGGCTATGCCGATCCCTATCAGGTCGGCGGGTTCGGCTCGCCCTATTACGGCTGGTACAACGACTATTATTATCCGGGCACCGGCATCTACGTCTACGACCAGTATCGCCGCCCCTACCGCTGGAACAACACGCAGCAGCGCTATTGGCAGGGACGTCGCAACAACTGGCGCGGCGACCGCAACTTCAACAACAACTGGGGCGGTTTCCAGCGCAACGGCGTCGATGGGCGCCAATATCAGGGCAACCGCGGCTATGATGGCGGCAGGGACGGCATCCGGGATGGCGTCCGCAATTACCAGCGCAGCCCCGGCGTCAACACCGATGGTCGGCGCGACGATCGCCGGGATGGCTATCGCGGCTATCGTGGCAACCGCGGCGTTGAGGCGGGCGGCACCGTGAGGACCGACGCCGTCAATCCCTCGATGAACCGCGGCGACCGCGGCGATCGCGGTGGTCGGCGCGGCGGTGGATCATGGCGTGGCCGGGGCGGCAAACGCCCCCAGTAATCCGCCCCAGTAATCCGCCCCAGTAAAACCCTGCGTCAGTCGGGACGTGTCGCGATGAGCCCGGTCGAGACCATCGACATCACCGCGACGTCGTCCTGATTGAACACGGTCAGCCGACTCTTGAAAAGGCCCATGTCGGGGCGGCTGGCCGATGCTCGCTTGTCGAGCACTTCGGTTTCGCAGCGCAACGTGTCGCCCGGATAGACGGGCTTCAGCCATTTCAGCTCGTCCAGCCCCGGGGATCCCAGCCCGGCTTGTTCCTGCGTCTTCATATTGGCGACCATCATCGACATCGCCATCGCACAGGTGTGCCAGCCGCTCGCCGACAGCCGCCCGAAATGCGTCGCCGCGGCGGCCTCGTCCGACAGATGGAACGGCTGCGGGTCGTATCGCTTGGCGAAATCGACGACTTCATCGCGGGTGACCGCATAGGACCCGAAACGGGCGGTCGACCCGACCGTCACATCCTCGAAATAGCGCATCATCGTGTCTCCTTTAGCACGCCCCGAAACGGCGTATCGTCCCCATCCAGCCCGGCACCCGCGGGCAAGCCGATCAGATCGCGGAGCAACGGCGCGACATCGACATTCTCGAACGTCGGCAACCGCCTGCCCGCGACGAAGGCGGGACCCGTCGCGATGAACAGCGCGCGCATATCGGCGGCGTGATTGTCATAGCCATGCTGGCCCCCCGTCGTCGCTTTGGTCGGGGTCGTCGGGGTGATCGTCCAGCCATCATCCGCCAGGCAGAGATAGGGCGGGATGCGCGGGTTCGTCCCATAATGGAACCGCGCCGGGATCGCCGCCTTCGCCCAGCATTGGAGATGCGCGTGCGGGCGCGCCAATGCCGCCGCCAGCGCCGCCTCGCGCCCCGCGACGGGATAGAGGCCCGCATAGGGGCCCGCCTCCTCGATCCGGTAATCCGCCGGGTCCGCGATACGGTCGAGCGCGATCGTCCGCTCGCTCGATACCGCGGCCATGCCGTGGTCCGCGACGATCACCAGATTGGCGGGCTGCCCCAGCCCGGCAAGTCCATCGGCCAGCCGCCCGATCGCCGCGTCGACATCGGCCACCGCGCGGGTCGTCTCGGCGGCGGCGGGGCCATATTCGTGCCCCGCGGTATCGACCGTGTCGAAATACAGCGTCACGAAGCGGGGGCGCGTTGCCGCCGGACGGCGCAGCCAGTCGATCACCGCATCGACCCGCTGGTCGGCGCTCACCGCCTGGTTGAACTGTTGCCAGTCGCGCGGGCGGATACCCCCGGTCAGGTCATGCCCGCCATTCGCCGCGCGCACCCCACCCCAGGCGACGTTGGCGCCCGGCCAGAACATCGTCGCGGTGCGAACCCCGGCGCGTTCGGCGGTGACCCAGATCGGTTCCGCCGCGCTCCACCACGCAGGATCGTCGGTCGCCATCGTAAAGGTTTCGCCGGGGCGGGCGGGATCCTCCATCTTGTTGGCGGTTATGCCGTGATGATCGGGATAGAGGCCGGTCACCAGCGTCCAGTGGTTGGGAAAGGTCTTCGAGGGAAAGGATGGCTCCATCGACGCGGACACGCCCCCCGCCGCCAGCGCGGACAGCCGCGGCGTCACCCCGCGATCGAGATAATCGGGGCGAAAGCCGTCGATCGACACCAGGATCGTTACCGGCGCCGGGCGCTCGCTCACCATCCCCGTCGCGCTGGCCATCCCAGCACCGCTCGACCCGCGGCGTGACGGCAGCGCCGCAGTCGCGGGCAGGCCGCGCGCGCGCTGACCCGCCGCCATGGTCGCGCCGGGCGGATCGATCGGCAGCGCCACAGTCGATCCCGGCGGGGCGGGGCGGGTGACGGGATCGAGCATCGGCGGCGTATAGGGATAGGCGCAGGCGCCGAGCGCCAGCAGCGCGGTCATGATCAAGGGCTTCACGTCGGTTCCCGCAAACGGTCGATGTCGGTCCCCTTCTAGGCCCCGGCGCGCGCGGGCGATAGCCTGATGACTTGCCACGTGCGGCGTCGCGCCGGATAGCGATGCGATGGCCCGGCTGATCGTCTTCAACAAACCCTATGACGTGCTGTCCCAGTTCACCGACCGCAGCATGGCCGGGGCAGCCGCGGCGCGCCCGACGCTGTCCGCCTATATCGACGCGCCCGGCGTCTATCCCGCGGGCAGGCTCGACCGCGACAGCGAGGGATTGTTGCTGCTGACCGACGACGGGCGGCTGCAGGCGCGGATCGCGGACCCCCGGTTCAAGCTGCCCAAAACCTATCTGGTCCAGGTCGAAGGCATCGTCACCGACGAGGCGCTCGCCCGCCTGCGCTGCGGCGTCGCGCTGAAGGACGGCCCGACCCGCCCCGCCGAGGCCGAGGCGATCCCCGCCCCCACGCTCTGGCCCCGCGATCCCCCCGTCCGCTTCCGCAAGACCGTCCCCGACGCCTGGCTCAGCCTGACGATCCGCGAAGGCCGCAACCGCCAGGTCCGCCGCATGACCGCCGCCGTGGGCCTGCCCACGCTCAGGCTGGTCCGCTGGCGCGTGGGGGAGTGGACGCTCGACGGGCTGGCGCCGGGGGATTGGCGGGAGGGGTAGGTGCCAAAGGTCACATAAGGTCACGCCAAGAACGCTGGTTGCGCTGGGCGACCGGTCGGCACATATTTTTGACCGCCGCGATCTGGTCGCGGGCGGCTTGGTCGGGATGATTCGACGCTAGCAAAGAGCGCGCGCATGATGGCCGATGCCGACGATGTAGGACAGCGGGATGTCGGATGCTCATGTGGACCGCGAAGCCGGTGAAAAAGGCCACCACGACCAATGCCCCGGACGATAGAACTGTGAGTTGACCGGTCGGGGGCATCGCGCTTCAAGGGCCGGATGCCACGATCCTGGAAATCATCGCTTCGGCTGAGCCTTGTCCGACACCGGCGGCGCCTGCGCGGCAGCGAGGCGACCTTTATCGTGCTGGCGGCGGTTGCCGGGGTGTTCGCAGGCATGTTGACGCTCATTCAGCAATTTATCGCGCACGGCCTCCAGCAGCTGCTCTATGGCGTCACGATCAACCGGCTGAGCGCGCTCGGATCGATTCATCACCCCTGGCGCCTGCTAGCGCTACCCACAGGCGGATTGCTGCTGGTCCTGATGGCGCGCGTACTACGGCGGCGCCGCGCGCCAGTCGACGTCGTGGAGGCCAACGCCATGCACGGCGGGCGCGTCCCCCTGAGCGACACATTGACCATCGCGGCGCAAACGATCCTGTCGAATGGAACCGGAGCATCGGTCGGACTGGAGGCCGCCTATGCACAGGTCGGCGGCGGTGTCGCGTCGTTGCTCGGCGGCTGGCTGAAGTTGCGGCGCGGCGACCTTCGCACATTAGTGGGAGCGGGCGCCGGTGCCGCCGTCGGCGCCGCGTTCGGTGCGCCGCTTACCGGCGCGTTCTACGCCTTCGAAATCGTGATCGGGACCTATACGCCGTCCGCGGTCGCGCCGGTATTGGCGGCGGCGTTGGGCGCCGTATCCGTGACACGAGCGCTGGGCACCACGCCCTATCTGATCGCCACGACATCCGGCCGAAGTTTCACATTTGTGGACTATCTGGCCTACGCTGCCCTGGGGCTGATCTGCGCGCTTGTCGGCATCCTGATCATGCGGCTTGTCACATTCGCGGAACAACGGCTTCAACGATGGAAGCAGGTCAGCGGCTGGGGCCCGATCGTCGGTGGCTTTCTATTGATCCCGTTGGCACTGGCGTCGCCGCAGACGCTGTCGGCAGGGCATGGCGCCCTGCATCTCAATCTGCTCATCCACCCGGCGCTGTCGTTCCTGCTCATCGTGCTGGTGCTGAAAATCGCAGCGTCGGTGGTGTCGCTCAGCTTCGGCTTTCGCGGCGGATTGTTCTTTGCGTCGCTTTTCCTGGGGGCCTTGATCGGCGAAATCTTTGCCGCCACGCTCGGGTCGGGATCGTTGGGCGTGCGGCTGGATGCGGGTGATGCTGCGCTCGTCGGCATGGCGGCCCTCAGCGTGTCGATCGTCGGCGGACCCATGACGCTGGCCATGCTGATGCTGGAAACCACGCATGATTTTGCGTTGATGGGTGTCGTGCTGGCCGCCACGCTGGTGTCGAGCGCCTTTACCCGGGAGACGTTTGGCTACTCGTTTTCGACCTGGCGGCTGCATGTGCGGGGATCACAGGTGCGCAGTCCGCGCGACATCGGCTGGATGCTAACGCTCACCGCGGCAAGGATCATGCGGCGCGACTGGACGTCGCTTGATCCAGGCACCAGCATTGCCGAATTGCGCGACCGGGTCCCGCTCGGCTCGGTGAGCAAGACGGTGCTGACCGATGGCGACGGTCGTTATCAGGGCATCGTCGTCGTCGCGAATGCGCATGCGGCGGATCTTGATCCAACGGCCCCGATTTCGACGATCGCGCAGCAACTGGCGGTGACTCTCCGACCAGAAACCAGCATCGATGCGATACTCCGTCTGTTTGACGACGCCGCGGCGGACGAGCTGGCGGTCGTCGATGACGAGGGCCATATCCGCGGCGTCGTCACGGAAAAGCATGCGCGCCGACGCTATTTCGAAGCGCTGGAAGTCCAGCAACGCGAGCTGTTCGGCGAGGTTTAGCCCTCACGGAAACGGAGGCCGGGCGGGGCTGAACATGGGACCGGCCAACGGCGATGTTCGACCACGCCTGTCGAGGCGGCCAACGACCGAGATCGGGGCGCGACGCTGCGCCCCTCCCGCCAACCGCCCCCTCAACTATGCAAGAAGTGCATCACGTCGCCGTCCTGCACGACATAGCCCTTGCCCTCGGCGCGCAGCTTGCCTGCTTCGCGGGCCTTGGATTCGCCGCCCAGCGCGACGAAATCGTCGAAGGCGATCGTTTCGGCGCGGATGAAGCCTTTTTCGAAATCGGTGTGGATTTCGCCCGCGGCATTGGGGGCGGTGGCGCCGACGTGGACGGTCCAGGCGCGGGCTTCCTTCGGGCCGACGGTGAAGAAGGTGAGCAGGTGGAGCAGCTTGTACCCGGCGGTGATGACGCGGGCGAGGCCGGTTTCCTCCAGCCCCAGTTCGGCGAGGAAATCGCCGCGGTCCTCAGGCGGCATCGTCGCGATATCCGCCTCGATCGCGGCGGACACGACGACCGCTTCCGCGCCCTCGGCCTTCGCCTTGTCGAACACGCGTGCCGACAGCGCGTTGCCCTGCGCGGCGTCGCCTTCGTCGACGTTGCAGACGTACAGGACGGGTTTGCTGGTGATCAGCTGCGCCGCCTTGAACGCGCGCGCCTCGTCCTCGTCTTTGGGCACGGTCAGCCGGGCGGGCTTGCCGTCGCGGAGCAGGTCGAGCGCCTGGCCGAGCACGCTGGCCGCGACTTTGGCGTCCTTGTCGCCCTGCGTCGCCTTCTTCGCGAGCGCGGGGACCCGTTTTTCGAGGCTTTCGAGGTCGGAGAGCATCAGTTCGGTTTCGACCGTTTCGGCGTCCGCGATCGGATCGACCTTGCCCTCGACATGCGTCACGTCGCCATCGGTGAAACAGCGTAGCACGTGGACGATGGCGTCGACTTCGCGGATGTTGCCGAGGAACTGGTTGCCCAGGCCTTCGCCCTTCGACGCGCCGCGGACGAGCCCTGCGATGTCGACGAAGGCGAGCTGGGTTTCGATGATCTTCTGCGATCCGGCGATTCCGGCCAGCTGGTCGAGCCGCTTGTCGGGGACGCCGACGTTGCCGACGTTCGGTTCGATCGTGCAGAACGGATAATTCGCCGCCTGCGCCGCCGCGGTTTCGGTCAGCGCGTTGAAGAGCGTCGATTTGCCGACATTGGGAAGGCCCACGATGCCGCAACGGAAACCCATGTTCGGTCCTTTGGTTGAAATGCTTGCCGGTTATCTGTTGCGGCGGCGTTAGAGAAGCGCGACGCCGATGGCCAGCCGCGCGGCCATGTTTCGCACCGCGAAAGGCGGCTGACGGCGCCGCCGCTAACCGCTAGGGCGCGCGGCATGCCTGCCTCCTTCACGCCATCGCTGTCGCCCGCCGCCGCGCTGCTCCCCGCCTTCGCGCCGTGGTTCGACCTGGCGGGGCTGGGGGTGTTCGCGGTCTCGGGCGCGCTGGCGGCGGCGAAGCGGGGGCAGACGATCGTGACCTTGTGCTTCTTCGCGCTGATCACCGGCGTCGGCGGGGGGACGGTGCGCGACCTGTTGATCGGGGCGCGGGTGTTCTGGGTGCAGGATGCGCGCGCGGCGACGATGTGCCTGGTCGTCGCGCTGATCGTGTGGATCACGCCGCAACGCTGGTGGTCCGACCGCGCGTTCGCCTGGTTCGATGCGGTGGGGCTGGGCGCCTATGCGGTCTATGGCACGGCCAAGGCGCTGACCTATGGGGTGCCGCCAGTGCCCGCCGCGGTGATGGGGGTCATCACCGCCAGCGTCGGGGGGATCATCCGCGACGTGCTGGCGGGCGAACCGTCGATCCTGATGCGGCCCGAACTCTACGTCACCGCCGCCGCGCTGTCGGCGGGCACCTATGTCATCTGCGTCGAGATGGGGATGGTGCGGCTGGTCGCCGCGGTGGTGGCGGCGGCGCTGGGGTTCGGGTTGCGCGCGCTGGCGATCCATTTCCGGCTGGCGTTGCCCGCCTATCGCGGGCTGCGCTAACCGCGGACGACGCCCGTGTCGGCGAAGCGCTTGGGCGGCAACGGCGGGCTGGCGGGGTCGGCCAGTTCGCATTGCCAATAGCCGACGTCGATCCAGCGGCCCAGCTTGTAGCCGACTTCGCGAAACACCCCCGCGCGGCGGAAGCCGACCTGTTCGTGGAGGACGATCGACCGGTCGTTGGGCAGCGCGATCGTGCCGATCGCCTGGGTGAAGCCCTGCGCGCGCAACGTGTCGATCAGCGCTTCGTAGAGCAGCCGCCCCGCGCCCTGACCCTGCGCGACATCGGCGACGTAGATCGACGTCTCGACGCTGTGCGCATAGGCGGGGCGGTCGCGGAACCGGCTGGCATAGGCATAGCCCAGGATGCCCTCTTCCTCCCCCGTCGTCGCGACCAGCCACGGGTACAGCCCGTCGGATGCGGCCATCCGCGTCTTCATCGCGCGGGTGTCGGGGGCCTCGACCTCGAACGACGACGTCCCGACCAGGACATGGGGGGCATAGATCGCCGCGATGCTGGCCGCATCGTCGGGACGGGCGGCGCGGATCGCGATCATCAGCCGCCCCAGACGCCGACCAGCCCGAGCTTCGCGAGCAGCACGTCGAGCAGTCGCGCATCGCCGCCGCCGGTCGCGCTCGGGCCGATCCCGCCGCACTCCAGGCAGCGCGCCTGCACCCCGCGGATCGTCGTCAGCCGTTTCACGTCGCCCACCGCCTGCGCCAGCATCGCGCGCTGACTGCCCGCGATCTGGGCGAAGATGTCGCCGCCCGCGCGCGCCGCGACGCTGTCGTCGTCGTCCTTGTCACGCAGCGACCGCGCGATCTCGGCGCCCCAACCGGGCTTCTTCTCCAGATATTGCGCATGGACCTTCGCGGGATCGAGCTTGGCGCGGCGCGCAGCCTCGGCGATCGCATCGTCGATCGTGCCGAACCGGTCGACCAGCCCCAGTTGATGCGCGGTGCCGCCATCCCACACGCGGCCCTGCGCGATCTCGTTCACCCGTGCCAGCGTCATGTGGCGCGACTGGGCGACGCGGGTCAGGAACGCGCGATAGCCGTTGTCGATCGTCGCCTGCAGGATCGTGTCGAACGCGGGCGTCGTGCCGCCGAACAGGTCGGGTTGCCCCGACAGCGGCGTCGTCTTCACCCCGTCGCTGGTCACGCCCACCTTGGCGAGTGTGTTTTCGAACGTCGGGATGATCCCGAAAATCCCGATCGACCCGGTGATCGTCGATGGTTCGGCGAAGATCACGTCACCCGGCGTCGATACCCAATAGCCGCCCGATGCGGCCAGCCCGCCCATCGACACGACGACGGGCAGCCCCTGTTTCTTCGCCTCCATGATCGCCAGCCGGATCTTTTCCGACGCCAGCACCGATCCGCCGGGCGAATCGACGCGGACGACCAGCGCCTTCAGCTCCTTCTTGGCGAGCCCCTTCAGGATCGCGTTGGCGATCGTGTCGCCGTGCGCGCTGCCGGGACCGCCCTTGCCATCGACGATCTCGCCCGCGATCGTGACGACGCCGATCGCATCGCCCCCGGTCGGCAGCGGATGCGCCGCGACGTAATCGTCGTAATCGATCCCCTGGAACCAGCCCGCGGGCTTGTCGTCGTCGCCGCCCGCCAGCGCGGCGACGCGGCGCCCGAAGGCGACCCGGTCGCCCAGCTTGTCGACCAGCCCCGCGCGCAGATTGGCGGCGGATATGTCGCCGTTGGCCGCGACGATCGGCGCCTGCGGATCGGCGAGGAAGGCGGCGACCTGCGCCTTGGGCCGCGCGCGCGTCACCGATTCCCGCCAATCGGCGAACAGGACGCCGTACAGCGCCTGGCTCGCCGATTTCGCCTCCGGGCTCTGGTCGGCGCGGGTATAGGGTTCGACGAAGGATTTGAACTTGCCGACGCGATAGACGTGCGCGTTGACCCCCAATTTGTCGATCAGCCCCTTGTAATACAGCTGGTTGCCACCCGGCCCGGTGAACATCGCGCCGCCCATCGGGTCGACCCATATCTCGCTGGCGTTGGCGGCCAGCCGATAGCCGCCGTCGGTATAGCCGGTGGCATAGGCGAGCACGGGCTTCTTCGTATCGCGGAACCGGCGGATCGCAGTGCCGACCTCGTTCAGCGTCGCCGGATAGGCGCCGCCGAACCCGTCGAGGTCGAGCACCAGCGCCTTGACCCGATCGTCGCTGCGCGCCGCGTCGATCGACCGGATCAGGTCGCGGGCGCGGAACTGGCGGGGGGCGGCCTGTCCCGACAACAGCGCGAAGGGCGCGACCGCTTCGGGTTGTTCGACGATCGATCCGTCGAGGTCGAGCACCAGCGCCCCGTCCTTGATCGGCTTCGCCCCGGGCCGCGCATTGAGCGCCGCGAACAACAGCCCGAAGAACAGCAGCATCGCGACCAGGACCAGACCGTCCTTGATCGCCACCAACAGCTTCCATGCGCCCCGGACTAGCTTCACGTCATTCTCCTCAGTCACGACGGCTTAGAGGAAAGTGCCATAGCGGAGCAATACGGTTATTGAGGGGAGTGCTGCTGGGGCGAGGGCGCGGCGAGGTATGGCGAGGCTCGGCGTGCGCGTGCAGGGTCTGAGCGTCCCCGCACCACCCCCCGGTCGTCATCCCCGCGAAGGCGGGGATCCATAAGGGCGAAGCAAGCGGCTCATTACGTACCCTCGGAGATTATGGATTCCCGCCTGCGCGGGAATGACGGAAGGGGGCGGGTTGGCGGGAAACGCCATGGTGGAGCGCTACGGTTAGTGGGGTTGCGGCGTCCGCCATGGCCAGGCGTCGTGCGGCGTCCCAGCGTCCCCGCATCCCCCCCATCGTCATCCCCGCGGAGGCGGGGATCCATAAGGGCGAAGCAAGCGGCTCGTCACGCACCTTCGGAGATTATGGATTCCCGCCTGCGCGGGAATGACGGAAGGGGACGGGCGGGTGACGCGTCTACCGCGCGGCAACGACCTACGCGCCGCAATGCCCCTGCGGCGCAGCACCCAAGCCACCACCCCCCCCCAAACAAACCCCGCGCATCGATACCGCGCGCCTGCTACAGCCCGCCGCCCATGACCGCGCTCGTCGTTCCACCCCCGCTCGCAGGCCCGGCGCCGAAGACCGTTCGCGGCGAATTCGACGCGCTGGTCGCGCTCGCCTCGCCGCTGGTCGTGGCCAATCTGTTGCAGATGGCGGTCTATGCGGTCGACGTCGTGTTCGTCGCGCGGCTGGGCACCGTCGAACTCGCCGCGGCGACGCTGGGCGTCTATCTCTATTCGGTGATGATGTGGGCGCTGGTCGGGCTGGTCGGCGCGGCGGCCCCCGTCATCGCGGCGGAACTCGGGCGGCGGCGCCATGCGGTGCGTGAGGTGCGCCGGTCGTTCCGGATGGCGATGTGGCTGGCGGTGGTCGGGGCGCTGCCGTTTCTGGTCGTGCTCGCCAATGGCGAACGCTTGCTGCTGCTGGCGGGGCAGGACCCGGTCGTCGCCGCGCGGACGGGGGTATTCCTCGACATCCTGTTGTTCGCGATGATCCCGTCGATCGCGGCGGCGGCGATGCGGGTGACCGCCGCGGCGCTGGGCCGTGCGGGCTGGGCGACCGCGGTCACCGCGCTGGCGCTGGGCGTCAACCTGATCGGCAACTGGCTGCTGGTGTTCGGGAACCTCGGTTTTCCCGCGCTGGGGCTGGAGGGGTCGGCGATCGCCAGCGTCGTCACCAGCACCGCGATGATGCTTGCCTATGCGGTGATCCTGGTCACCGACCGGCGCATCCGCCGGTTCCGCGTGTTCGGCAACTGGTGGCGGACGGAGGCGTCGCGGCTGTGGGAAATCGTGAAGATCGGGGTGCCGATCGCGCTGACGCTGACGTTCGAGGGCGCGTTGTTCAGCGCGGCGGGGTTCCTGATGGGATTGTTCGGCGTGACCGAGGTCGGCGCGCATGCGATCGCGCTCCAGATCGCGGCGGTCGCGTTCCAGATCCCGTTCGGGATATCGCAGGCGGCGACGATCCGCGTCGGCATGGCCTATGGCGCGCAGGACCGGCGGTGGATGGCGCGCGCGGGCTGGGTCGCGATCGGGGTCGGGGTCGCGTTCATGGTCTTTACCGCGACGCTGCTCTGGACGCTGCCGCGGCTGTTCATCGGCGTCTATATCGATGTCGATGCGCCCGCCAACGCGCGGCTGGTCGCGCTGACGCTCCAATATCTCACGATCGCGGCGATGTTCCAGCTGTTCGACGGCGCGCAGGCGGTGGCGGCGGGGGCGTTGCGCGGGTTGCAGGACACGCGCGTGCCGATGCTGATCGCGTTCGGCGGTTACTGGATCGTCGGGTTCGGCACCGCGATCCTGCTGGGGTTCCGCTTCGGGTGGCAGGGGGTCGGCGTGTGGATCGGGCTGGCCGCGGGGCTGGCGGCGGTGTCGGTCCTGCTCGTCTGGCGCTGGCATCGGCGCGACCGGATCGGGCTGACCCCGAACCGGCACGGCTGAGGGAACCTTTTCGGATTTTCCGCGTCGCAGGCCATTGACGCTGCCCGGTCGGCTTCACATATGGCGGGGGCTGGCACTCGTCCCAAGCGAGTGCCAAAAATCTGTCACGAACCAAAAAAGGGTATCCGCAATGAACTTTCGTCCGTTGCACGACCGCGTGCTCGTTCGCCGCGTCGAAGCCGAGGAAAAGACTGCAGGCGGGATCATCATCCCCGACACCGCCAAGGAGAAGCCCCAGGAGGGTGAAGTCGTCGCCGCCGGCACCGGCGCGCGGAACGATTCCGGCGACATCCACCCCCTCGAAGTCAAGGCGGGCGACCGCATCCTGTTCGGCAAATGGTCGGGCACCGAAGTCAAGGTCGACGGCGAAGAGCTGCTGATCATGAAGGAATCGGACATCCTCGGCATCGTCGAGGGCTGATCGCTGCGGGGGCCGTCCGGTCCCCGGCAGAAATAGCCGATTCCGTGTAAACTTCGTCAACTTCACTCCATTCGAAAGGGTAGCCATCATGGCAGCCAAAGACGTAAAATTCGGCCGCGACGCGCGTGAGCGCATCCTCCGCGGCGTCGACATCCTCGCCGATGCGGTCAAGGTCACGCTGGGGCCGAAGGGCCGCAACGTCGTGATCGACAAGAGCTATGGCGCACCGCGCATCACCAAGGACGGCGTCACCGTCGCCAAGGAGATCGAGCTCAAGGACAAGTATGAGAACATGGGTGCGCAGATGCTGCGCGAAGTGGCCTCGAAGACCAACGACAACGCCGGTGACGGCACGACCACCGCGACCGTGCTGGCGCAGGCGATCGTGCGCGAAGGCATGAAGTCGGTCAGCGCGGGCATGAACCCGATGGACCTGAAGCGCGGGATCGACCAGGCGGTCGACGCCGTCGTCGCCGACATCAAGGCACGTTCGAAGCCCGTGTCGGGCACCAAGGAAATCGCGCAGGTCGGCATCATCTCGGCCAACGGCGACACCGTCGTCGGTGAGAAGATCGCCGAAGCGATGGAAAAGGTCGGCAAGGAAGGCGTGATCACCGTCGAGGAAGCCAAGGGCCTCGAATTCGAACTCGACGTCGTCGAGGGCATGCAGTTCGACCGCGGTTACCTGTCGCCCTACTTCATCACCAACCCCGAAAAGATGACGGTCGAACTCAACGATCCGTACATCCTGATCCACGAAAAGAAGCTCAGCAACCTGCAGGCGATGCTCCCGATCCTGGAAGCCGTCGTCCAGTCGGGTCGTCCGCTGCTCATCATCGCGGAAGATATCGAGGGTGAGGCGCTCGCTACGCTGGTCGTCAACAAGCTGCGTGGTGGCCTGAAGGTCGCAGCGGTCAAGGCTCCCGGCTTCGGCGATCGTCGCAAGGCGATGCTCGAGGATATCGCGATCCTGACCAAGGGCGAGATGATCTCGGAAGACCTGGGCATCAAGCTCGAAACCGTCACGCTCGGCATGCTCGGCACCGCCAAGCGCGTCACGATCGACAAGGACAACACGGTCATCGTCGATGGCGCCGGTGATACCGACGCGATCAAGGGCCGTACCGAAGCGATCCGTCAGCAGATCGAGAACACGACCAGCGATTACGACAAGGAAAAGCTGCAGGAACGTCTGGCGAAGCTCGCCGGCGGTGTTGCGGTCATCAAGGTCGGCGGCGCATCCGAGGTCGAGGTCAAGGAGCGCAAGGATCGCGTCGACGACGCCCTCCACGCGACCCGCGCCGCGGTCGAAGAAGGCATCGTTCCCGGTGGTGGTACGGCGCTGCTGTACGCGACCAAGGCGCTCGAGGGCATGGCCGGCGACAACGACGATCAGACGCGCGGCGTCGACATCGTCCGCAAGGCGCTGACCGCGCTGGTGCGCCAGATCGCGCAGAACGCCGGTCACGACGGTGCGGTCGTCTCGGGCAAGCTGCTCGAAGGCAATGATCCGTCGATGGGCTTCAACGCCCAGACCGACAAGTACGAGAACCTCGTCGAGGCGGGCGTGATCGATCCGACCAAGGTCGTCCGCACCGCGCTGCAGAATGCGGCATCGGTCGCAGGCCTGCTCATCACGACCGAAGCGGCCGTGAGCGAGATGCCCGAAGACAAGCCCGCCATGCCCATGGGCGGCGGCGGCGGCATGGGTGGCATGGGCGGCATGGACTTCTGATGCCGACCGGGGCGGTCACCACCGCCCCGGCCACCTAGTCCGATCAGCCAAGGGCCGATCAGGAAGGGGCCGATGGAGCGATCCGTCGGCCCTTTGCTCGTGCGGGCGAGGGAACCGATCGACAGCCTCCTGCGTCGGGGCAGCGACGATGACCGGACAGGGGATGACGATGCGATACGAACCGGGGACGATGGCGCGCACGGCACTGGCCGCGACGGTGACGGCGGCGCTGGCGCTGACGCCGGCTGGCTGCGGCCCGTCGCCATCGGCGGACGACGCCGCCAACGCGGGGGCGGGGGCAAGCGGCCCGGTCGGCCCGGCGTTCGCGGTGACGACCGATGCCGCGCTCGCCGCGATCACGGGGCTGGGCGCGCCCTGGGCGGCGGCGACGCCGGGTGATCCGATGGTCGATCCGCGGACGAACGGCACCGTCCGGGTGCTCAACGGCGCGGATGGCAGCGCCCAGGTCTTCAGCCGCAGCGACGGCCATGTCTGGCAGGTGAAGCTGACGACGGGCGCGCCGAACAATTGCGGTGAATCGGCGCCCCTGCTGGCGGCGGTGCCGACGCTCGCGACGCTGCTCAACCCCGGAACGACGGTGCCCGAGGCGCAGCGCAACACGATCAACGACGGGCTGATCGCGACCCGCCGCACGTCGGTCTCGCTGCGCGGCATCGACGTGACGACCCAGGGCGGCTGTATCCACTGGCTGACGCTCGCGGTGCCGCAGGACGCCGCGCCCGCGGCCTGAACCGCGGTCGATCCATTTCGAACCCATCGCCAGCGAGGTGCCGCCGAAACGGCGCCATCTGGCCTGTGGCGATTCGTCCGATGCGCGCATGATCCGGGCCAGGCGGTATCCCCGCCGGGAGGATCCGGTCGATGGGAACGGTGGGGCTGCATGATCTGATCGGATCGGTCGCGGGCGCCATCGTCGATGCGCAGGGCCTCGTCGAAAATCGCTACATCGCGCTGATCCGCCGCTATTTCGACGATCACGGGCGCCCGGTCAGCATCGACGTGAAGGTGCCGCGCGCCCCCGACACGAACAATCCGCTCGACTATACCCAGCTCGCCGTGCCGCTGCTGTCGATCGTCGAAAGCAACATGCTCGCGATCCAGCATCTGAAGATCGACCTGGATGTCGAACTGGGCTCGCTGGGGCTTGGTCTGCCGGATCCGGGATCGGGCATGGACGCCGCGTCCGCCGATGCACCCGTGGCTGCTGGTGATACCGTCGCCGATCCCGCCGCGACCGGGGGCGCTCCCTTCGGCGTCGCCGCGATGGCGACGATCGATCCGCCCGCCGCTGCGCCGGTCGAGGGTTACGACGGCCCCCCAAGTGCGACCCCGCCGCTGGCCGCCGCCAGCGTGTTGACCCGCCCGACCCGCGACCTGAGCGTCGGGATCGGCGGGCGCAGCGATACAAGCGGCCCGACCGCGCGCCTGTCGATCGTCGTCAAGGCCCGCCCGCCCAGCGAAGCGCTGCTGCGCCTCGTCACCCAGCTCAACAAGGTCGTCTGACCCAACAGGAGGAATGTCGCATGCCGATCAATATTGGAGACCAGTTCCGCGGACTGCCCATGGGCGACCTGATCGGCGGGCCGCTGATGGCCGCGTGCGATGCGCAGGTCCGGCTGGCGAACGCGACCGCGCAATTCATCCAGCAGATCGGCTTCACCCCGAAAAAGGATACCAAGCCCGATGCGGAGGGCAATTACGCCTTCTCGCCCAACGATTTCGACATGCGCAACGTCGCGTTCAAATTCAATCGCCCGGTGGCGGGCGCGGTCGCCAAGGATGGCGTCATCCCGACCGAAACCGTCGAACTGGACGTGCCGCTGCTCGCGATCGTCAAGGTGCCCGCGCTGGGGATCGACACCGTCGACATCACCTTCGACATGGAGGTCAAGAATTCCGAACGCTCGAGCGAGGTCGACGAAAGCAAGGGATCGTTCGCCGCCGATGCCAGCGTCGGCTGAGGGCCGTTCAGCCTGAAGGTCCATGTCGAGGGATCGGTATCGTCGCACAAGGAAAACACGCGCGAAACCGATCAGTCCGCCAAATATCACGTCCAGGTCCGCGCGGTCGACAAGGGGATGCCCGAAGGGCTGGCGCGCGTGCTCGACATGATGAATTCGGCGATCGCGCCCAAGACGATCACCGCGGTCGATCCCGCCAAGCCCGATAACGCCCCGGTCGCGGCGGGGGATACGGTGATCGACAATGACGTGTCGGGCCGGGACGCGCGCGGCAGCTTCGTCGGCGCGGGCGGCAATCGCGCCGACCATTCGCCCAAGGTGCTGGTCGACGGCAAGGAATATGAGGAAGTGAGCTGAACCGCCGATGGTCGATACCGCGCATATCGGCTTCGTGAAACGCATCGCGGTCACCCCCCATAATGCGCAAGGGACGGTGACCGCGAGCGACATCGATCAGGCGATGGCCCGGCTCAACCGCTGTTTCAGCGAATTCCCGAAGGGGGAGATCATCGCGATCGAATTCACCCCCTGCCTGCTGGAGGACGCGCATGGCACGCATTACTTCCGCTTCGTCAGCTACCACGTCGGCTTCCCGCGCGAACCGCAATGGCTGATCGACGAATCGCGCTAGGCGATCTGGCCGAGGCGATGATCGCGGCGGGGGGCCAGGCGGTGCGATCGGGCGCGGCGGTGGGGCTGGTATCGCTCGACATTGCGTTGTTCGCCCCGGCCGTCGCCGACGCCGTGCCCCATGGCGATGCGTTGTGGCGTGCCGCGATCCGACAGCCGGATAGGCCGCGCTGGTCATGCTGGCTGGCGTGGTGGCGCCGCGCGCGGCGGCGGCGGGCGGGGCTGGTCGCACGGCACCTGTGTCTGCGCTGGACGCCGCGGCGGCTGGAGGCGTTCGTCGATGGCGAACGCGTCGCCCAGATTATCTTCACCCCCTTGGGAGACATGCGATGACCGACAAGCCGAAACCGTCCGCGCCGCGCAACAAGCCGATTGCACCGGGTCAGGATGCGACCCATGATCACGACGCCCACCACGACGGCGCCGAACCGATCGCCTGCACCCCCATGTCGCTGCCCGGCGAACATCTGGTCGCGGCGGCGGATCTGGCCACCGACATCAATCCGATGAATTCGCCCGTGATGATGCCGGGGCGGCTGCCGGGGACAGGTCGCGAACCGTTACAGGTCGAGATCGCGGTCGTCACGAGCAAATATTGGCATTCCGGCGGCGTCGACCTGCCGGTCAGCTTCATGGACGTGACCGATCCCGCGCTGCGCGCGCGGATCCTGCAACATATGAACGCCTGGGGCGCGAGCGCGAACGTCGTGTTCCGCGAAACGTCGGGGGTGGGCAAGGTCAGGATATCAACGGGGTTGAAGGGGCATTGGTCCTATATCGGCACCGACATCCTGCTGATCGACCCGTCGAAGCCGACGATGAACCTGCAGGGGTTCACGATGAACACCCCCGACAGCGAATTCCATCGCGTCGTCCGCCACGAAACCGGTCATACGATCGGCTGCCCGCACGAACATATGCGGCAGGAACTGGTCGCGCTGATCGACCCGCAAAAGGCGATCGATTATTATGGCGCGACGCAGGGCTGGACCCCCGACGAGGTGCGCCAGCAGGTGCTGACCCCGATCGAACAGCGACAGATCATCGGGACGCCGCAACCCGACACCAATTCGATCATGTGCTATCAGATTCCCGGCGCCCTGACCAAGAACGGCCTGCCGATTCTGGGGGGCGCCGATATCGATCCGATCGATTACGCCTTCATCGGTAAGATCTATCCCAAGCTGGTGAAGGCGCCGGTCGCTGCCCCGTCGGCATCGAGCGCGCCGCTGTCGCTCGCCGCCGCGCCGGGCGGGCATCGTCACGACACGATCGAGGTTGCGGTGCCGGGCGGGATGACCGTCCGCCTGCCGGTGGCGACGCCCGAAGCGAAATTGGCCGCGGTGTTCGATGCGCTGGCGCGGCCCGCCCATCGGTGATGACCCGATGACGGACGCCGGGTAGCGTTACGCTGCCCGGTGCCCGGGGTCGGGGGCGGGATCAGTCGCGCTTCATCGCCTCGATCAGCGCCTTGACCTCTTGGCTGCGGCCACGGGGCAGGACGAGTATGTCGTTCCCGGATGATACGACGATCAGGTCCGACACCCCGACCAGCGCGATCCGGGCGCCGTCGGACTGGACCAGGCAATCATGGGTATCGATCGCGATGACGTCGCCGCGGTACGCGTTGCCCGCCGCGTCCCGATCGCTGATCGCATGGAGCGCGTCCCAGCTGCCCAGGTCGTTCCATCCCATCGCCACGGGCACCACCGCGGCCCTGTCGGCGCGTTCCATCACCGCGTAATCGATCGATTCGGCGGGTGAGGCGGCAAACCGGTCAGCGTCGGGGTAGATGCGGGTTCCCGTACGCACGGCGGCGTCCATCGCCGCCTGCGCCGCGTCGCGCATCGCGGGTTCGAACGCGGCGAGCTCCTCGAGATAGCGGTCGGCGCGAAACAGGAAGATACCGCCGTTCCACGCATGATCGCCCGACGCGAGCATCGCCTCCGCCTTGTCGAGCGGCGGCTTTTCGACGAACCGCGCGACCCGATGGACCCCGGCGCCGATCTCGTCGCCGATCCTGATCCAGCCATAGCCGGTTTCCGGCGCATCGGGCGCGATCCCGAACGTGGCCAGCCAGCCGGCCTGCACCAGCGGAAGGGCCGCGGCGATCGCGGCGTGGAAAGCGTCGATGTCGGCGATCACATGATCGGACGGCATCACCAGCATGACCGCATCGCCACCCCCGGCGGCGACCGCCGCGAGCGCGATCGCAGGCGCGGTGTTGCGCGCCATGGGTTCGAGGATCAGCGCCTGCGGCGTCGCGCCTGCGGCAGCGAGTTGCCGTTCGACCTCATCGCTGTGCGCGGCGTTCGCGACGACGATCGGGGCGGCGAACCCGGCACCCTGCGCGCGCCTGGCGGTGAGTTGCAGCATCGTGTCCGTCGCGGTCAGCGCCAACAGCTGCTTGGGGCGGGCCGGGGTCGACATCGGCCACAGGCGGGTTCCCGACCCGCCGGACAGGATAACGGGTATGATCGTCGTGTCTGGCATGCACCCTCTACTTTCGGTTTGCCATGCCCCGCCGCCCGGCAGGACACAAGCGGGCGACGACGCGGGCCTGCAAAGTTCAGAGTTTATTTGCCAATTCGCGCGTAGAGCCTGTGTCGGAAAGTCTTACACAGGGGGCGTCGGCAGGGCGAGGCGATGATCCGGGTCTTCAAACATTACGTGCCCTATGCCGTGCTGCTGCTCGGCGTGGTGGACGCACTGCTGTTGATGGCGTCGGCGGAACTCGGCTGGGTTTTGCGCGCGCGCCAGATCGGCATGTTCGTCGATCCCGTCGTGACGCGGATACCGCAACTCCTGTCCTTTGCGATCGCGTTGCAGGTCGCCCTGGTCGCGGTGGGTGGCTATACGGCGGCATCGTTTCTGTCGTTGCGGTTCGCCGCGGCGCGGCTGGCGGTCGCGATTTCGCTGGGGATCGTGTTCCTGTCGCTGATCTTTTTCCTGATCCCGATGCTCGCGCTGTGGCGATCGAACTTATTCTATTCGATGATCATCGCATCGGTCCTGCTGGTCGGGGTGCGGGCGCTGCTCGGCACGACGCTGGGCGGCGACCGGTTCAAACGGCGGATCCTCGTGCTGGGCGCCGGGGTCCGTGCCGCGCAGATCGCGACGCTGGCGACGCAGCCCGGCAGCAATTTCCTGGTCGGCGGCTATGTCGCGATGAACAACCAGATCCCGGCGGTACCCGCCGCGATCCCGCGTGCGGATATCGCCAATCTGTCCGCCCATGCCGTCGATATCGGTGCTACCGAGGTGGTGCTGGCGCTGGAAGAACGGCGCAACGCCTTGCCCGTGAACGACCTGTTGCGCGTCAAGACGAAGGGAATATTGGTCAGCGACATCTCGACGTTTCTGGAACGCGAGACGGGGCGCATCGACCTTAGGAGCGTCAATCCGTCCTGGCTGATCTTTTCCGACGGATTTGCCGCGGGTGCGATGGTGGCGAGTTTCTTCAAACGCGCGTTCGACATCATGGCCAGCCTGATCCTGCTCGTCGTGACGCTGCCGATCATGTTGCTGACGATCGTGGCGATCAAGCTGGAGTCGAAGGGCCCGGCGTTTTACCGCCAGCGCCGCGTCGGCTTGTACAACCAGACCTTCGATATCCTGAAGCTCCGGTCGATGCGGCAGGATGCGGAGGCTGCGGGCGAAGCGATCTGGGCCGCCGAACAGGACAGCCGGGTCACGCGGATCGGGCGGATCATCCGCAAGGTCAGGATCGACGAACTGCCGCAGACATGGACGGTGCTGCGGGGCGACATGAGCTTCGTCGGCCCGCGGCCCGAACGACCGCAATTCGTCGAACAGCTGGAACAGCACCTGCCCTATTATGCCGAACGCCACATGGTGAAACCCGGCATCACCGGCTGGGCACAGATCAACTATCCCTATGGCGCATCGATCGAGGATTCGCGGAACAAGCTGGAATATGACCTTTATTACGCGAAGAATTATTCGCCCTTCCTCGACCTGCTGATCCTGGTCCAGACGTTGCGGGTCGTCCTCTGGCCGACGGGTGCGCGGTGATCGCGGCGCTCGTCCTGTGGAGCCACGCGCTGGCGGCCCTGGCGTTCGCGCTGATCGGACTCGATCAGGCCAACCGCACCAGAGGTAACTGGCCGAAGACGGCGCTGGTGACCGCGCTGGCGATGACCAGCCTGTGGGCGCTGACCGCGGCGGGAACCGAAGCCCATGACATCGCCAATCCGATCGCGGTGGCGTTGCGCGATCTGGCGTGGTTCGCGGTCATGGGGTCGCTGGTCCGGCGGCACCGCAGCAGCGGGCTGGCGATCGCGTCGGTCTATGCCGTGGCCATCGGCATGACGGTGGCGAGCGCCGTGCTGGCGCTGGTGGCGACGACGCCGGTCAGTCGCCAGGGCGCCGAGGCGCTGGCGAGCGCGGGGTTCGCCTGCCGGATGATGGAGGCGGTCGTGGCGCTGGTGCTGGTCCACCATGTCGACGGGGCGATCCGGCGTGAGGCGCGATGGATCGCGCGACCGGTCGTCATCGTGCTGGGCGCGATGTTCGGATGGGATCTGGTGTCGGCGGGCGCTGGTGCGCTCGGCGGGATGGTGCCGCCGCAATTGAGCGTGGTGCGCGGATTCCTGATGACCGGCGCAGCGTTGCTGTTCGCCGTCGCCGTGCGGGACCAGGGCGAGGCGCAGATGAGCGTGTCGCGCAGCGCGGTGATGCGCGCGCTGTCGATCGTGGCGCTGATCGGCTATGCTGCGGTCACGATCCTGCTGACCGATCTGGCGCATCGTGTCGCGCCGGAATATGTCCGCATCGCCCAGACCGCGATCGTGCTGGGGTCCGCAACGGCGCTCGTCACCTTGCTGTCGACCCCGTGGCTGCGCGCCTGGACGCGGGTCAAACTGTCCAAGCACCTCTTCCGCCACCGCTATGATTATCGGGTCGAGTGGCAGCGGTTCACGACGACGCTGGGGATGCCCGGCCCGATGGCGGACCCGCTCGACCGGCGGATCGTCAAGGCGATCGCGGACATGGTGGCGTCGCCCGCCGGGCTGTTGCTGACGCCGCACGCGGACGGGCTGGAGGCGGCGACCGGCTGGCATTGGGACGGTGCGGGGCAGGGCATGGGGGAGGGCATGGGGCAGGTTGGGGGCGACGGCGCGCGCGCGCTCGCCGCCCATCTCGAACTGACGTCGCGGATCGTCGACGTCGACCTGGTGCGTAGTGGGCGCGCCGACCCGGCGGAGGCCGCGATCGTCCCCGACTGGATCATCGCACGCAGCGATGCCTGGATTCTGGTGCCGCTGATTCACCATGCGACGTTGGTCGGCGCGATCCTGCTGGCGCGACCACCGGTCGAGCGGGCGCTGGACTGGGAGGATCTCGACCTGCTTAGGATCGCGGGGCGTCAGGCGGCAAGCTATCTGGCGGAGGATAGCGCGCACAGTGCGCTGGCGGACGTCCAGCGTTTCGACGAATTCAATCGCCGCTTCGCCTTCATCGTGCATGACATCAAGAACCTGGTCAGCGGGCTGACCTTGGTCGCTCGCAACGCGCAGCGCCACGCCGACAATCCCGACTTCCGCGCGGATATGGTGGCTACATTGCAGGATTCGGTCGTGCGGATGAATGCGTTGCTCGCCCGGCTGTCGCAACATCACCAGCCATCGGTCGAGCCGGTCCAGGCGGTCGACGTCGGCCTGCTCGTGCGGCAGCTGGCGCTTGCGAAGCGGGCGCAGGGCAAGGTGGCGGCGACGGGAGACGGGATCGCCGCCGCTCAGCCGGGGAAGCTCGACCAGTTGCTGGCGCATCTCGTGCAGAATGCGATCGAGGCGAGCGACGCGGCGGACGTCGTCGCGATCCGGGTCGCCGATGATGACGGGCGCGTCGTGATCGAGATCGCGGATCGCGGCTGCGGCATGTCCACAGCGTTCGTCCGCGACCAGCTGTTCCGCCCGTTCGCCTCGTCCAAGCCCGGCGGCTTCGGCATCGGCGCCTATGAAGCACGTCTGTTGGCCGAGGCGATGGGCGGCGCGATCGCGGTCGACAGCCGGGAGGGCGAGGGGACCTGTTTCCGCGTGTCGTTGCCGCTGGCGTCCACCCTGACGGTTGCCCCCGCCACGTCCCTACTCCCGGCGATGGAGGCGGCGGCATGAGCGATCGGCCCGTTCTGCTCGTCGTCGAGGATGACATTGCGCTGCAGCGCCAGCTCCGCTGGGCGTACGAGGATTATGAGGTCGTCGCCGCCGAAAATCGCGCCGCGGCGATCGATGCCCTGCGCTTGCACGAACCCGCCGTCGTCACGCTCGACCTGGGCCTGCCGCCCGATCCCGACGGGACGAGCGAGGGTTTTGCGGTGCTCGCCGAGATCCTGGCGTTGAAACCCGATACGAAGGTGATCGTGGCATCGGGCCATGGCGCGCGCGACAGCGCGTTGCAGGCGATCGCGCAGGGTGCGTGGGATTTCTATGCGAAGCCGATCGACATCGATGCGCTGGGGCTGATCGTCGCGCGCGCGTTCCACGTCCATGGGATCGAAGCCGAAAACCGACGGCTGGCCGCACGCGCGCCCACCGGCTTCGGCGGGCTGATCTATGCCTCCCCCGAAATGACCCGCACGGTACGGACGCTGGAACGGGTCGCGCCGGCGGATGTGTCGGTGATGCTGCTCGGCGCGAGCGGGACGGGGAAGGAGTTGCTGGCGCGCGGGCTGCATGATTCGTCCCCCCGCTCGTCCGGGGCGTTCGTCGCGATCAATTGCGCCGCGATCCCCGAAACCTTGCTCGAAAGCGAATTGTTCGGGCATGAAAAGGGCGCGTTCACCGGCGCGGTGCGGACGGTCGAGGGCAAGATCGAACAGGCCCATGGCGGCACGTTGTTCCTCGACGAGATCGGCGACGTGCCGCTCGCGCTCCAGGTCAAATTGCTGCGATTCCTGCAGGAACGCGTCATCGAACGGATCGGCGGGCGCAAGGGGATCGCGGTCGACACGCGGATCGTGTGCGCGACGCATCAGGATATCGATGCGATGGTCGCCGCGGGCGGGTTTCGCGAGGATCTATATTATCGATTAGCCGAGATCGTCGTGCGGATTCCGGCGCTGGGCGAGCGCAGCGGCGATGCCGGGCTGCTCGCCCGCCATTTCGTGACGCGCCATGCCGCCGCGCTGAAATCGGCGGTGAAGGGGCTGGCCCCCGACGCGCTGGCGGCGATCGACGCCTGGGGATGGCCGGGCAACGTCCGTGAATTGGAAAACCGGATCAAGCGCGCGGTGATCATGGCGGATGGCAAGATGGTGACGGCGGTCGATCTCGACCTCGACGATCGCGTCGCCGATGCCGCGCCGCTCAACCTGCGCACCGCGCGCGAGGTGGCCGATCGCCGCGCGATCAGCCATGCGTTAACGCGATCCGACGGCAATATCGCGGGCGCATCGCGATTGTTGGGGATCAGTCGCCCGACCTTGTACGACCTGCTCAAGAGCTACAATCTACATGGCTGAGACGCCCTATCCGTTGCTCCGCGGGGTGCGACGTCGGCGATCCAGGCGGATCGCGATCCCCCGGTCGCGGATCCGGGTCGTCGCGCTGGCGGTGCTCGCGGCGGGGCTGATTCTGATCGCGGCGGTCGTATTTCGAACCGCGCCGCCTGCCGACCCGGCGCGTTCGCTCTCGAGCGCCGCGGCGGCGTTGGCGCGCGGCAATTACAGCGCGGCACAGAATGCGGCGCTGACCGCGGTCGCAGCGGCGGCGCCATCCGGGCGCACGTCGGGGGATGCGCATCTGATGCTGGCGCGCGCCTATCTGATGATGGGCGACGGGCTGGCGGCGGAGGCGGAGGTCGTCCGCGCACAGGCCGCGGGTGTTGCCGCCGCGCGAACCGATGGCCTGCGCGCGCGAGCGTTGTTCCTCCAACATGATCTGGACGGCGCGATGGCGGCGGCGTCGGCTGCGCCGGGCGACGATGCGCTGGCGCGGCGGACACGCGCGCGGGTGCTGGCAGAGCGGGGGCAGCAGGCTGATGCCGAACAGCTGCTGGCGGCGGATCGCGATCCGGCGGGGCTGGTCGATCTGGCGATCATACGGTTGCGCGCCGACGATATCGGCGGCGCGGCGCGTCCCGCAGCACAGGCGGTGCGCGCGGCGCCGCGTGATCCGGCGGCGTTGACGGTACAGGGGGAGGTCGTCCGGCTGCGTTACGGCCCGACGGCGGCGCTGCGCTGGTTCGAGGCGGCGTTGCAGCGCGATGCCTATCATGTCCCCGCGCTGCTCGCCTATGCCGCGACGCTGGGGGATGTGGGGCGCCATGCCGACATGCTGGCGGCGACACGCAAGGCGCTGATGGCCCGACCGAACGATCCGCAGGCGTTGTATCTGCAAGCGGTGCTGGCGGTTCGCGCGCGCAACCTCGATCTGGCGCAGTCGCTGTTTCATCGGGCGGGCGCGATCGACCGGACGATCCCGGCGGCAGCGCTGGTGTCGGGCATGATCGATTATGACAAGGGCCGGTATGAACATGCGATCGGGACGTGGCGCGATCTGGTCGCGCGGCAACCGATGAACCTGATCGCGCGGCGGGCGCTGGCCGCGGCGCTGCTCCGGTCGGGTGATGCGACCGCCGCGATCGATGTCCTGCGTCCGATGGTCGACCGCGGCGATGCCGACAGTTATACGCTGACGCTCGCGGCGCGCGCGGCGGAGCGCCTGGGCGATCGTATCGCGGCGGGCCGCTGGCTGGATCGCGCGGCGATGGGGGCGCAACAGACGTCCGCCGCCTTTGCGATCGACGGGACGCTGGCATCGTTCGCGCAGGACGCCGCGCAGGCGCCCGACGATCCGGCGCTGGGAATCGCGCTGGTGCGCGCCCTGCTGACGAACGGTCGCGCGGCGGCGGGAATCGATCTGGCCCGGCAATGGGCGGCGAGGCGGCCCGGCGACCCCGCGATGCAGCGCGCGCTGGGCGATGCGCTCGCGACCACGGGTCAGGGCGCCGCGGCGATCGACGCCTACACCCGTGCCGCCGACCTGACGTTCGACGAACCGACGATGCTGCGGCAGGTCGATGCGCTCGGCAGAAGCGGGCGCGCGCAGGATGCGGCGGCGACGCTCAGCCTCTATCTGGCGCAGAATCCGCAGAGCATCGTCGGTCAGCGGTTGCGGGCACACTGGCTGGTCGCGACCGGGGGCGGGGCGCAGGCGATCGAGCCGCTGGAGGCGGTGCGTCACATGGTCGGAAACCGCAACGTGGCGCTGCTGACCGATCTGGCATTGGCCTATGTCGCGGCGGACGAGCCGACCGTCGCGCGCCGATACGGGCAGGCGGCGTATCGGCTGTCGCCGCTGACCGTCGCGGCGATCGATGCCTATGGCGTCGCGCTGGCCGCCGATGGCGACACGGGCGGCGCGCGGCAGTTGTTCGCCAAGGCGTTGGCGATCGATCCGGCGAATACGGTCGTCCAGGGGCATGCGCGGGGCGTCGCCCGCTGATCGCCGACTTGCGGGACCGGGCGTGTCTGGTCATGAAGACGGCGATGACCGACGACCCGCTCCACCGTATCGCCGCCGCGCTCGATCGGCTCGCCCCGCCCGGCGCCGCGCCGGTCGATCTGGCCGCGGGGCTGGCCTATATCTGGGATGGTCGTGCGCTGACGCGGGTACACCGGTTCGCGCCGATGCCCATCGACCTGTTGATCGGGATCGATCGCCAGAAATCGGTGTTCGTCGACAATCTGCGCCGCTTCGCCGATGGGGCCGCCGCGCACGACATGCTGTTATGGGGCGCGCGGGGGACGGGCAAATCGGCGCTGGTGAAGAGCGCGGTCGCCGCGGTGGCGGCGGATCACCCGGCGCTGGCGCTGGTCGCGGTCGGCGCGAGCGAGGGGCTGACCGCCCTGTTCGCGCAGCTGGCGGCGGTGGACCGACCGTTCCTGCTGTTCTTCGACGATCTGGGGTTCGACGGCCCGAGCGAGGGGCGGGCGCTGCGATCGGTGCTCGACGGCGGTGTCGAACAGCGCCCCGCGAACGTGCGGCTGGCGGTGACTGCGAACCGCCGCCACCTGATGCCGCGCGACATCGCGGCGCAGGACAGCGCGATCAACCCGCGCGATTCGATCGACGACGAACTGGCGCTGGCCGACCGGTTCGGGATCAGCCTGGGCTTCCATGCGCTCGACCAGGACGGCTATCTCGCGATCGTCGCGGCCTATGGCGCGGCGCATGGCGTGGCGGTCGACCCCGCCGCCGCGATCGAATGGGCCGCACGCCGCGGTGGGCGATCGGGACGCGTGGCGTGGCATTATGTCGTCGAGGCGGCGGGCCGCGCGGGGCAGGACTTGCGCGGGAGCTGAACGCCGACCCGAGCAGGATCAGCCGAGCGCCTCGACCTGTTCGGCGAGATCGAGCCAGCGGAGTTCGGCGGTATCCTTGTCCGCGCGAGCGCGATCGATCGCCGCGCTCAGCGCCGCGAACCGCGCCGGGTCGCGGGTGTAGAGCGTCGGATCCGCCAACGCGTCCTCGTCGCGGGCGATCGCGGCGTCGAGTTCCTCGATCCGCTTGGGCAGCAGGTCGTAATCGCGCTGGTCCTTGTAGGTCAGCTTCCCCTTCGCCTGCACCGGCGCGATCGTCGCGGGCTTGGCCGCGGTCTTGCGGGCGACGACCTTGGGCTGGCGCTGGCGGACCCAGTCTTCATAGCCACCCGCGACGACATCGACATGCCCCGAACCGTCGAGCCCCAGCGTCACCGTTACCGTGCGATCGAGGAAATCGCGGTCGTGGCTGACGATCAGCACGGTGCCCGCATAATCGGCGATCACTTCCTGCAACAGGTCGAGCGTCTCGAGATCGAGGTCGTTGGTCGGTTCGTCGAGCACGAGCAGGTTCGATTCGCGCGCGAATTCGCGCGCCAGCAACAGCCGCGATTTTTCGCCGCCCGACAGCGTGCCGACCTTCGCCTCCGCCAGCGACGGGTCGAACAGGAATTCCTTGAGATAGCCGTGGATATGCTTGCGCACGCCGAGCACGTCGATCCAGTCGCCGCCATCGGCCAGCACGTCGCGCACGGTCTTCTCAGGCGCCATCAGGCTGCGCTGCTGGTCGATGACGATGCCGTCGAGCGTCTTGGCGTGTTTGACCTCGCCGGTGTCGGGCGCAATTTCGCCCGTCAGCAATTTCAGCAACGTCGATTTGCCCGCGCCGTTCGCGCCGACGATTCCGATCCGGTCGCCGCGGGTAACCCGCAGCGTCAGGTCGCCGATGATCGTCCGGTCGCCATAGACCTTCGTCACATGCTTGGCATCGATGACGATCTTGGAGCGCGCATCGTCGGCGGCGGTGGCGAGGTTCGCCGCGCCCTGCGGCCCCATCATCGCGGCGCGTTCGGCCCGCATGTCCTTCAGCTTGGCGAGCCGCCCCTGGTTGCGACGGCGACGCCCGGTGACGCCGCGGTGGAGCCAATGTTCCTCGATCTTCAGCTTCGCATCGAGCCGCGCGGCGTTGCGCGCCTCCTCCGCATAGACCGTCTCGGTCCACGCCTCGAACCCGCCGAAGCCGATTTCGGCGCGGCGGATCGCGCCGCGGTCGAGCCACAAGGTCTGTTTCGTCAGCCGCGTCAGAAAGGTGCGATCGTGGCTGATCGCGACGAACGCGCCCTTGAATCGGCCCAGCCATTCCTCGAGCCAGTCGATCGCGGCGATGTCGAGATGGTTGGTCGGTTCGTCGAGCAGCAGCACGTCGGGGTCCTGCGCCAGCGCGCGGACGATCGCGGCGCGGCGGCGCTCGCCGCCCGACGCGCTGGCGGCATCGCGCGACAGGTCGATGCCCAGCTGGTCCGCGATCGCATCCGCCTCATGCCGTTCGGGCGCGTCGTCGCCCGCCATGACGTAATCCGCGAGCGTCGCGATCCCCGTCATCGCGGGTTCCTGTTCGAGCAAGATGACGCGCGTCCCCGGCACGATCGTGCGCCGCCCCTCGTCCGCCTCGACACTGCCCGCGAGCAGTTTGAGCAAGGTCGTCTTGCCCGCGCCGTTGCGCCCGATCAGCGCGAGCCGGTCGCGCGCGCCGATGTGGATGTCGAGGTCGCGAAAAAGCCAGCCCGATCCCTGGACCAGACCGAGATGCTCGAACGATAAAACAGGTGCCGCCATGAGCGGGGCAGGTAGGCGGGGTGGTCGCGGGGGGCAAGCGGTCTGCGTCGTCCCCCCGTCCGGTTACAGCGTGGCCGACCCGCTCAGCGCACGCGCATCGCCGAGGAACCGGTCGAAATAATAGAGCCGCGGCGCATCGAAGGTGATCATGTAGAGCTTGCCGTCGACGATCGTCGCCCTGGCCTCGCCGCGGCGGGTGAGCAAATCCTCGTCGGTATAGTCATAGGTGAACAGGACGCCGTCATGCCCCAGGAATTTGACGGGGTCGGTCGAGACCAAGGTGAACGCGCCGATCGATTTATACGTCCGATACGTCCCCTCCAGCAGTTCGGGAATCTCGACGATCTGCGTCGTCGCGGTGAATTTGGGGAGCGGATCGCGTTTCTTGCTGCGTTCCTTCACCAGCGGTTCGCCGGGCGCGATCCCCGCGTAGAAGGTCACGTCGTCAAGCTGTTCGCCGTCGAGCGTCCAGGTTTCGGCGTGTTTGCCTGGCGACTGGCCCAGCCGGTTCCAGTCGCGCGTCGGCGTCACCGTCAGTGACGAATCGGCGACGGTGACCGCCACGCCCTTCTCGCGCAATTTATGCGCCAGCGCTGGCATTGCGACGAGCGCGATCGACAGCGCGGCGACGATGACGCGATGGGGCAGGCGTGGCGTCATGGATTTGTTCCTTGTGGCACCATCATCCGGACGAGCTTGGCACCCGGCGCGGTGGGGCTGAGCGCGAGATAGCGGCGCAGCGCATCCTGCCCCTCGGTCGTCCGCCCGGTCTTGACCAGGGTCAGCCCCAGTCCGCGAAAGGCGGGGGCGAGCGTCGGGTCGAGATCGATCGCGTTGGCGTAGAAGGTCGCCGCGTTCGCGTAATCGCGTTGCGCACCGCGTGTCCGGTACAGGTCGCCGCGCGCGAGCCATAACGGCGCGGTCCAGCCCGTCTCCGCCAGGTTTTCGATCAGATAATCGCTGCCCCCGAAATCGTTGAGCTTGATCTGGTCGTCGAGGAAGACGGGCATCCACGGCGCCAGCGCGGCGCGATAGCGGTCGGCCCCGTCCGCCCGCCCCGCGTCATCGGGGGCGGCGAGCGCCGCGAGATAGTGCGCGCGTTCCGCCTCGGGCGGGTGCGAGGCGGTAAAGGCGATCGTCTTGAAATTCGGTTTCTTGAGGCCTTTCGCGCGCGCGGACGCTTCTGCCTCCGCCATGACCGTGTGCCACATGACGCTCGCGGACTGGGGGCGGAAATGACTGTGGTTGAGATAGGCGATGCCCAACCGGTCGGCCTCGCGTTCCTGATCGCGGCCGTGGCGAAAGATCGACCCATAGACCGAATAGCGCAGGTCGTCGTAGCTGCGCGCCATGCCGTAACTGGGCGCGACGCTGGCCAGCAGCGCGGTCCAGGCGAGCAGGTCGGTGCCGCTGCGGCGACCCTTGAACGCTGCCAGCGTGTGGCGGCTTTCGAAATGGCCGAATTCATGTCCCAGCACTGCGCCGAATTCGCTGTCGTTGCGGACGCGCAGGAACAGCCCGCTCAATACGCGCATCGTGCCGTTGGGCGACATCGATGCGTTGAAGGCCGGTTCGCGGATGATGTAGATGCGGATCGGCGCGCATCGGTCGTCGCCGACGGTGTCGCACAACACCCGTTTGACATAGGCGGTCAGTTTTTCGTCGCGGATGACGAGGGGCGAGGCGGCGAGCGCATGTTCGTCGTCGTCATCGTCATGCCATAGCCCGATTTCGTCGACCCCCTGCGGCTGGTAGACCCCGGCATAGGGCGGCGGCAGCACGGGGTCGGTCGCCCGTGCCGCAATGGGCGTGATCGCGGCGGCGATCGTGCCGACGATTACCGCCCATCGGATCGCGGTGGTCTTCATGGCGGTCATCGTGGCGCCGCCACGGTATCGGGCCGTGGCGCGGCGACCGGCGGGTCGGCGGCGGGCTGGTCGGCGGTGGCGCGGATGGTGCTGCCCGGAAAATCCTCGAGCAGCTGGCGGACGCGCTTTTCCGATCCCTCCGCGTCGCGCACGTCGCCCCCCATCGCGGCATCGGCGTTGAGCCACAGCAGGTCGCCCGTCCTGAGATCGACGAGGCCTGCATAGCCCAGATGTTCGCCCGATTTCACCGCCAGACCCGGGCCGAGCGCGGCTAGCACCTGCAGCACCTTGCGGCCCGTCGAGCCATAGGCATCCCGGTTATAGATGAAGAGCCCGTAATCGGCATCCTTCGCCCCCGGTAGCGACGCCACCCCGGTGCCGAGCGACCAGTCGAAGACATCGGCCTTGTTATCGCGCTTCTTGGTGGGCAGTCGGTTGCCCTTGAAGAATTGATATTGGATCACCGCATCCGATACCGCGGCGAACAGCGCCATATGTTCCTGAAGTGTCTGCGCATCGTCGCCATAGGCTTCGGGCGCGGTCACGACGGTGTTGCCCAGCGTCGACTGGAGCTTGGTGAGTGAGGCGGCGATGTTTCGCGTCGCCTTGTCGGTCCAGTCGGCATTGGGTTCGAACATCCCGCCGGTCGATTGCGCGCCAACCCTTACCGATGGACGAAAGACCAGAATTCGTTTCGCGCTATTCGCCGGAAGGTCGAATCCCTGCTTGGTTGCCGACCGTTCCTGTGCGGTCGTCGGCGCGGCGACCAGTGCAGCGATACCGGTCGCGATGACAAAGCTCCGCAACGCACGCGTCATTTGTTCGGTCTCCCCCGTTCGACACCATGCGCCCCCGCACAAAAGCTGTCGATGACCACGCATCCTATGGCCGACCATTGCAAAGTAAAGAGCCGTTACGGCTTCCATGTCTTCTTCGGACCAGCAAGGCCTTGGCGTCGATCCCATTGCGGCTGGCGGGGTACTGCGGAGCCATTCACAGGCTGTTCAACGGCTTCCACCTATGCGACGTCTCATGATGATGGTGCCCGCCCTGTTGATTCTGGCCGCTGGCGTCGCGGTGCCGGGGGACCCCGACCAGCGGCGATCCGAACAGGCGCGCGCCTATGAAGCGACGCGCGAGGGGCGAATCCTGTCGCCGCGCGTGATCGAGGCGCGGGTGACGCCGACGATGAAGGATTGCCAGTATCTGGGGTTCGACCTGGATTTCGGCACCGGGATTTACACGTTGAAGTTCCTGCGCGATGGAACCGTGATCTGGGTAGAGGTCGATGGGCGGTCGGGACAGATCCTCGGTCGTACCGGTAATTGAAGGGGTTTCGTCAATGCGCGTTCTGATCGTCGAGGACGAACCGAATCTGGGGCAGCAGCTCAAGAACACGCTGGAGGGGGCAGGGTATGCGATCGACCTGGCCACCGACGGCGAAGAGGGGCATTTCCTCGGCAGCACCGAAAATTACGACGCGATCGTACTCGATCTGGGGTTGCCCGAAATCGACGGGCTGACCGTGCTCGACCGCTGGCGCAAGGAAGGGCGGACCGCGCCCGTATTGGTGCTGACCGCGCGCGACAGCTGGTCCGACAAGGTCGCCGGGCTGGATGCGGGCGCCGACGATTATGTCGCCAAGCCGTTCCAGACCGAAGAACTGATCGCCCGGCTGCGCGCGCTGATCCGGCGCGCCAGCGGCAATGCGTCGTCGGAACTCACCGCGGGCGAGGTGCGGCTCGACACGCGGTCGGGCAAGGTGACCAAGGCCGGTGAGCCGGTGAAGCTGACCGCGCAGGAATATAAGCTGCTGAGCTATCTGCTCCACCACAAGGGCAAGGTCGTCAGCCGCACCGAATTGATCGAACATATCTACGATCAGGATTTCGACCGGGATTCGAACACGATCGAGGTGTTTGTGACGCGGATTCGCAAGAAGCTGGGTCAGGATGTGATCACGACGATCCGCGGGCTCGGCTACAGCCTCGAAGACCCCGACGCCTGATCGCGTGCGGCTGCGGTTGTCCGCCCTTGGACCGCGGCGTCCCGGCCTGATCCTGGGTCTGCTCGGCGGGATTGCGCTGTGCATCCTGGGGCTGTGGATCGGGCTGACGATCGACTGGATCGCGCGGATCGCGTTCGTCGTCGGCGCGCTCATCATCGCCTGGACGATGTGGGCGGGCGCGGTGCAGGATCAGGCATCCGCCACGTCCGTCGCCACGACCGGATCGCTGGCCCGGCGGATGATCGTGATCGCGGCGGCGTGGATCGCGCTGCTGCTGGCAGGGGGTGGCTTCGCGCTCGACCGCGTGCTGGCATCGGCGGTGACGCGCAATTTCGACGATCAGCTGGAATATGTGCTGAAGGCGCTGATCGTGTCGGCCGAGGTCGATCCATCGGGCGAGGTGTCGTTCAATCGCGAAGCCGCCGACCAGCGTTTCCTCGAACCCAATTCGGGGCTGTACTGGCAGGTATCGGCGCCCGATCACGAGGATTTTCCCTCGCGCTCGCTCTGGGACCGGCGGCTGGCGCATGGCGATCGGCATCTCGATCGGGACATCCACAGTTACGACAGCAGCCAGTTCGGCGAGGAAAAGCTGCGCGTCGTCGAACGCGACATCACGCTTCCCGGATCGACCACGCGCTGGCGATTCCAAATCGCGCAGAGCACAGATGGGCTCCGCGCGCAGATCAGCGTCCTGCGGCGGACGCTGGTGCGCAGTTTCGCGCTGCTGGCGCTCGGGCTGATCGTGCTCGCCGCGCTCCAGACCTTTTACGGGCTGTGGCCGCTGCGCCGGGTCCGCGAGGAGATGGTGCGGATGCGCAGCGGCCAGTCGAACCGGCTGACGCGGGCGATGCCCGACGAGGTCGCGCCGATGGTGGAGGAACTGAACGCGCTGGTCGAACATAACGAACGGCAGGCGGAGGAGGCGCGGCGGCATGCGGGCAATCTGGCGCATGCGCTCAAGACCCCGCTGACGGTGATCATGAACGCCGCGACCGCCGATGCGGATGATCTGGGCGACACCGTCATTCGCGAAGCGCGGACGATGCGGCGGCAGGTCGACCATCATCTGGCCCGCGCGCGCGCGGTCGGGCGGCGGGGATCGGCGCATAGCCGCGCTGAGGTCTGGCCCAGCCTGGAATCGGTCGAACGCGCGGTCGCCCGCCTGTATCGCCATATCCGGATCGACGTCGACGGCCCGAAAGACCTGTCGGTCCATGTCGAACGGCAGGACCTCGACGAAATGCTCGGCAATTTGATCGAGAACGCCGCCAAATATGGCGGGGGCAGCGTGTTCGTGACGGTCGGCGCGCAGGCGGGGTTCGTCGAATTCCTGATCGAGGACGATGGCGTCGGCATTCCCGAGGAACAGCGGGTGCGAATCTTCGATCGCGGCGTCAGGCTCGATTCGGGCAAGCCGGGTACGGGCCTCGGCCTCGCGATCGTGCGCGACGTCGCCGAAATCTACGAAGGCACCGTCAGCCTCGAGGAGAGCGAGGATCTGGGCGGGCTAATGGTCCGGTTGCGGTTGCCCGCGGCGACCTGAATCAGGCCGCCAGTTTCAGCTCCTGCATCGCATCGGCGGTCAGCGTCAGGCTGCGCTTGCGGGCGTCGTGATCGTAGATCGCGCTGGCGACCATGATCTCGTCGACCCCGGTGCGCTCGACGAATGCCGCCATCTGGCGCGCGACCGTCGCCGGGCTGCCGACCGCGCTGCACTGGAGCACATGGTCGAGGATCGCGGACCCCTGCGCGCCCAGGCTGGCACGATAGCCTGCGACGGGCGGGGGCAGCTGGCGCGGGTTGCCGGTGCGCAGCGCGACGAATGATTCTTGTTGCGAACTGGCGAGCAGTTCCGCCTCCGCATCGGTATCGGCGGCAAAGACGTTGAACCCGGCCATGACGTGCGGGCGATCGAGCCGCGCCGAGGGGCGGAAATCCCGCCGGTACGTCGCCAGCGCCTGATCGAGCGCATCGGGCGCGAAGTGAGAGGCGAAGGCGTAGGGCAGACCGAGCGCGGCGGCGAGTTGCGCCCCGAACAGGCTGGACCCCAGGATCCACATCTCGATCGTCGCACCCGCACCCGGCGTCGCGCTGATCCCGGTCTGGCCATCGTCGGCGAAATAGCTTTGCAGTTCGAGCACGTCCTGCGGAAACGCGTTGGCATCGCTTTCCAGCGTCCGCCGCATCGCGCGCGCGACGCGCTGGTCGGACCCCGGCGCGCGACCGAGACCCAGGTCGATCCGGCCCGGAAACAGCGCATCGAGCGTCCCGAACTGTTCGGCGATAACGATTGGCGCATGGTTGGGCAGCATGATCCCGCCCGCGCCGACGCGGATCGTCCGGGTCGCGGCGGCGACATGCCCCAGCACGACCGACGTCGCCGCGCTCGCGATCCCCTTCATCCCGTGATGTTCGGCGCACCAATAGCGGGCGAACCCCAGCGTTTCGGCGTGCCGCGCCAGATCGGCGGCGTTGGCCAGCGCCTGGGATACGGTGCCGCCTTCGACGACGGGGACGAGATCGAGCAGGGATAAACGGGTCATAATATTGATGTGGGGATTGTCGCGCCGGATGCCAGATGTCGCCCCGGTCAGAAACCCAGCGCGTAGCGGACGGCCAGCCCGTAATCATCGGGCAGGCTGGCGAAATTCCCCGGATCGCGCCGCCAGAAGAGGTTCGTCCGCAGGTCGCCGACGGGCATCGACACGCTGTAACGCGCCTCGACATCGATTTCCCGCCCCTTTGGTGCCAGGTTCAGGACCTGCGCGGTGTAAGTGTCGACCGACAGGGCCGCATAGTCGTAATGCGTCGGCAGCTGATACCCGATCCCGCCGCGCGCGACCCGCAGGGGCTGGGCGATGCGCAGGCCGATACCGTCGCGTCCGAACACGCCATCCTTGCCGATGTCGGCGGCATAGCCGCTGGTCAGCAGCAGGCCGTGGCCGCTCGTCCCGCCGTCCAGCCGGGCGGCGCTCCACCCCCGGCGGGCGGTGGCGCCCAGCGTCCAGCCATTCTCGCTGGTCCAGCGCGCCCCGGCGTCGAGAAACCGGGTGGTGGCGCGGGCGGTGCCCAATGCGGCGTCGAACCGTGCGCCCAGCAACGTGTCGCGTTCGACCAAGGTCGTCGCGCCGAGCGTCGCGACGACATCGCCCAGCCGCGTGTCCAACCCCAGCGTCATCCGGTCATATCCCGACCGGCGATAGCCCGCGGGGCCGGTTAGCAGCGCCGGATCGCGGGCGAGGACATCGCCGCTCTCGACCGCGGCGGTGATGCCGATGCCGCGAAACTCGTGCCGCAGCGCCGCGGCGGATCGGGCGCGTTCGTCGAAGCCCGATCCGCCGCAGCCCGCGACCAGAAACGCAGGCTCGGCGGCGCCGATCAGCTGCGCGGTCAGGGTGGTGCTGCCCTGCGCGATGCCGAACGCGACGCCGGTTCGCCGATCGATCCGGCGCGTCACGAGGCCCGCGATCGCCCGCGCACCGTCCGCGTCGCGGGTCGACAGCATCGTGCGCGACAGGCCCGCATCGCCGGGGCCGCGCGCGCTGATCGTCAGCGCGATCGTCATGCCGCCCGATGCCATCGCCACGGTTCGCGCCTGCGATTGCAATGCGCCGAGCAGCATCGGTCGCTGCGCGGCGCGTTCGATCGACGATGCCAGGTCGATCGCGAACGCGCGCGCATAGCTGTCGAGAATGACCGCGCCGAGCTGTCCCGTCGCGGCATCTCCCATCGGCGCGGACAGCACCGCATTGCCGCCGAGCGACACGGCGGCGCGCGACCCGGCGAGCGCGCTGGTCCCGACCGGCTGGAACGCCCGGGTCAGGTCGATCACGCCATTGCCATAGACGGAATCGACTCCCGGCGCGCCCGTATCGCGCGCGGTGCGATAGAGAAGGTCGACGATCTGCGCGCCCGATAGATTGGGGAACGCCTGCGCCAGCAGCGCGATCGCGCCCGAAATCTGCGGCGCGGCAAAGGAGGTGCCCGACCAGAGATAGGCGACGTTGCTGGCGTTGGGCGCCCGGACGCTTTCGCCCACCGCGGCCAGATAATGCGCGGCGGCATCGCCCGCCCGGTCGCTGAACGACGAGATGCCATCGTTCGCGCCGACCGACCCGGCGACGATCACCAGGTTGCGCGCGACCGCAGTGTTGTTCGCGACGCCGGCGAACGGATCGACGTTCGCGCTGCCGTCGTTGCCCGCGGCGATGACGACGATGATCCCCGCGGCGGTGGCGCGCCCGATCGCATCGGCCAGGTTCTGCGGCATCGCCGACCCGCCGAGCGACATGTTGATCACGCGCGCACCCGCGACGCGCGCGGCATCGACGCCCTTGGCGATCGCGTTGGTGTTGAACGAACAGCCCGAATCGTTGCTCCCCGCGCTCGCGGTCGCACAGCTGCCCGGCGTGTCGGCGCGCAGCACGACCAGGGTCGCGTCGAACGCGACGCCGTGGCTGCCCGCATCGTTGCGCCGCCCCGCCGCGGTAAAGGCGACCGCGGTGCCATGGCCGTCCTGATCGGTGATCGAGCTGTTGCCCGCGACATCCTGTGACGTGGCGGCGATGCGACTGCCGAATTCGGCGCTGCTCGTGTCGATCCCGCTGTCGATGATTGCCAGGTTGATGCCCGCCCCGGTCGCGCCCTTTTGATAGGCGGACAGCGCGTTCATCGACACCGCGCCCACCGTCGCGCGATATTCGGTGGTGTCGTAATTGATGGTCGGGGCAGGGGTCGGCGTGGGCGTGGGCGTGGGTGTTGGCGTGGGGGCGGGCACCGGCGTCGGCGTGGGAGTCGGGAGCGATGCCACCGGTGGGGTCGGTGTGCTGGCGACGCCGCCGCCCCCGCCACAGCCCGCCACCGCCAACAGCGGCGCCAGCCAGGCCAGGGGCGCGGTCGACCGGACAAGCGTTCGTGCCATCATCGTCGCGGCCCCATTCCCTTTTGTCGAGCGTGAATAGTTTTCAGCCAATTTACAAACGCTTAATCCGCGGCGCTGCGACGACCCCCGGCGCAGGCCGCTTGCCGTGTCCGGATCGTCTGCCTAGAGGCGCTGTCATGTCCGCGCGCCTCGATCATGTCGATACCTGGATCTTCGATCTGGACAACACGCTGTATCCGGCGCGCGCCAACCTGTTCGCCGCGATCGATGCGAAGATGACCGCCTATGTCGCGCGGACGCTGTCGATCGATGCGGAAGCCGCGTTTCGCGTCCAGAAGGACTATTTCCACCGCCACGGCACGACGCTGGCTGGATTGATGGCGGACCATGGCGTCGATCCACATCATTTCCTGGCCGATGTCCATGATATCGAGATGGACGTGCTCGAACATGACGCGCCGCTGGTCGCCGCGATCGCCCGGTTGCCGGGGCGCAAGCTGGTCTTCACCAATGGCGACACGCCCTATGCGCTGAAGGTGCTCGACCGGCTGGGGCTGCGCGACAGTTTCGAGGCGATTCACGACATCCATGCGATGGGGCTGGTGCCCAAACCCGATCCGTCGGCCTATGCGGGGCTGTGCGCGGCGTTGCGGATCGATCCGGCGACCAGCCTGTTCGCGGAGGATATGGCGCGCAATCTGGCCCCGGCGAAGGCGATCGGGATGACGACCCTGTGGGTCGACAACGGATCCGAACAGGGGCCCGAGGTCGCGCGCGATTTCATCGATTATACCGTCCGCGACCTGTCGTCGTGGCTGACCGACCTAGTGGAGACCCTATGAACAACCAACTCGCCGCCACGATCGATCAGGCGTGGGAAGACCGTGCATCGATCGGGTTCGACACCATGGGCGACGTGCGCGATGCGGTCGAGGGCGCGCTCGCGCTGCTCGATTCGGGCAAGGCGCGTGTGGCCGAACCCGACGGCGCGGGCGGATGGCGGGTCAACCAGTGGTTGAAGAAGGCGGTTCTGCTGTCGTTCCGGCTGAACGACAACGCCCTGGTCGACGGCGGCGCGGCGGGCGCGCCCGCGTTCGACAAGGTGCCGTCCAAATTCGCCAACTGGGGTGAGGCGGAATTCCGTCAGGCGGGGTTCCGCGTGGTGCCGGGCGCGGTCGCGCGGCGGGGCGCGTTCATCGACAAGGGCGCGATCCTGATGCCCAGTTTCGTCAACATCGGCGCGCATGTCGGCGCCGGCACGATGGTCGACACCTGGGCGACGGTCGGCAGCTGCGCGCAGATCGGCAAGAACGTGCATATCTCGGGCGGCGCGGGAATCGGCGGGGTGCTCGAACCGCTCCAGGCCGGGCCGGTCATCATCGAGGACGGCGCGTTCATCGGCGCGCGATCCGAAGTCGCCGAGGGCGTGATCGTCCGCGAAGGCGCGGTGCTGTCGATGGGCGTGTATCTGGGCGCGTCGACCAAGATCATCGACCGTGCGACCGGCGAAGTGTTCCGCGGGGAGGTGCCGCCCTATGCGGTCGTGGTGCCCGGATCGACCGGGGGCGGCAATCTGGCGCTGTATTGCGCGGTGATCGTGAAGCGCGTCGATGCGCAGACCCGGTCGAAGACCAGCGTCAACGACCTGCTGCGCGACTGAGTGCCTCGACAGCGTCATGCCCGCGACCTAAGCCCCCCGTAAATCCCAAGCCGCCCGTAGATCCAGTGGAGAGCAATCGATGACGTCCGACACCCCCAAAGCCAGCAAGGTTCTCGATCGCGTTCTGGTGCTCGAGATGGTGCGGGTGACCGAAGCCGCGGCGATCGCCGCCTCGGCGCTGGTCGGGCGGGGTGACGAGAAGGCCGCCGATGCCGCCGCGGTCGAGGCGATGCGCGCCGCGCTCAACACGCTCGACATGGACGGCACCGTCGTCATCGGCGAAGGCGAGCGTGACGAGGCGCCGATGCTGTACATCGGTGAAAAGGTCGGCACGGGCAAAGGCCCCGCGATCGACATCGCGCTCGATCCGCTGGAGGGGACGACGATCACCGCGAAGGCGGGGCCGAACAGCCTGGCGGTGCTGGCGATCGCGGAGGGCGGCAACCTGCTCAACGCCCCCGACGTCTATATGGACAAGATCGCGGTCGGGCCGGGCTATCCCGACGACATCATCGATCTCGACAAGTCGCCGACCGAGAACATCACCGCGGTCGCCGCGGCGAAGGGTGTGAAGCCCAGCGAGATCATCGTGTGCGTCCTCGACCGGCCCCGTCACGAGAAGCTGATCGCCGAACTGCGCGCGATCGGATGCGGCGTGATGCTGATCGGTGACGGCGATGTCGCGGGCGTGATCGCGACGTCGGATCCCGACACCACGGTCGATGTCTATATGGGATCGGGCGGCGCGCCCGAGGGTGTGCTGGCGTGCGCGGCGCTGCGCTGCGTCGGCGGCCAGTTCAAGGGCCGGTTGCTGTTCCGCAACGACGACGAGCGCGCACGCGCCGCGAAATGGGGCGTGACCGATCTCGACAAGCAGTACGACCTGTCCGAACTGGCGAAGGGCGACTGTATCTTCGCCGCGACGGGCGTCACCGACGGATCGCTGCTCGCAGGCGTCAAGCGCAAGCGCGGCGGGATCATGACCACCGAAAGCGTCGTGATGCGATCGTCGTCGGGCACCGTCCGCTGGGTCAAGGGCGAGCACCGGCTGGGGTGATCCCCGCCGCGATGGCCGCGACGATCGGGGCGTGGTTGCCGCTGGCCACCGCGCTGGCGGCCTATGCGGGTTTCATGTGGGGCAATATCGGCGCGGTGCCGGTCGTCGCGCGCTGGCTTTGGCGGGGCGGGCGCGGTCGCCATACGGCCTTGTGGTGCGCGAAGTCGATCGTCCTGTTCGCGCTGGTCAGCCTGATCGGGCTGCTGATCGCGGGGCGGGCTGGCGCGGTCATCGCGCTGCCTGCCGAATTCGGCCCGGCGCGGCAGCTGGCCATATCGCTGGCGGGTGACGGGCGCGGGATACCATTGTGGTGGATGGTGCTCGCGCTGGTCGCAGGCGGCGTGATCGGCGGGCTGGTCGACCGGTTCCGACCGCGCGGGCGCCCGTGGATGTTGGGGGATATCAGCCGGTTGATGCCCCGCCACCGCCGCGACCTGATCGGGGGCGCCGCCATGGCGATCGTCGCGGGGACGAGCGAGGAGCTGTTCTTCCGGCTGTTCGTGCCACTGGCGGTCGCGATGGCGACGGGCAGCGCCACCGCCGGGTTCGCGCTGTCGGTGATCCTGTTCGCGGGCGCGCATGGGTATCAGGGCTGGGTCGGGGTGGTGACCACTGGCGGCGTCGGCGTGTTGCTGACATTGTTCTACCTGATGATCGGATCGCTGGGCGCCGCGATGCTGGTCCATGTCGTCCTCGACCTCAACGGGTTGGTGCTGCGCCCGGTGATGGCAGGCGTGCTGCGCGTCAGTTCTTCATCCGCCACCCGGTCTT
>Ga0206130_10000682_pt1 | contig 54668 bp, 49 predicted proteins | sample Helgoland_Spring_9_FD_148637 | JGI IMG/M metagenome (GOLD analysis project Ga0206130, IMG submission 148637) | Pelagic subsurface seawater microbial communities from Kabeltonne, Helgoland, North Sea - Helgoland_Spring_Bloom_20160512_1 | ecosystem: Environmental > Aquatic > Marine > Epipelagic ...
CTATTGTTATTGCCCTTATCGTCATGCTCGTACTTTGAGCCTTGACGCCGATAGCCTAACGCTTAAAGCCAGCCTTAAGGCGATCATTCATATCGGGCGCAACGCCGGGTCCGTTTTCGCGCTCTTCAATCAAGCCGTCATTTAAAAAATGGTTCTGTCCGACATTGATAAGGGCTTTATCCGCGCGCAGGGTGTGCCAGGAGTTGCGGGTAAAACTTTCTGCCATCTCGATCGCAGCGCTCAGCAGATCGTCATCAGCCACGCATTGATTGGCGATCCCGAGTTCTACGGCTTCTTGACCGCTAATCGTCCGGCCAGAAAACATCATCTCTTTGGCTTTTACCACACCAATGCGTCTTGGCAGACGTTGACTCATGCCCCAGGTTGGCGCCATACCCCACTTGCCGTGGGTATCGGCAAGCTTGGCCGATTCACCGGTGATCATCAGATCGCAAGCTAATGCCAACTCCAAAGACCCGGTGTAACAATGCCCCTGAACGGCCGCAATAACAGGTTGCGGCAAGCGCTCGATCGCCTCGAGCGTTTCTGCCTGAAAGTGTGCCGAAGGCGGCTTTTGCCCCGCTTGAATGGCTTTTAGATCGTTACCGGCTGAAAAGGATCGGCCTTCCCCGCGGAGGATCACGCAGCCGACGGATTCTATTTCTTGGGCAATACGGTCAATCTCTGCTCGCAAGGCCACGAACAACGCCGGGCTCAGGGCGTTGAGCGCCTCCGGTCGGTTGAGGCTTAGAATGGTAATGCCATGGTCTCGGTCTTCTCTCAGGATATCGGTCATCGCGTTGTGCTCTTGTTTAGATTTAGGTCGGCCTGCTACACAGACCTGATGGGAAGACTAGCAGATTGCAGAGACTGCGGTGAAGCCGCCGCCGTCGCGCTGGAATTGAGCAATAGGCGGGGCAAGTCTTAATCCCATCTCAATAGACTGAAGCTTGATCGGTTAACGGGCGCACACGCGGCTGATAGGCCGCTTCCTTGGAACAAATTAATGGCTGGGACCATCGAACTCTGTCGATAATTACGCTAAGGTCAGCCGGCACTGGAATTGCGAAAAACGGAGCGTAAGACATGGTCATACTAAAACGAATCGGAGTCATTGGGCTTTGGCTATTGCTTATTTTCTCAACGGCGGTTGTAACCGCGGCTTTTAAGCAGCGGTTTGAAGATGGGCCGAATCGTGTGTTTTCGGGTGGACCTTTAGTTACCGGTGAGTTGTATCGCGGCGCGGAGCCAGATTGGGGATTTGTGAACGAGGTGCCAACCCTTGAGCTTCAGCTGCTGAACCCCGCGCAGTCTCGTCGAATTTGGGTCGCCTCGGTTCAGGGCAAAATGTACGTCTGGTCGGGCTATATGAATAGTTTTGTAGGCCAACTTTGGAAGAGCTGGCCTGCGCAAGCCGAACTCGATGATCGCGTCGTGGTCCGCATCGATGGCATTCGGTACGAGCGGCGGTTGGTGCGAATTAAAACGGGCCCAGTTCTGGATGAACTGATGGCGGTGGTGAGTCAGAAGTATCCCTCACGAGCATCCGGCGCTGATGTCGAATCAGGTAATGTCTGGGTCTTCGAGGTAGCGCCACGCGCGACTGCGGATACGGCCGTAGGAGATCAAGCATGAAAAATGTGTTTGTCCGAATTGGGTTGGTCGTGGTTGCGACCGCTGTGTGTACTTGGATTATTCCGGGGGTTGATGATGCGATCGAGTCTGTATTCCAGATTTTGGTCCTGATTGCTTCAACGTAAGCCAAGTCTTTTCGCGTCATTAGGAGGTCGTCTCATGGCGCTTAAGCCCACGATTTTTAAGTTCAATATTGCGCTGTCGAATGTCGACCATAACCAGTATCTTGATCTGAACCTTACCGTCGCCCAGCACCCGTCTGAAACCACGGAACGAATGATGGCGCGGGTGCTCGCCTATTGCCTGAATGCATCTGAAGACCTAGAGTTTGCCCGGGGACTCAGCGCAAGCGATGAGCCAGATATTTGGCAGCGCAGCCTAGACGGCCGTATTTTGAAATGGATCGAGATTGGTGAGCCCGTCGCCGAGCGTCTGCGCAAAGCCAGTCATATTGCCGAGGAAGTTAAGGTCTACTGCTTTAATACCAAATCGGATCTTTGGTGGGCTCGGTCTGAAAAAGAAGTCACAGCTGCAAAGGTGCAGGCGATTCAGTTCGACTGGGGTCAAATCGTTGAGTTGGCAGGGTTGCTGGCGCGAACCCTGCAATTGAGCATCACGGTCACCGACCAGTCGGCGTTCATCGCGTCGGATGCGGGATCGGTTGAGGTCAATTGGCGATTGTTAAACGCGCCATAAAGAAGCAGATTCTTTGTGCCGAAATCAACCCGGGCGTGGGCCGCGCCGGAGTAGTTTGCCTTGCCCTGACGGCAAAACAGGTTTCCGCTTCAGCCCAATCCTGAAGTGGCTACGCCAAACTGTCCGTTGCAACGAAGTAAGAAGGGTCTTCTAACACACTAACTTCGACTAAATTCCCAGCTTTGCGCAGCAAGGTTCGGCATTCTGCGCTGAGATGGCGAATGTGCAGGACCTTGCCGGCTTGGGTAAACCGCTCTGCCAGCGTATCAATGGCTTCAAGACCGGAATGATCACAAACTCGCGAGTCTTTGAAGTCGATCACAATATCTTTGGAGCCCTGTTCTACATCAAATTGATTCAGGAAGTGGGTAACGGAACCAAAAAACAACGGACCGTTGACCGTATAGGCATCCCAGCCATTGTCTTCTCTTGAAAGGGTGATTTTGACGTGCTTGGCGTGTTCCCAGGCAAAGACGAGGGCTGCGACGATGACCCCGACCACCACGGCAACCGCAAGATCCGTGGCAACGGTCACGCCAGAGACTAAGATCAGCACAAAGGCATCAGATTTGGGAATCTTGCGAATGATCCTAAAACTGGACCATTCGAAGGTGCCGATGACAACAATAAACATGACGCCAACGAGCGCGGCGAGTGGAATTTGTTCGATCAGGCTAGAGCCAACCAAGATGAACATCAAAAGGCACAGGGCTGCGGTGATCCCCGATAATCGGCCCCGGCCACCGGCGTTGACGTTGATCATACTCTGACCAATCATGGCGCAACCGCCCATACCACCAAAAACGCCCGTCACCGTATTGGCCACGCCCTGGGCAATACATTCTTTATTGCCACGGCCTCGTGTCTGGGTTAGTTCATCCACCAGGCTGAGGGTCAGGAGCGACTCAATCAAGCCGATGGCGGCCAAAATAAAGGCATAGGGCAATATAATCCATAAGGTTTCGAGGTTCAGTGGCACCATGGGCAGATGAAAGCTCGGGAGTGAGCCCGCGATTGACGCCACGTCGCCGACCACCTTGGTGTCGAGGTCCAGTCCAAGGACCACGAGGGTGACCGTAATAATAGCGACGAGTGACGATGGCACGGCCGTGGTGAGCTTGGGCAGATATTGGATGATGAGCATGGTCAGCCCGACTAAGCCCAGCATGGTGTAAAGCGGCATCCCGCTAATCCAGGCGACGTCCAGGATGGTATCTTGCAGCCACGTGTCTTGTAGCCAGCCCGTGTCCCCCGGCACCCCGAACTGACCGAGTTGCGCTAAAAAGATGACAATGGCAAGGCCATTGACGAACCCCAGCATCACAGGATGCGGCACCATACGAATGAATTTCCCGAGTCGCAAGGCGCCCGCGGTAATTTGAAGTACGCCCATCAGTACGACCGCCGCAAACAAATATTCAACGCCATGGTCTGCAACCAGTGCGACCATCACCACAGCAAGCGCACCGGTTGCACCGGAGATCATGCCAGGTCGGCCGCCCATGGTTGCGGTGATCAGACCAACCATAAACGCAGCGTACAGGCCGACCAGTGGTTCAACCCCAGCCACAAAGGCAAAGGCAATGGCCTCTGGCACGAGGGCCAGGGCGACCGTTAGGCCGGATAAAACGTCATCTTTAATACTGTGGCGGCGTCGATGAATTAGTTCAAACATAGGGTCTCAATTGTGACGGGTAAAACGGTCTTCAAATGAGACCGAGGGGGATGTCATGTGGACATACCGTATGGCGCAGCAATCGGTAACGGGTCGATGCACTGCTCGGGCGTTTCAATTTGAATCGGGTTATATCGAGCCGCGCATGGACCAAGGGGTTGAACGCGTTGTGCGATATGGTTGTGTCGGGTTTGACAATGACCCAGTGTTGAATCAACGAGGGGGGACAGCGGCTAACCAGCGGTTGGCGGGGGACTCAATACAACCCGCGAAAGGCGCGCATTCTAGGTGATGGCGTAGATCACTTCAAGTTATTGGGGGCAATCCTCAAGATTTGCGCGTCTTAAGGCCAAATCAACGCCCTTTAAGGGTGGGCGCATTGCGCATACCCCCCATGCGGGTTGCTCGATGCGGTTCGCTTGGGTCATGGTTGGGCGATGAATCGGCTCCCCAAAGCCGCATTGGGCTGAATGCGACGAGACCCCCCAATCACCACAATTCGAAAAGCCGCTACATCTTAAAATGCTGATCCCCCTTCTGCTCCGAAACCACAGTGCCAGCGAGCGCGTCAATGTCTGGGCAACGCGGCAAGGGCGTTGATCATGCCGCCCGGGTTTGGGCTTCATTAGAGCAGCCACTCGGTTTTGAAGCGCATCAATGGGTTATGGCGTGTCGAATCGTTTTAACCTAAGCGGGGCTGCGTGGTAGGTTGAGCATTTAGGCAGGAGGACAACGATGGCAACCGAAGTCTCGATTAAGCATCGCGAAAGTGGGCTGATGAAAACCGGTGTCTATGGGTTCAGCTGGACGTATCTCTTTTTTGGGCCGCTCGTGCCCTTGTTTCGTGGCGAAATTGGGATCGGTGTGCTGCATTGGATCTTAACCGTTTTGACAGCTGGCTTGTGGTGGATTGCGATGGTGTTTATGTACAACAAACAGTACATGACCAGAATGCTGACATCCGGCTGGGTCCTGGCCGGTAGCGAATCAGACAATGCTGCTGCCAGAGCCGCCTTGGGGATTGCGATCCCGTAAGGCTCGAAGGCGCGGAGTTTGGGATGATTGAATTCTGACCAAACCGCGTCGGAAGTGAAGCGGCGGCTGGACCAGGTTGGTGCGCAAAAAGCCGGTGCGCGCACCGGGGACCAAAAGCTGCTTTTAAGTTCTCTAAGTGTCTCAGCGTGATCGGCAAAACCCCATGATAAAGCAAGAACAGCTTGCAGTGCTTCCTTGTTCAAACATCGGCCTTATGGGTAAAGACAGGTACTGCATTACGCAGCGAAGTGCTGCTTGCGCTCTTACAGCGTCTAGCTCGCGCAATGCCAAGGGCGGCCCAACCCAGAGATGCTCATAAACGGGCTAGCCAATCCTTAGCCTGCATAAGCCCCAGCTCGGTACTTCAACATTTGTCCGGATCCTGTCATTTGGTGCTGACCGTCCTGCCATGCGATTTTTCCGTTCACCAAGACCGTGCGGATGCCCGCTGCCAGCTGTTGCGGCTCATCATAGGTTGCAGTGTCTTGTACGGTTGCGGGATCAAAGAGCAATAGGTCCGCTTTAAAGCCTGCCCGAACCATGCCGCGCTGGGTCATGCCAAAGGTCGCAGCCGGCAGCGAAGTCATGCGCCGAATCGCCTCTGGCAGCGACATGAGCGCACGTTCGCGGACATAGTAACCTAAGATTTTTGCAAAGGTGCCATACAGTCTTGGATGCGGTTTGCCTCTCAGGTTTGGGATGCCGTCCGAGCCCACCATCATGTCTCGCCATCGAAGGTTAAACTCAACATCCTGCTCATCGATGATGAATTGAATACAGATCGTATCGGCGCCGCGCGGCGCCGTTAAGATGTCACGCACGAGATCGGTGATGTCGACGTCCTGAGCCTTTGCGATGTCTTTTAACATTTGACCTTCGTATTCACGATAAGCCGGGCAACTGGCTATTCGGATGACTTCCGCAAGGTCGCGGTTGATCCGGTCGAGATTAAAGTATTCGATCATTCGGCCACTGCCCGCCGTATAGGGATAAACATCCAGCGATACCCGCTGGCCTGCTGCAATCGCGGCATCAATTCGAGCAAGCGAGGGCACAACCTTGCCCCAGTTCGCAGCCCCAGCGGCTTTGTGGTGGGAAATATGCGTATGGACCTTGGCTTCAACCCCAATTCGCAGGGCTTCTTCCACCGCGTCCAAGAGGTGATCGCCTTCGTTGCGCATATGGGTGGTATAGAGCGCGCCCGTGCGGCCTGCAAGTTCGGCCAGGGCCACGATTTCTTCGGTTTGACTGTAGCGTCCCGGATGGTAAATCAGGCCCGTCGAAAACCCGCAAGCGCCTTGTTCAAGTGCCCGCTCAACATGGCCGCTCATGGCCTTTAAGTCCCGCTGGCTTGGCGCTTGCTTGGGATCGTCCATCACCAGGCTTCGGATGGTGTTGTGACCCACCAGCATCATGTTGTTGATTGCGGGCGCGCCGGCCAGCACGGCGTCAAAGTAGCCGCTCAAGTCGGTGAAGGCGCCGTTGAGTCCGGACAAGATGCCGCCACTGGCTTTTCTTGGGTCTGATTCTGGATCAAATGGGATTGCGCTGAAGCCGCAGTTACCGCTGACGACCGTTGTGACGCCTTGGGATAACTTAAACGTCATATCCGGATGGCGGAGAAAGGCGCCATCATCATGCGCGTGGGTATCGATGAGCCCCGGTGCCAGCACGAGTCCGGTGCCATCGATTTCTTGATGTGCTGGGCCGGCGTCACCGATTAGCGTTATTTGGTCGCCTTCGATCCCGACGTCGGTGACAACCCCGGCACTGCCGCTACCGTCGATGACGTCAGCACCTCGGATTACAAGGTCAAGCATAGGGATCTCCTGATCGTTGGACGGGTTGCACTGAGCTTTAGTCTATTTCAAATCCTTAGGAATAAAATCACTGTGGCCTAAAAAAGTTTTCCGCAATGATGGTTGCTCGGGCTTGTATTCAACGCGTTGGCAGTGGTCTTTTAGGCTCACCGTATAGGTTCACCGCGATCCGGCACAAACTGTTGAGCGCAGGGGCGCGGTTGAGCGGGTCAGTGGACCGGGCCAGGTTACCGTTGCGTGAATCTCGGCAGATTGGCACGGACTATTTCAGGCGCCTAAGGTCCGGCGGCTTTAGATTTTTGCAGAGCGTCGCGCTCCGAGAAACCTTGAAGATGCCGACCTTTGGGAGGCCTTGCGATCTCGCCAAGTGGATGCGGCAGGGCCTGCAGAGCTGTCTTGTTTGGACGGCTTTCTTGCGCCCTTGAAACGCGTTACCGTGAAGACTTCGCCAATGACTGAGGATGCTGACTATGCCACGACAAGACATTACGCCGATCAATGACCAACTCGCGGATATTATTGTGCGGGCAGATGAGCCCTGGATCGAAACTCAGCCCGGGATGGCGTGGATCAAGGTGCTCTGGACGGGTCCTGAGACGGGTCGTTGGGCGGCGCTGTTTCGGTGGAAGAAAGGCTACGTTGCCTCGCCCCATAAGCATTTATCCGATGCCCACACCTATGTCTTAAAAGGCAAGCTGCAGGTACGCGATGGCGTTCTCAACGCCGGCGATTATGACTACGAACCCAATGGTGTGCTGCATGACGAGACGGTTGCGTTAGAAGATACGGAATATTTATTCATCTGCGATGGACCCGTTGTCTTTTTTGATGATGAAGGGCTAACCAGCTACCTCAGCTGGGAAGAAATGGCGCGCATGCAGGCCGCCGCGAAGGGTACTGGCTGAGCGCGTCAAGCACGTTTGCCGAAAAGAGAGGGCGCTTTACAGGGGCTGGCGGGTCTGTCATACGGGTCTTTATAACCCTTGAAAAGTTCGGCCCGAGACGCCCAACGAGCGCAAAGGTAAGGGTTTAAGATAGGTTGCAAACAACGTTTAGGGCATTATCTGAACGGCACGAAAATCGGCATAGCCGCGAACGGGCTGCCAGACGAAACCTTTCAGATTCGGCTTGATGATCAATGCGCCATAAGGCTCGAACAGGGGTAGAACGGTAACGCGCTCGGTAAAGAATTCATGAACCTTGTGAACCTGCTCGACCCGATCTGCTTGATGAATCGCAGACCGGGCCTGATAGTAAAGCGCGGCCATATCATCGCCAGCATAAAGGCCTTTGAAGACGCGCCGGAAATTCGGGTCCCCCATGAATGAGATTTGATCCATCGGATCATCAACATCCACTGGCCAAGTGATGAGGGTCATGTCCGAGGTCCCGGCGCGCCACTTTTCAACCATCCGTTGCGTGGTCTGTGGATCGATTAAAAGCTCGATGTTCAGGTGGGTGTCTAGGCGGGCCTGAAGGTACTCGGCGACCCGGCGATAGAGCGTGCTGTCGTTAATGGTCAGGGTCAAGCGGGGTCTAGCGGGTAAGTTGAGTTCGGCCCGCGCCCGTGCGAGATGCACTTTGGCGGCGTTGACATCCGGTCGATGCCGGCTCGGCGGACGCTCGGTTAGGTAGGGCGTGTCACCGATGGTCAACCAGTCGTGAAACATTGAGTCGGCGACGCGAGTGCCCGGGCTTGCGACCACTTTATTGACCAGTTCCTCCTTGTCGATCACCAAACTAATGGCCGAGCGAAGCGATTGATTGGCGCTGTGCATGCCGGCGACATGACTGAATTGAATATGGAAGAGGTGGCCAGTTGGAAAGGTCTTTACGCGCAACCGATCCTTCATGGCCGCGCTCAGAGTATCGCGGTCGAGGCTTGCAACCCCCAGCTCATCATTGCGGAAGAGGTTCAGCTGCGTCCTAGGATCTGCGCCAATGTGATTAAACGTAATGGCATTGAGTGCAATCTCGTCCTGCCGCCAGTATTGGGCATTTCGCGTCAGGTCAATGCGCTTGCCTCGTTGCCAATCTGTGATTTTAAACGCGCCGTTGGCGAGGTGCGTCTCGGGGCGGGTACCAAACGCTTCACCAGCGGCTTCATAAAAGGCTTGGCTGATCGGATAAAAGATTGAATTGGTCATCAGCTTCAGGCACCAAGCACAGGGGTGTGCTAGCTCAACGCTTAGAATCGAGGCGCTCAGTGCGCTGACGCCGAGTGTTTTGGGATCTGCTTTGCCGGCAAGGATCGCTGAGGCGTGCTTGATGGGTGCAGCAAGATTCGCTGAGGGTGCGGCAGTACTGGGGTCAACCAGTTTCTGCCAAGCGAATACAAAATCCTGCGCGGTCACGGGCTCGCCGTTTTCCCAAGCAGCGTCTTCTCGGAGCCAGAATATCAGGTGATCGGCTGCAACTTCCCAGCGTTGCGCGACGCCCCCCGTGAGCCGACGTTTGCCGTCATAACGCAGGAGCCCTTCGTTGGTATGGGCTAATACTTGGGCGGTATAGCTCACGCTTTCTGCGGTCAGTGTATTCAGCGTGCGCGGCGCCTGAGGAATGCTTGCGATCAGGGTTTTGGAATGGGCTGCGATCTCCGCGTTCGCAGAACTGATCCCGGGTATTAAAAACCAGAGTCCGAGCGTTGCCAACGCCGTTTTAACACTGGGTAACCGCCCGGCTTCGCGCTTTAATCGCCGCCGGATGGCCGAGCCGGCGCGGCCGTTTTTGATGAAGGATCTTATTTGACGTGCAATCCGGGGCAGACGGATTTCATCCGCGCGCCGACGAGATGGATGCACCAGGTAAGGCGCTGTTTGTTTCTCAGGGCCAGGCAGGTCTTGCCGCATTAAAAGACCTTGAAACCAAACTGTTCATACAGCAATTTGAAGCCATAAATCAGAAGCGCCGTTAGGGCAATTGAGGTCAAGGTTGCGATGGGAAAGCCAAATTTATGAATGAGATAAGGGAAGAAGAGAAACATCGGCAAGGTTGGCAAGACGAAGTACAGGGTCAGTTGTAGATGATTGCTAATTTTAGAATCGGTTGCGCCCTCAAAGTACATCCAAAAAATGATGAGGAACGTGGTCAAGGGCAATGCGGCCAGCAGGCCGCCGTACTGATCGCTTTTTTTGGCGACTTCGCTGACAAGCACAATAATGATCGCGGTAAAAAATACTTTCGCAACGAGGTACAGCAAGACGCGCTCCTTAACTCACAACCCAAAGTGGGCGGGATGCCGTTGAATATCCTGGCTGATTTTTTCACCAATCATAATGGTGGTTAAGTTGGTGTTCGCTCGGGGAACATGGGGCATGATCGACGCGTCAGCGACCACCAAGCCCTCGCAGCGATGCATCTGACCCGAGGCGTTCACAACACTGCCGCCATCTTCGCGAGGGCCCATCTTGATCGTGCCGCAAGGATGATACCCACTGCCGGCAAATCGCCGAATCAACCCCTTTAAATCTTCATCGTTTGCGCCACGCTTCGGGTCCGGAAAAGCAATGCCGTCAATCATGGCGCGTAAAGCGGGTTGCTCAGTCAACCGCAAGGCGTCTTTTAGTCCTGCCAGCAGCGGCAATAAGTCTCGATCATCCTCACAAAACCGATTGTGGATGCTGGGCCGGTCTTGGCTTTTGGCCCCAGTCAGAGCGAGATGACCTCGGCCATATTGGTATTCAAGACACGCGGCGATCGCGAACATCGGGGGCCCGTTGGGCTTGCCGGCATAACTCAATTGCTCGAGTTGCATATTGTTGCGATCGGTGGCGCCGCCCGTTGTATAGCGCAGAATGGTTTGAATGATGGGCGCGTCATGGTCGATGATCACCCCGGGCTTGACCTGGCAGGCCACCGCCAGAGCAGGGTGATCGCACAGGTTTTGGCCGATATTGGGTTCGTCCTCGACCACTTCAATCCCGAATTGCGTCAGCATTGGCGCGGGGCCTAGCCCCGACCGCATTAAAAGGGTGGGGGATAATAGTGCGCCGGCCGCAACAATCGTGAGCGTGCCGTGAACGGTCTGGTGTTCGCCCGTGGGAAGCTCGATTTCAGCGCCCGTACATCGATGCCCATTAATCAGCAATCGCTGGACTTGGGTGTTGGAGAGAATCGTTAAATTGGGTCTGAATCGAGCCGGTGCAAGGTAGCCGATAGCGCAACTGATTCGAAGACGTCCCAGCTTGTTCATGGGTTGTGGTCCAGCGCCAACGGATTGAGGATCGTTGGCGTCCTCGCAAAAAGGGTAGCCTAGGCGTTCGGCGTCATCCAAAAAGGCCTGATGTTGGGGCAAGAGCGCATCCTTGGGGTAGCGCCGGATGGTGATCGGCCCGGCGTCGCCATGATGCGGGGCGTCGCCATAATCGAGGTCTCGCTCTAGGCGGTTAAATAAGGGCAAGACCGATGCCCAATCCCAACCAGGATTACCCGCGTCATGCCAGGCATCATAATCTTCAGGTAGGCCGCGCAGCGCAATGGCGGTATTGACGGCGCTGGAGCCGCCGGTGACCCGTCCACGAGGTAGTCGTGTGGTTTGGGTTTCAGTCGGCTGATAATCCAGGCCCCAATCATGATCCGCTACCGCATTGCGGTGACTGTTGACCAATTCAAAGGGCAGATTCGAGGCCAATGCATAGTCCGGGCCGGCCTCAATCAGTAGGATCGAGCGGTTTGGATCTTCGCTGAGTCGGTTGGCGAGCACGCTGCCGGCACTGCCAGCGCCGATAATGATGACGTCATACATGATAAGCCTCTACCTGCATTGTGCCCCAGAGGAATGCTTTGCGAAAGCCGGAACGTTAAAACCGGGCCGTTTTTGTAAAGACAAAAAAAACGCCCCAATTGAGGCGTTAAAAATAAGGTGGTGCGCCGAATGAACGGCGCCCTTGCTCGCTTTTTAAAAGGTTAGAACTGGTTCATGGTGTTGTCTTTGCCGCCTGCCAAGAGGGCATTGTCACCGGAGAAATATTCCTTATGATCATCGCCGATGTTTGAGCCAGCAAGATCCTGGTGCTTCACCGAGGCCATATCGCGCCGGATTTCCTGACGTTGGACATCCCGGACGTAGGCCAGCATGCCAAGATCACCGAAGTAACCTTCAGATAAAATGTCTGTACCCAACGCCGTTTCATGATATGTGGGCAAGGTGATCAGGTGATGGAAGATGCCCGCTTCACGCGAAGAATCTTTTTGGAACTGTTGGACCAATCGATCGGCTTCGACAGCAAGGGTTGATTGATCAAAGTCCACAGACATAAGACCTTTTGGCACGTCAGCTGGATCTGGGTAGGCGCTGACGTCCTGACCACTCGCCTGCCACTCAGCAAAAACTTGCTCACGGAAGGCAAGCGTCCAGTTGAAGCTCGGGGAGTTGTTATAAACCAACTTGGCATCGGGCACGTGCTTCTTGATGGCATTAACCATCTCAGCAATTTGAGCAACGTTGGGTTTTTCGGTCTCGATCCACAATAAGTCTGCGCCATGGGTCAATGAGGTCACACAATCTAAGACCACACGGTCAAAGCCGGTGCCTTCTTTGAACGCGTACAAACCATTATCCAATCGCACCGGCTTCACGAGGTTGCCATTTTGATGAATGGCAATGTCGTTGTCTTTGAGTTCACTTAAATCATTGACGGGTGTGGTTTCCAAGAAGTCGTTATATTGACTGGCCAGATCACCGGACTCTTTTGAGACAGGAATCTTTTGGGTCAGCCCCGCACCGAGAGAGTCAGTTCGGGCAACAATGATGCCGTTATCAATACCAAGTTCTAAAAAGGCATAGCGGATGGCGTTGATTTTCGATAGGAAGTCTTCGTGTGGCACCGTGACCTTGCCCGCTTGGTGACCGCATTGCTTGGCATCAGAGACTTGGTTCTCAACCTGAATGGCACAAGCCCCGGCCTCGATCATTTTCTTAGCAAGCAAATAAGTTGCTTCTTCGTTGCCGAAACCAGCATCAATGTCGGCAATGATTGGCACAACGTGGGTTTCGAAAGTGTCGATGCGGTCTAAGATGCCGTCAACACTTGCGCCGCTCGCGCGCGCTTCATCGAGTTCGATGAAAATATGGCGCAACTCGCGTGCATCGGCTTGCTTTAAGAAGGTGTAAATTTCATGAATCAGTTCAGGCACGGAGGTTTTTTCGTGCATGCTTTGGTCCGGCAGCGGTCCAAATTTGGACCGTAAGGCCGCAACCATCCAGCCACTTAAATAGATGTAGGACTTGTCCATGGTCCCGCGATGCTTCTTGACCGACATGGCCAATTGCTGAGCGGTGAAGCCGTGCCAGCACCCAAGAGACTGCGTGTATCGTGCTGTGTCGGCGTCATAGTCTGCCATGTCGCGGCGCATGATGTCGGCGGTGTACTGCGCGATATCGATGCCGGTTTTGAACCGATTTTGCAATTGCATTCGGGTTGCATACTCGGCGCTGATGCCTTTCCAAGTATCAGCGTTTTTCGCTTTGAGTGATTCAAGTACCGCGATTTGGTCAAGATAAGCCGACATGTTAGATCCTTTAAAAGGTTTTCGTTGGCGTCGTTGGGCAACCAAGAGGCCTAAGACGCAATGGGTGTTGTTCAGGGTCCGCAATGTAGCAAGCGGGAACGGTGGATTAAAAAGAATTAATGGACAGTAATATATTCTATTTCTTCAATTGTTGACCTCAGGCGCGCTGCGAGGGTTTCGGTTCGATGCGGGCTGCAGTAATCTGTCGGCGTAACAAAAAAGGAGAATAGGTTGATTACGGTTGTGAGTGTTCATGTGGGCGTCCGGCAAACCCTGTCGGTTGGGCAGCGCAGTGTCCCAACCGGGATCTTTAAAACGCGAGTTGATGATCAAGTGGTGATAAGTCGCTTGGGGTTAGCAGGGGATGCGGTGTGTGATGATCGACACCATGGTGGCGTGGATCAGGCCGTGTACGTTTATACCGAAGAAGACTATGCCTTTTGGGCGCGTCAGTATCGACGACCCTTTGATGCAGGCGGCTTCGGAGAAAATGTGGTGATTCGAGGGCTGGATGCCGCTGAATTGGCCATTGGCGACCGGCTGCGCTTGCCGAATGTAACGCTTGAAGTCTCCGCGCCCAGAATTCCGTGCGGGGTCTTAGCCGCTGCCGTTCCAGAGCCAGGGTTTGCCAAAGCGTTTCAAAAAGCGGCGCGCCCAGGGTTTTACTGCCGGGTGATCCGAACGGGCACGGTTGCCGCAGGTGATGAAGGGTCATTTGAGGCATATTCGGGGCCGGCTAAGACGCTACTCACGGTTTACCACGCCAACTACCAAACGCCACCGCTTGATGGGTTAAAGGCGTTGTTAGCGCTGCCGATTGATCAACGCACCCGCAAGAAGTTCGAAAAAGAGGTCGCTAAGCGAGAAAAGTTGGCGCTCAGCCCGCATCCTCAATAATAAATTGTGCGCCTTTTTCTGCGATCATCACCGTTGGGGCATTCGTATTCCCGGAGGTAATGAGCGGCATAATCGAGGCATCAATCACCCTCAGACCCTTGCAACCATGAACCATGAGCCGGTCATCGACTACGGCCGCAGGATCGGCGCCCATTTTACAGGTGCCAACGGGGTGAAAAATCGTCGTACCAAGGTCGCGCGCGGCGTCGAGCAGTTCGGCATCACTTTGCCGCTCGGGCCCGGGCTTCCACTCTTCGGGCAAAAACCGAGCGAGCGCCTTGGCCTTCATGATGCGCCGCGTCATTCGCAATCCGGCAAGCGCAACCGCTTCATCCTCTGGGTTGGATAAATAGTTCAGATTAATTTTGGGCGCCATGAGCGGATCCAGGCTTTGCGCGGTGATGGCCCCGCGACTGGCCGGACGAAGATTACAGACCGACGGCGTAATGGCGTTAAAAGAGTGCAGGGGTGAGCCGAATTGATCGAGTGACAAGGGCTGAACGTGCCATTCCATATTGGGGGTTGGTTGCGCCTCATCGCTTTTCGCAAAGGCGCCGAGTTGTGAGGGGGGCATTGTGAGCGGCCCGGTTTTGAACAACAGATATTCAAGCCCCATCATTGCCTTACCGACAAGTGAGTTGACTCTCGGGTTGAGGGTCGTGGTGTTCGAAACCTTATAAATGGTTCTAATTTGCAGATGATCCTGCAGGTTGTGCCCAACGCCGGGTAAATCAATGACAGGGGCCGCACCCAGTTGCTGCATCAAGCCAGCCTCGCCGATACCGGACAGTTGCAGAATCTGAGGGGACGCCACCGCACCGGCGGCCAGAATCACCTCTCGCGTTGCGGTCACAAGGCTTGGCGCATCTCCGCCTTTTGTAATCCAGACGCCCGTCGCGCGCGGCCCATGTTCATTGGCCTGCAAAGCCAGTTTTTGTACATGGGTGTTGGTCATGACCGTTAAATTCGGGCGGTGTTGAATGGGTCGCAGAAAGGCTTTGCTGGCGCTCCAACGAACCCCTTTACGCTGGTTCATTTGAAAGTAGGCGCAACCGAAATTATCGCCCGTGTTGAACTCTTTGATTCGGGGAATGCCCATTTCTTCAGCGGCATCTTGCCAGGCATCTAATATTTCCCAATTGACGCGCCGCTCTTCGACTCGGAGTTCACCCTGATCGCCATGAAATTCATCGGCGCCGTGCTGGTAGTTTTCGGAGGCCTTAAATACCGGTAGCACATCGTCCCAACCCCAACCTCGATTGCCGAGTGCGGCCCATTGATCGAAATCAGAGCGCTGCCCGCGCATATAAATCATGGCATTGATTGAGGATGAGCCGCCCAAACCCTTGCCGCGGGCATAGCCAATTTGACGATTGTTAAGACCCGGCTCGGCATCGGTCTTAAAACACCAGTCGCAACGGGGGTTGTTGATGGTGTAGAGGTAGCCGACGGGGATATCGATCCAGAAATAGTCGTCCTTACCGCCAGACTCAATTAAAAGCACCCGATGCGCGGGGTTGGCGCTGAGTCGGTTGGCGAGAACGCATCCGGCGGTACCGGCGCCTACAATGATGTAATCAAATTTTTCCATGCGTGCAAGCATAGACGCCTTGTCAGCCCTTGGGAATTGCATTAGCGTGCGGAAAGATTAAAAAGAGATGCGCAGCGATGATTCAAAACTTCAGTGGCCTCGCCTTTAATCAGGCGCCCGACTCTCAAAATCAGATTCACAGCGACGAGATGGCCAAGCGCTATGGGTTTAAAGGGGGGCTGGTTCCCGGCGTGACGCTGTCGGCTTACCTAACCCAACCCGCCGTGAGCCACTGGGGTCAGGCATTTTTAGATCGGGGGTGGGCGGAAATTAAGATTCTGCATCCGGTTTACCATGGCGAGCCGTTTGATGTGATGGTGAGGGCGCTAGAGGAAGAACAGTTTGAGGCGGAATTGGTTGATGCAACCGGTAAGGTTTGTGCGAAAGCGCGGGTTGGGCTGGATCAGGGCGAGGCCGCAGGGAAGCCGAAATGGTTGGATCAAACGTTGATGCCTGAGGGGTATGTGCCGCCAAAGGCGTCGCCTGAAACCTTTGCTAAGTTGAAACAAACGGGGGGCCTTGAAGCCCGCTACCGTTGGTCCCGTCAGCACCCGATGGCGGCGTATTTCGCTGATGCCGCCGCCATGCCCGCATTGCTGCGCTTTGATGCGGCAGAGACTGGATCATCTGGATGGGCCAATACCTCGTTTGTCTTGAGCTGTGGCAATTGGGTGTTTGCGGCGAACGCGCTTATGAACCCGTGGGTGCACCTTGAGACCCGCCACCAAAACTTTTCCGCCATTGAAGAAGGTGCGGAGGTTGCCGTTCAGATGGTGGTTGAGGATTTTTTTGAAAAGAAAGGCCATCAGTTTGCGGATGTTCGCGTCAATCTCTTCAGTGCAGCCGGCCGTGCGCCATTGGCGACGATCTGGCAGCGGGCGATATATCACCTCAGGTCTTGATCCGCTGTGGGCGGCTTAGCTCAGCGCGGCCATGAGGTCTGAAACGAGGGTTAAGCGTTCGGTGATCCGGTCTGGTTTTTGGCTTCCAAGATGAAGAATTAAACGATCGACGCCCAAGTCCTCATAGGCCTTAACGAGATCTGGGGTGATTTGGTAGGGCGGCGTAATGATCAGTTCAAAATCGTCCCAAGAACGGCCTGCCTGATTCAGAGCCAGGGTTAAAGCGCCTTTCATGTCCTCGGTTTGCGCAAGATTCAGCTGAAAACCGTACCAGCCAGCGCCATACTTGGCGGCCCTTTTAAACCCCGCAGGGGAATGCCCCCCGATAATCATCGGCACGCCGCCGGTCTGAACGGGCTTTGGGTCCATGCGGCAATCTTTGAGTTGAATGGTTTTGCCCTCAAAATTAACCACCGGATCGGTCCAGAGCTTCTGGATGACTTCGATGAACTCATCACAGCGCGCGCCCCGGTCATGAAAGGAATAACCGCAAGCTTCCACTTCCTCTTGGCACCAGCCGACGCCAATCCCGAAATCAATTCGGCCTCGGCTCAACCAGTCGAGGGTGGTGAACTCTTTGGCGGTGTAGATGGGGTTGCGTTGGGGTAGCAGGGTGATCCCGGTTCCGAGTCGCAGCGTTGAGGTGCAGCCTGCGATAAATCCAAAGGTTGCGACGGTATCGAGCATGCCGCCACCGTCTGGTACCGGCAACTTGCCATCCCGACTGCCTGGATAGGGGTTTGAGGTTTTATCGAACAAGACCACATGCTCGCCCATCCACAAGGATTCCACGCCCATGGCCTCGATGTTCTGGGCGAAGGCTTGGATCATATCGGGATCTGCTATGGGTGACATAAACGTTGAAAATAGGCCGATCTTCACAAGGTTGCACCTCAAAGGTTGGAAGAATAATCCTAAGATTGAACCTTGAGGCGGCTGGCGCGTCAATAGCCACAGATGCGACCTAGCCGGTTGAAATTACACTGTGATAAGGTCGCAAGAGTTGAGCACACACTTTTATGAATGAGGACAGGTTATGACGATCCAAGATATTTTTGCGCATACCACCGCGTTGAAGTCCAAGATTGAAAACCTCAGCATCGAGGCGCTTAAAGCAGAGCAGGCGTCGAATCCAGATTTATTGCTGATCGATATCCGAGAGATTCAAGAGCGTATTGATTTAGGCACGATCCCAACGGCTGTGCATTGCGCGCGCGGCATGCTGGAGTTTTGGGCGAGTCCAGCGAGCCCCTACTATCGCGATTACTTTCAAGCGGATCGGCGAACTGTGGTGTTCTGTGCCGGCGGTGGGCGCAGCGTCCTTGCCGTGCAATCCCTAACCAATATGGGTTTTCGCAACGTCGCACATTTGGAGGCGGGCTTTAGCGGCTGGCACAAGCAGGGCGAGCCTATTGAAGACGTCAGTCAAAGCAGTCGTTGGATGCGACGACCCAAAACCGAGTAGGGGCATGCAAGGCACACTGGACGAGCAATTGATTCATCTGTTTCAGGTGACAAGAACCATCGCGATTGTTGGCTTGTCACCGGATCCGTCAAAGGCGAGCTTTGGCGTTGCGCAGTATTTGAAGCAGTTCTACCGCATCATCCCGGTTAACCCAAACTACACGGCGATCCTTGATGAGGTGTGTTATCCGGATCTAAAGAGTGTACCGATCCGCATTGATATGATTGATCTGTTTCAGCGGAGCGATCGAATGCCCAGCTTCTTGGACGACGCCCTAAGCCTTGCGCCTTTGTGTTTTTGGATGCAGTTGGGGATCGAGCATCCCGGTGTGGCGGCAAGTCTTGAAGCCCAGCGCATTCAGGTCATCCAGGATCGTTGTACCAAGATTGATCACCAGAGACTGATGGTACTCGGTAAGTTGTAAAGGCTGTGATGGTCTGCTGTATCAAAGCGTGACGATGTGGTTAAAGCAATCAAACTGATTCACCCCGTAGGAGGATCTGGTATTGGGCATCCCAAAAGCGTTTTTAGAAACCGAAGTGGCCGCAGCTAAAGCGCAGGGCGCGCCGCTTTTCGCTGATTTTATGGCGAGCAAAGAACCCTACGCGTCGCTCTTTCGAGATCACCCTTGGCTACGGCCGCCTAAGCTGAATGAGCCGCTGCCAAGCGGCGGGGATCATTATTGGGAAACAGCGGCAGCAGTGGATCATCCCGATTGGCAGGGGGTTGACCTGCCGCAGCCAACAAAAGATTTTCAGCAGCTCAGGCATGATTTTGGGCGATGGGGTTACGGCTTAATCGAGGACGGATTGTCTAAGGCGCAGTGTGATGCGTTTTTAAACCGCCTGCTTGCACAAGCAAACGCAGAAGCGGCGGCGGGTATTGCCCATCAGACGCCCTCCGGGCAGTACGTTCCATGTCTAATCAATAAGGGAGACTGTTTTCGAGGCTGCATTGAACAGGATCCAGAGCATGTCCAAGCGGGCCCGTTAATAGAAGCGATGCTGAACGAAACGTTGGGCGAAGGTTGGATTTGCCATAGCTTTTTAGCCAATGGTGCGGATCCTGGTGGATATCCTCAGGGTCTGCATATCGATCAGGCGCCGCTGTTGCCCTGGGTCACGGAGGCTGCGCCAGCGTTGGTGAATACGATGTTTATTCCGCAGGACGTTGATGCAGACAATGGTGGGACCTTGGTTATCCCAGGCAGTCATCAAAACCTAATTCGCGCCGGCAGCGGTGGCGCGCTGACGGATATGCCGAGGCCCATCAACCTAAAGGCCCCTGCTGGCACAATTATGTTGTTTGATGGCAGGTTGTGGCATGGCACGGGTATCAACCGCACCGATCAGCGCCGCTTCGTCGCCACTATGAGTAATGTGAAGCCGTGGATGCGCCAACAAGAAAATTGGGTTGTCTCGACCTTGCCTGAGATCATCGATGCCGCCTCACCGAAACTGCTGCACCGGCTCGGGATGCAAGCGCTGACGTATGGCGCAACCGTTGAAGGCTTTGGTCTGGGCGCATCAGGCCGACAAGGAGATCAATGGGGCAATATCCAAGCGTTTCGTCAAGCAATGGATCGCGGCGACTACCGCCGGGTTGGGCAGTTGCCGGACCCGCGCCGTGTCAGTCAGGAGGGGTTTACCATCAAGGACGTCCGATCATCTGCTAAAAACCCGCTATGAATTGTGATCCAAAGGGTGTTTATGATTTGACTAGGCCTCCTAATGTAGATCCTCGAGACGATGACTGATCGTGGTTGATATCAAGCCTTTGGCTGTAGTAAAAGATAGGGTTCTTGAGTTAAGGCCGCGCGCGGCGCGGCCAAGGAAACGATGTGAATCAACTGGCGGATTCTTTTATCCTGCGGCAGGCTTTGCCAAAGCGTTCGCGGCATGCGTTATCCATGGTCACGACGATGTCCAGTTTAGCATTGGCTCAGATGCAAACCTCCAAAACCAGTTTGCGGACCTATCGTTTAAAGTGTCATTTAAATGGCCAGTTCTTTGATTTGAATCAGGCCTGTACCGCAGATGAAGTTGCGCTCAGTCGAGTCGTTAATGAACCGGTCGCCTTTGTTCGCCGCTATTTAAGGCGGGCGGTGTTAAAAGATCGAATTGAAATCATCGGCCAGGAAATATGGCCAAAAATAGGGCTCGTTCGAGATCATCGAGCGTGGTTTTGCAAGGCCGGGCAGTTGACCCAAGAGCGGGACTCGGTATTTGGTTTTCAAACGGCGTATCCTTCCATTGGATTTGCGGGCGATTTTGCAGCGCTTGTGTTAAAGCATGCCCCTGGGGCGACCCTCACCCAGGTGTGTATCCTGCTCGCGCTGTGGGAGGCCAAAATCCTCGATCGGCAATCTCAACTGACTGCGCGCGATTTGGCCTCTCGATTGGGGTTGTGCAAGAGCACGTTATCCACTGCGATCGAAGGCTTGGTGGCGTCGCAGCAGCAACTACATGTCCGCGTGGACCCCAACGATGACCGTATGAAACGATTATCGCTCGTACTGAATAACGAGAGTGTCCAGAGGCAGCAAGATCTCATTCGGACCTTCTTACAACCTTTATTGGTCCATCCGGGTGTGTAAGCGGGTAGTAAGAATAATCACCCTTTTTCAACATTCAGAAAAGTATTGTCATCTCCGGAAGTTACCCGCAATCCCCTCTTTCCACGCTTTCCGTCACGAGCTGAATGATTTGGTCATCAGAAATTCGGCGATTTGTCTCTAGAATTCGAGTTTTGGCTGATCGCGACCGTCACCGATGCGCAGTCGATGGGCTGGAATTCAGAATAACGTTGTTTGTTGGCCCGTGCGCCAAGTGCAACAATTAGTAAAATCAGGGCTAAAAGACGAATCAGTAACGATACTGTGTCTAACTCGACACGATCGTGAATGCTTCGAAGTGAACTACAGCGTCGCAGTATAATGATGGTTGTGCCCGCAACTTGACCAAGGTACAGGCCGTCAGTTCGAACCTGATTTCCTGCTCCAAACACCGTTAAACCCCTGCTTGTCAGGTTTTTTTTTTGACTCAATGGTCTCGCCAGCCCAAGAACTCGCAGTCTAAGCAGTCTAAAGAATCCCCTGTTAGCGGCAAGGCAAGCTGGATCGCTTCATCTCGCAATCAGCTTGGTTTATGGTGGACCCTAAATTCTGCTCGGACGCGCCTAGGAGCGCAAGGCTCCGAGACCCACACCAATCATGGGAGATCCCTAATGAGTTTGCGAACCGGCAACTACTGTGGCTTTACAATCGCGGGGCACGAGCATGGTATCGTGACCATTGCCTTTAATCGCCCAGAATCGCTGAATGCCTCAACCGCGCCGATGAAGCGCGATCTCGTCGAAGCGCTTACACAGATACAAATGGATGATTTGGTCCGAGTCGTAATCCTTACTGGCGAGGGCGATGCCTTCTGGGCGGGGGATAACCTTAAAGGCCCTGCGGGTGAGAAAAGCACAGAGGTCCCGCCCATTCACGGCGGACACCATCGTGAAATAGGCACCTATAATGGTCTGAGAACGATTTCTCAAAACGTTAACACGGCGCTGCGAAGCCTCGACAAACTGACCATCGCTGCAATAAACGGGTTTGCAATCCAGACCGGGTTTTCAGCTGCGCTGTGCTGTGACTTTAGGATCGCAGCGAGGTCCGCCAAGCTCGGCAGCGCAACCCTTCGTTTTGGGCTATTGCCAGACGAAGGGGGTCAGTGGCTGCTTGTGCGACTGCTTGGGGCAGCCAGAGCGATGGAATTCATGATGCGTCGGCGTATTGTCAGCGCACAGGAAGCTCTTGATCTTGGCTTGGTAACCGAAGTCGTTGAGGATGATGCGCTGGCGACCGCCGCCATGAGCCTGGCGGTAGAACTCGCCAACGGTCCACAAATCGCGATGAGAATGCTCAAGCGATCCACTTATTTGGCAACAGAGTTGACCTGGGAGCAAGCGCTGGACGAAATTGCCTCAAAAACGGCGATCACGGACCATCACGAAGATGCCAAGGAAGGCGGCCGAGCATTTCTCGAAAAACGACAGCCTGTTTTTAACCAATGGCTCGATACGCTGGAGAACAAATCCGAGTAATGTTCAAACGCCATGCTGCCCACCGGCCAAATGTGGCCGAACCCGGGTTGTGAACTCACCCAAGAGCACAAGAACGACAGCCCCGCAGTCACACCTTAACTTACCGGCAGCTCTTCAAGCCCTTCATCAATCGCACACCAATCAGGGGCGTTGTTCCTTCGGTGATTGTGTGTCGGTTTGAAGTGCGACCCGCCGTCGAGGGCCATGCCATTGACGCTGGCGACGCCAGACTCAAGTTCAGCCCAGCACCGACTTCCGCAGTCACGACAGAAGTATCGCGTATTGGTCCGGCCCTGGTCGGACAATACAGCGTAATGTCCAGGTTCACCCCTGAGACGCACCAACTCCGTTACGGGTACGACGTACGCGTTGTAGCTGTTCGCCCCACTAATAACCTGACAATCAGCACAAAAGCACAAGGTCTGTACAAGCGGTTGTGCGGGCACTTCGAACTGCACGGCCTGACACAAACAACTTCCTTGGATTCGATCGCCCATCAAACGCCTCCTCTTAATCACTTGTCCGACAAAAATCTTAAGGGTTGAGTGCACGTTCCTAGTACATCAGCGCTGTTCAGTCTCTAGCCCTGCTGTTGGCTTGGCACTGATAACCTCAACTCAGCTTTAGACGCTAAACCCGACGTCAGAGATCGGCATTTTGCGGACCCTCCGTCCCGTAGCTGCAAAAATCGCATTGGCAACCGCAGGCGCAAGTGGCGGCAGCGCTGGCTCACCCAAACCCGTTGGATCAAAATCGCTTTGGATAAAATGCACATCAATCTCCGGCGCTTGACCGATACGAAGCACTGGATATTGATCGAGATTCGTTTGCTGAACTCGACCATTTTCCATAGTGATTTTTTGACCCGCCATCGTACTGTAACCATCGATAATGGCGCCCTGCACCTGGGACATCGCCCCGCTCATATTGATAATTGGCCCTACATCGACCGCTGCCGTCACCTTATGTAACGTAACACGATCATTCTGATCGACACTGACCTCTGCAATTTCTGCGACGTGGGCCGCATGACAAAAGTAAAAGGCAAACCCCAAGCCTTGGCCCTTTGGCATGGGTCGTCCCCATTGCGCTTTCTTTGCAACTGTATTGATCACGTCAATAGCTCGCCCTGTGTTCAGCGCTCTGACGTCATCCGGGGTTATCCAGCGGCGTTCTCCCATCAGCTCAAGCATCAGCTCAATTGGGTCTCGGCCCGCGAGAGTGGCGAGCTCATCAAAAAAACTTTGCGACGCAAAGGCATGGGTATTCGAATACGGCGCGCGCCAAGGGCCTACCGGGGTATCCATCTGGCGCGTGGTCAGCGAAGCCCGAATATTTTTCATGGTTGAAAACGGGAAGGCCGACGCCCAAGGACCGGTAAAACGGGAAGGTTTACCTCCGGGGGCAACGCCAATGACGTGCTCTTCGATGGCCACCACGCTACCATCAACATCCACAGCACCCTTTAGACGAGTAAACCCACCCTCTCGCAGAAAGTCATAGCGAACGCTGTCTTCTCGGTTCCAGGTGAGCTTGACCGGCCGGCCCGCGCGCTGGGAAAGCTCAACCGCTTCAATGACATATTCTTGGCTCGTACGTCGCCCAAAACTGCCGCCCATTCGCTTCATATGGATACTGACTTGATCTTGATCGAGTCCATATCGAGACTTCGCCATTTCCTGAACTCTTGGACCACTCTGGGTTGGTATCCAGAGCTCAAGATGATCGCGTCCATTCTCATCTTTACGAAAATCAGCGGTGCAGTTCATTGGCTCCAAACACAGGTGACTGACATAGGGATACTCATAGAGCTGACTCAAGACTCTGTGACCTGGATCCGTAAATGCAGCATCCACATCGCCCACGTCTACCACCACTTTCTCGCCCGTTTGATCCTGGGCTTCGGCGAACGCAACGAAGGCCTGCCAGCTGTCCTTTGAGGCCTTTGTTTCGTCCCATTTAACGTCAAGAATTTCCCGAGCCTTAAACACCGACCAGGTATCAGTGCCGACAATTCCAACACCGTCCATCAGTTCTCGCACATTACCGTTACCTTTAATGGACCAAGCATCAATGATGCCCGGGGCGCTCTTAATGTCATCGATGTTGGCTGAGACCAACTCTCCTCCAACCGCCGGACACTTCACGTAACAGCCATACAGCATGTTTGGCACTTTCGTATCAATGCCAAAATCACCGACACCTGTAACGATCTCAAGAGAATCGACTTGACTGATGGATTGCCCAAGTATTTTGTAATCTTCCCGATCTTTAAAAACCAACGTCTCTTTACTGGGGACCGGTTGTCTGTGCGCTAGCGCCGCCAACTCTCCAAAAGACCGCACCTGACCGGTCGGCACGTGAGTGACTTGGCTGCCCTCGGCTTTAAGCTCAGACCTTGGCACCTCAAGCGCAACGGCCGCCGCTGCGATGAACATATCTCGTGCTGTTGCACCCATCTCTCGCATGAGATTCCAGTTGAGGTAGAGCGTATAAGAGCCCCCGGTAGACTGACGGCCATACAGCTCTGTATTGACCTCAGGGGCCTGAATGACTTCAACATCATCCCAATTCGCCCCCATCTCCTCTGCCACTATCATGGGCAAAGAGGTCTTAATGCCTTGACCCATTTCTGGACTTCCGGAGTAGATGATGATCTTGCCGTCACCGCGAACTTGAACGTAGGCGTTGAGCTCAGCAGACCCTACCAGCGTTGGGGATTCTTCACCGAAACTGGGAAACGATGCGGCCAGCAAAAGGCCACCCCCCGCAGCACCAGATAGCTTTAAAAATCCTCTTCGGGACAGCTGCCCACCCAAACTTTGAATTTCGATCAAAATGTCGTTGTGCTTCATGCTTTATCTCCCGCATTGTAATAGGCGGCAGCCGCATGGACAGCTTCACGAATTCGGATATATGTTCCGCAGCGACAGTAATTTCCTGACATCGCTTGATCAATGTCTTCATCACTGGGCGAGGGGTTCACGTTCAGCAGCGCAGTCGCCGACATAATCTGACCCGCTTGGCAGTAACCACACTGGGCAACATCTGTTTCGATCCAAACCTTTTGAACCGCACTGAGCTGACCACCATCCGCAAGGCCCTCGATTGTCGTGACCGATGCGCCTGCCGCGGCTGACAACGGCAAGAGACAACTACGCGTTGGCGCACCATTCACATGAACCGTACAGGCGCCACACTGACCAATTCCGCAGCCATACTTCGTCCCTGTCAGGCCTTGTAAATCCCGCAGGGCCCACAGCAACGGCATATCAGCTGCGGCCTCAATCACAGCAGCTTCCCCGTTTATCATCAACTCATACTTCGCCATACCCCTCATCCCTCCGATAAAACCTTTCTATGAAAACCTTTCTATGAAAACCGTTTTGCTGAAACAATTTTGTTTCAAATTTTGTTACTGGCAACTGACAAAAAAGCAGGTTGTTGCGACATCACGGCGATTTAATCCGTAGACGCTGAACTTAGTTTCAGTTACCCGGTTTCCAATCCCAGCACCGATATGGGACCCAGAAAATACCTGACAACATCGCCGATCGCGTGCCTCACGATGAAGCATCGTGACGTTTTTAAGTGGCTCGCAGCCCCCTCTAACGCCTAACAGAAGGCCTAAAAATCGACGTTCTCCCCTCCGCAGAAATAACAATGCTTCAGATCAAAAAGCCTAAGACAATAAAAAGGATGCTGTCCGCGACAGTACTGAGTAACGAGGGTGTACGCAAGGTCGGCGATGACACACCGAGCCAGACCCCCGAGATCAAAACGAACAAGAGTCCAAGTGCCATGAGCTTTTGAAGATCGTTATACCGCGGTTAGTAAGAATAAACACCCTTTTACAACATTCAGAAAAGTATGACTAAAAGTGCAGGTGGTGGATGCCGAAAGTGGGAATGCGATGACCAACGGGCGAGCAGTTGGTCGACATTTTGCGTACCTTGCATCGTCGTTACCGCTGGGTCTTGGCTTTGTTTGGATCGTGTTTGATTCAAAAAAGCGGGGTTGGCACGACATCATTTGCCGAACCGTGGTGATTAAACGCGAAGCGGGGTGACGGCTCCGTTTTAAAACGTACAGAGGGTCAGACTGACGGTTGCGTGACTCAAATGAATCAGTGATGCCGCATGTGGCCCGCTTGTGGGAGAATAAGGTTTGATTAATGAGGAGTCGATATGCTGAAACAGCAAAAACCCTTTATTGCGCTCGTTCTGGCCTGTTTCGTGAGCGCAGGTCGTGCTGATACCTTGTACGAAGGCGCACTGATTTATTCGATGGACGCGCGCGCGCCGCACCCCAGTGGGCTATGCGTTGGATCCAATGGCCGCTTAATCGATCTTGAGGCTTGTCAGCCGGATGAAACCGTTAACTTAGCCGGCCAGGTTGTCATTCCAGGACTGATTGAAGGCCACGGCCATCTCATGGGGTATGGTCAGTCGCTGCTCAATTTAAACCTGGCGGCGGCGAAAAATCTGACCGAATTGGTTGATCAGGTATCGGCTGCCGTGGATCAAGCGGCGCCCGGGGAGTGGATCCTGGGACGCGGCTGGCACCAAAGTAAATGGTCGCCCCAGCCTGCAATGATCAAGGGTTTTCAATCCAATGATTCGCTCAATGCGGTCTCACCAGATAATCCCGTTTTTCTAAAGCACGCCAGCGGTCATGCCGCATTTGTGAACGATCGTGCTTTAGCCCTTGCGGGGATTACCGCGGACACCCTCGTCGGTGGTGATGGTGAAATCATTCTCGACGACAAAGGTCAACCCACTGGGGTCTTGAACGAACGGGCCCAGCGGTTGGTGTCAAAATTCATCCCAACACTGAGTCTTGCTCAGCGCCAGCGGGCGCTGCAGTTGGCGCTAGCGAGTTTAGCGAGTCTCGGGATCACCAGCTTTCAAGATGCTGGCGCAACCCAAGCCGATATCAATCTGTATCAAGAATTTTTGTCGGCCAAACAGCTAACAAGCCGCGTGTACGTCATGATTAATGGCTCGGACCCCGAGCTGCTTGCGAGCTGGATGCAACGAGGCCCGTTGATCGATGTCGATCAGCGCATGTTGACCGTGCGCAGTATCAAGTTGGTGGCAGATGGGGCTTTAGGTTCTAGAGGCGCGTGGCTGCTCGAGCCCTATAGCGATCGCGCGGGTCATAACGGCTTGCCCACAATGCCGGTGAGCGAGATGCAAGATATCAGTCATTTGGCGTATCGAAACGGCTTTCAAATTGCGATCCATGCCATTGGTGATCGCGCCAATCGAGAGGTGCTGGATATTTTTGACGCCTTATTTGACGGCCGTGATCGAGGCGTCCGGTTTCGGGTTGAGCATGCCCAGCACATTCATCCAAGCGATATTGGCCGGTTTGCTCGTTTGGGCGTCATTCCGTCCGTTCAGGGGATTCATATGAGCTCTGACCGACCTTGGGCAATCGATCGCTTAGGGGCGGCGCGGGTTGAATCTGGCGCCTACATGTGGCGGAGCTTGATCGACTCTGGGGCGGTTTTGGTGAATGGGACCGATGTGCCTGTTGAACCGGCGGACCCCTTTGCCTCCTTCTATGCTTTGGTGACCCGAAAAACCTTGCAGGGCACGCCGGAAGGCGGCTTTGAGCCGCAGCAAAAGATCACGCGGGTTGAGGCCTTGCAAGCAGATACGTTAAACCCCGCTTTTGGCGCTTTTGAGGAAAGTTTTAAAGGCCGTCTTGCGCCGGGCATGGTGGCGGATTTTGTGGTTCTGGATCGCGATATTATGACAATTCCTGCAGCTGAAATTCTTCAAACCAAAGTCCTGCAAACGGTTATGAATGGCCAAGTGGTCTACACCCGGCCGGATGGCCTGATTGCTGATGAGGAGCGCTAGTGGAACGCGTCAATATTAAATTGAACCCGAAGGGACAGCTCGATGTGTTGTCGAAGCGTGAGGTCCAACGATTGCTCGACAGCTCGCAGACGGGTTTATATCACTTGTATCGAAACTGCTCTTTAGCGGTACTGAACACCGGTACCGATCCGGATGACCCACGTCGGATGTTGGCGGCATTTTCAGATTTTGAGATTGAGTTGCTACAGCAGGATCGCGGTATTCGATTGGAATTAAAACAGGCGCCGGAGACAGCCTTCGTCAATGGCAAAATTTTAACGGGTATTCGGGAACATCTGTTCGCAGTCCTTCGAGATATCCTTTATGTGAACGCGTATATGCAAACAGAACTCCCGCCCGGAGAGGGTTTTACCCACGGTGTTTTTGATATCCTTCGAAATGCGAATGTCCTAAGAACGGATACGTCGCCAAAAGTCGTCGTCTGCTGGGGTGGCCATAACATCCCTCGGGGCGAGTACGAATATACCAAGGATGTGGGTTATCAAATTGGTCTGCGGGGCTTGGACATCTGCACGGGTTGCGGTGATGGCGCCATGAAAGGCCCGATGAAAGGCGCGGCGATTGGGCATGCTAAGCAGCGCATTAAAACGGGGCGTTATCTGGGTATCTCAGAGCCGGGGATCATTGGGGCCGAGCCGCCGAATCCGATTGTTAACGAGCTGGTAATCTTGCCGGATATTGAAATGCGGCTGGAGGCGTTTGTCCGGACCGGCCATGCCTTTGTTGTGTTTCCGGGGGGGGTTGGCACCGCCGAGGAGATTTTTTACCTAGTGGGCTTACTACTGCGGGATAGTAATCGCCAGATGCCGTTTCCGCTTATTTTTACGGGACCAGAAAGTGCGCGAGCTTATTTTGAAAAGATCGATGCCTTTTTAGTGCAGACCCTCGGCGAGTCCGTTCGAGGGCTGTATACGATCGTGATTGGGGATGCAGAAGCCGCCGCTGAGTTGGTGCTGGATGGCGTTCGACAGGTTCGAAAATTCAGACGCGCCCGAGGCGATGCCTACTACTTTAATTGGTCCTTAGAGGTCCCTGAAGCGCTGCAAACTCGGTTCGTGCCGACCCATGAATCGATGGCCGCGCTGAATCTGACGCGGGCGCAGTCTGCGGCCGACTTAAGCTTTGAGCTGCGTAAAGCGTTTTCCGGGATTGTCGCAGGCTCCATCAAAGCCCAAGGCTTGGCTCAGATTGAAGCGCACGGCCCGTTCCAGCTGCGGGGTGATCCAGAAATCATGACCCCGCTTGCGGAACTCTTACAGGATTTTGTTGACCAGAAGCGCCTGACGCTACCGATCGACAACGCTAAACCCTGTTACGAAGTCGTTGATTAAGTCCTGCGTCAAGGGCTCGCAAGGTTTACAGCACTGCTGCATTCTCAATCAACATTGCCATGCCTTGCCCGGCGCCCAAGCACATTGACAGGATCGCATACCGGCCGCCGGTGTCCTGTAAGTGCTGGGTTGCATTGAGCATCATGCGCAGCCCGGTAACCCCCGGCGGATGCCCAACCGAGATGCCGCCACCGTATAGGTTATGGCGATCTCGGGAGATGCCCAATTGCGCTTCTGCGTGTAGGTTGACCACGGCGAAGGCTTCATTGATTTCAAAATAGTCAATGTCGTTGATGCCAAGATCGACCCGCTTGAGCAATTGTGAAATGGCCGGCACGGGACCGTGGCCCATGAGACTTGGCTCAACGCCCACCACCGCCCAGTCCACGATTTTCGCAACAGGCGAGACGCCGCACGCCCGCATGCGATCTAAACTGCCGACAACCATGGCGGCCGCGCCATCGGTGACGCCGGATGAATTGCCGGCCGTCACGTTGCCGTCTGCCTTAAAGGCCGGCTTGAGGCTTGCTAGCTTTTCAAGGGTGAGTCCGGCTCTCGGCGACTCATCGATTGCAAATTCAACCTGCGAGCGACCACTGGGTACCATGACGGGTTGGATCTGGCGCCCTAAGAATCCAGATTCAATCGCGGCTAAGGCGCGTTCTTGGCTCTGCAGGGCATACTCATCCATTGGCGCTCGTTCGTAGCCATATTTCTCGGTGAGGTTCTCTGCGGTATCACCCATGTATTCGAGCGAAAACGGGCAGCGGTAGCACCACTCAAGCATATCTTCGAGTTGCTGGTGACCCCGCGCTTGGCCCCATCGACTGGTGGTTACTGCAAAGGGTGCGCGGCTGAACATTTCTGAACCCGCCGCGATCGCCAGATGGCTGTGGCCGGTCGCGATCTGCTGCCCTGCCGCCAAGATGGCTTGCAGTCCGCTGGCGCAGGCGCGAGACACATCCAGCGCGCCGGCATCGGCTGGCAAGCCGCTTTTCATCCCGACCACCCGAGCCGCAAACAGCGAGTCTTTATCGGTTGGACACGTTGTGGTGAAGACCAAGTGGTCAAAATCGGAGGCCGCGGCGCCAGATCGTTTAACGCAGCTTTGCACGATTTCTGAGGCGAGTTCGGTCATGGGTTTGTCTTTGAGCGTCCCGCCAAAATTGCCGAGCGCGGACCGCACGCCGGCGGCGACATAGATTTCTTGGGTCATCAAGACCTCCGATGTTGACAGATGTGAAAGTGCATCCTAGCACTGCTTCTGGGTCTGGGTCTGGGTCTGGGTGCAATGCCAGTTTGAACAAAGCAGGCCAAGGAATGTGATGCGGATGCATGCCAAACGGTTTGGTGCCCTGTTGACCCTGCGCTTTGGGTTGGGAGGAGATGAAACGATTGAACCGATCCAGCGAACCGCGTAGGGTTCTCTGGCTAAATCTTATTTTTGACAAAACACTTAATGGGAGTAACAAACATGGCTGAGCAAGGCTTACAGTTTCAAACGTGTATTAGTGCGGAAGGCGAATTAACCCTTTCCTTGGTCAATGTTGATTTTCCAGATCCGAAAGAGGATGAAGTGCTGGTTCGGGTTGACGCCGCACCGATCAATCCGTCAGACCTCGGGCTCTTATTCGGACCAGCCGATATCACTGCAGCAACCTATAGCGAGGTCGATGGCCGGCCTTCGGTCACGGCGATGGTGCCTGAGGCGATGCGTCGGCATATTGGCGCCAGAGTCGGTCATGCAATGCCTGCGGGTAATGAAGGCGCGGGCGTCGTCATTCAGGCGGGCAGCAGTGATGCGGCGCAGCAATTGATGGGCAAAACCGTCGCGGTTTTAGGCGGCGCGATGTACTCCCAATATCGCGTTTTGAAAGTGAGTCAGTGCTTATTGATGAACGAAGGCGTATCGGCGAAGCAAGGAGCGTCTTGCTTTGTGAATCCGCTCACGGCCTTAGGCATGGTTGAGACCATGCGTCAGGAAGGGCACACGGCTTTGTTGCATACCGCCGCGGCCTCCAATTTGGGCCAAATGCTGGTGAAAATCTGTCTCAAGGACGGCGTCGAATTGGTGAATGTTGTTCGCAAACAAGAACATGTGGACCTGCTCAAGGGTATTGGCGCCGCCCACGCTTTGAATTCTAGTGATCCTGGTTTTATGGGTGATCTGGTGAGTGCGCTGACCGCAACGGATGCCACCTTGGGCTTTGATGCAACCGGTGGCGGCACCTTAGCCGGTCAAATCTTAACGGCAATGGAAGTGGCGCAGAATGCGAAAATGGGTGAATTCTCTCGCTACGGTTCAACCACCTATAAGCAGGTTTATATTTATGGCGGGCTCGACCGTTCGCCGACCACCTTGAATCGAGCCTTTGGTATGGCCTGGGGTTTAGGGGGCTGGCTCTTAACGCCGTTCTTGCAAAAGATTGGTCAAGCTGGCGCGGACGCGCTCAGGCAACGAGTGGCCGATGAAATCACCACAACGTTTGCCAGTCACTATACCTGTGAGATTTCGTTAGCCGAGATGCTGACGCAGGCACACCTTGAGGGCTATGCCAAGCAAGCAACCGGTGAGAAATACCTCGTGACACCGAATGCCTAAGGGTTTTTAGCCCGATCATTGGCATCAGATAAGACAACGCCCTGGTCCGCCAGGGCCGTGATCTTCTCCTCTGGAAAAGCCAACCATTGTCTTAAGACTTCGTCGTTGTGCTCACCACGATGCGGCGCCGGCCCGCGAACCCCACTTTTTGCATTGGAAAACCGATACGGCGATTGCGTGATGGGGCGAACCCCGCCGGCGCGGTCATCAATATCAACAATGCTGCCGCGATGGGCGACGGTTGCCTGTTGTCGAATACTGGATGGGTTGCGCACGGTCCCCCAAGCGACATTAATAGATCGCATTAAGGCATCAAACTCGGCTTCCGTGGTTTGCGCCTGCAGCAATTGGTAAACGGCGCTGCGTCTCAACCGAATCTTGTCTTCAAGACTTGCGTCCTTTGGACTGGGGTCGGTTAGGTGACCGTGATCGATGAGAAGTTTGAACAAAAGCCGAAAGTCCGTTGAGATCAAGACCGAACTAAACGCCAAGGTATAGATTTCATTGCGCATGGGGCCGGTGTCCCCTGAGGCCTCAAGGTCGTAATGCATTTTGTCGTCGGTGGCGATGGTGGCATCGATCATTGCAATATCGATGTGTTGGCCTAAGCCCGTTTGGTTTCTCAAAATCACCGCCGAGAGCACGCCGATCAAGCCGTGCAGCGATGCATTGGTATCGGCAACCGATAAGGGCAGGTCTTGAAAATCCGGATCGGTTTGGCTCAGAGCGGCCTCTTGATGGCTGCGATAAATGAGGCCCGCTTCAGAATGAATGACCGGCGCATACGCGGCTCGGCGAGATTCCGGGCCGTCATGACCAAAACCGCTAATCGATAACATGATCAATTTTGGATTAATCTGGCTCAGATCCTCATAGCCAATTCCGAGCCGACCCATGACATCGGGCCGATAATTTTCAATGAGGATATCGGCTTCCGCCACCAAGGCGTTCACCAGCGCCTTAGCATCAGGATGCCGTAGGTCGATACAAATATTGCGTTTGCCCGCGTTTTGTTGATGGTAGTAACCGGGTAAGTGCGCAATGACCTTGCCCCAAAATCGGGTAACATCGCCTTCAGGCGGCTCAATCTTTACGACATCCGCGCCCAGGTCGGATAACATTCTGCCAGCGAAAGGTCCGGCAAGAACTCTCGAAAAATCGAGGACTTTGAGTCCTTCAAGTGGAAACTGCATGATGTGTATTGGTCCTGGTTGTGGACAAGCTTTGATAGTAGATCAAGCCTTTGATAAAAGCATTAGCGCAAGCTTTAACCCTCTGCGCGAGTTTGAGTGAGATGGCTCGACTGATGTCGTTCAGCCTAAGCGCTTGTCTTTTGTTGTTAGGCTTGCTGCCAAGCCTGCTGCGAGCAAATGATGCGCCCGAGTTTTCGGAATTTCTAGGCCATTGGGAAGTCGACTTTGCTGCGAGCGAGGCGCCGAACGATAAATTACGGTATTTATATGACGTCACGCTCAGCGATCATCAGCGGCGTTTGGCCAGTGGTCAGAACCGCATCGGTGAAACCCCTTTTCAGGCGATTGATGATCTTCGAGGGCTGGTGAATTTGGGGCGCTTGGGCGAACAAATTACGCGAACCGCTGTTTTGAACGTGCGGATGCAGGGCAACACTTTGTATGTTGATCGGGATGACAACTTCAGCCTGCGCTGTGAGGTTGGTGGCATCGCTGAGGAAGCTGAAAACCTAGGTTACAGCCGCTGTCGGATGAACGATCGGGCCTTGGTCTTCTGGCTAGGTTTGCCGGGCGGTTTTGGCATTGAGCACCGATTGATTCTGTCTGAACGTGGTGATCGGTTAAGTATTGCAACGACGGTTGCCGCCGATGGGGTATCCCAGGCCTTCTCAGTTAGCCGCGTCTATCAGCCCTTCGAGCCTGTCACAGAGGGCATCCAATGCCAGTACACTTTAGGCAAAGGCAAAGTCTGCACGTTAAACGGTGGGTTTAATGATTAAAGTCTGGGTCCTGCTGTTTGGGTTAGCCGGGTGTGCCTCAACGCCCTCGCCTGCGCCCGCGCCGCGCCCGGATGAGCCCACAACGCTCAATCGCGCATCAATCATTCAAGGCAATCTTGCTGGGTTGAACCTGAGTCTGACGCCGTTTTCCCATTTGGGCGGCTCGATCAGTCCCGTGCGCGCTGAGTTGCTCGCGGCCGAACGACGGTACTTGCCTTACCTGCTAAAGACGACCCTTACCGAAAGTGGTTTCTGGGGCGCGGTCCGCGTGACGCCTGGCGTCGATGTCACGGCGGAACTCAATTGCCAAGGGCAGTTGCTGGCCGCCAGTGCCGCCGTCCTTGAATTACAGCTTATCTGCCGAGACGCGCTGGGCAAGTTATGGTTGGACGACCGGTTTGATACTCGCATTGCGCGCGATGCCTACAGGCAGTCGGCGGTAGACGGCCCGGATCCGTACCAGGGCATTATGATTCGTATTGCAAACCGTTTGGCGGATGGCTTAGCGCTGTTAACAGATCAGGATCGACGGCGGCTGCGGGACGCCGCCTTACTGCGCTACGCGCAGACGTTGTCGCCGGAGGGATTTGATGGGTACCTGGCGGTCAATGCTGAGGGCCGGATGCAGGTACAAGGGCTGCCCGCAGCATCGGATCCAATGGTTGCTCGGGTGCGACGAATCCGGGACAGCGAGTATCAATTTATTGATGCGATGGATGAGCAGTATCGATTGATCTATCAGCAAATGAACATGCCTTACCGGTTATGGCGGCAGTATCAATATGAGTTTGAAGACTACAATACCAGTTTGGGAGATCGGTCTGCGGGCGCTCAGCGTCGCGCGGTCGCCAGTTACGAGGTCATGCTCGCAACCTATAAACGCTACCAAGATTATAAGCGTAACGAAGATGAACTCAGTGAAATGGCGCAGTCTTTGGTGCGGGCTCTGTCGCCAACGCTGGGTCAGGTTGAAGGTCAGGTCGTCGAACTGACGGGCAACTTGGAGCAGCAGTATGAACTCTGGCGGAGCTATTTACTGCGTTTGTATCAAGCCGAATCTAGCCCTCGGGCGCCAGAGTGAATAGGGGCTCATTGAGCCCGGTTTTCGCTAAATCGAGCAACCACCCCGAATTAAAGTTGTTTTCACTCGCAATCACGGTTTGATATTTTTCAATCGCGCCCGGGCGGTTTTGTTGAAAATCCAGGACCAGACCTTGGGCCAGGGTAAACCAATCCATGGCCCAGCCTGGAATGTCCGGAGGCTCGATAGCAAGCAATGCCTTTTCGATATCCTGCGGTATGGGCTGTTTCAAATATTTCAAACTATAGACTGCCCAGATATGACCGATATTTTGAAAGGCGCTATCGGTGTCGACGTTTAGCCTTAAGGGCCCGAGCGCATCATAGGCTGCTCGCCATTGATCGCTGTAGGCGTAGCTTGCAATCAGGGCCAGGTGTAGCCGCGGGTTCATCGGATAACGCTCGGTTAATCCCTGCAGCGTTTGGATTGCCTCTGGCATGAGCTCGGGGGCTTGCTGGGTAATCAAGTCGCTGTAGATGAATCGTGCCGCATCGGCATAGGCGCCTTCCGTTGCGATCACTTCCTGAATGTAAGGCAAGCTCTTGTCTGAATTGCCGGTTGGGATAAACCACAGCAGCGGCGCCATAAATTTTACGAATGCCGGGAGGTGGTCGGCGTAAAAATAAGCCATGCCAAGTGGAAGCTTCACGTCTGTGAGCCCTGGATCTTGCTGCAAGGCCGCTTCAAAGGCGTCAATGGCATCACTGCCGTGGGTCCCGGCCGCGTAGAATTTACTGTCCATAGCGGATAAATAGGATCTCGCAAAATGACCGCGTCCGCACAGGAATAACTGATTGGCGGTGGGTTTCGTCCCTTTGGGTTTACATTCTTTAATGAGCCGATTGGTTTGCCGGATCATGTCTTGGGTGGCAACGCTTTTTTGAGCATCCCAGGACAAGGCCGTCAGCTGGGTGTCAAGTTCCAAGGCAATCCCGAGGCCCTCTGCGCCTGGGATGGTTTTGAGCTTTGCGCACAAGGCCAAGGCCTGCGGGTAATTGCCCTCCAGCCGCTTGGTGAGAATATCTTCCTCGAGCGCTCGGATGGTTTGATCAATGTCACTGGCATAGCTTAAGTTTGCGCTGGACCAAAGCAGGGCCGTGATCAGGATGGGTAAGATGAACCGCATGATGTGAGTGTCGATGATTTTGAAAAAATAAGTCTAATGTAGTTCGACCAAGGGATAAATAACGTAAGCCCGCAAACAGTGCGTAAGGGCTCTATATTTCGGCCACAACATGCGAGAAGATTGCAGCAAAGATACAATTGTATTGTATTGCTGTCATGCCCTGTCGTCGGGTCAAGGAGCGTCATAATGGATGAATCAAAAACGGGTCTCACGCAAGCGCAGCTTGATGCCTACTGGATGCCGTTTACAGGCAATCGGCAATTCAAATCCGATCCAAGGATGATCACGTCGGCCAACGGGTGTTACTACACGGATGGCGATGGCCGGAAAATTTTTGATGGCTTGTCGGGTCTTTGGACTTGCGGTTTTGGCCACAATATTAAGGCGATTAATCAAGCGATTGCCAAGCAGTCCGAGACGCTCGATTTTAGCCCGACGTTTCAGTTTGGCCATAAAGGGGCTTTTGAATTGGCAGAGCGGATTACCCAGTTTATGCCGGCTGGCATCGATCGGGTTTTCTTCTGCGGCTCGGGATCTGAAGCGGCTGATACTGCGCTTAAAATCGCACGTGGTTATTGGCGCGCAAAGGGTCAAGCGAGCAAAACGCGGTTAATTGGTCGGGCCAAGGGTTATCACGGTGTCAATTTTGGCGGTATTTCAGTTGGCGGTATTGGCGGCAACAGAGCGAGTTTTGGTGAGGGTATTGCCTCGGATCATTTACGGCACACCTGGCTAGCTGAAAATGCCTTTACGCCAGGGGTGCCTGATAAAGGGGCAGAGCGAGCCGATGATCTGCTGGATCTCATCGCACTGCATGATGCATCGAACATTGCAGCTGTGATTGTCGAGCCCCTCGCCGGCTCTGCTGGGGTCTTCCCGCCGCCAGTGGGTTATTTGAAACGACTCCGTGAAATCTGTGATCAGCATGACATCCTGTTGATCTTTGACGAGGTGATTACCGCGTTTGGTCGTATGGGCGCCAATACGGGTTCTGAGGCGTTTGGGGTCACGCCCGATATCATCAATGTTGCAAAGCAGCTCACCAATGGCGCGATGCCCATGGGCGCCGTGGTCGTCAAACGCGCAATCTACGATTGTTTTATGGACACCAAGGCCCCTGAATATGCGCTGGAAGTCCCCCATGGTTACACTTACTCGGCGCATCCGTTAGCGTGCGCGGCGGGCCTTGCAGCCCTTAAGATTCTTGAAGACGAATCGATGATTGAGCGGGTGCAGGCGATCGCGCCTGTGTTTGAAAAGTCGATTCATGAGCTCGGCAACGCGCCGCGGGTGGTGGATATTCGTAATTACGGTTTAGCCGGTGGTTTAACCCTTGCGCCCTATGAAGGCGAGCCGCTTAGACGACCCTTTGAGGTCGCGATGTCGATGTGGAAGAAAGGGTTTTATGTCCGTTATGGGGGCGACACGATACAGCTGGGCCTGCCCTTTGTTGTGAAAGAGCAGGAAGTGACATCGCTGATGAGCGCATTGGGTGATAGCCTATCGGAATGCGCCTGAGCGCGTGCGTCAGCAGCAGCGGGCTTTGAAAAGGCGCCGCTAAAAAACCGATCATTGAGTCAAAGTGGTAGAAGGAGAGACGTTAGTGAGTCAACAATTAGCCCAAAAAGTCGCAGTGATCACCGGTGGGACCAGTGGGATTGGCGAGGCCACTGCGGAATGCTTTGTGGCAGAAGGTGCGCAGGTTGTGATCTGTGGGCGCTCGATTGACAAAGGCGAAGCGTTAGCCGAGCGGTTGGGCGAGCACTGCCGTTTTATACAAGCGGATGTGACCCAAGAAGCCGACATTGAACGCACGCTGGCCTTTGCACTTGAGCAGTTTGGCGGCTTGGACATTTTGTTTAACAATGCCGGCGGGCCGACCCGAGGCCTCGTCGACTCGGTCGAAGCCGATGCTATTCTCTATGCCACCGAGTTATTGTTCTCTAGCGCTGCCCTTGGCATGAAGCATGCCATTCCGTTACTCAGAGCACGCGGCGGCGGCGCGATTATTAACAATTCCAGTATTGCCGCGATTCGCGATAATCAAGGTGATTTAATTTATTCCGCGATCAAGGCGGCGTTAACCCATTACACGCGGCTCGCCTCCGTTCGCTTAGGGCCTGAAAATATTCGGGTGAACTGTATCTCCCCTGGTGCGATTGCCACGCCAATTTTCTGGGGCGGCTCTGCAAGAGCCAATACCTTATCCGCTGAAGAAAACGACCAAAAGATGGCCAAGCTTCAGGCCAACCTGGCCAAGGCAACACCCTTAACGCGCTCGGGTATTGCCCATGACATTGCCCAAGGCGCGCTGTATCTGGCCTCGGATGCCGGTGGGTTTGTGAATGGCCACGACCTAGTGATTGATGGCGGGCGCATTAATATGTTCAACGAGTCTTGAATCCAGAGGCGGCCTGACCGCCTTTGATGCCAGATGGTGAGTGCTTGCTGCATCAGGGCCTTAAAAAACGGACGCGATGGCGCACTTTGGCCCGGGCGCTTATTTCAAATGGCCAAAGACCCGTTCTAAGGCATTGGGGGCGCCCATTGACCCATCGCCCGATATGGGATGATCGCCGCCGGCAAAGTCCGCTAAGGTGCTTTGGCCGTCCCGGATGCTTTCGGGCAGGGGCGCCGCAAGGACACCTTCTTTTTCGGTGGCAAACAACGGCGCAGAGCGCGCCCAATTCAAGCGCGCAAAATAACCGCCCCCCGCTTCGTGAATACTGGCCTCTGCTTGGCAGTCTTGGTGTGCAAGCCAGACCACCATTGCCGAGACTTTATCGGGTGATAGGCGCTGCATGACTTCAGCGGGTGCCTTACGGGCCGCCGGTTTGCCTTGCTGTACTCGGCGCGCATCCACAGCGGCGCCGAAGTCTTGGGTCATGCGCGTATCGGCTTGGGGAATCAGAATGTTGCATTTGATGTCGAGTTTTAGCTTTTTGGCTTCGAACTGAAGTGAATTGGCGAGGCCGATGACCCCGGCTTTACTGGCGGCGTAGGCTGCAACCCCCGCACCATAGACGGCAGGTGAAGACGTCACAATACAGCGCCCATACTGTTGCGCAACAAAGACCGGCCAGGCCGCCTTCATGACTGAGAAAACGCCGGTTAAGTTGACGTTGAGCGTGCGTTGCCAAGATTCAAGCGTGAGCTCGGACCAAACTTCTGGGGTGAGGATGCCTGCGTTGTTAATGACGATATCAAGTCGGCCATGGGTTGCCATAACGTCATCGATAATGGCTTGGCCATTCTCGACAGAGTCATAGTTTGCCGTGGCCTTGCCGCCTTCAGCTTGAATGCGTGCAACGACCTCATCGGCGACACGACCGGTCGCGGCGCCCGTGCCGTCAAAGGCGCTTCCGAGATCATTAATGACAACCGTGCAACCTCGGGCTGCGAGCAAACGAGCATGTGCTCGGCCCAGTCCGCGCCCTGCGCCTGTGACCAGGGCTACCTGTCCATCAAATCTAAGATCGTTCATATTGTCTCTCTTGTTGGGTTATTTGGCTGTCGTGTGGCACGTCTCGGCTATGGTGTCGTTTTAAACTTAGAAATGGAACCCGGATCGTTCACCGTGATGGGGTGTTATGACAGGTGCCGGTTGGATGGGCACTGATACGCTGGGTTGAATGTGGGCTTTTGGTAAGCAAGATGGCGCGAGCTTTGCGACATGGTATGACCCAGTCGAGCGCAAACATTCAGGCCTCACAATGGGTTGAATGGTTTATCGGGGGTGACCCAAGCGATGTAAAAAGGGTGGGCCGTGCGTTCAAGTGCCTTCTGAAAACCAGGCTGTGAAAGTGCTTGGCGGAGTGGCTTGCTTTGAGGCGATGATTTCGCCTCAAAAGAGGGCGGGGTCTGAGCTGTGTTGCCACAAATCCAGACCCCGCTGCGAGGCTTTTATCCGATCAGATACGCTCGATGATAATGGCTGGCGCCATACCACCAGCGGCACACATGGTGACTAACCCGAACTGTTGGTCACGACGTTCTAGCTCATCCAAAACGGTGCCAATCAGCATTGAGCCAGTGGCGCCAATAGGATGGCCTAGCGCCATCGCGCCACCATTGACGTTGACCTTGTCACGGTCAAGGTTCAAGTCTCGGATAAATTTTTCAGCAACCACCGCGAAGGCCTCGTTGATTTCAAACAGATCGATATCACTGATCGACATGCCGGCCTTTTTAAGGACCTTCTTTGCAGCAGGCACTGGGGCGTTCAGCATCAAAGTCGGTGAGTCGCCCATATTGCACATGGCAACGATTCGCGCGCGGGGCTTTAGGCCATGCGCTTTCGCATAATCAGGCGACGACAACAGCACAGCGCCTGCGCCATCGACCACACCGGAGGAATTGCCCGCGTGGTGAAAGTGCTCGATCTGAAGATCGGGATAGGCCTGTTTAACAAGCTTTCGGAAGGTGGTCCCTTGCTCATCAAGCTCAATGTCCGCAATCACTTCGAAGGAGGGCTTTAATTGACCGAGGCCTTCGAGGGTTGTTTGTGGGCGCGGGAATTCTTCATGGTCCAGCGCGATCGAGCCATCTGTTTTATAAACAGTGATGAGGGATTTATCGAAGTGGCCGTTTTTAATCGCGTGATCGGCGCGCTGCTGGCTAACCAACGCGAGTTTATCCAGATCTTCACGATTGATGCCCTCAAGGGTTGCGATCGTATCGGCGCAAACGCCCTGATGCGGTTGCGGGTGAACATCGCGCAGCCTGAAATTGTCGTTATCGAGAAACGGTGAGCCTTTTCCGCCGCCTGAGCCTGCGAGTGACATCATTTCGGTGCCGCCACCAATGGTCAAATCTTCCATGCCGGCCATGATATTAGCCGCTGCAATATTGACCGATGTAATCCCTGAACCGCAAAAACGATCGAGCGTCACGCCGCTGGCTTTAACATCGTAGCCTGCATCTAACGCTGCCATGCGCGCGAGATCACCGCTTTGGGGGCCGCGCTGTGAGCTGGTTCCGAAGACGATGTCATCGACGTCAGCGGTGTCAAACCCGACGCGTTCCTGCAAGGCTTTCAGTACGGCGGCACCCAAGTGTTGAGGGTGTTCATCGGCAAGGGCGCCTTTGCCTTTCTTGCCAATACCACGTGGCGTTCTACATGCGTCAATAATCCAAGCTTCGGCCATCAGATTGCTCCAAAATTTTTTTTATGATCGGGCACCATAACCTTAAGGCCGGCCAGAATCCAGTCATCAAAAAAAGGGGTTTTTGATCGATGTGGTTTTCACAATTCGAGCGGAAACCGCCAGATCCTTTTTGCCAGGCCCCCTAGCTGCCGCGTGACCTGAGGTGTCGTGCCGGGCTTGGCCCAATCACGCGGTTTAACCATCGTAAGGCATCAGGCCGCAGCTGGGCAGGCTCTGGTCGGCACCGGGTTTAAACCAACCTGCGGATCAGCTGCGAGCGGCATCAATTCTAAACAGCCCCAAGAAGGTTTGAAGCAGACCGTGCGTGCTCGCAAGGCCTATCGCGGTCCTCGACCCTCGTGGCACAGAAGGTTGGCGTGGTTAGCGGCCTTTGCGCCACGGTTTGCGGTGATTTGGTGATGGCCGTGCTGCTCGCGGCAGGGTTACGGCGCATTGCGCGGTAGTTTTAACGTTGCGAGCAATCCAATGACGCTCATGAGTGCCGCCAGCATAAATACCAGGGTAAAAGATCCGGTTAAATCTGCGAGGTAGCCACCAATCGGTGGTGAGATTGTTTGCGCGATGCCAAAGGCTAAAGTGGCCGCTGCAAAGCTGGGTCCGTAATCCTTTACGGTCGTGTTCTCAACGACATAAAGGGTGATCAGGGTGGGTAGTGCGCTGAACAAAAAGCCAAGCCCGATGCAGGCAAGCAAGGTCGGTGTTGGATAACCCGTTATCACGATGCCGACGAAGATCGGCCAAAGCCCAAAGGCGGTTGCAAGGGCCAAGCGCACGCCGATTTTATGCGCCAGGGTAACGAAGGTTGGGCCGCCGAAAATCATGGCAAACCCCATCGCGCTGAAGGTTGAGGCAGCGCTCTGAGTGGTCCATAGGCTGTCGTCTTCGAGCCGTGTGGTCAAGAATCCAAGCACCAGCAAATACATAAACCCAAAGGTAGAGTAGGCAACGATGATGGGCAGCCACCCCGGCATTCGCCTTAGTGCGCCGACGCCGCCGATGCCCGCACCCCCCGATGGCGCGGTTTGTTCATGTCGGACAATCAGCATCACCAGCGCGAGCAGCGCAAGCCCAATGAGAAATTGGATCTGATAAACCTCAGACCATGCGCCGTCGCCCTGAGATGACCGCAAACTGCCGCTCAGGATGCTGACAAACATAACCCCCAGCCCAATGCCCGAGCTCATAAGCCCGACCGCAATCCGCCGTCGATGGGGCGGTAGGGCATCGGCTGCAATGACGGGCGCGGGTATCCAGAGAAAGGCGCCGCCAATGCCTGCCACGAACAAGGCCATGGCCAATAACCAGGGGGAACTTGAAAGACTGGCCAACAGCAAACCCAGGGTTGCCAAGATCAGACCAACGCGCATGACGTTAATAAGCCGGTAGTGACTGGTCGCCCAGGCCACCATAAGGGTCCCTAAAAGATAAGCGCCAACGTTCGCCGCGCCAATCAGGCCCGCCAAGGTATTGGTGATGCCCAAATCGTCGCGGACGGCTGGCAGTAAGACGCCATAACTAAAGCGACCAAACGCTTGGCCCACAGCGGCACTGAGGGCGACAAGTATGACAGTGACCCATCCGGCTTGAATTAAGCGCGTTTTGGGTTGATTTAATTGAGGTGATGTCATGGCAGGCAGTTAAAAAAGGACCTGCTTATGCTAACCCATCAAGTCGACTAAAGGCGGTCTAGTTTGATCGGCCGACAGGCATCGCGCCGGTGATGTTCAGGCTGCTGAGCGTGACTTCCCCTCAGTTTTGGTGGGACTTGGGCCAAGGGTACAAAATGCGGCTCGCGCCGCGAAAGCGGTTGTCTGTTTCCTAAAAAAGTCGGTGCTATTTAAGGGCAGTTGCGTCGCGCGCTTCCGAGCAGCTAAAGCGCAAGATAAAAAAAGCGAAGGCGCGCCGTGAATCCCGCCGTTTGGCTGGGGTCCCTGTTCTAAGCGCCGTCAACACAGTAACATCGGCAAGTCTTTACTGCCCGTGAGAAACGTCTTGAACCAATCTCGTTTGTGTCTGGTTATCCTTCTTTTTGGTCTGCTTCAGTGCGGGTTGCTTGGACTGATCGCGGTATTGCCCGCAGCAGAAAATGTGGGTGGTCTTGCCCATCCGCTCTTTAACAGCATGCGAGTTGGCGGCGACGGTGCGGCGCGGTTTCTGCCGGTTGCGGATTTGGCCTACTGGTTTCAAATTTTAGTGCTGGCGCAGATTTGTTGCATGATTGCCCTGGGGGTTCGTCCAGATCGGCGTTCGAGCGGGTTTTGGGTTCAATTAGGGGCGTCTTTCGGTCTCCTCGCGGCAGCCTGGACCGTCATGTATCAGGCCTATGAAGGGTTCTTGGTCACGGGTCAAACGCAGATGGTTGCGGGCTGGCCGTATCCTACGGCTTGGCAAGTCTATGCGATCTGGTTGTCAGGCTTTGGCTTGGTGGCGCTTTACGTCGTTGGGTTTAAAGCCTATGTCTGGTCCGACGACGACGAGACACGGTTTCGCGCCTTGGTTAAGCAATACCCCGCTCGCTAGCGGGCGGGCCCCACGGAATCAGCCAGCGCCGGAACCAAGCACTGGATTTATTGATTAAAAGAAAAAAGGATTTTTCATGGAAGCCTTTCGGCAAGAGATCATTCTTTCGTCAGTCGTCATCTACATGGTTTTTTGTGTTGCAGTTGGCCTTTGGGCGATGCGTCGGACCCATTCGCCCAGTGATTTTTTTATTGCGGGCAGAAGTCTTGGGCCGCTCGTGGTCGCGCTGGCAATTTTTTCCAGCACGTTAAGCGGGTTTGGTTTCGTCGGCGGCCCTGGGCTGGTCTATTCCCAAGGCGTCAGTTCATTTTGGATGATCATCCTTTCAACGACTGGGTATGCCTTAGGGTTCTTCTTGGTCGCTAAGCGGATTCGGATGATTGCTGAACTACGAGATGCGATTTCCCTGCCGGATGTGGTGGCGGCGCGTTATAAAAGTGAGGCCGTTCGGTTTTTGATGGCCTTAACGATTGTTTTGGGGGTGATGGGTTACCTTGCAACCCAGATTTTGGCCATGGCGGTCGTCATGAAATCCTTGTTGGGCGGCACGGTGATGTTTGCCGATATCAGTCTGATCAGTTGTGTCGTGGTGTCCTCGGCAGTTTTGATTTTTTACTGTGTGACCGGCGGCATCATCGCATCGGTTTATACTGATGTGGTTCAGGGCGCGATCATGATGGTGGCAGGGGTTTTAATCCTCTATACGGCAACTCAGGTCTTCGATGGCGGCTTCACCGAGGCGACCCAGGTCATTATGCAAGATGATGCCGAAGCGGTGATGCCTTTTGGCACCGCGGGGGTGATTGCGTGTCTGGGCTGGGCGTTTATTTTCGGTGTCGGGGTTGCCGGCCAGCCGCACCTCGTGACCAAAATGATGATGAACCGAAAGATCGCGGACAATCGGATTGTCTTGCCGGTGTCGGTTATGGGCTATGCCTTCGCGGCGCTCCTTTGGATCTCCATTGGCACGGTGATGAGGGCGCTGGTGATTGACGGTCAGGCAGAACCCTTAACCGGGCCGGATCAAGCTGCACCGTTTTTCTTATCGGTTTTTGCCAGTCCGTTGCTGGCGGGCGTGGTCTTTGCGGGTTTGTTTGCTGCGATCATGTCAACGGCAGATGCCTTTTTAAATGTTGGGACCGCTGCCTTGATTCATGACATGCCCAAAGCCTTTGGCGCGACTGAAATCAAAAACGAGCTGTTGAAAGCGCGGATCGTAACCGTGGTGCTGGCGGTTATGGCCGCGACCATTGCCTTGGTGAGCGATACCTTGGTGGCGTTGTTAGGCACGATTGGCTGGGCGACGTTTGCGGCCGCGATTTTCCCGGTTCTGGCGATTGGGCTGAATTGGAAGGGTGCCACGCACCAAGGCGCGATCGTCGCAATTGTGTCGAGCCTTTCGATTAATGTGGTGTTCAATGTGGCGTCCATCGGACTGCCCTACGGTATCAGCGCAGGTTTTTTGGCGTTTGTAACCTCGATTGTTTTGTTTGTTGGCGTTTCTTTTTTAACGCAGCCGAAGATCGATACCATGGATGAAGACATTCATCGCGCCATGGAGTTTTAGGGCAGTTCCGCTGGCGCTGTGCGCGGTATTGGTCCCTTGCGCCGCCAGGCCTCTGGGTTACGTGCGGTAAATCGGCTCTAGGCGATGGTTTGGCTGCCGTGTGATAGCCCTAATCTTGCCCGTCGTTTTCGCGCAGTTTGTGGTCTTGCGAGGATTTTCGATTGGCGCTCAGAACGGCAATCAAAATAACAATGAAGACGACGATCACGCCGCCTATGGCGGAATTGTCCATACAGACTCCTGGCTTCAATGTTTGGGGATTGGGTTAGCGCGCTGCCCGCTTTGGTTCATCGGCCTGCGCGAGGTTTTGCATGGCGATCGCGCCAAGCTCATAGCTTTTCAAGCGCTGTTCGTGATCAAAAATCGACGATACCAACATCAGTTCATCTGCCCCGGTTTGGGCCAGAAAGGCGCCGATCTGGGCCTGAACCGTTCCCAGGTCGCCAACCGCTGAGCATTGACCGATGGCCTCAACCATCTGTTGCTCAGCAGGCGCCAGGCTCGCTTCAAACCCCTCGATGGGTTCTGGCAGGGGGCCGGGCGCGCCGCGCCTTAGATTCACAAAGGACTGCAGCGAAGACGAGCGCAAAAAGTGCGCTTGCGCGTCGGTCTCTGCAGCGCACAGGTTAAAGCCCAGCATGACGTAGGGCACCTTCAAGGTTTCCGAGGGCTTAAATTGCTCACGATAGGTTTGGATCGCGGCCATTAGGTAGGTGGGCGCAAAATGTGAGGCAAAAGCAAACGGCATGCCGAGCATCGCGGCGAGTTGCGCGCCATATAAGCTCGATCCCAATATCCAGATTGGCACTTCGGTGCCCGCGCCCGGCGTTGCGCTCACGCGTTGTCCTGGCTGGACGGGTTTTAAGTAATGCTGAAGCTCCACCACGTCTCTGGGAAAGTCTTCGACGCTTGCGGCAAGGTTTCGTCGTAAGGCCTGCATCGTCAGGCCATCGGTGCCAGGTGCACGACCAATGCCGAGATCAATCCGGTTGGGATATAAGGTGGCGAGCGTGCCAAATTGTTCCGCCACCATCAGCGGCGCGTGGTTTGGCAACATGATGCCCCCGGAGCCCACCCGTATGGTTTGAGTGGCCGAGGCAAGATGACCGATCACCACCGCCGTGGCAGAGCTCGCAATGCCGGGCATGTTGTGGTGCTCGGCGACCCAATACCGATGATAACCCCAAGATTCTGCCTTAATTGCAAGCTGTTTGCTGCGCTCAAGGGCACAGGCTGCGTCGCTGCCAAAGGTGATGGGAACTAGATCGAGAATGCTGTGTTGCGCCATAAGTCAGAGCTTTTGATTGCTGGTTAAAGAGTATGCCAGATAATCGTGTCGGTAGGCATTGTGAGCCTGCGTTGATCTCGCGCTGACGCCGTGTAGGTAATAGGCGTGCGGACACGGGCCTCAAACCTTGAATGTGGATCAGAGCGTTGCAAGGTTTAACGCAAGCGCTGATGCGTATGGGCTCAATCAGGAACTGGGTCTGTCATTACCGATCAGCCAAACCTCGTGCGCCGCCGGCCTCGATCTTAAAAATTCCAATCTTTGGATGACGAACCGGCGTAAGACCGAAGGTGGAAAAGCCGATCAAAACGGCCGTTTTCATGACAAAGGTTGCCGGCGGCCGCCCGGTGTGTAGACTGGGATACAGTTCGATTAATCCTGTTGATGGTTCGGTTCGAACGTATGCGTTACGTCTTGGCCTACAACAAACAAGGCAAGGAGTTGTTCAATAGTGCAAGAAATCGCGTTATTTCCCATTCCAGAGTTGGTGGCCTTCCCGGGCCACGAAGTCCCGCTCCATGTGTTTGAGCCGCGTTATCGCAAGATGGTGACGGATAGTGTGGCTGCCGAGCGGCCGATCGGTGTTTGCCATACCCGCAAACAAATCCGCGCGGCGCCTCAATTGAAGACAACCGAAGAAGCGCTCAGCACCAATCAAGCGACCTACCTTCCTTATGAGATTTTCTCAGCAGGCCCATGCCGCATCCTAGAGACCCTTGATGATGGACGGATTCATGCGGCGATCGAGATGCAAGCACGCTACCGCGTGATCTCAGAAGTGCAAACGCTGCCGTATAAAATTGTCCGCGCGGAGCGATTGATCGATGAGGATGCTGAGCAGGAATACCCTGCCCTTCAAAGAGAGATTAACGACAGCCTGCTAGCCCTCATTGGCGAAGAGCATCAGCAGTTGCGAAAGATTCTGGCGGCTACCAGCTGGCAAGAACAATCATCGTCGGTGTTCTCCTACCGCATTTTCCAATATTTGAAATTTGATGCCGATATTATGCAGCAGTTACTGGAATGTAATTCGATCGAAGCCCGGTTGCATTTGGTGGGCGGCCTGCTGAGCGGCACGCCGGTCCATTAAGGCCCGGCTTTAATCCTTGGCGTAGCGGGCCTGCTTGCGGGCGACGAGTCGCTCCAACCGTTGGTGTAGCTTGGCGTTCAAAGGCCAGGTCACGCAGAGATAAAAGGCCACCACAAACATAAGGGTTGGCACAATTGCATACAGGATGCCCAGCCACATGAGTTCTGTCGGTCCGTTGGTCACGTTTCTTGCAACCGAATAGCCTACGAGGCCAAGAATCGGCAGGGACAAGCCGCCGAAAGACGCGGCGCATTTCGTCATAAATCCTAAAATCGCGAAATAGCTGGCGGGGCGGGCTGTACCCGATCGTACGGTATCGAAATCCACAACATCGGCCAGCATGGCGCGCGGTAGGTAGGCAAACGCGCCGAAACAAAAGCCTTTTAAGGCAAACAAAACATAAAATTCAGTGATTTGGCCGTAGTCCAGCATAAAGCAAGCAATGGCGATGATGCTCACCAGTACCATGGCGGTCGCTAAAGACTGATGCTTGCCAAACCGACGTGCAATCCAATCCCAAACCGGAATCGCCAGCAGTCCCACGCCAAAATACAGCACATACAAGCGCCCGACTCGGTCCGCGCCGACGTAGTCTTGAACGAAAAAAAGCGACAGGGTATTTCTGAAGTTCTCGCCGCCGGCAATGAGTAATTCGATCATTAGCAATCGAAGGAAAAGCTTGTTTCGGGTCATTTGTCGCAGCGATGCCACAATCGAGACCCGAGGCGCTGCTGGCACCGCCACTTCGGGCACCTTTAACAGCACGATTAGCGCGGTGAGCGGCAGTAAGGTCACGATCACCCATGAAAAATTACTCAGAACGAAACTGGCAGAACGATTATCAAATACTTCCTCTGAAATCAGTACGATGGCGGAGGCGACAATCAAACCCGCCAGCACGTACTTCTCGCGCGCTGATTGGATCATGGTTCGAGTATGGTATTCAGTCGATAGCTCCATGCCCCAGGCGGCATAAGGCAGGCCTAAAATGGTGGTTGCAAGCCGAAGCAAAATGAAAAACAGGGCAAGGTATAAAACCGTGCTGCCTTGATCCGGATTAAGCAGCATCCAAACGGCAACCGCGTAGATGGGTACACCAATTGCGATCCAAGGCTTGCGGCGTCCCCAACGGGTTTGAAAGCGGTCCGACATGAAGCCCATCGCTGGGTCAGAAATCGCATCGAAAATCGCCGCACAAAAGATCACCAGCCCAATCAAACCCAGATCAATGCCGATCTCCGTTGAATACAAGCGAGGGATCCAGACGGCTAGCGGATAACTGATGATCGCAAGGGGCAGGCTAACCGAGCCGTAGATCCAAGCCGTTGATCGCGTGATGGGAGTCATGTTGGTTTGCCGGTGTTCCTTAATGGCCAAGAAAACGTCTGCGGTGCCGTCCAATAGTGCCAAGGCTTTCATCAATAGTCCAACCGAGTTCCGCGGGCGAGCAGCCGCGCGGCCAGCCTTCCTAGGTATTCAGGGTGATTTCAGTTAACATGCTGGCCTCGCGTAATGTTAACTGTTTCTTTTGGTTCACTGTTTGTTATCAAGTCCGTGTAAAAAGCTCAGTTGATCGTATTTATTGATTGAATCTAGCTAGATCGTCGCGAGGGTTTCGCTTTGATTCCGGACCAGACGAATAGTGAGCCCCGCATGAATATTTGTGACCACGCCGTTGTGGCGATGCATTACACCCTAAAAAATGCCGAAGGAGCGGTTCTAGATAGCTCCGAAGGACAAGATCCGCTTACTTACTTACACGGCACCGGTGGCATTATCACCGGGCTTGAAGCCGCTTTGTTGGATAAGGTTGCGGGCGATCAATTGACGGCTGTGATCGAGCCGAAGGACGGGTACGGGGCGATTGATCCATCATTGGTTCAGGTTGTACCGCGGTCTGCATTTGCCGGCGTTGAGTCGATTGAAGCCGGGATGCGCTTTACAGCGTCAGATGAGCAGGGTCAGCAGCAATCTGTTGCGATTGCGGCAGTAAACGGCGATGAAATCACCGTTGATGGCAATCATCCTCTGGCGGGTGAGACCCTGCATTTCGAGGTTGAAGTGGTCAGTGTACGCGCCGCGACAGAAGAAGAAATCAGCCACGGACATGTGCATTCGTGATGGAAACCACCGGCGCCATAGCTGAGCGCCGGTTTGCACAGACAAGAAATCACGATTCATAAGGAATTAACTTGAAAATATATGTCGGTAACCTTCCGTTTAAAATCTCACAGGGCGAACTGGCTGAAATGTTCGAAGCCCATGGTGCTGTCACGGATGCCGTGATCATCACCGATCGAGATACGGGTCGCTCGAAGGGATTCGGTTTCATCGAAATGAGCGAAACCGAAGCGGGCAATGCCGCCATTCACGCACTGAACGGCAAAGAATTTGACGGTCGTGCCCTCACCGTTAATGAAGCTCGTCCAAAAGAGGATCGGCCGCGTCGATAACCGCAGCCCTTACGATTATGTCAAAAAAATCAAATTCTGATGCCCTCGCACAACAATCGTTGCGCGATAAGATTGTTTCCGAAACCGAGGCGTTTTTGGCGTCCGGTAAAAAGATTCAAGAAATACCGAACGGTGTGAGTGGTCAGAATGCACAAAGTGGCTCTCGCCACATCAGAATCAGCACCAAAAAAGACTAATTCGGCTGGTAGCGAGCGAGTGGTTGTTGGTGTGGTCTGTTTGCGAACATCTTAGTTGTGATCTCACGACTCGGGTGTTCTTCATGGTGTTTATCGATTGGACAGTCGCCTGACTGAGCGCCCTGAACCGAGTGGCCCGCATGATGCCTGTACCCCTTGATGCCTGCACCCCGCCTTGCTTTTTTGCTGCCAATGCCAATCCTAGTAATGCCCAATAATACAGGGCATGGATACCGCCGCATCACTGGGTGTCGGCGAGTGGTCAATGTCCTAGTTAGTCCTTATTATGGATCTGTTAACCGGTTTGGTCCGATCAAGGAGTCTTTGTGAACGAGAATGAAATCAGTGAGTTTCGGTCGGATGTCCGAGCATGGCTTCAAGATAACAAGCCCGCCGCGCCTTCTTTTTTATTACCTGAAACGTTTATGGAGGTCGGCACCGATCAACAATTTGAGTTCCTAAGACGGTGGCAGCAAACGGTTTATGAGGCGGGCTATTTGGGGATGTCTTGGCCCGAGGCCTACGGTGGGGGCGGGCAACCCCAAGTCATGCAAGAGATCGTTAATCAAGAGATGGCAGCCCAGCGGGTGCCTTTCGTGCCGAATACGATTGGTTTGAATTGGGCCGGTCCATTGATTTTAGATATGGGTAGTGAGGCGGATAAGCAGCGCTACATTAAGAATATCCTGAGTGCCGAAGACATTTGGTGCCAAGGCTTTTCAGAGCCAGATCACGGCTCCGATCTGGGTAATGCGCAGGTTCGGGCAGTGAAGGACGGCGACGAATATGTGATCAATGGCTCCAAGATTTGGACCAGCCTCGGCAGCTATGCCAAATATATGATTCTAATTGCGAGAACCTCAAATGAGGGTCCTAACAAGTATGCTGGGTTAAGCTTTTTCTTAGCGCCGATGACGGCTGACGGCATTGCGCCGACCCCGATTAAAAAACTGACTGGCGAATATGGGTTCTGCCAAACTTACTTTACCGATGCGCGAATACCCGCCGATTGCATGCTTGGCAATGAGGGCGAGGGCTGGTCAGTTGCGATGAAAACCCTGATGTTTGAGCGCGGCGCTGTTGGCGGGCAAGCCGGTGGGTTATCTATGATGGATTTGAACATCAACGACATCGTTGAACTTGCGCGTCGCGCAACTCGAAATGGCCGCCCGGCTATTGAAGATCCTTTAACCCGTGATGAGTTGGTGAAGCTTGTCTTGGAAGCCAAGGGCAATGCCGCAATGGGCTCGCGGGCGCGCATTCCAGCGCTTGGCGGCACCTACCCAACGGCTGTGGCAATGTCTGCAAAGCTCAGGAGTTCCGAGCTAAAGCGCAAGATGACTCGGTTTGCCGTGTCGTTGCAGGGCGCAAACGGTGCACGCTATATTAGTGAAGACGCCCTAGACGGCGGCAAGTGGCAGCGATCCTATTTGAATTCTTTTTCCGGCACCATCGGTGGCGGAACCACTCAGATTCAGAAAAACATTCTTGGCGAGCGGGTGCTCGGCTTACCGAAAAGTTAAGGAGTCGCCCGTGATTCGATTTTCTGAAGAACAAGCCATGCTATTGGATACGGCGCGCGAGTTTTGTCAAAAACGCGCGCCCATTGATGCGGTTCGGCAGGCTATCCAAGCAGGACAGCCGCTGGATGCAACGCTCTGGCAAACGATGGTTGATCTAGGTTGGCTGGGGGTCACCATTCCGGAAATCTATGGTGGACTAGGCTTGGATTTAGCAGACACGGTCCCCATTTTTGAAGCAATGGGTCGGCAACTCTTGGCAACGCCCCTGTTGGCCTCAACCCTTGCCGCTCAAGTCCTCATTGCGAATGGCAGCGACGACCAAAAAAACCAATGGCTTCCTAAAATTGCCGCCGGACAGATTGCAACCGTTGCCTTAACCGAGGCAAACGGCGCTTGGGACGCGGATCAAATCACCGCGCGTTTGAATCAATCCGCCTCCGGCGAAATGACGTTGACCGGCAGTAAAGCCTTTGTGCTCGACGCAGGCGTTGCCGATGTGATCTTGGTTTCGGCGTTGCAGGGTGAGTCCTTGCGCTGGTGCTTGGTGGATACTGGCGAGCTGCCCGACGGCGCGATCCAGCGTGAAGTCGTGATCGATGAAACGAGAAGGAGCTATAGCCTTGTGCTATCGGACTTATCGATTCGAGCAGATCAGATCCTGCCTGGCACGGCGTTTAAAAAGATTGAGTTAGCGGCCATGTTGCTAATTACCGCCGAGATGTCGGGCGGGCTTGAAGGCGTGCTGGCCGTGATTGTCGGTTATCTTAATACCCGAAAACAATTCGATCGATTGATCGGTAGTTATCAAGCGATGAAGCATCCGACCGTGGATATTTTAATGGGCGCGGAAATGACGCGATCGTATCTTTATCATGCGGCAACGGTATGGCGCGATGAAACGGACCTCGCGGTTGTCGAGTCAGCGGTTCGTATGGCGAAATGCTGTGCGAGCGAGCAGTTTTCGGAAGCCGGTGATCGTGGAATTCAGTTCCACGGCGGTTTCGGGTTTACCTACGAATGTGATGCTCAGCTGTATTTAAGGCGGGCGCTTTGGAGCCAATACCAGTTTGGGGATGAACGTCACCAACGCCAGAAATTGAGCGCGCTATTGTTCTGAGTTCACCGTTTAGCGCCAAGGCCGGACCAAAGGGTCTTGGTATTTCAGGAGCGAGGGCGCGTTATGACCCAGCGTGAGATTCGATCAGCACCGGTTACCGCATCAAGGCTGTCGCAGGCCCAGATCAGCCAATGGCGCGATCAGGGCTATACCTTGGTCAACGGTTTGATCACGCCGGCTTTACAACAGCAGTTGCTGGATTTGGCGGATGCGACGTTTCCGGCGCCGGGTTCGGCGGCGGCTGACGAGGTGACCGACTTCGGCAGCAATGGCGCGCTGGTGTTTCCCTCGCCGCATACCATCTTTAACGAAATCACGTTAGACGCTGTATTGCTGCAAGCGGTTGCGGACCTACTTGGCACTGAAGTCGCTCAATTAAGAATTACCCAGTCGGATCTTTGGCCCAAGTACGGCCGTCCTGAACGGCAGTCTGAGCGAGACAACCGGGACCAGCGGATGCATGTGGATTATCCGAATCATTCTTTGGTGCATCCGCCGCGGTGGGAGACGCCGGAGGCGGTTGAGTTGATTCTGTATTATTCGGACGCCGCAGATTGCGGCGGGGAGACGGCTGTCGTGCCACGGACAGGCCCACAGGATCCTGCTTATCGCTGGCCAATCATCGATGCACCGGGTATTGGGGATCTGAGGTTTATCAACGATCGAGTCGCTGCCGAAACCTATCTTTCAGCAGTGGCGCCCGAGGTTGCTGAATTTCGAGCGGCGCTGTACGAGCGCGAGGCGCGGGTTGCGTACAGGCCAGGAGATGTTCTGTTGTATCGGCACGACACCTGGCATCGTGGAACGCCCTTGAAGCAGGGGGCTCGGCGACTCGCGCACAATATGACGTTTCGAGTCGCGGCTGCTGAGTGGGTGAGTACACTGCATCCAGGATGGGCATGGTCGGCGTATCGAGAAAGTCAGTTCCTTGAAAGGTGGATTGGCAGAGCGAGTGTACTGCAGCGGTGCGTCATGGGGTTTCCAGCGCCGGGCAATGCCTATTGGAACCCGGAAACGTTGGCTGCGGTGACGGCGCGATATGGCGTCTTTGGCTTTGACCCTGCCCCGTATGCGTTAGAATCTTGACGCGAATCAAGGTCAGGGGAGGGTCCTCAAAAGGAGGATAGGGACGGCGTAACTACAACCGGCTCGAAGTCTCTGTAATAACGCCTCTGGGCAGGCGGACCGATCGAGCCGGAGTCATTAACTGGGGTTGAACCGCATGAATGGGTTGAGGACCTGCTTAATGCCGGTCAGCTTGATTGGTGCAGACAGCACTGACAAGCAGATGCACGCTTGGTCTTGGGTCGCAGACGGTCTGTGCACATCACCAGGCTCACGCATGAGGAAGTCGCCTTCGCGGTAAATGCCGTCTTCGTCGGAGAAGCTGCCCTTCAGGACAACGGTTAATTCGGTTCCTTTAT